>Ga0207792_100010_pt1:0-60000 | contig 340931 bp, 318 predicted proteins | sample CeladaPassaB1F06_FD_187483 | JGI IMG/M metagenome (GOLD analysis project Ga0207792, IMG submission 187483) | Cellulose-adapted microbial communities from the Joint BioEnergy Institute, USA - Passage B1F06 (SPAdes) (version 2) | ecosystem: Engineered > Bioreactor > Continuous culture >...
AAGGCGAACGCGTCCAAGCACAAGGCGATGAGTTATGATCGCATGAAGAAACGGGAAGCGGAACTTGCGGCCGAGGTCGGCCGTTGGTTTGAAGCCGCCGAGGCCGCCGATGCGCAGGAGGACAAGCTCTACGGCGACAAGCGCGGCGATGAGTTGCCTGATTGGGTGGCCGACAAGCAGAAGCGGCTTGAGAGGATCCGCCAAGCCAAGGCCGAGCTGGAGGCGGAAGCGAAAGCCGCCGCCCAAGAGGAGATGCGGCGCCGGGCCGAGGCCGAGGAAAGGCGCATCGCCGAAGGTCGCAAGAAGAACGGCAAGAGGCCAGCGCCGCCGTCCGCCGAGCCCAACGGCAAAGCGCAACGTAACTTCACCGATGCGGACAGCCGCATTCTCCTGACCAAGGACGGTTATATCCAGGGCTACAATGCGCAAATCGCTGTCGATGCAAAGGCCCAGATCATCGTTGCGCACGGTCTCACCGCGAACATGAGCGATCACGGGCAGCTCGTGGGGTTGCTCGACGGCATCGAGGCCAATCTCGACGCCAAGCCGAAGGAAGCATCGGCCGACAACGGCTATCTGAGCGAGCCGAACCTGCAGGCCTTGGCCGATCGCGGTATCAGCGCTTACGTCGCAACTGGACGAGCCAAACACCCAGCTGACGGCAAACGAAAGATCGGTGGGCCGCTCACTCAGGCCATGCGGGATAAACTAAAGTGGGCGGGATGGCGAAGCAGATACAGGTTCAGAAAGCAAATCGTCGAGCCGGTGTTCGGACAAATCAAGCAAGCCAGGGGGTTCAGGCAGTTCCTGTTGCGGGGCATCGAGAAAGTGAGGGCTGAATGGGCGCTGATCTGCACCGCCCACAACCTCACCAAGCTCGCCAGGGTTGCCTGAACAGGCTATCCTTCATGAAAACCGCCGAACCACAAACCTATGTGGACAGGCTCCTAGCGGACTGCGTGGCGCCGCGAAACCGCCTTCGCACCTTTCCCGCATTGACGCCAGATCCGTTATGCAACCGCGGTCATTGACCCTACGAAAAATTGTATGACAGTAATATCGTCATCCGTTCCAAGCGCGTTCATTGTCGCGCGCCTCATGCCCCACAAGGAGACTTGCCGTGGCCGATCAAGCCCGCCAGCAACCGACCGCGGATTCCGGCGCCGCTTTCGTTACGCCGCGTCTGGCCGAGTTTCTGGTGCGCTCGCGCTGGGACGACTTGCCGGATTGGTTGCGGCATGAAGCCAAGCGTGCGCTGCTGAACTTCTTCGGTACATCCCTGGGCGGGTGCCGCGACGCCGCGACCGAACGCGCGACAACTGTGTTGGCGCGCTTCAGTGGCCGCCCCGAGGCGAGCGTCGTCGGTCGCAGCGAGCGCCTGGATATGCTCAGCGCGGCCTTCGTCAACGCGGTGAGCGGCAACGTCTTCGACTTCGACGATACGCACCATCCCACCATCATCCATCCGACCGCACCGATCGGACCGGCCCTCTTCGCTCTGGCGGAAACCCGCAAGGTCAGCGGCGCGGACCTGCTTCATGCCTTCGTGCTCGGCGTCGAGGTCGAGTGCCGCCTGGGTAATGCGGTATCGCCGGGCCATTACAAGCGCGGTTGGCATATCACCTCGACCTGCGGCGTGTTCGGCGCCGCGGCGGCTGTCGCCAAAATCCTCGGCCTGACGACGGAGCAGACCGTTTGGGCTCTGGGCAATGCCTCGGCCCAATCGGCTGGACTGGTCGAGACCCTCGGCTCCATGGCCAAGAGCATCGGTGTCGGTAATGCCGCGCGTGGCGGTATCCTGGCCGCGCTGCTGGCCGAGACAGGCTTTACCGGCCCGGCCGAGCCGATTGCCGGTCCGCGCGGCTTCACACCGGTCATGGGTGACAATGCTGACCTGAATGCGATTACCGGCCGCCTTGGCGAGACCTGGGAACTCGCGTCGAACACCTATAAGCCCTACCCGTGCGGCGTTGTGCTCAATCCGGTGATCGACGCCTGCTTCGAGCTGCGCGACAAGGTTGCGCCGCGCCGCGATGAGATCGCGGAAATCCTCGTCGAAGGCCATCCGCTTCTACGCGAGCGCGCCGACCGTCCGAACGTCGTTACCGGGCGCGAGGCGCAAGTAAGCGCCCAGCACAGCGTGGCCGTTGTCCTGATCCATAACGCGGCGGGCGTGGTCGAGTACAGTGACGCCTATGTCAACAGCGCGGATGTGCTCGCCTTGCGCAGCAAGGTTCGCGTCGCCGAGGTTCCCGACATTTCCGTTGACGGAGCGCGCGTCACTGTCCGTTTCGCAGACGGCAGCACCGAGACGGCCACCGTGGCCAATGCACGCGGCAGCCTCGCCCGTCCGCTCACCGATGCCGAGATCGAAGCCAAGCTGCGGCAACTGGCTCGCTACGGCTGCCCGGAACTCGACCCCTCTCCCCTGATCGATGCCGTCTGGGGTCTTGACCGCGCCAGCGATGCCGGCGCGGTCATGGCGCTTACCAGGCCCGCGCGCTGATCGCGCGCGGCCCCATATTCGTTCAGCTGCCCGATGAGATCGTTGAACGCGAGCAGCGCTTCCGGCTCGTCAGCGCATTCATGGCTTGGAAGCTCGTAACGGGCTTCATCCTGCGCAACGAGCTGTTTGAGCCTGACGCCATCAGCGCGGCTTACGTTGGCCGGGATGATCGCGCTCTCTTCCTTCGCAAGATCAGCCGAAAACCGCTCTCTTTTGATGAGCCGATATGATTCGACGGCAGCGCCATCGGCGAGGAGGCGCTTCAGCTCCTGCCGCCACGCGAGGGCGAGATCGATCCCATGCAGGCGGTCGAGCTGCCGCGGCTATTCGAGATCGGTGGAGAGCTTGAGGCACGGCGGATCAACTGAGTGTTAGGCGGCCAATAGGTCTCGCTTCTCGAAGCCCTCCTGCACGATCCGCATGCGGTTGGCATCGAAGGGCTTCACCAGCCCGAATGCCTCTTGCGGCGAACCCGACAACCACGTCTCGAACTCATGTTCTTCGGTGAGCAGCACCGGCATGCGTTCGTGATTGATCTTACCGACGAGGCTGTTCGGCTCGGTGGTCATGAAGCTGAAAACCTCGAGATCGACCGCTGGCCCGTCCTTTCGGATGGGGCCTTGCCAACGGCGCCAGATGCCGGGAAATGCGAATAGCGGTCGCGGTGCTTCGCCTTTGAGGCCGAACCAGTGCCAGGTTGCAGGCTTCACGTCGCCGTTCGGCTCGCAGAACGAGCTCGCGGGCACAAGGCAACGGCGCCGCTCGAAGGACTCTCGCCAAAAGGGACTGGTCAGCACCTTATCATCGCGGACGTTTGTCACCCGACGCGGCGCCTTGCCGTTCTGAGGGAGCACGAACCCCCAGGAGATCATGACGAGTTCGCGTTCGCCATCTTCGGCGCGGCGCACGACCGGCGCCATGTGACCGGGGAAGATCGCCGGCAGCGGGTCGATGCTGGCCGGCGCGCGGTTGTGCGAGATGCGGAACAGTCGCCGGATCGCCTCGACGTTCCTAGTCATCGAGTAGAGATTGCACATCGGCGGCCACTAGCGCGGTGTCGGAAAAATCACTTGGATGTGGACCCGACGCCGCGCCAGAACCATTGCGGGTGTTCGGATGCAGCCCACGCAACCGCGTTCTGAGCGTGGCGCGAGGCCTCCTCCCGGCTGATCCCCGGCATAACTTCGAGCACCGCATTGACGGCGGCCAAGTGGGCGGGATGATCTAGTTTGCCCTTTTTCCGCTCGCGCCGATAGGCGAGGCACGCAGCGCGCCAGGCCTCGCGCACCGTCTCGTCTGGTCCCCTGGGCTTTGCCGCGTCGTGCATCTGTTAGCCCTTTTCAAACGCCGCGATGAGGCACCCTTCCGCGTCAGTTATCGCTTGTGGGCATCCCCGTCACCGGCCTTTGTGTTCTAGCTCAGCTTCGTAATGCAGATCCCGAGATCGGGTCTGCACATCGTTTTTGGCTTTACCGGCGAGACGACGCCCCGTATCGAAGCAGTCACAAGGATCGCAGTCCCCCGGTCATCGCTTAGTCGAGGCTTCAGGTCGAAATCCTGCACGATCTCGGCAACGATTCGACGCTTGCGCTCGGTCGCGCTGAGCAATTCCTCCATGGTGGCCCAACGCTTGCGCAGAACCGCCTTCTGAAAGCTGTTGAGTGCTTTTGTCTTCTTTTCGAACCAAGCATCGATGGCAGCGGGACTGGTCATTCGCTGTGGCACGTCCCGCGCCTCGTATTTCAGGTCGAGCACGACCTTGTCCCGCACCGCCTCGTGGAACTTATACGTGTGAATATAGGTGCCGAAGACCTCGCGCGTCGTCTTGCGATCTTTGCGAAGAAGAGGAGTGCCGGTAAAGCCGATGAAAATTGCACCCTCCAGCCAGCGCTTCATCTGCTTGTTCATGTCACCGCCTTGGGTGCGGTGGCATTCATCCACGAAGACGTAAAAACGCCCGGTCACCTTTGGTGGCGGTCCGGAGAGGTCGGTCGTGTCGAACTTGTGGATGAGTGCGCAGATAAGCCGTGGCGTTGGTGATCCTAACCAGCTCACGAACTCGTCGCGACGAGTCACGCGAGGCGAAGGGGCTTCGGTGCCGATCACGCCCGCGTTGCGCATCACGCCTTCGATCTGCCTATCCAATTCGTCGCGATTGGTAACGATCAGTACTCGGGCATCTGGCTCACGCTCCAAGATCCATTTTGCCAGCAGCACCATCAGAATGCTCTTGCCACTGCCCTGCGTGTGCCAGATCACACCTCCTTCGCGCTTCGCAAGGCGCTCCTGAGCTAGCTTTACGCCTTTGAACTGATGTTGGCGGGGCACCTTCTTGATGCCGGCGTCAAAGATTACAAAGTTACGGATCAAGTCGAGGAGCCGATCTTTGCGCAGCAACTGCGCCACAGGTCGATCGAGCAGCGCGCCGGGGGCAAGCTCGCCTGGGGGAGGATCCTCGTCCTTCCACTCGACGAAGGGCCTTTCGGGTGTGCCTACTGTGCCATAGCGCAAGCCCTGTGCGTCGCTGCCTGCGAGAAGGAGCTGGGCCGTGGCGAAGAAGGGAGCGTTGAAGATCTCATCCTGAATGGAAATCAACTGGCGGATGCCGTCGCCGATCTCGACTGCAGCGCGCTTCAGTTCAATGACCACAACAGCGAGGCCATTGATGTAGACGACCAGGTCGGGCCGGCGCTCGTGCCCACCCTTCAGCGTCACCTCTTCGGCCAAGGCAAAGTCGTTGACCTGGGGGTTCTCCCAGTCAATCAGATGAACCGTTTTGTGAGGAGCGGCTACTGAGGTTTGAACATCCACGCCATTCCGAAGAAGCGTGTAAGTCTTGAGGTTCGCCTGATAAAGCGTCGTGCCCGTCACCTCGATCGCCTGCATTAGACGGGTGAGTGCGGCGTCGATTTCGGCGTTGGTGTAGCCTCGGGCGAGCAAGTTGGCTCGCAGGAGCTCTGGTTCGACGCAGCGGTTGCCCGGTCGGCCGGACCAGTCGCCGAGGGCGCGATAACCAAGACCGCCCTGATTTTCTGGCAAAGTAATGAACGCAGCCAACCGATCCTGCGTGGCGCGTTCACTTCGCGGACGGTCAGGCATGCTCGAACTCCCTCGTCTCGGGTTCGGCATTGGGCGGGATCGGCAGGCGAACCCGGCCAGTGAGCAGCGCCTGCATCATTGCCTGCTTGAGTGCGCGGGTCTTGTCGAGTCGCCCTTCAAGCGCGCCAATCTCGGCATCCATGTCGGACAGGACGCGGGCGATGGCGGCTTGTTCGCCTCTATCCAGAGGTAGGTACACCTCAAAGGATTCGAGTTGCTTCTTGCCGATTTCAAGAAACGTGCTCCCCCCGCACAAGGAGATTAATCGCGCTCTTTGCATTCCCATAAGATAGTAGAGGAAATCGACGTCGATTCTTTCGCTTGGAACAATGTTCTTGAAGCCTTGATTGGTCGCCATGGGAACCACGTTGATTGCACACTCACCAATCGTCGCTCGCGAGGTCATGATCAAGGAATGGGGCGGTATAATTTCGGCAGAACTAGCTGCCAAACCTTTCTCGGAAATTGTTCGTGCAGTTGCGACTAAATGTTTCTGGCGCCGAAAGCGCTGTGATATCCGTCGGCGTGCACCAGGGAATCCCACCATCCCAGAAGCTGGGTTCCGAAGTCGCTGGCGTACCACCGCTTCGAATGTCCCCCAACTCCCCCAGCCGCTTCACCTGCCATGGCGCGGAAAACCCCGGCAGGCGGGTTTGGCCCGTGAGTAGGCGCTGCATCGCGCCTTGCCGCAGGTCGCGCTTCTTGGCGATCAGCCGCGTCAGAGCTCCGATCGCCGCATCCACATCCGAAAGTGCATCCGCAATCGCCTGCTGTTCGGCAATAGGCGGCAATGGAATGATCATTTTGGTGATCATCTCGCGCCTGACAGAGTCGACCGACGACTTGGCCGTCATCGACATTATTCTATCAAGAAAACGATTGGAGAAAAGAAAATAGAAAAACTTTCCGCGCAGGCAAGGAGAAAACTGGCTCAACACGTAAACACGTTGATGAGCATCGAATTTTCCATTTATGTAGTGGAAGATCTTTCCTGTCCCGACCCCATCACCCGCAGTCAGGACAGCTTCGCAATCAAAAGAAAATGAATCGATCCGTTCGACCTGCTGAGACCGAACGAAGAAAGGAAATTCGCCATTCTCAACAGCATCCTGTGTATTACGAGAGCCTGTCGTAACGCTGCAGTGCTGTTCGATGAGCGATGTTCCCCAATCCTGCGGGATCAGCCCAATCTCGGATTGCTTGTATCCAGGCCTCAGTTCCATGTGGCCCCCATCGCCTTCAGATGCCCCGCCACCCGGGCCGTGAGAGCATCAACCTCCTCCTCAAGCCTGGGCAGCGGCGTGGCATAGCGCTCGGCCAACATTTTGATTCGCGATGTCAACCCCTGAGCCGCGCGCGCAACCTGGGCTTCAACGCGAGCCTGCACGGTATCGAGCCACTTATCCGCCACAACCAGCGTCTTCACCTCGTCCTCGGTCAGCGTTTCGTAACGCTCATGCACCTTGCTCCAGAGCTCGTCCTCTGCTGATTTCAGTTCCTTCTTAGCGGCTTCCAGCTCGTTGAGCTGCGCCTCATAGGCTCGCAGTGCCTCAAATTCGTCAGCGAAATCCGGATCGTGCCTGATCTCCTTCATCCGTGCCTTGATCACTTTGGCCGTAATCTTCCGCTTTTCGCCCTCGCCTTCTATCACCTCGGCGAGCAGCCCATCCTCACCCGCACCTTCCTCCAACCGCTCGGCCAAGTCCCGCTCCAGTTCCGCAACGCGGGTCTCAAGCGCGTCGAGTGCGGCCTGTTCCGGCACGAAGAAGCGCGCTACAATCAGGCGCGCGGGGACCAAATCAGAGGTGAAGCGCCGGGCACCACGCCCGCCACCGAGCTGATAGTCGCCGGGCTCAGGCCAGGCGAGCTTGCCATCTTTATTTTTCCGCTTGACGATTTCGCGCGGGGCGGCGCCTGCGAGCCAACCATCGGCCGCAATAAAATAGGCGTCGTCCTGCATCGTCTCGGCCCAGTAGTCCATCAGAAGTTGATAGATGTCGTATGGATCGACGAGCGGCACTTTGCGGAAGGACTCGATCAGATCTTCAGAAAGGGTTTCGATCAGTTCCTTCGGGTGACTTCCAGGGCCGAAGGCGCGGCAAGTGACATCCGTCCGCGCGCGCCAAGCTGTGAAGGTCTCTGTCGCGGTGACTGTGAAGGCACGGAATTCGGGGTGTTCCTCAATGGCGGCCTTCACTTCGTCAATTGGCAGCGCGAGGGTCAGGTAGCCGGGACGTAGATTATCAAATAGCTCATCGCGTAGACTGGGCATGATCTGCCACCGGGAACCAAGCGCGTCGATGTCGCGCTGGGGAATGCCGCCGTTGAGGTGGGCGTCGATGTCGTGGATGTCTTCAGGTTCGGAGCTGTCGATATAGCGCGGAAGATTCAAGTTAAAGGAGTTCTTCGGGTCGGCGATCTCATCGTATGGCACCATGCGGGCATAGCCAGGGATATCCACACCACGGCTAAACGTATCGACAATGCGGTGAATGTCCTGCTCGCGCAGGCGGTTTTTTGCGCCGTCCTTCCGGAAGCCTTTCGAGGCGTCGATCATGAACACGCCGCGTCGGGCCGCAGCATTTTCCTTGTCAAGTACAAGAATACAAGCGGGGATGCCTGTCCCGTAAAAGAGATTTGGAGGTAGGCCAATGATTCCTTTCAGATAGCCAGACTTGACAAGTGCTTCGCGGATCTCGGCCTCGGCATTGCCACGGAACAAAACGCCATGGGGAAGAATGCAAGCTGCCTTGCCGGTGCTCTTCATTGAACGGATGATATGCAATAGATAGGCGTAATCACCCTGCTTCCGTGGTGGCACTCCCCAACCGAAGCGGCCATGCGTGTCGCGTTCCGGGTTGATCCCGTTGGACCAAGCCTTGTCCGAGAATGGTGGGTTGGCCACGACATAATCGTAAGTGCGGAGGCGGTCGCCGTCGAGGAACTTCGGGTTGGCTAGCGTATTGCCGGCTACGATCTTGGCCGTAGGGAAGTCGTGAAGGATCATATTCATGCGGGCGAGACCGGCAGTGGTCACGTCCTTTTCCTGCCCTTCAAGTGTGATGCGTTTACCTGCTTCGGCCGCGACCTTTAGGAGCAGAGAGCCCGAGCCGCAGGTCGGGTCATAAACGGTCGTCGCCGCGACGGTGTTCTTCGGCGAAATGCCGATCACCTTGGCGATGACGCGGCTAACCTCCGATGGCGTGTAGAATTGTCCCTTGCTCTTGCCACTCTGGGTTGCGAAATGCCGCATAAGGTATTCGTAGGCGTCACCCAGAATGTCGTCGTGATCGGCGCGGTTCTTCGAGAAGTCGAGATCGGGGTTTTCGAAGATGGCGATCAGGTTGGAAAGCCGTTCGACCCGTTCGTTGCCCTCGCCGAGCTTGTTCGGATCGTTGAAGTCAGGAAAATCGGTGCGGGCCAGAGCTTCGTTGGCCTCGACAAGCGGCTGAATGATCCGAGTGTTGATCAAATCGCCGATGTTCGGATTCCCCTTGAGCGCCACCATGTCTTGGAAGCTTGCGCCCTGAGGAATGGTGATCGGAGGCTCAAGATCGTCACTGTCACCATACTTGTCCGAGACGTACTTGATGAACAGCATGAACAGGACGTAGTCCTTGTACTGGCTGGCATCCATGCCGCCGCGGAGTTCGTCACAGGAGGCCCAGAGAGACGAATAGAGATCCGATTTCTTGACTGCCATGATTCTTGGTTCCCCCGCCGCGATCCTCATGTGTCTGCCACATCGCGACTCGCCGGATGACATAGACCATCGCGGCACGCAGAATCTAGCTGAGGCGGCTACGTCATAGAGGTTTTCAGCCCACCAAGTTGGCGTAGCTTGTTCTCGGCAGATCCAGGATACTTGAGTGGTGTTCTGGTGAGACAGCTGTCGTTGCTGTCGCTCAAAGCTCAAGACAGCTGGGCCAAGGTCATCGCTCCTTCCCACCTACGGATTTGCTCGCGAGACCTCGGCGCGAGCACCCGAGGCCTTCCTCCGTGCCAATTAGGAGGACGGTCGTGAACTCCCGGTTCAGCGCTCACCGAAGTGGAATGCACATACCTTTACGGCATTACAGTCATGAGCATTGCCGCGACCCAGATGCAGGTGTCATTTCCAGCGAGGTGCATTGTCGTCTATGGTTGAACAGTGGCGGCTACTCGGCCAGGACTCAGCGAACTTGTACCTTCGCGCAACTCGGCGATCATGTCGGCCCAATCGTGCATCATTTGCACGCGCTGATCCCAATACTGAGCCCGGTTGTAAGCTCGCCGTGTTTCGTTCGTCTCAAGGTGTGCGAGCTGGAACTCGATCACATCCTTGTCGTACTTCTTGGTCTCGTTAAGAAGCGTCGAGGCGCTGGATCGGAAGCCGTGTCCGCAGTGCTTCCCTTTGTAGCCAAGCGCCCAAAGCGCCTTGTTGATGCAATTCTCCGACATCATTTTCCTGGAAGACTTGTCTTTCGGAGCCGGGAACACGTAACCCTCGGCCCTGCCGGTGACACGCCTCACTTCACGTAAGATGGTCCTAGCGGCAGGACACAGCGGAATGTCGTGCGGCCGACGCAACTTCGTGTACTGCTCGGGGATGGTCCAAACGGACTCCTCCCAATCAACTTGATCCCAGGTCATCTTCCGCAGCTCGATAGGGCGAGGGAAGGTGAGGGCCATGAAGTTCAGAGCGAGGCGGGTGATGGGCGTGGGGTAGGTGTCGATCTTGCGCAACAGCTCCCCGAACCCTTTCTTGCTCACGACGGCAGGATGGCTCGTCACCTTTGGAGCGGCGATGACCCGTTGCAGAACGTGAGTCGGATCGCCGTTCGCCCGCTTCGTGATGGTGGCGAGCCGGAACACCCCGCTCATGGTTTGGCGCACACGCCGCGCCGTCTCTAACTTCCCCGTCGCTTCGATGTCGGTCAGCAGCTCAAGCACTTCGGCTGCCGTGATCTCGGCTATTGGTCGCTTACCGAGGCGGGGCAGGATGTAGTCATCCAGCACCCAGGTTTTCTGCTCTATCGTGTTATCGGCGCGGCCCCGCTTCTCAAGCGAGGCGATGTACTCTTTGGCGATGGCCGCGAATGTGGCTTCCGCCGAGACCTTCGCCGCCTTGACCTTCTCCTGCTTGTCCTGCGACGGGTCGATCCCTTGAGCTAGAAGCTTGCGGGCCTCGATCTTCCTCTCGCGGGCTTCCTGTAAGGTGATCTCAGGATAGGTCCCAATCGCCAATGTCCTCTGCTTGCCAAGAAAGCGGTAGGCCAGTCTCCACAGCTTCGTACCGTTGGGCTGCACCTGTAGGTACAAGCCTTCCCCGTCGCTGATCTTGATGACCTTGCCGTTCGGCTTAATGCTGCGAACTTTGAGATCCGTGAGTGCCATCTCACACCCCCCTCACCGACCTCTCGATACCAACAACGATACCAACAAAATGCTGCGCTTGAGGGCGACACGCTGAGACGCCCTGAGACAGCGTTTCAGGGTTTTTCGTTGATTTTCGGTAACTTGTGAGACGGGCTGAGATAAGGGGAGATGCCGTGAGACAGGCAGATGGCTCCGCGCCTCGGAAAACAACGAGGGTATCTCGTCAAGATCGATGACGCCTTCGGGGGCCGCCAATGTGCAACCTCTACAATATCTCGACCAACCGGGAAGCCATTACGCGATTGACCCGCGCGTTCGATCGTGCAGGCTGGAATGAGCCGTCGCGAGACGTTTATCCCGGCATGCTCGCTCCTATCGTGCGCGTAGGTGCCGATGGCGCCCGAGAAATGGTCATGGCGACCTGGGGGATGCCGTCACCACCGGCCTACGTGAAGAACTACGACCCCGGTGTCACGAACATTCGCAACACGTCATCGCCACACTGGCGGCGCTGGCTTGGGCCTCCTAACCGCTGTGTCGTGCCGTTCAACTCCTTTGCGGAACCGAATCCCGCTGCCAAGGTCGCGGGCGGCCGGACGCCGAACGTATGGTTCGCGCGCAGCCCCGAGCGCCCGGTGATGTTCTTCGCTGGCCTGTGGACGCCCTGGCGCGGCGTGAAGAAGGTGCGCGAGGGCGAGCGCGACTTTGAGTTGTACGGCATCCTAACCTACGAACCCAACGCGGTCGTGGCGCCTATCCATAAGAAGGCGATGCCAGTCATCCTCACTGAAGCGGGTGAGATTGATATCTGGCTGTCCGCGCCATGGAACGAAGTCAAGCACCTGCAACGGCCACTGCCCGACGACATGCTAATAATTGTAGGATCGCCGGAAAATACGGCTGCGTGATCACCGAGGAGGACTTGGCTTCTGGTGAACGGCGCCAAAGGCCAGTAGTGCCGAAAGGCAAATGGCGCTTGACCAGAGCAATGCATCGGATCCGTGGGCATCTATCATGACGCCAAAAGCCAAAGGAGCACCGGCTTGCGCAATGCGAGCCGGCGCGCCAAGCAGCCCGAGGCGATAGCCCTAGTTTACTGGCCCAAACACCGCGAGCGGCACCGTGCCCCGTGCGATGGTGAGTATGCCGTTGCCCGCGCCGTGCAGCAGTGTGAATGGCATCGCAAGCCAAGCACCAAGCGCCAGAAGCAATCCCGCCCCTATGGGGTGGGCTAGCGTTGAAAGACGGGCGGAATCGAGTGGGTGATAGGGGCTCATGAAGAGTGCCTCCAGGAGCCGGGCAGCCACTTGCGCCGGACCGATCAAGGCTGCAGCCGCAATGGCTTCCGTGGTGCTTGCGCCAGCAGCTTCGAGTACGCGTGGCAGATGTGCTGCCATTCCGGTCGAAACAACCCAGCCCGCAGCGAAGGCATAGCCAAGCAGCCACATGGCGCGATCCATCGGCACGTGCGAATTGTTTCCGGCAATGGTCCGCCCACGGATCGCCTGCTGCCGCGGCAGGATGATGAGATTGAGAGGTAGCCCTAGGCAAAGATGCGCCACCGTCCAAGCTGCACAGGTGTAGCGCCATCGACTACCGCAGCGCCCCAGTTCGTCAATGGCCAGCCGACAGTGCTTGCGAAACCTGCGATAAGGGTGATCCCGGTTATCGCAGAACGCGCGGTTTGGCCGTAGATGCGCCCCAGCGTGGCAAAGGCTGCATCGTACAGCCCAAGGCCCATCGCCACACCAATGATGAACCAGCCGAGCCACATTACCAACGTGGTCGGAGCAAAGGACAACGTAAGCAGTCCGGCGGCGAACAGCAGGTTCGATAGTCCGAGAACTTCACGCCCACCGAAGAGATCGATGGTCCGCCCGACACGAGGGCCCAACAGGGCAGGAATTGCGAGAGCCACGGAAAAGGCAGCGAACACTTCGGTGGTGCTGGTCGAAAGGTCTCGCGCGATCGGGTCGGCCACAATCGCGACGAGGTAGTAGCTTGAGGCCCAGGCCAATGTCTGGCTCGTGCCAAGGGCGGCAATCAAGCCCAGTCGCCGCCGTTGTTCCGAACTAACCACAGCAGGAAGCAGCCGACTTATCGGTTCGAGCGGGCACGCAGCAACCTGCGACTGTCGCTTTCTCTGCTGTAGAGCCGCCACAACCGGCGCCGCTTGCGTCAAGAGGTGAGCCGGAACACACCCCTGTTTCCGGCAGCTCCAATTCGACCCGCTCTGCAGCCCCACGGTCACCCGCGATGTCGGCGACAATGGAACGGACCTGCTCGTAGCCTGTCAGCAGAAGAAAGGTTGGCGCGCGGCCGTAAGACTTCATACCGGCGATGTAGAAGCCCGGCTCGGGCTGAGCCAGCTCACGGGCACCATGCGGCCGGACGGTGCCGCAGCTGTGGACGTTGGGGTCGATCAACGGTGCCAACGCTGGCGGGCATTCGAAGGCGGGATCGAGGCTCAGGCGCAATTCGCGTGCGAACGAGAAATCCGGCCGAAACCCAGTCGCCACCACGAGCTCATCGACAATGACGTGGCGGCCGCAGCACGCTGATCCGGCGCCGATCCGGAGACCAGCATCAATTTTCGTGATGTGCGTGACCTGGAACCCGGCTTCCAGTGCGAGCCTGCCCTCCTTGACCAGGCGGGAGAAGGTGGTGCCCAGCTCGCCCCGAGCAGCAAGCTTGTCGTTGGCTCCGCCGCCGAAAGCTTTTTCCGGGTTGTTGCCGCGCAGAAGCCAGATCGGTTGCGTTCCCGGAGCGCTTTCAGCAAGGCGAACGAGATCAATCAGCGTACCAATAGCCGAGTGACCGGCACCAAGGACAGCCACACGCTTTCCGGCATAGCGTGATCTTTCCTTGCCCAGCACGTCGGGCATGCCATACGCAATGGCGTCTTGGGCCTCTTCCTCGCCAATCGCTGTTAGTCCATTGGCGCCAGCTGGATTAGGGCTGAACCATGTACCAGATGCGTCGATGACGCTATCCGCTTCGAGAGAAAGCATGCCCGCGCCATTCCGGTATCGGATCATAAATGACGCATTTTCTCGACCTTTGGTCTTGACCTTGTCGAAGCCCGCCCGACTGATTGCGATGACGCGGCTCGACGTATGTACGTAATCCCGTAGCGCCGTGCGTTCGGCCAAAGGTTCCAGATACTGCGCAACCAGCTCGCTCCCGGTGGGATAGTGCGACGGCTCTGGTGCGTTCCAGCCCGCCTCCTCAAGTAACTGCCGCGCCGCGCGATCCACATTGTATTCCCACGGCGAAAACATGCGGACGTGGCTCCAATGGCGCACCGCCTCGCCAACACGAGGCCCGGCTTCCAACACGATGGGCTTGAGCCCGCGCTCCAAGGCGTGAGCGGCTGCTGCAAGGCCCACGGGGCCGGCGCCTATGATGGCCACGGATTTTGCGCTGCGCTTTTCCATTTGGGCGCACCTTATCAAACGATCGATGTCGATTGAGCTTTTCGCTTCCGTGAATGCCGAGCTGGCGGAAACGCTGAGTCCGCACAACATTCGGCGACGAGAAAGTCGACCAGACTGTGCATCATATTGTAATTGGCCCGGCAGATGAGCGTCGTTGACTGCCGCTCCTGTGTGACCAGCCCCACCAGGATCAGGGCTTTGAGGTGATGAGAGAGCGTTGACGGAGCAATTTCGAGTTTCGCCTGCAGGTTGCCGACCGACATCCCTTCGTCACCGGCACGGACGAGCAACCGGTAGATCTTGAGGCGCGTGGGATTGCCCAACGCTTCGAGGCATGCGGCGGCGTCATCAGTGTTCATAGGGGCAGCGTAACCTCGTTTGCCGCCCTGAGTCAACTTTATTTCTAGCATTATCGAAATAGCCGGTGCGGGTATTGTTACCTTCGGTTGTCTGCGCCGCGAATGAGGCCAAGTGTCTGCAGCGGCACTGCCCGAGGATATGCTCACAATGGTTGAGGCACCTGCCTAGCACTAGCCGTCCGGTAGCGAGTACAGAAGATCGCTAAGCTGCCGGCGTCTCAACTTTGCAAACGCGACAACTACGCAGTCAACCTAATCGGTAATCCAAGGCGCTGTCGGATTTCGTCATAAATGCCTACTACGCCCGGCATCGTTAAAGTGACGGCCAGGCCAAACGGAATCGGGTCGTCCACTATTGGACCGAGGTCCGGATCTCGCTGGATAGTAAGTCGGACAAACGCATTTTTGCCAACCACAGGCGCGCGGTCTCCTGTCCAGCGGCGCATGATCAGTGTTCCGCGGTTAGCCTGATAAATCTCAGGCTGAGCCCAATGTCTGTCAACACGTAGCGCTTCAAGATCAGGTTCATTGAGCTTTAGCCTAACCGTGCGATAGCTCTTTCGTCCTACTGCGGTGGGAGTGAACCACGCCAACGTAGCAGAAAGTGCATGTGGCTTGGCTTGTCCACTAATTGCAGACGGAATGGGCACGTCTACCTGCACGCATCTATTTGGATGCAGAGAACCCGTAGCCCAGAAGGTTGCCCGGTCGTCAGCACAGGCAATCGCTTCCTCTGGCTCGACGAGCCCAAATCCTAAGAAGCGGCGTATGTTGTCTTTTTGGCGAGCGTGATACTTGCCTTCCGGCGGGCCGATAACGCTCCGAATCAGATCAGCGGTCTCTTCGGGCCATTTCGCAGTGTGAGCAAGCAGTGCCTTCAACAAAACCGCGCGCTGAATCGCGCTTAGGACCAAGAATTGTTCGCCGTATGCGGCTGCAAGTGCATCGTGAATCCGATGTGCCGTGCGAGATGCAAGAGCCGCAGCAGCACTCGTACCGTTCGTGAACCCCTCAAGATTCTCTCGACCATCGAGAGGAGGAGCGGCAACACGCAACCCGTTAGCTCTTCCAGGTGACGCTGGGACGACGAAAATATGAGGATCATTGTCCACCACTCGGAGATGTTCTCTCGCTCCGGGAAGCAGTATGTCCGGCTTGACTGCTAACGCAAATCCAGGGCCAAGCGCGCTTGATGGGTTAGACATAAGGCGCTCTTCATAGGGGTCAACGATGGCGCGCGCGAGTTTACGATCTTCCGGAGAAACGGCGTCGATGTTGCAAGCTCCCACAGTAAGGCCGTTGACGGTTTCCGCCGGCGAGAACAACCTTCGATCCGCAACGATTGCACCCAAAGCCTTAAGCGTCTCACGAGCACGATTTTCAGGATCGGCGTCTTCAAACATCGAGCTCGTCTGATACGCGGGGATTGCGAACCGGTCACGGTAATTACCGGCGCTGACGATGAACAAAAGGCCGTACTGATAAGCCAGTCGGTCAAGGAGGCGAGCCCACGGGGAAAGATTGCGGCTAAAAGCTCTGCGCCGATTACCTACAGAAAGATTTACGATAATAACATCTGGAGCAGTCGCATCCTCTCCTTGCCTCATTCTGAGGATGGCCGAGTAGATAACATCAATGATGAGCTTATTCGCAGGAAACTCGTCACCCTGCCCAAGGATTGGCACAACATGAATCCTACGGGTAAGCGGCGATTCCTTACGATTTCGATCGCCATATATAATAAGCGATGCCATCGCTGTCCCATGTTTGCGTTGCTCAACAGGGACATCTTTCTCCAAATCGAACTGATCATCTACGGTCAGGTAATCTTTTAGAAGGCTATGAGCTGCGACCGGTACGCCGTCGAGTAGTGCTAGGATTGAACTCCCGCTTGGTTGCCCTGGAAGCCCTGCTTGACCATCCTCCGCTTCCGCAACCTCAATGCTACTCGCGACACTTTGCGGGCGAATGTGCAGAACGGGTTCAAGTGCCGCAATGCCATCAGTTGATCGTTCGGCAATACGCCGAACTGCCGCGACGGGCAAGTCCACCAACAATGCGTGGTAGGCTATATCATCAATCCTGCAACGAGAGACTATTTGTCCCCCGTGCGCCAAAACTTCTTGCTGAATTTCTGTTTCTCGTTGTTGACCAACCTCCGGCCTCCGACGGTATACTAATTCGATTTCAAGTCGAACGAGTTCATCATCTCTGCGTCCTTCAATTTCCTCCTTAAGGATATTCGCATCCACTTGCTGTACGCGATCTTGAGGTCCCCAAGGCCGCAGGTCTCGAAGCAGATTAAATATCTCCCGCCAGGGGGTTTCTCCCCGGTTCAGTTGTCCCCTTAGCCAGCGTTGCCATAAACTTAAGAGCTGCTCTAGCGCCCGAATGTCAGGAACCAACAAATAGGCTACCGGAGCCTTGTCGGACTCATCACTTTCAAGTTCTTCTTCGTCGACAAGCTCCAACCCGTCAATTCTTCGCACAGCCTGGGCGAAGTTGGTGATGGACCCTCGGACCTCAAATACCAAAAGACGTTCAGGTGCAAGCGCGGCCGGGTCGGTTCGTAATTCTAATCCCGAGGAGTCACGAGCCAATACTTCCGCCAGCCTGCGAAACTTTGGCGAGAATAGTCTCTTTTGTCGAGATCGCGAAAATGGCTCAGGACGAGGAACGCCCCTTCGTTCTCCGACGGGCCGAACTTGCTCGTCCTGCGGAGTCAGTCGCAGGAGTGGCTTGCTTGGATCGTTTGGCATTTACCCCCTCTGGCCAAACCCGCGCTGCCCAAAGAGTAAGTTCGTCATGCAGCGCACTATCAATGGTCTTCTCCCCTAGCCCCAAGATATGACGCCGACGGACGTTCTGACAAAAGTCTAGGGCCTCTGCATAGCTCACAGGGCCAATACGGCTCGCAATTGTTCCTACCGACAGCGATGGCTTCTGCGGCCAAGACGACATAATACGATCCAGAAATACCTCAATCTCCTTCCGCCGTGGCGCGGGGAAGGCGAGCCGCAGCTGAAAGCGACGCCACACGGCACGATCGAGTAATTCAGCGTGATTTGTCGCAACGATAATTATGACGTAGCTAGGTAACTGATCGATCTGCATGAGGAGAAATGAGACGACGCGCTTAATTTCCCCCGTCTCATGCGTGTCTCCCCGCTCTTTGCCGATTGCATCGAACTCATCGAAAAACAGTACGCAAGACTGGGTGCGAATATAATCAAATAGGCGACGTAGCCGAGCGTTCGTTTCGCCCAGATAGCTTCCGATGAGGGCGTCGTAACGGACGATAAAGAACGGCAGACCAAGCGCTTCGGCCACAGCCTCTGCGAACGATGTCTTACCGTTGCCCGGAGGACCGGATAAAAGTACGCGATGTCGAGGCTCGTAACCGTGTGCTCTCAAAACATCGGCACGTCGATGCTCTTCTACGAGCTGCCGCCCCGCCTCCTGGGCGGGCAGAGGTAGCATCAAGTCCTCAAGGCGGATACGAGGCTCGGCCTCGATGATGGCTTCACGTCCCGATGTCGTTGACGATGACGTTGTCAATGGCGGAGGGGTTAAATGGATCGCGGACAACGCCCTCTGAAGGCGATCGGCAACGATATGATGGTTCTTAGCACGCTCGTCTGCAGCAAGCGCTTCCGTCGTCTGCCTCAGCGCGTCACGATCACCCGTGACTGCTGCGCGCACCAGCGAGACGATGAGGTCGCTCCTTGCCATAACTACCTTAGCCGCTATCAGCTCCTCGCATTGAGGGGCAAGTCATCTTCAGGCTACTGCTAAACTAGGATTCGCCACCTGAGACCACAGTGGCATTAGGCGCAATTGCCGTTGTGTGGATATATACACATTTGCAAAGTGGTATCAATGCAACACATCGACGGGACAGATGTGTAGCGAGAGCTGGGACCTCCTGCCCCAAGGAGCATCGGGAGGGGACACCAACCAAAGTCTGATCAGCGTCAGCGAGGACGATATTCTCTAGCAGGCTGCTGAAAAAGTCACGAATTTGGGCTGCCGTGAGGTTCGCTGCGTCGATGCAGTGATGGTCTGAGGCAGCGCGACCGGCTTGAGGGGATTGGTCGCTGCGTCATGCGGCGCTTTCCGCCAGCAGTTTGGGGATGCGGATCAGATTGTAGGCGGCGACCGCGAAGGTGAAGACCGCCGCGACCTTGGCACGCCCGCGGAGTTTGACCTTGGCGAGCCCGGCCTGCGCCTTGATCCAGCCGAACACCTCCTCGATCCGCTTGCGGCAGATTTGGCTGATCCGACAGCCGACATGACAGGTGGTGCGGCCGTCGACCGCTGTCTTGCGGACCACCCCATGCTTGCTGACCGCACCGTTGATGGCGATGTGGGGCGTTATCTTGCGGCGGCGCAGGTCTTCGATGAAAGCGGTCACGTCGTATGCCTTGTCGGCGCCGAGCGTGATGCGACCGCCTCGCTTGCGCCGGTCAAGCATGGCGAGCGCCGCCTCCCGCTCCGCCGTCCCGGTGGCACGGGTCAGCGCCGCATCGACCGCAAGCCCGTTGCGGTTCTCCATCAGCACATGCCCCATGAAGCACAGCCGGCTCTCGCGCCCGTCCGCCTTGCGATACAGCCGGGCATCGGGATCGGTGGTCGAAGCGTGCGTCGCGTTCGAACGCTTCTCGTTACGAAAGTTGCGCTCGACATTGCGCCCCGGCCCCGGCGGCTCCCCCGAGCCGTCCTTCGGCCGGAAGCTCTTCATCGACGCCCAGGCATCGATCAGCGTCCCGTCGACGGAGAAGTGGTCGCTCGACAACAGCTTCTTGACCGGCGGCAGAGAAAGCAGCGCCGCCAGGAACTCGCGCGCCACGTCCGCTTCCAGAAGCCGGTCGCGATTATGCGTGAACACCGTCGGATGCCACACCGCTGCGTCCATCGGCAGGCCGACAAACCAGCGGAACAGCAGGTTGTAGTCGATCTGCTCCATCAGCATCCGCTCCGAGCGCACCGAGAAGAACGCCTGCAGGAGCGTGGCCCGCAACAGCATCTCGGGCGGGATCGAGGGGCGCCCCATCGGCGAGTACAGCGCCTCAAACCGCTTGTGCAAAGCGCTCAGCGCCTCGTCCACGAGCTTCCGGATCGGCCGCAACGGGTGATCGGCCGGAACCCGCTCCTCAAGCCGTACGTAGGAAAACAAACCCTCCGACCGATCATCCCGCCCGCGCATGCCAAATCACCCCGTGCCTTCCCACACCACGGAATCACGACCGCTCCTCGTCGTCGAGAGAGTTTTTCAGCAGCCTGCTAGGTTCTTAATTTTTCGCGTATGGGTGCCGCTTGTAACAAAGTCTCCTCAGCTCACGGCAGAGGGATCAGGCTTTTCCGACTCCACACCAGCCGCCTCGCCAAGCGTCCGGAAAAACTGCTCAAAGCCTCATCAATTGCTTGTGGCGCTCTGCCCCCTGTGGGTCGGTGCTGGAAGGCTGAGTGTTTTCAATTGATGTAAGGACCTGATCGCGCAGATCTCGATACAGCTCGTGCCCTGATCGGGATGCCCGAATCATGTTCAACAAAAGGACCTGAAGCGTGACCTCGAAAACTCCCTGACCGCGGAGATCGTGTTGAGAAGCATTTCGATCTCTTGCAGCATCTTTTCAATGGCGCCGGGCATAGGTCCTTCCACGGATCGTCCGTGGCGGCCGACCTATGCATATTGGCCACCAGCTATTTGGAATCGAAATCCTACTTCGCTAGTTGGAATATCTTCCAACGCTCGCGATTGCGTTCGCGCCAGATCGGCGTCTTGATCTTTACCCAATCCCGTGACCGGCCGGAGCGGTACTTAGATTCCGTCTTCTTTGAGACCACGCCTTCAAGGCCAAGTGCATCCATGGTCTCGAACAACGCCTCGCCATCCACGAAGCCCGCAACATAACTCAGGCACGGCAACTTCGCCCGCTCCACCAGCTCAACGAGTAAAGCCTTGCGGTCGATCAACGGCATCTGTCTCAGATCCTCGCCCTCGCAGATCAGAAGGTCGAAGGCCATAACGGACATGAGATGAAACTTGCCAGCCGCGATCGCCCGAGAAACCGAGAACACGTCTCCCAGCCGGTTATGTCACAGGTGTCACGGATGGTACCACCCTTCATGCGCTCATGGTGACGCAGTACCCCGTCAAACTTGGCACCAAGCCGCTCGATAGCTCGCGACTCTGAGGGATGAACTCGCATTGTACATTCCTTGAAAAAAATCGCCGGGCGTCATGCTCGAAGCCACCGGAGCAAACCCATTGCTCAATCAAGTAAGCACGCCCAAAGGCGGACGTAACTCCGACGACAATAACTTGTGCCGCAGACGTCCACACCTTGAGCCAGTCTGTCCTTGCTATATCGCAAAACGATGCGTTCGAACTCACCAGCGATATCACCGCCGTAGCCTGTCACAGAGGCAATGTGGTAGAAATTCCAACTAATCCCGTCCGAAACGCTCCAAATTAATCCAACAGCCCTGCACTTCTGGGCATCCAGAGCACGACCTCAGGAAAAGCAATGCAGATGACAAGAGCCAGGATCTGGAGCAGCACGAACGGCACCGCTCCGCGGTAGAGGTCGACCATCGTAACAGCAGGTGGCACGGCGCCTTTCATGAAAAACAGAGCGAAGCCGAACGGTGGCGTGAGGAAGGATGTCTGTAGATTGACGGCCATTACCACCAACAGCCACGGCAGAAAGGCCGTTGAGCCATTCACATGTGATCCGAAGTCCTGGCTGGCGATCAAAGGACCGAATACCGGGAGGACGATCAGACAGATTTCCAGCCAATCAAAAAAGAAACCCATGAGAAAAACGAGAACCATAACAAAGATCATCACTTCCCATGCGGTCTCGATGCCAACTTGTGAAAGAAGGTCTACGATAACCTCGTCGCCGCCCAACGCGCGGAACATGTAAGCAAATACAGACGCGCCGATGGTGATAAAAAACACCATCGCATTTGTAAGCGCCGACGATTCGATCAACTCGCGAAAGGACTGTCGATTGAGCGCCCCCTTCCAGGCTGCCAAGAGCAATGCCCCGGCACTCCCCACACCTGCAGCCTCAGTTGGCGTGGCCCACCCAAAGAAAATTGAACCAAGCACCAGGACCACCAGAAAAACTGGCGGCAAGAAAGCACGGAATACCAGCGACCAAAGCTCGACCGAGGTCTTCGGACCTAGGCCGCTTGGAATAGGCGGAGCAAGCTCGGGCTTCAGCGTGGAAATCACGCCGATGTAGACTAGGTAAAGAAACGACAGCAACAGCCCCGGGACGAGCGCCCCGGCAAACAATGTGCCGACCGGTACCGCCATGAGATCGCCCATGATCACTAGCATGATCGAGGGAGGAATCAGAATACCGAGAGTTCCCGAAGCAGCAATCGTCCCGACGGCCAATTCTGTCCGGTAGCGCTGCTCCAGCATCGCGGGAAGCGCGACCAACGTGAGCATTACGACGGATGCGCCAACAATCCCCGTCGTGGCCGCCATGATTGTGCCCATAATCGTGACGGACATGGCAAGCCCACCCGGAATGCGCCGTGTGAGGATCTGCAGCGTTTTGAGCAGCTCCGTTGCGATGCCGCTACGTTCGAGGACAACTCCCATGAAGATGAACATCGGAATGGCGACGAGAACCTGGCTTGCTGCAACATTACCCCATATCCGGATAAGCAAATTGTAGAATTGCAGCGGGTTGAACACGTCGAGTGCCCAACCGACGACGCCAAAAGCGAGCGATACTCCGCCCAGAACGAATGCAACGGGAAATCCGGTAAACACCAGTGCAGCCATCACGAGAAACATGACGACGCCGAGATGCTCGATCAGCCAATCCGTCATATCTGCAACTCAGCTCAAGTGCCGCAACTGCGCCTGGCCGCGAAGAGAGTCGGGGCCAAACAAGAAAACGATAAGGCGTGCTAGGACTGCGGTAATTGCAACCAGTAAGAGGAACAGGCCGAATTCCATGATGGCTTTAGGGATCCACCGCCAGGGGAGGCCAGTGGCGGATTCCGAGCCTTCTCCGGTGACCCAGGCTTTCCAGGCGAAATCAGCCCCGTAGTTCAGCAATACCAAACAATAAGGTAATGCAAACACAAGGAGGCAGACGAGTTCAATCCAAGCTCGCGTCCGGGGGGTACATCGCGAAACCGCCAGATCGATACGTACGTGCGCATTGCGCACGTACGCAGCTCCTATCCACAGCATGAACAGCGCCATATGAAGCTGCCATTCCAGCTCTTGGAGACGCGTCGAGCCGAGATGGGGAATCTGGAAGCCGAACTTTCGCGTAACCACGTCGAGACAAATCGCGATCGTGTTCACCACGAATAGCGATCCAGCAACCATGCCGATTCCCATCAGCACCCTCTCGGCTGCCCGGGCGTAAGCGAGAAGTAGTCTCATATCTTATCTCGGCGAGAGGATCTGATGGGACCGCATCTGGAAGTGACGATCTGTGTCGTTCATTTCAAAACGCCGTTATCGCGCCAGATCGCGTACTCTTTGCGGAAATTCGAATAGGATTCGAACACCTTCTTGAAGTTCGGATTGGTCGCCGCCTCCTCCTGAGCGACTTCGTTCCACGCTTTCTCGAACGCCGCGATGAATTCCGGAGTCCATTTCTTGATCTCGACGCCCTTCGCCTGCATTTCTTTCAGGGCCTGGAATTGCCTAGCCTCGCCTTTCGCGATTGTGTCACGAATCGAGTCGCCGCAGGCCTGCTCGATGATGGCTTGCTGCGTCGGGGACAAGGCATCCCACTTCTTCTTATTAATCAGCAGATCGATAGCTGTCGCCTGCTGATGCCACCCCGGCAGGTAATAGTACCTGGCCACCTGATAGAAGCCGAGTTTCAGATCCATCTCCGGCGTTGAAAATTCAGCCGCGTCGAGCGTGCCAAGTTGCAACGCCTGATAAATCTCGCCGGGCGCGATCAGTTGGGTGGCGACCCCAAGCTTCTCCATGACCTTTGCTCCAAGGCCAAGGAAACGCATCTTCAGACCCTTGAGGTCGTCGAGCGAATTTATTTCCTTGCGGAACCACCCCGAGCCTTCAGGCGGAACGATGGCGCACGTGATGGCGTGAATTCCATGCGGTTCGTACATTTCCGCCATTAGCTCTTTACCGCCGCCATAAGTCAACCACGCCAGATACTCCGCGGTGCCGGGACCGAACGGGACGCTGCTGAAGAAGTTGAAGGCAGTGTCCTTGCCCGACCAGAAAGCCGAAGCAGTCCAAGCCATATCGACCGACCCCTGCGAAACGGCATCGAATGATTGCAGCACCGGCACGAGTGCATTTGGCTCATTGAACTTGATGCTGATGGAGCCCCCAGAGGCGCGGGCCACTCGTTCCGTATAGGCAACGCCGGACTCGCCAAGTAGCGGCAGCGACGATCCATAGGAGCTTGCCATCTGAAGGCGAACTCTTTTGTCTTGCGCGATTGCAGTATTCGATCCCATCACCGCAATCAGTGCCGCCGCACAAATAGTCCCCCACCAGCTCGTACGTGTTTGTTGACTCATTTTAGTTTCCTCCTTTGGTCGAATTCGGGTCGAGAATTGAGTGGTCAACATGCCGAATCGAAGCCACACCTGAGAGCTTCATGGCGAGCGTCAGTTCGTCCGTTAGAATCTTCAAGGCCTGGCGCACGCCACTTTCGCCAGCCGCAGCCGCTCCAAAGAGCGCGGCGCGTCCGATGGCTACAGCCTCGGCTCCCATCGCCCGCGCTTTCAACACATCGACCCCACGACGAACACCGGAGTCGATCAGCAGCGACACCTTGCCTTCAACTGCTTGGGCAATGGACCGGAGAGCATCCACAGATGCGATTGCACCGTCGAGCTGGCGTCCACCATGATTTGAGACCCAAATGCCATCGACGCCCAGCTGACTCAGTCTAACGGCATCGGACGGATGCAAGACTCCCTTGACCAATAGCTTGCGTGGCCAACGGTCCCGAAGGCGGGCGAGATCCTCCCAGTCGAACGCAGCATTAAGGTTCTGTCCCACCTTCGCCGCAATGGTGAGGCCAGCGGTTTCCTCTCCCATCAAACCACGGACATTCTCGAACTGTGGGAGGCCGCCGCGCACTATTCCCAAGGCCCAGGCTGGGCGCGTCGCAGCTTCGAAAAGATGGCGGGGAGTCATCCGGAGAGGGATCGATATGCCGTTGCGCAAGTCACGCTCGCGCTTACCCCCGGCCTGAAGGTCAACGGTTACAACAAGCGCTTCATAGCCAGCTTCGCGCGCCCGACTAACCAGCTTGTCGTTTGCTGTTTCGTCTCGCAGCACATAGAGCTGAAACCAAAGGCGCCCCTGAACCTGATCAGCCAACCGCTCCAGGCTCGTTGTGGCCATCGTAGAGAGCGTGTAGGGAATTCCAAACGCGCTGGCAGCCCGAGCAATGGCCAAGTCCGCTTCCGGCCAAGCGAGTGCACACGATCCCATCGGGGCGATGACGAATGGGGCGGACGCAAGCCCTCCAACCACGTCTGTACGAAGATCCGGCTCAGACACATCGACGAGAACGCGCGGAACCAGCCGCAGGCGTTCGAAGGCCGCCCGATTCGCCTTAAGGGTGAGCTCATCTTCAGAGCCTCCGTCGATGAACTCAAAGACCGAACGTGGCAGACGTCGACGCGCGAGGGTGCGCAGATCTTCAATAGACAGAGCGGCCGCCGCACGTCTCGTGGCAGAGATCATTTCCGAATCCCGTTTCCCATTGTACCCCCGTACGGGAAGACCTCTACGTCAGCTCGCTTTTTGCCGGAGATATCGCGTCGGATGTCATGATAGAGGCTGGTCGACCAGTCTTGGTCGGAAACTGTGGGCAGCTGCCCGCAAAGCCTGCCTGGCCCGCCGCATTAGCCGGAGCAACGTACGCCATGCGGGGGACCTGCTGAAGGGTCGAATAAACCCAGGCACTCTCGATCACATCAGACTCACAAATAATCTTGCAAGGAGCACTCGACGCGCGGCACATTCTGACGTGAGTGGACAAGTTGTCAACAAAGTTTACTTCTTGCCCGAAATCTTAGCAGCCAGCACGGCGCCGGGTCTCGTCTCGGAGGAAGAGAGCCAGTGCCTGATGGTTAGCGTGAGTCTTTGACCATCATCCCGCGAAGACGGAGGCAACGACAAATTTGTCCGTAAAGCCCAAAATAAGCTTGGCTCCGGTAAGACGCGAACGTCTCGCGGAGCAAGTGTATGAAAGCCTGTTCCACTTGATCATGTCAGGCAAGTTGCCTCCGCGATCCAAGCTGCCTTCTGAGGTTGCTCTTGCTTCTGAGTTTGGCGTTTCGCGACCAATTGTTCGACAAGCTCTTAGTCGCCTCCGAGACGCACGTCTCATCATGTCGGTTCGAGGCTCGGGTACCCTCGTCTGTTCTACACCTCAGCCAATACCAGTCGCACCTCTTGCACGCGACCCCGATACACTGCAGCACTTCCTCTACGGCCTAGAACTACGCCTCGTCGTCGAACCAGAGTGCGCCTATTTGGCTGCCAAGCGGCGCTCGGCGAAGGATATTCAGAGGATAAGAGTGGAGCTTGAAGGCTTTGAGAAAGCAGCACTAAAAGGAGATACCGCGCACCATTTCGATTTCGGCTTCCATCGAAACATCGCAAAAGCCACTGGCAACCCACGCCTTCTACAGGTTATCGACACACTGGAATACGATCTCAGTCATGCCGTCAGCTTGTGGCGGCATCTAGCCCGCGAAACGACAAAACATAACCTGCAGGCGGCTCTTGCCGAGCACCGTGAGATTTTTAAGTTCATCCAATCGCAAGAAGCGAACGCTGCCCGTCGCGCAATGCACCGGCATCTTGAGAATGCGCGAATGCGCCTGCTTGAGGTCAGAGAGAATACCGAACGATGAGTTTGGGCGTTCAAACATCTAGTTATCGGTCGCACTCGGCTTCCCCGAATTTCGGCTCTAACGGCGCGATCCTTTCAGAGCGTTGCAGGCCGTCGCTTCTGATTGAACGTTCGTTCTAAAGAACTTCCAATTCCGCGATTCGTCGAGAATGCCCGTACAATAAATACAAGACACACGCTCGACACGCTCACCAGCTAACGACTCTTGGCAATTCGCTTGCTAACGCATCGCCAACCACGCGCACTTTGGGGCAGCATTGCGGGCGTCGACAGCCATAAGGCAAAACACGTCGTAGTAGTATCCATATTGCTCCGGCAGCAGCTCGACTAACAAGCCTGCCTCAGGGCGCTTTTTTTTAACAAGCCATGAAGGCAGCCATGCCAGGCCGACGCCATCCGCAACTGCGTCCGCGATGGCAGCGAGGTCATCCATCATATTGCGAAAAGGAGGCGTTACGTCGATCGACGTTCCATCGGCCGTCGGAAACTGCCAGGACGGAACTACGCCGGATCGACGATCAACAATACAAGCTATGGTTCTTAAGATCAGCAATCGTGTTCGGTCGACCATTTGCTTCTAGGTAGTTTGGCGCACCACAAACGATCATGCGCTGACGCGCAATCCTACGTCCCACGACCCCGGTCTGATTTTCCGGATTTCCTGTTCGTACGGCGAGATCAAAACCTTCTTCGACGAGATCGACAAGACGATCGGTAAGAGATAAGTCGAGTTGTAAATCGGGGAACTTCTTCATAAGCGTCAATAAGATTGGTATCACGCAATGCCGCCCAAAATGGACCGGTGTTGTTACTCGCAATCTGCCGCGCGGCTCGGCCAATTGCGTCGAGGCGAGTGCATCCGCCGCTGCCACCTCAGCAAGGATTAGGCGACAGCGCTCGTAATACTGCAGACCGATCTCGGTCAGGCTCTGCTTGCGGGTCGTGCGGTTAATCAGGCGAACGCCGAGGCGGTCTTCAAGAAAGCGTACGTGCTTACCCACCATGGGTGCGGAAAGACCAAGCACCTCGGCTGCCGCTACAAATGAGCCGAGTTCGACGGCTCTAACAAACCCGGCCATGCTTTTGAGGCGATCCATATTAGGAACCAGTGGTTAGTTCTGCCCTTCCGAAACGCCCATTTTTTCCTCTTCATAGTTAGACAAAATCGGATTCGAAACCAACCATTTCGGGTGATCGATGCGCGTTGTCCGTTTCTATCGTCATGGTGGCCCCGAGGTCCTGCGCTTGGAAACCGCCGAACTGCCGTCTCCGCGACCTGGCGAAGTAAGGATCAAGGTGAAGGCCTTGGGTCTAAACCGAGCCGAGGCTCTGATGCGAGCTGGCACGTACATCGAGCAACCGACATTACCGTCGGGGCTGGGACTTGAGGCAGCTGGCATCGTCGATGAGTTGGGTAGCGGCGAAAGTGATATTCAACCGGGCGATTCCGTCAGCATTATCCCGCCCATTTCCATAATCCGCTGCCCAACTTATGCGGAGTATATCTGTGTACCTATAGAGCGAGTTGTCAAACATCCGCCCACCCTGAGCTGGGAGGAAGCTGCGGCTGCTTGGATGCAATATCTGACAGCTTATGGTGCCCTCATCGAAGTCGCGGATGTGCGGCCCGGCGATTATGTTGTGATCACGGCGGCATCCAGCAGCGTGGGACTGGCGGCAATCCAGATTGTCAACGTTCTTGGTGCGATACCGATCGCAATCACGCGTGGAAAGACCAAATTGCAGGCGTTGATAGATGCCGGCGCAGCCCACGTAATTGTTTCCTCCGAAGAGAACTTGGTACACCGACTACGAGAAATTGCCGGCCCGTCGGGAGTACGGGTCATACTCGATCCCATAGGTGGGCCAATTTTTGAGCCGCTCACCACTGCAATGGCAAAGGGCGGTGTCCTCGTCGAGTATGGTGGTCTCAGTAGACAGCCAAAACCCTTTCGGCTTGCGTCTGTCCTTGAGAAATCCCTCACGCTCCGTGGCTATCTCGTCCACGAGATTACGGGCCACATGACGCGGTTGGACGCCGCAAAGCGGTTTATCTTCCACGGGCTTAAACCGGGTGCTCAGGCCAAAAATATCCAGGGGTTCCAGTTCGACGACATTATCGACGCGCACCGCTACCTGGAGTCCAACGAGCAGATCGGGAAAATTGTAGTGGTCGTCTAGTTTGCTTTCCCGCGTACGCTGAACCGGCGTAGCGTGACTTCTCCCTGCGAAGCTCGTCAGACACGCCATACCCAATGGCATCCTGCGTCGCTTTCTCGCTAATCGTCGCGATCCCGTTTGCCGTGAATCCGGATTCGCGCGGTGCAAATGTGGACGTATGACAATGTGAAAGGAGTCTTACGTTGTATCTACGCCCATTGAGCGCTTGAGACGCGCTGAAACTGGGCGCGCTTGGCCGCTACGGATTGAAACGGATTGAGACAGATTGAGACGTGCTCTGTGCGGCCGACACGACAAGCGCAATCCGCGGCTCTGAGACGTTCTGAGACGTTCTGAGACGTTCCGAGACAAGTTGAAACGCGTCGCTCAGTATTGAGACGAGGCGAGACGCTTCGGGTCCTTGTCTTCGAGGGGCGTTCGCCGCGGGTGCCCCCTGACCCCAGCGCGCGAGAATTTTTGAAAATTTTTCGACGTCATCTTGGGATACAACTGCGACGGGTGCGACGGATGTTCTGGATTTTTTTTCTCCTAGAGTAATCCGATCGTGTCCCCTTCGAGGACTAAAATGAAAAGACCTGTCGCACCCGTCGCAAATAATCATATCAGATCATCATCGTCGAAAGGCCATCTTTTTGACCTGCGCACCCGCAACCCCTTATAGCCCCGCCCCCGGATTCCATTTGTATCTTTGATCCTCACAAATCCACGATCTTCCAGCATATCGGGGAACGATCCCGTGAGACTCCCAGGATCCGCGCCCATCTCTTTTGCAAAAGAACACCAAGAATTCCATAAGTTCTTGTTCGTGTCGACGTAATGCGCACCTAGCTCACAGCAATCTGCCAACCATTGACCGAAAACGTCTTGGTTGTCGAGGTATGCTGTTGTTGCCTCATCGACCTGCTGAGGTCGAACTAGCCCATGCTTCTGCCAATCGAGACAGCCCAATAGCAACCAGGAAAGAATTCCTGGCCACTCAGCTCTCAGCTTTTCTGGCAGAAGCGGATCCTTGACCTTTGGCGGATTCGTGAATGGCAGCACAATGAAGCGCCGCCTTATTGCTTTGTCTACATCCTTCAGTGTCGGCCGATTGTTGCCGACGATCGTGAGCTTTAGCTCAGGCACAAATTCGAAGTCATCGCGGTGCATAAAGCGAGCCGTGATCGTATCCTGCCCGGTTAGCAGCTTAATGCGATTTTCAGCCCAAGTACGACCCTTTTCGGTTTCGGAAGCACGCGCCATGCGAGCTCCCTTCATCCGTGCAAGTTCGGTCGTGTGCCGATCGTAGCTGGAGCTGGTCAACGTTTCCATTCCAACGTTGATCGCGTAGTCTCCAAGGATATCAGCAATCGTGTTGACGGCTGTACTTTTGCCTGACCCGCCAGGGCCATAAACAAACGTCAGGACCTGTTCGCGAGTATCGCCGGTCAGGCAATATCCACCCCATTGCTGGAGAAATCTGATTGTTGCCTCATCGCCAGACAACGCCTCTTCAAGAAACGCCAACCAACGGGGGCAGTCTCGCTCAGGTTTGAAGCGATCAAGAGGGATAGGAGCAACCGCTGTGGATCGATTTATGTAATCGCGTGGCTCTGCTTTCCGAATATCACCGGTGCAGAGATCAACAACACCTTCCGGAGTTCCGAGCACCATCTTGTCCCGATTCCATACATCGGAAGTTATAGAAAACTCCCTGTCGGATCGGGCGCCACGCTCAACATTTTCCCAAGTACTGACTTTCGTAAAGCTTTTGTTCTTGGGGTAATGTCGTGCTAGCTCAAGGCAGACGGATCGGGCGTAGTCGAGGGCCAGGTTTGAATTTTCTCTTGCCCAACTTGCCCCGTTGAACCGATACCAACTACGTGCGGTGTGATCGTAGACCAGTTCTCCAGCATACCTATCCGCTAATGCGGTAATGGCCCCGTTTTCGTCGGGCGAGTAGTAGTCCAGATCATCGAAGAGATCGCGCAATTCATCAGGAAACAAAATCCCTCGGCGCCTCACCTCGAAAGCAAGAGTTCGCATTGTAATGGGGTTCGGATGATCGTTTTTGAAACTCTTCCATTGCCTGCGATTCTCGCGGGGTTTGTAATTCTTCCCGCGCTGGGACCACTCGTCGAAAACGTCCCACCCTTCATCACCGAGTTCGTATTTTACCGCCATGCCCGCATCGCGCCACAAATTGCGCTCGTTGGCCCAATCCGGTAATTGGCCTAAAATCCATCGAACCTGTTCTACTGAAAGCCCAAGAGGGGCGCTGCCTTCCCGCTGCACTTGCTCCTGGAGAACCGGGGCAAAGGTGCTGGAGGGATACACTCGTACATTCTGAAAGTCTGGTTTGCGCTCCCAGCGGTATTCGTTTCCCGTATCGGGGTGAATACTTGGGGGAAGGACGAGTTGCCTGCCCGTCCCGAACAGTTCGATCTGCCAAGCACGCTTTTCCTCTTCGCCGACAATACAAAAGGAGTCAGACTGCGCGAGGCGTCGAAATCTGATGGGGCGGTCCAGAAGGAGATAGTAGTGGCTTGATGCCCCTCCGGACCCTGAAGCAACTTTCCAAAGCTGGTCAACGCGAATTTCCTCGCCTAAAGCGTGTTGCAATGCTTCTCGTGCTTCTTCAGCCCGGGAGGCATCACGAACGTCGACATCAATAGCGTGCAAATAGCCGCCTCGGATCTTGGAATACTGCCCTACGCGGACGCCGAAATTCATACCCCAGCGATAGTTCTTCTCAAGCTCCTCTAGTGTGGCGACGGGAGCCGTCGACCATCCCGGTTGGTCGGGGGCTTTGGAGCGCGGTGGCAGCAAGTGGACCGCAAACCCATTCTCAACAAGCTCGACAATTGCTTGCGGTAGACGAGAGGGAAACGGCACAACCTCGCCGATAAGCTCCTTGATGTCCTTCTCCAACCTTGACCGACTCACCATCGCTACTTCTTCCCTTCACTGTGTTTGTTCTTGGCCGGAGAGATGGCATTGATCCGGCTAGTGCATTCCGTGTGATGGAAGGTTGGTTAGGATGAGCTAACAAATTGCGAACGCGTCGGTACAATCAATTGACGCTCGCGACACCTCGGCCTTAGCCTCAGAAGACCGGCGGGTAGCCCTTGTCTGCTTGACGTGCGGGCCCCTCGCGCCCAAGCCGATGCTTGGTTACGGCTTATTCGTCAACCAGACCACCCCTGCAGCTTGCCTGGGTGAAAGAGCTCACGCTGCTTCCTGGCAGGTCCCAGCCGGCGCAAGTGCTGCTGCAGCTCCCAACCACGTTAACGAGAGCGGGAAGGGGATTGTACCTGGGCTCAGGCCCACGTCGTTCTGCTTGCAACATGAGCCGGCAAATCATGAGCCATCTCTCCGCAACAGCCGTCGACGGTGGCGGGGTAACGGTGTTTCATTTGGTAGGAAAGTGGAGCCATTGATCGAAGGATGTGATGCAGGTCTACTCCTACCACTCACCCGAACCTGGTCATCGATTGTCAGCACCGGCTGCGTGAAGGATGAAGCTGCCGATTTGTTGGTATTATTGTTGGTATCGTCCGTTTGGCCCTTTAAGAAAAGGAAGCAATGCCAATATGTTAGGAAGAATTCGCGAGTCCTCTCCTGGGCACCACCCCTCAGAAAACGCGTTCAATAGGTTAGGCTAGGTGGACACCAGTCCTTGACGTAAAGTGGGACACCTTTATCGCGCTTTGTTCCCCTGCTGCCTCACAAGCAATTCCATGCCGGATGCTGCCATCCGCTTGCGTTCGGCCTCCCGCGTGTACGGCTCAGCCTCCTTCAGCGTCAGCCAGCCGAATGAGACCGGCCCATTGGCAACGTCGCGACCATCATGCGGAAGCTCATCGAGACGGCTAGGGGCGAGCGCGTCGAGATCGAGGAAGCCTATCGCGCCCATGTCGCGGCGTGCGCAACCCACAAGAGGCGCCCGGCGCCGTTCAGCTCATTTGCCGAGTCGCTTACCAGCTTCTGTCAGGCAAACCGAATTCGGATGCGCGCCACGAACGAGACAGTGTACCTCCTCAATAGGCGCATACTCTCTAGCTAGCGAGACGGCGTGCTGATCGGCACACCACAACGTCGCTACGCAACTACGCGATCAGACTTGGGGCGACACTCTCAGCAAGTCGTGATGGCATTCTCCTTAACGATCTCCTGCCACTTCGGACCAAGTTGTTGGCGCGCCGAAATGGCATTTGCGCCTGCCGGATCATCATCACGAAACATTTTCACGAGAAGTCCCTGATCGTGTGATCCGGCAATGATCGGTGAGCCACCCGAAAAGTACGTCGTTGACTGGCCGTGTGCCGTTACGACGTTGCCGTGGCCTACCGCTGTCGCGGAACTAACGGTGTGGGCGTGCACAGGCGTGTACCCTATGACTCTGACGTTGTTTTGATACCGCCCGTCAAGAATGATGAAGCGATCGAAGCCACGATTGATCGTTTCAATGGCAGCGTGCCTGAGAGCAACGCTTTGTGCGCCCGCAGACCCGCAGATTGGCGCGGCGTTTGTCGTAATGATGATGGTGTCCGCGGCAACCGGAAGCGTAGCTGATCTCGCACACCCGATAAAAATTAGGCTTGCTGCAACAATAGCAGTCTTGTTCATTATCACCCCCTCTCCACTCACGACAAATTAAGCTTCCGACCTGCGTCGCGGCAACGTCAAATTGGCGAATACGGATGATTGGGCGGTGAGACTGGGGAAAACAGCCGAGCCGGTCGTTCGGTAAGGACATTCAGATCATCGCTGGATTGTCTTGCGCTAGCAAAGCTCACTTCAGATCGCGTCCCACAGATACACCGAGGCCGTCTGCGAAAAACGGAAGAGCAGACGTCATAGGTCTTGCTGCACCTATTCAGGGCCTGTTCAGACAAAATTCCGCTAGAGGGAACAAGCACAAGGCTGCTAAATGGCGGTTGTGAGGTTCGTGGGGGGATGGTGTGTCAACACTCCTGCCGCAGGGAGTTTGGCGGAAAGCAGGGTGGCGGGGTGCGCCGGGATTCGGGCGTCTTGCTGCGCTGTTGGCCCTCTTCGCACTGATGCTCCTGCGGGTCTGGGAGCCACCTCTTCTCGAAACGCTGCGTGGGCGAATTTTCGATACGTATCAGCAGCTTCATCCGCGTGCGGTCAGTGGGTATCCTGTCACAATCGTCGATATTGACGAACGCTCGCTGCAGGCAATCGGACAGTGGCCTTGGTCACGGGTGACGCTTGCCTCGTTGGTCGACCGCCTCGCTGAACGCGGAGCGGTGGCAATCGGCTTCGATATCCTCTTTGCTGAGCCTGATCGCCTCTCCCCCGCCCGGATCGCTGAAAGTGTGCCGGATGCTGAATTGAAATCCCGCCTCGCCGCGTTGCCGGACAACGACGCGCAACTTGCCGGGGCTATTGCCCGGACGCGAGTCGTGCTCGGGCAGGCCGGCACTTCAGACATTACCACCGCGGCTGATCCTTCCGAATTGCCGATTACACCAGTTGCCACAATCGGAGACAATCTCGATCGCTACCTTCTTCGGATTCCGCGCCTCGTGGCGAACCTGCCAGTTCTCGAAAGGGCAGCTGCCGGAAGGGGCCTGATCACGGTCCAACCGGATGCGGACGGCGTCGTTCGCCGCATTCCGACCCTCTTCTACGCCGAAGGCCGTATTGTCCCATCGCTTTCGATCGAACTCCTGCGCGTGGCGACAGGAGCCACCACACTCCTCGCCAAAAGCGACGAAGCCGGGATCAAAAGCGTCGTCGTTGCAGGCGTCGAGATAGAAACCGAACGCGACGGCCAGCTTTGGCTACATTTCACGCCGCACGACCCGCGCCGCTTCGTTTCCGCCGTCGACGTACTTTCAGGACAGGTTTCAGACGACCGTATCCAGGGCAAGCTGGTCCTCATAGGCACGTCAGCCGCCGGCCTGCACGATCTGCAAACGACGCCACCCGAACGCGCCATGCCTGGCGTCGAAATTCACGCCCAGGCAATCGAAAGCATTCTCGAAAATGCGCTTCTCGTGCGGCCGAATTACGCCTTGGGACTTGAAATTTGTCTCGCGCTCGCGATCGGGATCTTCATCATAATTGCCGTGCCGATGCTCGGTGCGCTCGCCACTCTTCTCTTCGGCATAGCAACGACCGCGTTGCTCGCTGCCCTTTCCGGTTATCTTTTCGTCCGGTTAGGCATTCTGCTCGACGTCGTTTATCCGCTGCTTTCGAGTACAGTCGTCTTCCTGCTGCTCGCCGCTATAAATTATCTGCGCGAAGAGAAACGGCGTGCCGGCATTCGAAACGCATTCAGTCAATATCTCGCCCCGGAGCTCGTCGAGCAATTGACGCGCGAACCAGACCGCCTGAAGCTCGGCGGCGAAACGCGCACGATGTCCGTCTTGTTTGCTGACGTGCGCGGCTTCACCAGCATTGCGGAGCGTTTCCGGGAAAATCCTGCCGGACTGACGGAATTGATGAACCGCCTACTGACGCCTCTGTCGCGGGCGGCCATCGAACGCCGCGGCACGATCGACAAATATATCGGCGATGCCGTTATGGCGTTTTGGAACGCTCCGCTTGATGATCCTGACCACGCACTCCACGCGTGCGAGGCTGCCCTTGCCATTTCTGAACACCTAGATGCCCTGAATGACGCCCTCACGCTTGAGGCACAAAAAGGCGGAGCAAACATCCCAATAATGGAAATTGGCATCGGCATCAGCACTGGCCTGTGCATGGTCGGTAACATGGGCTCGGATATTCGGTTCGATTACACTGTGCTTGGAGATAGCGTTAACCTCGCTTCTCGAATGCAACATCTTGCCAGCGCCTACGGCCTCCGCATTCTGATATGCCCGGAAACTGCCGCTCGTTGCCAAAATACCCTCCCAATCATTAGCGTTGATGATGTGCGCGTCCGGGGCCGCAAACATGCGGTGACACTTCACACGCTGGTCGGGCAACCTGATCTTTCGCAAGACCCCAACTTTCGCTCATTTCGCGCGGCATTCGAAACAATGCGCGCCCATTACCGACACGGTGAATGGAAGCAGGCAATGAATGCGCTGGAGGCCGCTCACCGCCATTATGACAATCCAAGAATTTCTCGGCTGCTGGAGATCTACGCATGGCGCATTGCCCAACTGAAACGCCGTTCATCCTTGGAGGGATGGAATGGCATATTTTCAGATATCTATCCGGGCGCCGCGGAATTGCTCACAACTGAACCGAATTGGACGGCAACCCAGCCGTGGGTGGAGGCATCATGGAAGGAGCCAAATTCGAAACCTCACTGATTTCACTGGTGGCCATGGCTGCGCTGGCTATCGCGTTGCAACCTATGCCAGCTCATGCCGCCCATCCGGAAATCGGCAGCACCGTCGTGGTCAAGAATGACGTGACGGCCGAGCTGGAAAGCGAGAAACGTCGACTTTCGAAGGGCGCCAAGGTTCACCAGGATGAAATTCTGATTACCGGCGCAAAAGCGAGCGCAGAGATCAAGCTGCTTGATGAGACAAAGCTGGCCGTCGGCCCCTCGTCACGGCTTGTTCTGGACAAGTTCGTCTATGACGGAAGCGCGCCCCCGCAATCCATTTCCATCACTCTAGCGAAGGGGGCCTTTCGGTTCATTACCGGTGCAACTGACAAGGCCGCCTACGAAATTAAAACGCCGACAGCAACCATGGGTGTGCGCGGAACGGTGTTTGACGTCTTCGTCGCAGATAACGGCGAGTCGATCGTTCTGCTCCATGAAGGCAGCGTCGAAGTCTGTACCCGTCCATCCAACTGCAAACGGCACAACGTGGTGGGCAAGATCATTCACGTCGGTCTCGGCGGCGTACTTTCCGATCCGATGAACTGGCACCGATCGCTACTCGGAGGCGTGGCACTCGCGAAGGCATTTCCATTTGTCGGCCGTCGGCTGGCAATCGATCCTGTACGACGTCTCTCGCAAAGGATGCTCCAGAAGGGCCGCGTAGATAACATTATCAGAAAAGGGCCTGTGGACGGCGTGCGCAAGCTTCGTAGAACCCTCCCGCTCCGCTGAGTGCGTTTCAGAACGGTTCAATAATGCGAGATCTATTCGGCAACCCACGCTCTCAAGCATGAGCTCCTTTCATCTGCAGCGCGGAAAGGGTTTGGGGACACCCTCTTCTATTCAAAGGGATTTTCAAAAGTGTCGGCGTGGACAAACTTCAGGGACCTTTTGCAATACCTCGCGTGGATCGCAATGGCGCTCACGCTATGCTCCACGTTTTCACGAACCATCATCCGTCTGCGGCTCTTCGCGGCCACCAGTAATATCCTGGCTATCATATCTTCCACAGCCATCGGCTTTTGGCCAAGTGTGATCCAAAATGCCGTCCAGCTTCCCCTGAACATTTACCGCATCCGAGAAGCGCGCCGGCAGGTCGAGAAACTGAGAGCTGCGCCCGTTACGGGGGTGCATTCCGGTTGGCTTCATCCATACGCTCGCGAGAGCACGCTCTTCGCCGGGCAAGTCCTTTTTCGGAAAGGTGACTTGGGAGATCGCCTTTACTATCTTGAGGCAGGCTCCATCCTGTTCGATGAGATCAATGTCGAGATCCACGCTGGAACATTGTTCGGCGAGATTGCCTTTTTCACCCGCGACGGCCGCCGGACTCAAACAGCGATCGCAACTTCCGAATGCAGGCTTCTGTCCATAGACGGGGACCAGCTGAAACAGCTTTACTTTCAAAATCCCGAGTTCGGGTGGTACTTGATTCAGCTCATCGCTCAACGCCTGACCGCACCAAACCATAGGGCGCCATAACAAACATCAAAAGGCGGTTCGACCGTCATCATTCACCAGCCGATTTACCTAAACAGCTCCATTCCGCCTCTCGAGTGAAAACTCCGGCGCGTCAAAGCGCGTTTAGTGATCCTGAGAAAAAAGCCCGAGAGAGCTGACATGGACCTGAGCGACCAAACGATCGCCGTCGTCGGCCTCGGTTATGTGGGCCTGCCCCTAGCTGTCGAATTTGGCAAACGACGTCCGGTTATTGGCTTCGATATCCGGCCCGAGCGGATCGTGGAGTTGCGAGAGCGCCAAGACGTCACGCGCGAGGTGGAGCCGGACGAACTCGCAGCGGCCCGTTACCTTGTCTACACTTGCAACCCAGCTGATTTGGCACGCTGCGGTGTTTTTATTATCGCCGTTCCGACTCCGATTGACAAAGCCAACCGCCCCGATCTGTCCCTTCTCATTGGGGCGTCGGAAATGGTTGGCAAGGCCATTCGGCGTGGTGCCGTCGTCATCTATGAGTCAACGGTTTATCCCGGCTGCACACGCGAAGTTTGCGTACCGGTTCTGGAGCGCGCATCAGGCCTCACTTTCAATGAAGATTTCTTCGTTGGCTACAGTCCGGAGCGCATAAATCCCGGCGATAAGGAGCACCGCTTACCGATGATCACCAAGGTCACGAGCGGTTCCACGCCGGAAGCGGCACGCGCAATCGACGCCCTTTATGCGTCCATTATCCCGGCGGGAACACACCTTGCGAGCTCCATTGAGGTGGCAGAGGCGGCGAAGGTCATCGAGAACACCCAGCGTGACCTTAACATCGCGCTGATGAATGAGCTGGCGATCATCTTCCACAAGCTGGGGCTTGATACTCGGGAGGTCTTAGAAGCAGCAGCCACAAAATGGAATTTTTTGCGGTTTTCACCAGGGCTCGTTGGCGGGCACTGCATTGGTGTCGACCCGTATTACCTGACACACCGTGCTCAGGAAATTGGCTACCACCCGGAGATCATCCTCGCGGGGCGCCGCATCAACGATGGCATGGGGGCTTACGTCGCCGATAGGGTAGCACTTCTGATGATGAAAAAAGGCCTGCCCGTGGTTGGAAGCCGCATTCTTGTCCTGGGGCTGACATTCAAGGAAAACTGCCCAGACTTGCGTAATTCCAAAGTGATCGATGTTATCCGTCGCCTCGAGCAATACAACGCCACTGTCGAAGTCTGGGACCCGTCAATACGGCCATCCGATGCTCGCCGCGAATTCGGCCTTGAGGTGCATTCTCGCGAGCCCCTACGCAGCCACTATGACGCCGTGGTTCTGGCAGTGGCACATCGCGCATTCGCCGATATGGGAGCGGCGAAAGTCAGAGAATTTGGACGGCCGGGTTCCGTGTTCTTCGATGTGAAAGGCGTATTTGGAAAAGGAGAAAGCTGCGACAGGCTCTGAGTGCTAGCGATCGCGGCTTTGGCTGCAAACGAAATTCGGCCGGAATGGCGGATAAGACGCCTATTCCGGCCGAAAATATCTCCGGTGTCAGAACGCCTTGGTCGCGTCGGGACGATATTTATTTTGGGGCACAAACCCGGAGCGTTCTGCTGGACGTAGATCGCGTACCCAAACTTCGCGATTTGGATGCAGACCGGCGCCGCGTTTGGCCGGCACCGCGGTGTGGCGCGCCCGGTGTAGAAGACGCGTGTCAGCCTTGCCGCAATTCGGGTGAATGCCACCGTTGTCTGCCACCGCCTTTTCCCAGGCCGCCTTGCGCTTCTGGAAAACGGCCGGGTCGTCGAGCGCCGGGCAATTGATCTCGTTCTTATTGAGATCGACGATGATCTCGTCCCCATCCTCGATCAAGGCAATCGGACCACCGAGGGCGGCTTCGGGCCCGACGTGACCGATCACAAGACCAACCGACCCGCCAGAAAAGCGGGCGTCGGTCATCAGCGCCACGACAATATTCCGCTCGCGGCATAGCGCTGTGATCCGTGACGTCGGGTCGAGCATCTCCGGCATGCCTGGCGCACCGCTCGGCCCCTCGTACCGCACGACGACCATATCCTTATCCTGGAACCGCTCGGGCTCCGTATCGAGCGCGCGGATCAGCCCCTGCTCGCCTTCGAACACCCGCGCGGTCCCGCGATAGACGTTGTTCTCCAGGCCCTTTTCGACGCCGGCCAGCTTGAGGACAGCCGAGTGATCCGGCGAAAGGTTCCCGCCTAGGAGGCGCAGGCCGCCAGTCGGCTTGTAAGGATGTTCGACGGTATAGATCACCTTGCCGTCCGGCCGCTTCGGAGCAAGCCGCGCGACCTGCTGGGCGAGGGTTTCCCCGGTGCAGGTCATGACATCACCGTTGAGCAGGCCCGCGTCCAACAGTTCGCGGACGATCACCTGCACGCCGCCGACCTCGTCGATGTCGATCATCGAGTACTTGCCGTACGGGCGCGCGTCGGTGAGCACCGGCACGACGTGCTGCGAGAGGTGGTTGAACTCCTCAGGAGTCATGATCTCCTTCCAGAAGTCCGCATATCCCGCAGCGCGAGCGATTTCGGGCGCGTGCAGCACGACGTTCGTCGAGCCACCGATCGCCATGGCCACGATCACCGCATTACGCAGCGAGTCGCGAACGACGATATCGCGCGGTTTCAGATCCTTTTCGATCAGCTGAGCCAGGTATTCGACCAGTTGAGCCGGGAATTCATTCAGGCGGCGCGGATCATCGGAAGCGGGCGCCACCATGTGGAGCGGCTGCATGCCAACCACGCCGATGAACGTCTGCATCGTGTTGTAGGTAAACATGCCACCACAGCTGCCGATACCGGGGCAGGCGTGGCAGGCAATGCGCTTGCGATACTCGGGGTCCGGATGCCCGGCGACCTGGTACGCGCTCACGATGTCGAGCTTTTCGCCCGTAACCGGATCAGTCCCAGGGCGGATCGTTCCGTCCGACATGATGATAGCGGGCTGATTGTGTTCGAGTAGCGCGGCAAGCGTTCCGACCGGCGGCTTATCGCAGGCAACGACCGCGATCGTTCCGGCAAGCCCCGTGGCGCTGAGGTGCTCGCAGAGCGCATCGTGGGTCACCTCGCGCCCAATCAGCGAGTAACGCATCTCGCGCGTGCCGTTACGAATGCCGTCGGACGTCGCGATGGTGTATTCGGGCTGGACGAGGCGGAAGCGAAGCTGGCCTGGCCCCTTGCCGATGCGGCGCTTCAGCTCAGCGTGGATGGCTTCGACCTTGGCCATAACGCCGAGGTAGCATTGGCTGTCGCCCTTCGTGCCGACCACGCCAACCGACGGCTCATGGATCAGATCAGGGTCTGTGCCAAGTTCGCGCGCGATTCCAATGGTTTGCGCTGTGCGACCAGGATGATGGTCGATGAGCACGGTTCTTGAGTTTTTCACAAATCCCTCCTTCCGCCAGCGCGGTGCATACGGTCCGGCCTAGCTATAGCCCGGCTGAAATCGGGATCGGAAGGGGCTTGTGGCGGCGAACCGTCGCGCAAGAGTTGTTCAGGGAGCGCCTTGGTTCAAATCGAGCCTCCGCTGGTCAGGCCGCGCGCGTCCGTGATGCCTTACGTTTGGGTGATCCCCCTGAACCTTTTCTGACCTCGGCGGGCGGCGCCTTGTGCCCGTAGTCAGCCATGGCGGCGCGGGTTTCCTCGATCTGTTCGCGCGTCAGTATCACGGGATCGCCAATCTGCAGCGCGAGGTAATACTGCTTCGCGAGCGTCTCGAGCTCGACGGCAAGCCACATCGCTTTCTCCAGTGTCGGCCCGAGCGTGATCATGCCATGGTTGGCCAGAAGGCACGCATTGCGGTCTGCCAATGCGGCAAGGGCCGCGTTGGATAGCTCCTGAGTGCCGAAGCGCGCGTACTCCGAGCAGCGCACATCCTCGCCTCCGAAGATCGCCACCATGTAGTGGCAGGCGGGAATGTTCCGCCGCGTGATGGCCAGCGCGGTGGCAAAGGTTGAGTGGGTATGAACGACCGCCCCGGCCTCAGGCCGCGACCGTAAGATATCGAGGTGCATCCGCCACTCCGAGGACGGCTTTAACGGCCCCCGATAGGTTCCGTCCGTCCGGTCCAACGGCATGGCCGCGATCATCTCAACGGACATGCTGTCGTAGGGGATGCCAGATGGCGTGATCAGCATTTCGTCGCCGTGGCGCACCGAAATGTTGCCCGACGTGCCCTGATTGAGCCCGACTGTATTCATCCACCGGCACTGGTCGATTATGGCCTGTCGGAGCTGGCGTTCGCGTCTCGTCATGAGGTGCTTCTAATGTGAGTTGGAGCGGCGCATGGAGCGTTGTTATCAGGAGACCAAACGCATATCACGGACCACGCAGCCGCAACTTCAACCCGCGGCGCCCGGAGGTGTGGCTCCGGAGCCCCGATCGCTCTCAATCTTCTGCATTGGACTGGATCCCGAATTCGCGCGCCTGGGGCGGTATGTTATCTTCCGCCATGTCGGCAACGCCCACCATCCTCAGAGTCTCCTGAATGACCGTCAAGGCACGTACCTTCCTAACGGCTGTCCTTGTAGCCACTGCACCTTCCACCGTGCTCGCGGGTGGTGATAACGGGTTTGGTTATGCCGCGCCGCAGCCAATCGGGATCCTTAGCACCTACGATCTGGTGCGCGATGCGTTTGCCTCCACGACGGCGCTTTACCTAGCTCTAAATGGGGATTTGGCTCGGGAGGGTCTTGCTGTCCGACTGGCGGTCACGACCGATTCTTACAGCTACGACTATCGCTGGCTTCCGGGAGACGTGGATGGCGACGCCTGGGCCGTCGACGGCATGCTGGGCTATCGCTGGGTACGCGGCGACGTCACCTCAGCCATTTTCGTGGGTGCTGAGCATCAGGATCACGATCTGTCTCCGAAAGATCCGTTCAACCCTGTGAGGGGCAGCGAGACTGGCTTCAAGGTCCTCGTGGAATTCACGAAGCTGCCCACGCCGCACTCTCCTCTCTACACCGATCTGACTGCCAGCTATTCCACGGCCTTCGACACGTACCATGTCGACGGGCGCCTTGGGTGGGCGTTTGGCCAGTTCGTCGTCGGCCCCGAAGTCTGGTTTATGGGCGACGAAGCCGATGATGCGCAGCGCGTTGGCGGCTTCCTCATGACGGATCTGCCGCCTCTGCTCTTCAAGAATTTCTCGAGCCAGCTCACACTGTCGGTAGGCTATCAGTTCTCCGACAACGACAACGGCCCCTCGACCTTTGGCGCACAAGGCATCTACGGCGCGGCACGGTTCAATACGAAGATTGCGTGGGATTGGCGCTGAGGGAACACCCTCATTCCAAGTTGAGATTTGCGAACTGAGCTTTTGCGCAATGATTCCGCTCAGCTGGCCGGCTAAAAAAGAGCCGGCCGAGCAGGCTCAGGGATGACGGTTATTGCGCCCCCACTTGCCTGGAAATGCTATCGACCTCCGCCATCTCCTCCGCCGTCAGTCGCCATTCGGCCGCCTGAACATTCTGCTCTACTTGCTCCGGCTTTGTTGCGCCGGCGATAATGCTCGCCACGAACGGTTGGGAGGCGAGCCAGCCAAAGGCCAGCTCGAGCAGACTGTGGCCGCGAACCTCGGCAAATTTTGTGAGCCGCTCGACAAGATCGAAGTTTGCGTCTGTGAGATACTTGTCCGCCCAGCGCTTCATCGCACCCATTCTCGTATCGGGCGCAGGAGCACTGTCGCGCTTGTATTTGCCTGTGAGAAGCCCCGAAGCGAGCGGGAAATAGGGCAAGAGGCTGAGCCCGAAGTGCTGCATCGCCGGGATCAGGTGCTCCTCGTGATGCCGAACGACAAGGCTGTACTCGTCCTGGCATGAGGCGAAGCACGTCAAATTGTGATGCCGCGCCATCCACATGGCGTCGGCAACCTGCCAAGCCGGGAAATTGGAGCAACCGATGTAGCGCACCTTGCCTTGGCGAACTAGGTCGTCGAGCGCGCGCAATGTTTCCTCGATTGGCGTGCGGGGGTCGGGCTGGTGAATTTGGTAAAGGTCGATCCAGTCGGTTTTCAGTCGGCGGAGGCTATCCTCGACAGCCTGCATGATGTACCGCCGGGAAGCGCCCATTAGCCCCTTGTCGGCGTCCATGGGCATGCCGAACTTGGTGGCGAGCACAATGTCTTTCCGGCGCGACCCCAGAATTTCGCCAAGGATCGTCTCGGACCCGCCTTTGTTGCCGTAGATGTCGGCGGTGTCGAACAGCGTAATGCCGAGATCGAGGGCCTTGTGCACTACGGCGCGCGAGGCTTCGAGGTCAATGCGCATTCCGAAGTTATTGCAGCCCAACCCGACTACGGAAACCTGCAAACCTGTTCGCCCCAAATTACGCTGTTCCATGATCCCTCCCGATTTCACCCAAGACGCAGTCACCCAGTACCAGCTTACAGCTAGCACAACTCAGCACCCAACAAGCGAACACGTTCATGCATACTCTGCCTTATCCGACGCGGGGTCGTGCCCATGCTCTTTATGAACCAGAACCTCGGGTAGCCGGTTCTTGATGCATGCAGCGTCGGAGGCCCCGCCAGGCGATCCTGCTCTTGGCGGGCGAAACGACGCCAATCGCGCTCGCATGCTACCTGACCAAGAGAAGACGATGCTCACCGAGCGGTTCAGCCCTCGCTATCTCGACCTCGACGCCTGGCCCACAAGCGAAATGCTTGCAGCGATGTATGAGGGCCAGCTCTATGCCGCAGCGGCGGTGCGGGAAGCCCTCGGTGCCATTACCGAGGCGGTCGATGCGGCGGTGTCTGCCTTGCGCCGGGGTGGGCGCATTGTCTACGTCGGCGCCGGAACATCCGGCCGGATCGGCGTTCAGGACGGCGCAGAGCTCACGCCAACCTACGGTTGGCCAGCCGAGCGCGTGATCTTCATCATGGCCGGCGGCCTCGCCGCCCTCGTCGAGAGCGTCGAAGGAGCCGAAGACGATGAAGCAGCCGGCTCGCAGGCCATAGTGGATGCAGAAATTGGCCCCAACGACGTGGTTATTGGTCTAGCGGCCAGCGGAACAACGCCCTACACCGTCGCCGCGATTAGAGCGGCGAGCGAAGCGGGCGCGGTAACGATCGCGATCGCCAACAATCCGCGCGCCCCATTACTCGAAGTCGCCAGACACAAAATACTGGTCGAGACGGGTCCGGAAGTGATTGCAGGCTCCACCCGCATGAAGGCTGGGACGGCCCAAAAAATCGTTCTCAATCTCTTTTCCACGGCGCTCATGGTGCGCCTTGGCCGCGTCTATCGCGGCCTCATGGTTCACATGCGGGCCATCAACATCAAGCTCAAGCGGCGCGCGGAGCGGATCGTGCAGGAGGTGGTAGGCTGCACGAACGATGAAGCCGCATACTATGTCGAGCAGGCGGCAGGAGACGTGAAAACGGCGGTGCTGATTGGATTGGGGCTTACGCCAGCCGAAGCCGCCGATTTGCTCGCGCGCCACGAAGGAAACCTACGGGCCGCAATTCAGGAGGTCGCGCGGTAGCATGGTCGCGCAGGTTGCCGAAACTGCGATGGCGCGGGAAATTGCGGAAATTCCCGCTGGTGCCGCACGTTTGCTACAAAAACGAACCGAATTCCAAAATATTGCTGAGAAAATTCGTGCCCGTCGGCCGCGCGTGGTCGCCGTGTGCGGCCGCGGCAGCTCCGGCCACGTGGGCGTTTACTTGCGTTATCTTTTTGAGACCCAGTTGCGATTGCTCGTGTCGTCCGCGGCCCCGTCGGTTGTAACGGCCTATCGGCGACCGCCGGATATGTCGGACGCGCTGTTCGTCTTGATTTCCCAATCGGGGCGGAGCCCTGATTTGGTAATGGCTACGCAAGGCGCACGCTCTGCCGGCGCTCTGACATTGGCTGTCGTCAATGACGTCACTTCACCGGCAGCAGCTACCGCGGATTTTGTTTTGCCAATTGAGGCAGGACCCGAAAAGGCTGTTGCCGCGACGAAAACGGTGGCGCTGTCCATGGTGGCCATCGCGCTTCTGGCTGCCGCGCTAACCCAAGACACAGAACTCGAAAAGGCCCTGGAGCGATTGCCGGATCGATTGCAGAAGGCGCTGACGTGCGATTGGAGTAGCTGGGGAAATTGCGTTGGGGACACACGGGCCGCCTTTGTCGCCGCGCGCGGGTATGGATTGGGTAGCGCGCGAGAAATCGCACTCAAGGTCACGGAGACCCTTCAGGTGCCGGCTCTGGGATTCAGTGCTGCCGAGCTTCGACACGGCCCCCGTGCCGCTATCAAGCCCGAGACACCGGTACTGGTTCTTCGACAGGCAGACGAATGTGCGCCCACCGTCGACGATCTGGTGAAGGATCTTCTGGATGCGGGCGAAACGGTGTTCGTTGCTGGCGGACCGACGAGCACACTACCCTGGATCGGTGACGATCATCCGCTCACCGATCCGATTACGATGCTGGTCCCTGCTTATCGGGCCATCGAGGCCGCTGCACGCCGCCGTGGCCTCGATCCCGATCACCCGGAACACCTCACAAAAGTGACGCGAACTTTGTGAGCTCGCGTCCCTCTCTTCTAGAGCAGTTCAGGCGTCCGGCTGCTACGCAGCGTGGTCCGGTACAAGTACGATCTTGCCGATGTGCGCGCTGCTTTCCATAAGCCGATGCGCTTCCGCAGCCTCAGTCAGTGGGAATGTCTTGTACATAATCGGCTTCACCTTGCCCGCTTCAATGAGTGGCCAGACTTTGGCCTCGAGCGCGCGGGCTATTTCGCCTTTCTGTTCGACCGACCGAGGCCGCAGCGTCGAGCCGGTCCAGGTCAGCCGCTTGATCATGAGCATCATGAAATCCGCCTCGACCTTTGAACCGCCGAGCCACGCAATTTGCACCAGACGGCCCTCGACGGCCAGGGCACGGATGTTTCGCTGGACATAGCTGCCACCGACCATATCGAGGATAACGTCGACGCCTTTGCCGCCGGTCAGCTCCTTTACGACGGCGACAAAATCCTCGTTCTTGTAGTTGATGGCGCGTTCGGCGCCGAGCGCCTCGCAGGCTTTGGCCTTTTCATCGTTGCCCACCGTGCAAAATACGCGGGAGCCAAATTCCCGGGCGAGCTGAATGGCTGTGGTACCAATGCCGCTCGAGCCGCCGTGGATCAGCAATGTTTCGCCTGGCTGCAGACCTCCGCGGTCAAAAACATTGGTCCAAACTGTAAAGAAAGTCTCTGGAACAGCGCCGGCCTCTACCATCGACAAGCCTTTGGGGACGGGAAGCACCTGCGGCTCCGGCGCGACGCAATATTCCGCATACCCACCACTCGCGACCAGGGCGCAAACCTTGTCGCCCACATTGTAACGGGAGCAGCCCGGCCCGACGGCAACGACTTCGCCCGCGATTTCGAGCCCTGGCACATCGCTCGCGCCTGGCGGTGGGTTGTATCCACCAAGACGCTGCTGAACGTCGGGGCGGTTTACGCCGGCCGCGGCTACTTTCACCAGCACCTCGCGCTCGCCGGGCTTCGGCACAGGCATCCGATCCGGCTTCAGCACCTCCGGCCCGCCGAACCCGTCAATGCGGATGTAGGTCATGCTGTCGGGCAGGCTCATCGGTTCTCTCCTCCAGCTGGATGTTTGTTCCGTCCGGGCTGCTTAGCGCAAGCGCAGCCACACGTCACGGTCAACGATGATCGATCCGGTGTGTTGCCAAACTGGCCGCACTCACGTCCCCGCGCCGCGAAGTGGAGCTTACGTGAAATTGGGAGACGGAGAGGAAATTCGTCCGCGCTGAACCGGAAGCCCGCGCATTCTCGAAGCAAGCTTCCCCAGCCGCCGCCTCCCGAGAAGCCGGAGGAGCCTGAGGACCGGCGGGTGGGATCGCGCTTGCGAATGCGCAAGTCACCGCGGGGATGCTCTTAATCAACTCTCGTCGTTCGCGCGGAGAACAAGGACTGGGCAATTCGCCCTTGATAAAACTTCTTTCAAGATGCCCGCCCGCGGGCTCTCCCAGCTTCCTCGCCAGACCAAAACAATCATGTCCGAGGAATGTCGCTCCGACAGGCGAAGAATTTCTTCCGTAGGATCTCCGTGTCCCAAACGAATGCGAAGGTGCACATGACCGAGTGGGCAGACACATGCCAGTCGGTTTAGAAATTCGCTCGCCCAGCTCGGCCATTCGTGCTGAGGTTGGTCGATATAGCGAGGCGATACGAACGTTCCGGGTTCTCCTGAGCGCAACGAAAAATTTGCTATGTGAGCTATCAGAAGCTCCGCCCCTGCCCGCTCCGCAAGCTCGACTGCGGGCCTCAATGCAGCGCTTGTGGTCGGAGTCCCATCGTGCGGTACGAGAATATGATGCAAGTACCAGGAAGAAATACCGCGTTCCGGAGGGACAAAAATTACCGGGCTATGCGCTTCCCGCAGCACCTTCGTCGCGGTGCGACCAAGATGATGTTGTGGATGCGGGCGGCAATGTTTGCAAAGAACGATGATCTTTGCGCCAAGCTCCTGAGCTACCGGCACAATGGCTTCGTTCGGGTCTCCGGCTCGCGCACTTACCGCGTGCCCTTCGAGCAAACCCGTTTGATGGCTGAGGCGATCACGTAATTCCGCTTCACTTTCACTGCTTTCGCCAACGTGCAGAAAGTGGATTTGAAGCCCTTCAACTTCCGTCAGCGAACGCGCGATTGGAACAGCCGACAGGGCCTGCTTGGATCCGTCGAGCGGAACGAGAATAACGTTTCTGCTCATTGGCCACCGCCTCAGCTGTCGCTCGCGCGCGTCTCAGGGCAACGCTACGTCGAACCAGTTGTTTCGCCACTGGAAGCGCATCGACAGACGCCGCCAGCTCTCTGGCAAATTCGGTTGGAACCTCGGCTCGGACTCGCCCAAATGCAAACCGGCGAAACCGAAAACAGCCGATTGCCAAAGCCCACCCAAAGCCGCCATGTGAACACCGGCCGCGGAATTTCCCATATTGTTCGCGAGATCAATTTCCGCTGTTTGCCGGAAATAGTGCTCGGCGAGCGCCATATTGCCTAGTCTCGCTGCGACCACCGCGTGGATTGCAGGACTGAGCGAGCTTCCGTGACCGCACCGGGGCTCGTAATATTCAAAGTTTGCTTTGCGCACCTCTGCCGGCAGCCGATCCCAGAGGAGGTAGACGAGCATCACCACGTCTGGCTGCTTGATGATCTTGGTTTTTGCGATGTTTTCTCTCCCCAGGATCACATCCATCGGGGCGATTCGGTTGGCTAACCGCGATAGGTCAATATCTTCCAGCTCGAAATAACCGCGGAATTGCTCGAACAGTCCGGTGCGTTCGTCGAAGCCTGTATAGATATGGCGCGCGATATTCCGCCAGGATTGAATTTCTTCCTCGCTGACGGCGATGCGGCGACCGATTGCCTGCCATTCCTCCGGCCAATAAACAGCGCAACGCTCGGCTACGTTTGCGGCGGTTTCCAAGTTCCACTGGGCCATGCCGTTTGTGTACGCATTGTCGTCTACGCTTTCGTGATATTCGTCGGGCCCGATGACGCAGCGGATGTGATAACGGCCATCTTCTTCCAAAACGACGCGACTTGCCCAAAAGCGTGCTGTTTCGATCAGAATTTCCAACCCGGCGTCCAAGAGAAAACGGTCGTCGCGGGTCGCGTCCCAATATTGCCAAACGGCGTAAGCCACATCCGCGCTGATGTGATGCTCCTGCTCGCCAGTGAGGATGCGAATGACCTCGCCCTCAGGAGTTCCCACGAATGACGGCGTCACATCCTCGCCTGTCGCCGCCGACTCCCAGGCGTAGAGAGCACCGCTATAACCAAGGCGCGCAGCATTGGCGCGCGCCGCTGGAAGCGTGTGATAGCGATACATAAGCATGGCACGCGCGGCTTCAGGCCAAGTCAGCGTGAAAAAGGGCAGCATGAAAATTTCCGTGTCCCAAAGGACGTGCCCCTTGTAACCGGGTCCGCTAAGCCCCCGTGCGCCAATAGAGACGCGCTCATCATCAGGGTTCGCGCAGCTCAGCAGGTGATAAGCTGCAAATCTCAGCGCGCGTTGATCCTCCGGCGCTCCTTCGATTCGTACGTCCGACGCGTGCCAACGGATCTGCCAGGCGCGTTGGTGATCAGCAATGATCTCTGTCAATCGGTTGAGGGCATCCTCCGCATGCCTTTGCGCAGCCTCGTTCGGCCTGTCCGTCTCGCGTGATGTGTAGACAGCAGCAACGCGCTCGAGCCGGTACGTGCTGCCTCTTTTGGCCCTGAATGGCTGATTTCCGCTCAAAAGTTCGGTCGAACCGATCACCCGCCCGTCTGGGTCGAGGACGCGATTTGCAAGGGCAACGGAAACGCTTACGCCCTCATGCGTCGTCTGCGTGGCTGAGGCTGCCAGCGACGCGTCGAGCAACAGCGGCCCACTGTAGTTCTCCGGCGTGATCTCAACGCAATGAACGAGGAGATGGCGATCGGCCTGCGAGGCAAAGCGAAACGATCGGATTCTTGTGATCCGACCATCTTTATCCTCGTGGCGCCAGAAGCGCCACAGAATGGCTTGCCGCATGTCGAGTATGCGGCGGTGCTCGAGAGTCCGCCCCACATCGAGCCGGAGCGGTTGCCCACAAATAGAGACGGATAGATGGCACCAATCGTGGATCTCAACGAGGTGGGGGACCGAGCCCGGCTCCGCGTCGAAGACGCCGGCGATGTAAGTCGCTGGAGCAGAAAGAGGGCAGCCTTCCGCCAGAGATCCGCGTGAACCAAGGTAGCCGTTCGCAATCGCGAATTGAGACTCAAGCTCGTGCTCTCGAACGAGGGTAAACCCCTCCTCGACCAACAGCCACGCCGGATCAGTCGTGGGCGCTAGGGACGGGACGGCGGTGTCGAGCATCGACGGTCAGCCTCGATCGGTCTCTCGTCGATTATGTAGGCTCGACGAATGCCCGTCGAAAGAACGCGCACGGACACCTTTGCGGTCCCGCGCCTGGGATGGCCTGCTCCTTAGGAACGCGGAACTCCGCAGGCGGACAGCCTCAGGCCCACCAACCAAGCGTCGATGTGACGGATTCTGGGGAGTTAGGATCTGGAGTGGAGGATTGGCTGGGGGACGTGGATTCGAACCACGACTAACGGAGTCAGAGTCCGCTGTTCTACCATTAAACTATCCCCCAGCAGGGAGGCCCAGCGCGCAGCTGGGTCAATGCGAACCGCGATATAACAACTTGCCAGTTCGACTGCAAGGCGGCCAGTGGCCGCGCGCAGCCGGAGATTTAGGATTGTTCTACCACCCGTTTCAACCGGCCCGCGCGCCACCTGCAAACCGCTCCAGCCCTCAGCCCAGCATGTTCGTATCGCCGCAGACCGAAATGGCCTGGCCGGAAATCGTGCGCCCGCGAGGGCTCGCCACGAACACCACCATGTCTGCCAGCTGCTGCGGGGTAACGTACTCCTTCAAGGAGGTGTACTGCATCATGTGCTCCTCCTGCTCCTTGAAGGAGACACCGCGCTGTTGGGCCTTGGCCTCGATCACGCGGCGAATGCGGTCGCCAGCGACCAAACCGGGGAGCAAGGCGTTCGCGCGGATGCCAAAGGGCCCCAACTCCTGGGCAATCGTCTTGGTAAAGCCGATGACGCCCCACTTGGCCGCAGCATAGGGCGAGCGTAGCGGGAAGCCGTGCTTACCCGCCTGCGATGACAGGTTCATGATACTGGGGTTCTTGCTCTTCTTCAGGTGCGGCACGGCCAGCCGGACGCAGTTGAACTGACCCGTGAGGTCAACGGCGATGCAACGGTCCCAATCTTCGGGATTGATTTCCTCGACGCGGCCGGTGGGCCCGGCGATCCCGGCGTTATTGACAAGGCAGTCGAGGCCACCGAGCGCTTTCAATGCCTCATCGAACATGACGGCGACCTGAGCCCGATCAGCAACGTCGCAAACGCTCCAGGTAATCTGCGGATCGGTTTTCGAAAGGGCTTCGAGGGCAGCCCGATCAATGTCGCAAACGTGAACCTTGGCCCCCTCTCGGATGAAAGCGCGTGCAATCTCCAACCCGATCCCCGCGGCTCCTGCCGTCACCAATACCCGCAGGCCCTCGATCTGCATATCCATGATAACAGCCCTTCCTCCGGCTTTGATCTTAACCGGTTTTCATTATTGCATAGGCCGGTTAGCTTGAACCACCGCACACGCCAATTGTGCGGGGATGCTAGGAGAGGAAACGCATGCCTAAGGTGGCCATTATCGGGGCCGGCCTGATCGGTCGAGCCTGGGCGATGGTGTTCGCCCGCGCCGGCTGGGACGTAGTCGTGTGGGACGGTGTCGAGGGCGTTGCGGCGAAGGCCATGGAGCTCATCTCACAAGGTCTTGCCGACCTGAAGCGCCATGAGTTGATCGATGATCCTGACGCTGCCGCAGGCCGCGTTCGAGCGGCTCAGAGTTTCGAGGATGCTATCGCCGGCGCCGCTCTCGTCCAGGAGAACACCCCCGAAACCCTCGAGATGAAGCGGGAGATATTCGCTCGTCTTGATGCGGTTGCTGAGCCCAATACCATCCTCGCCTCCTCGACCTCCTCGCTGGTCACGTCGCTGTACACGGAGAACTTGAAAGGCCGCAGCCGCTGCCTCGTGGCCCACCCCGTCAACCCTCCGCACCTTGTGCCGATTGTTGAGCTGTGCGGCGCCCCGTGGACGTCACCTGAGGTCATGCAAAGTGCGCGGGAGATCTATCGCTCGGTCGGGCAGGTGCCGATCCACGTAAAACGGGAAGTCGACGGCTTCGTGCTCAATCGGCTGCAGACTGCGTTGCTGGCGGAAGCCTTCCGGCTGGTGGAGGAGGACATCGTCACGCCCCAAGACCTCGACGAGACGATCCGCAACGGCCTCGGCCTGCGGTGGTCGTTCATGGGACCGTTCGAAACTATTGAGCTCAACGCGCCTGGCGGCATTCCGGACTATTGTCGGCGCTACAGCCCATTCTTCCGCCGTCTCGCCAATGATCAGCCGAAGGCTTCGGTGTGGGACGAGGACAAGACCAACGCGGTCGCCGCTGCCTGGGGCCCGACACCGGATCCGCAAAAGCATGCCGCCAAGACGCGCTGGCGCGACGAACAGCTCGCCGCCCTCGCGGCCCACAAGCGCAAGATGAAGCCCTTTACCGAGTGAGAGGCCTTGAAATGAGCAAGAAGCGCAAAGTTATCATCACCTGCGCTGTTACAGGCGCTATCCACACGCCGTCGATGTCGCCCTATCTGCCCATCACGCCGGAGCAGATCGCGGACGCGGCGGTGGAGGCTGCGGAGGCCGGCGCTGCAATCGTGCACCTCCATGCGCGCGACCCGGAGACGGGGAAACCAGATCAGCGCCCCGAAGCGTTTGAGCCATTTCTCAAGGTCATCAAACAGCGCTCCAATTGCGTCGTGAACATCACGACTGGCGGCGCCCCCACGATGACGGTTGAGGAGCGTGTTCGGCCGGCGGCGACTTTCAAGCCGGAGATTGCGTCGCTCAACATGGGCACGATGAACTTCGGCCTCTATCCGATGCTGGAGCGGACAAAGGAGTTCAAATTCGACTGGGAACGCCCTTATCTCGAAGGCTCGCGCAACGGCATCTTCAAGAACACGTTTGCAGATATCGAGTACATCCTCAAGACCTGCGCCGGAAACGGCACGCGCTTCGAGATCGAATGCTACGACATCGGTCACCTTTACACGCTGGCCCACATGGCCGATCGCAAGATCGTGGAACCGCCGTTCTTCATCCAAAGCGTTTTCGGCATTCTAGGCGGCATTGGCACGCATCCTGAAGATGTCGCACACATGAAGCGCACGGCGGATCGGCTGTTCGGTAACGACTATCGGTGGAGCGTCCTTGGCGCGGGACGTCATCAGCTGCCAATCGCGGCGATGGCAGCGGCCATGGGTGGCAACGTTCGCGTAGGCCTTGAAGACTCGCTGTGGGCCGGCCCGGGTCGCCTGGCCAAGAGCAACGCCGAACAGGTGCGGCTTGTCCGGCAAATCCTCGAGGGTTTGGGCCTCGAGATTGCGACGCCGGACGAGGCACGCGAAATCCTTCAGCTGAAAGGCGCTGATAAGGTGGCTTTCTGAGCCACCTTTTCTGCGACCAAAAACTCGAACGACAACTGAGGAAGCGCCATGGCGAAGATCGCGAGCGTGAGCGTGGGGCATTACCGCATTCCACTGGATACACCGCTGAGCGACTCAACCCATGGCGTAATGACAGCCTTCGAGCTCGTGACCGTCCGTGTACGCGATACGGATGGAGCCGAAGGCACCGGTTACACCTACACGACTGGCCGCAATGGCGGCGCCATTCAAAGCATTCTCGCACGCGAGATCCCGGAGATCGTTGCGGGCGAGGAGGCCGACCGGATTGAGCATCTTTGGAATCGCGTCTGGTGGGGGCTTCATTACGGTGGTCGCGGCGGGCCGACAGTGCTGGCCCTTTCGGCGTTCGATATTGCGTTATGGGATCTGAAAGCCCGCCGGGCCAATCTGCCGTTGTGGCGGCTTCTTGGCGGCTATGATCCGGCTGTGCCTTGCTATGCAGGTGGCATCGATCTCGAACTTTCAATTGATGAGCTGCTGAAACAGACGGACCGAAACCTCGAAAAGGGCTTCCGCGCAATTAAAATGAAGGTCGGCCGCAAGCGGCTTTCCGAAGACGTGGAACGCGTCGCCGCCATGCGAAAACATCTCGGCGACGATTTTCCATTGATGGTCGACGCCAACATGAAATGGTCCGTCGACGAAGCCATCCGCGCAGCCAGAGCTTTTCAACCATTCGGGCTTGTCTGGCTGGAAGAGCCAATTATTCCGGATGATGTCGCTGGACATGCCCGCGTTGTACATGAGGGCGGAATGCCGATCGCCGCCGGCGAAAACCTGCGGACACTGTGGGAATTCAAGCAACTGATTGCATCGGGCGGTGTGACGTATCCTGAACCGGACGTGACCAATTGCGGTGGCGTTACGCCGTTCATGAAAGTCGCGCACCTGGCGGAGGCTTATAATCTTCCGGTCACCTCGCACGGAGCACACGACATCACCGTGCACCTCCTCGCCGCTTGCCCAAATCGCAGCTATCTCGAAGCGCATGGTTTCGGCCTCGATCGCTATATCGCGGAGCCACTCGTCTTGAGAGATGGAAATGCGATCGCGCCGGACCGACCAGGGCATGGCGTCACGTTCGACTGGAAGGCTTTGGCCGCGACTGCGCCTGCGTAACTTAGCGCAACGTTTCAAACAGGCGGCGCAACAGCTGCATCCGAGGAACGAGCGACGAAATGAGCAAGTGCTCCTCGAGCGTATGCGCGCCGGCACCATCGACGCCTAATCCGTCAAGCGTCGGCGCGAGATGAGCTGTGAAATTCGCATCGCTGCCACCCCCCGTGTAGCAGTCTTCAAGATCGATTCCGATCTCCTTAGCAATCATCCGTGCGTGTTCGAAAAGCTGCGCGACGCCTTCATTTTTCTCGAATGGCGGCCGATTGAGGCCACCGGTGACGACCACGGTCGTGTCGGGGTTTTTTGGCTTCAGGGAGCGCAGCCGCGAAACGATTTCGTCCGCAGCAGCGACCGTAGGAACGCGGACGTCTACGGCTGCCCAGCAATGCGCCGGCACCGTGTTGACCGTCGTCCCCCCTTCAATTCGGCCAACATTCACGGTGATGCCACGGCTATAGTCGGTCATTCCCTCGATCTCGATGATGTGCTTCGCCATCTCGAGAATTGCGCTGCGGCCATCCGCGTGTCGCGTTCCTGAGTGCGCCGGCCGGCCTTCGACCTTGATCGAAAAGCGCGCCACGCCCTTGCGTCCTGTAACGACTTTTCCGCCATCTCGCGCAGGCTCCATCACGAGGACGTATCTGGCATTTTTGGCCTGCGCCTCGATGAATGGTCGAGAAGTGGGGCTGCCGATCTCTTCGTCGGACGTGTAGAGAAAGCGGAGCGGCAACGGCGTCGTCTCGCCCGCTTCGGCCAACGAACGATAGGCCGCGTACGCAAGATAGGCGCCGCCCTTCATGTCATAGATACCTGGGCCGTACGCCCGGTCCCCCTCCACCCGGAACTTGAACTTTTCCAGTGTGCCCTTCGGGTGCACGGTATCCAGATGGCACAGGACGAGAATGCCGGGCCGATCGTCATTCCAAGGTGCCTGGATGAACAGGTGATCAGCGGTACTGCCCGACCCGGGAATTCTCTCGACGTTCGCGCCAGCTTGCCGGAATCCTGTCGCGACCCTCTCCGTAAGGCGATTGACCCCTTCGACATCTGCAGTCTGGCTTTCGATTTCGACCCAAGTCGCAATCCCGGCCAGCAGCATGTTCGCGTCGGGGCCTGTCATCGCTTCGATCCTTTGAAATTGGCGCAGTTGTTAGGCCATTTGTTTCAGCCTGTGTTTCCGCCCCACAGCGGAGTGCGGGCCCGGTACTCGGCGATATTATGCCGGACCACATCGTGCAGCGACCCCGTTTGCGCGTGAACAAAGCGCTGCCGCATGGAGCTGTTTCCTCGGTCCAGAATTTGCCGCAGCGTCGCGAAGTAGGGCTCATATCCGAGAGCTGCGATGCTGCCCTCGATGCGGTCACACCAATCGAGCACGTCGTCGCGCAGTGGTTTTACGCTGCCATCGAGATGTGTCACCAGCTTGGCGTCGAGCCCGAAGCGCATGGCCCGCCACTTGTTTTCGCGTGCGAGCCAGCGCGGCGGAGGCGGCACCTGATCAAGCCAGCTGGCGTGGTCTTTGAACCAATGGGCGAGCGCATGAACGAAGGCCACGACGGCCAGCGTTTCCGCGAGACTCGCCAGCCCATCACAAATTCTGATTTCCAACGTTCCGTGGGCAGGGCTCGGCCGCAGATCCCACCAGAGATCCTTCAGCGATTGAATCGCGTCGCAAGCTATCAGGGTGTTGCATAGCTGGCAGAACTCCCGCCATGAGTGCACCACATACGGCTGTCCTGCCGTCGGCAGCGCTTCGTACGTGGTCGGCCGGCATGAGGCGAGACCGGTATCCTCCCCTTGCCAGAACGGCGAGCTCGCCGAAAGGGCCAGGAGGTGTGGAAGAAAGTGTAGAAAGAAGTTGTTGAAGCGGATGCATTCGTCGCCGCTGCCCATGCCGATATGCACGTGCATGCCGTACACGGTCATCCGGCGCGTAAGCCATTGGTTCCGGTCGATGAGTTCGTTGTAGCGAGGGGTCGGCGTGATGATGCAGTTCGCGTAACGCGCGAACGGGTGGCATCCGGTGGTCGAAAAATTCAGGCCGAGCTTGTCACCGATCTCGTCGAGTCTGTCCAAAGCGACCGACAAGTCCCGGTCGACCTCATGGACATCGTTGCACTTCCGGGAATTGATCTCGACGGTGCTGAGATAGAACTCCTTGGTGATGTTCGTCAGAGCTGTGGACTGAGCGAGCACTTCTTCAGCGCGCGGCACGAGATTGAGCGTCTCACGATCGATCAGTTGCAGCTCAATTTCGACGCCAAGCGTCAATTGCCCTCCTGAGCGAAAAGTAACGGCATCATTGGCGTCCCCAGTGGCTTCCAAGGCCAGGCGTTCGAGGATGCTTTCGAGCGGGGCAGAGCGTCGCATATCGACCATGCGTCTCAAACTCCATGGCTTTTGGTGCGCGCCGCCACCGCTCGGCCCCGCACCATCGGTTCACCGGTCCAAAAACGAGGCTACGCTTCGAAAAGCTTTACTGGGACCTTTTAGCGAAAAACGAATTACCGGCTTGCCGGGGATTTCGGCTGCGATGCGAGACGCGATTCCCGCCACGTGATGAAAAGTGTTGAACAAATGATCAAAGCAGCGCCCACCCATGTGGAGATTGCGGGGATTTCGGCGAACAGCAAGTAGCCCCAACCCACCATCCACAGCAGCCGCATGTAATCTGCCGGCATGGATACGCTGGCGTCGGCTATTCTGAGCGCGTGAACATAGGCAAAGTTGGCAATGCCTGCCACCAGCCCCATACCGAACAAAACGATCCAAGACTGCAAGCTGGGCCAAACCCATACAGGAACACTGCCGAGCAGCGCGAAAGGGGCGATCATCAGCGGTTGATAGAAACTGATGGTCAAACTGCTGTCGTATTTGGCCAGGTTCTTGGCCATCAGCAGCGAGACGGCCCAAAGGATGCTTGAGCCGAGCGCGGCAATCGCGCCCCATGAAATCACGCCTTCTCCGGGTCGGAGAACGATGGTTGTACCAATCAGACCTACGATGACTGCGGTCCAGCGCCGCAATCCGACAGACTCACCGAAGAACAGAGCCGCGCCAAGCGAGACGAAGATTGGCGTTGTGAAACTGAGGGCGCCCGCATCCGCAAGAGGCATGACGGCGAGCGCATAGTACCAGGTCGTCATTGAACATACGCCGACGACTCCACGCAGCAGCTGAAGATCGAATCGACTGCTGCGCCAAGCCCTCTGTCCAGGGCGAACCAAAAATGGCAGCGTAACTAGGATCGTGAACGTCGAACGCAGGAATACGATCTCGATCGTCGGAATTTCAGGGCTAACGATCCGCACGCCGACGTGCAAAAGGGAGGACATGGCCCCGGCTAACAGCATAAGAAGAACAGCCGAGACGACAACGCGCCCGGCTTGGTCTTGCGTCTGTTGCAGTTGTTTCCTCCCCTTTTCGAGGCCACTTCGCCTAACTGCCTAGCAAAGCCTGAACGCAGTCACGGCGCCAGACCAACTTCTGCATGACTGGATTGTCATGCTCGGCGTAGCTTTCCCGAGCTGTCCACAGCCCAACTACAACTGAAAGGCCAAGCCTCAGCGAAACGCTGCAAAGCGAACGTACAAATGAAAACACCCCGGCCAAACGGACCGGGGTGCCTATAAGACAGTTTGCAAAGAGGGGATCGCGAACCTCACCTCTTTGTAGACCTGGCAACGACCTACTCTCCCGCGTCTTACGACGAAGTACCATCGGCGCTGGGGCGTTTCACGACCGAGTTCGAGATGGGATCGGGTGGAGCCACCCCGCTATAGTCACCAGGTCGACGAAGAGGTGAGATGAAGACTTCTGGAGTCCGGCTCGGCCCTTCCTGAGTCCGAACTCAAGATGAGCATTGCTTAATGAGAGCGACCAAGCCGATCGAGCTATTAGTACCGGTAAGCTCCATGCATTGCTGCACTTCCACACCCGGCCTATCAACGTGGTAGTCTTCCACGGCTCTCAGGGGAGTACTCGTTTTGAGGTGGGCTTCCCGCTTAGATGCCTTCAGCGGTTATCCCGTCCGCACATAGCTACCCTGCAATGCCGCTGGCGCGACAACAGGTCCACCAGAGGTGCGTCCATCCCGGTCCTCTCGTACTAGGGACGGCTCCTCTCAATACTCCTACACCCACGGCAGATAGGGACCGAACTGTCTCACGACGTTCTGAACCCAGCTCACGTACCTCTTTAAATGGCGAACAGCCATACCCTTGGGACCAGCTTCAGCCCCAGGATGAGATGAGCCGACATCGAGGTGCCAAACGACCCCGTCGATATGGACTCTTGGGGGTCATCAGCCTGTTATCCCCGGCGTACCTTTTATCCGTTGAGCGATGGCCCTTCCACACAGAACCACCGGATCACTATGGCCGACTTTCGTCTCTGCTCGACTCGTCAGTCTCGCAGTCAGGCGGGCTTATGCCATTGCACTCGACGGTTGATTTCCGACCAACCTGAGCCCACCTTCGCACGCCTCCGTTACTCTTTAGGAGGCGACCGCCCCAGTCAAACTGCCCACCATGCAATGTCCCGGAACCGGATGACGGTTCGCGGTTAGACAACCATGACCGCAAGGGTGGTATTTCAAGGGCGGCTCCATGGAGGCTGGCGCCCCCACTTCGTAGCCTACCACCTATCCTACACATGCGAACACGATTGCCATTGCAAAGTTGCAGTAAAGGTGCACGGGGTCTTTCCGTCTAACCGCAGGTACCCCGCATCTTCACGGGGAGTTCAATTTCACTGAGTGTGTGCTGGAGACAGTGGGGAAGTCGTTACGCCATTCGTGCAGGTCGGAACTTACCCGACAAGGAATTTCGCTACCTTAGGACCGTTATAGTTACGGCCGCCGTTTACCGGGGCTTCGATTCAAGGCTTTCACCTCTCCTCTTAACCTTCCGGCACCGGGCAGGCGTCAGGCCATATACGTCGTCTTTCGACTTAGCATAGCCCTGTGTTTTTGTTAAACAGTCGCCACCCCCTGGTTTGTGCCCCACCCATCTGGTTGCCCAGACGGATGGCCCGCTTATCCCGAAGTTACGCGGGCAATTTGCCGAGTTCCTTCAGCACACTTCGCTCAAGCGCCTAGGTATTCTCTACCAGTCCACCTGTGTCGGTTTCGGGTACGGTCAACGTGGAGGCTATTTCCTGGGACGCCTTCGCTGCCCGGCGCAATCCGATAAGCCCGAACAACTT
>Ga0207792_100010_pt1:65000-340931 | contig 340931 bp, 318 predicted proteins | sample CeladaPassaB1F06_FD_187483 | JGI IMG/M metagenome (GOLD analysis project Ga0207792, IMG submission 187483) | Cellulose-adapted microbial communities from the Joint BioEnergy Institute, USA - Passage B1F06 (SPAdes) (version 2) | ecosystem: Engineered > Bioreactor > Continuous...
AGCTGCTTGGCGGTATGCTGCCCAACGAGGACGGGCAGGAGCTCGACGACGCCGAAGTGGCTGAACTTGTGGCGCGAGCGGAAGAAGAGGCCGAGGACCTTAAGATGAGGCCGAGCCTCCAGCCAGACACTCCGTCTCCAGAGGAGCTGATTGCAGAAGCCGGTCTCAGAATTGAGGACCCGGATCAGACAAGCGCAGATCCGAACACGACAGTTCTCTACAAATCAGTTGCAAGCGCCGACACGGTTGACGACGAAGAGCTTCAAAACAGCGAGGTCCGCGTCGTCCGGGTCGCCGCAGGAGATACCTTGGCAAAGATCCTGCGCCAGCTTGGCGCTCTCCGCTGGCAGATCAACGCGATGCTGCAAGCGGCGCGTCCGATTTTCCCTGAGAGCGCTCTCCAGCCAGGTCAGGAAGTTCACGTTACCCTGGTGCCGTCGTTGGTTTCAGACAGGCTCGAGCCGGTGCGCTTTAGTGTGTTTGCCGAGGGCCATCAGCACAAGGTTACCGTCTATCGAAACAGCTCGGGTGAGTATGCTGCCAGCGCCGAACCTTACCACGGCAAATTGGCTACCCTCGCGCTCGGGGATTCCGATCGGACAACCTCGGCCAGCCTTTACACCAGCATCTATCATGCGGCGTTGCTCGAAGGCATTCCGCCGGAAACCATCATGCAGGTCCTGCGGATTCACGCCTATGAAACCGATTTCCGCCGCCGCGTGAGTCCGGGCGATTTCATCGACTTCTTCTTCGACGTGAAGGAGGATGATGGCTACGACAGCGCGCCTGGCGAACTTCTGTATACATCTCTTACGGCAGGCGGTGAATCACGCCGCTTCTGGCGCTTCCGCACACCGGATGGCGTCGTGGACTACTACGACGAGTACGGTAACAACTCGAAGCGCTTCCTCATGCGCCGCCCGGTGCGGGGTGAATCCATACGGCTGACCTCAGGTTATGGATTTCGTCAGCACCCTGTGATCAACGTGCCGAAGATGCACACGGGTATCGACTGGGCTGCGCCAACGGGAACGCCGATCATGGCGGCGGGCAACGGCGTTGTCGAAGAGGCTGGTCGAAAGGGTGGATACGGAAACTACGTGCGCATCCGGCACGCAAACGGATATCAAACGGCTTATGGCCACATGTCGAAAATCGCGCCGAATATTCAGCCGGGCGTGAAGGTCAAGCAGGGGCAGATTATCGGTTATGTGGGCTGCACCGGCATGTGCTCAGGGCCGCACTTGCACTATGAGGTGCTGGTCAACAATCGGTTCGTCAATCCTCTCACGCTGCAGGTGCCGCGTGAACGTCAGCTAACCGGCCGTCAGCTTGCGGATTTCCAAAAAGAGCGCGCCCGTATAGAGGATTTGATGCGCCGTGCACCGGTCATGACAGCGAGCCGCTAATTAGACAGCTCTCGATAAAGACAAAGGCCTGACGCTCATTTGCGTCAGGCCTTTCTGTTCGGACTACTTCGAGGCCGAAAGCGCAGTCAAGCCGCGGCTTTCGCCTGCTCGCCGTTAATGACGAGCCCTTTTTCGTCGGCGGTAATGCGCACTGTCTCACCGTCCTTAATCCGACCGGCGAGGATCTGCTCGGCAAGCGGATCCTGCACGTTCTTCTGAATGACGCGCTTGAGCGGCCGCGCCCCGTAAGCGGGATCATAGCCCCGCTCCGCTAGCCAGTTCCGTGCCGCATCGTCCAGCTCGAGCCGGATCTTCCGGTCACTGAGCAGTCGCCGCAACCGTTCCAGTTGGATGTCGACGATAGCGGCCATCTGCTCGCGCTTGAGCCGGTGGAATACGATGATCTCGTCGATCCGGTTCAGGAACTCGGGCCGGAACTTCGTCTTCACCTCGGCGAGCACATAGGACTTCGCTGTTTCGAAGTCTTCCTCGCTCTTTGCGGAGACGAGATACTCGGCGCCGATGTTCGACGTCATGATGATCAGCGTATTCCGGAAGTCGACCGTGCGGCCCTGGCCGTCCGTCAGCCGCCCATCGTCGAGCACCTGTAGCAGCACGTTGAAGACTTCCGGGTGCGCTTTTTCGATCTCGTCGAACAACACGACCTGATAAGGCCGCCGACGCACGGCTTCCGTCAGCGCGCCGCCTTCTTCGTAACCGACATAGCCGGGCGGGGCACCGATGAGGCGAGCCACGGAGTGCTTCTCCATGTACTCGCTCATGTCGATGCGCACCATCGCGGTCTCATCGTCGAACAGGAACTCGGCGAGCGCCTTCGTCAGCTCGGTCTTACCGACACCGGTCGGACCGAGGAACATAAAGGAGCCGATCGGCCGGTTCGGATCCTGCAGGCCGGCACGGGCGCGACGAACGGCCGTCGAAACTGCTTCGACAGCCTCCTCCTGCCCGACGACTCGCTTCGCCAAGGCCTCCTCCATCTTGAGGAGCTTCTCGCGCTCGCCTTCGAGAAGCTTGTCCACCGGAACGCCGGTCCAGCGGGAGACCACCTGGGCAATGTGATTCGCGGTGACAGCCTCCTCGAGGAAAGCACCGCCATCACCCTTCGCCTCAAGCTCCGCCAGCTCCTTCTCGAGCTTCGGAATGATGGCGTAGGTCAGCTCGCCTGCACGCTGCCACTCGCCGCGCCGTTGAGCCTGCGCAAGCTCGTTGCGGGCGCGGTCCAGCTCGGTCTTCAGCTGCGCAGCCTTGCCGAGCTTGTCCTTTTCCTGCTGCCACCGGACCGTCAGCTCGCGCGATCTCTCCTCGAGCGCAGACAGCTCCGCCTCGAGCTTCTGCAAACGATCCTTAGAAGCCGGATCGCTCTCCTTCTTGAGCGCCTCGGCTTCAATCCGCAGCCGAATGATCTCGCGATCGATCGAATCGAGCTCCTCCGGCTTCGAATCGACCTGCATCCTGAGCCGCGACGCGGCTTCGTCGACCAGGTCGATGGCCTTGTCCGGCAGGAACCGATCCGTGATGTACCTGTGCGACAAGGTAGCCGCAGCCACCAAGGCGGAATCGGAGATGCGCACCTTGTGGTGCTGCTCGTACCGCTCCTTCAAACCGCGAAGAATGGAAATTGTGTCCTCGACCGACGGCTCATCGACAAAGATCGGCTGGAAACGGCGGGCAAGAGCCGCGTCCTTTTCAATGTGCTTGCGATACTCGTCGAGCGTCGTGGCGCCGATGCAATGCAGCTCGCCGCGAGCCAAGGCAGGCTTTAGCAGGTTCGAGGCATCCATCGCGCCTTCGGACTTGCCTGCGCCGACGATAGTGTGCAGCTCGTCGATAAAGAGAATGATACCGCCCTCGGCCGCCGTCACTTCCTGCAGCACAGCCTTGAGCCGCTCCTCGAACTCGCCGCGATACTTCGAGCCGGCGATCAAGGCACCCATGTCCAGGGCGAGCAGCTTCTTGTCTTTCAGACTCTCGGGGACGTCGCCTTTAACGATCCGCTGCGCCAAGCCTTCCGCGATGGCCGTCTTGCCGACGCCGGGCTCGCCAATCAGCACCGGGTTGTTCTTCGTCCGCCGCGACAAGACCTGCATCGTGCGGCGAATCTCTTCATCGCGGCCGATGACGGGGTCGATCTTCCCTTCCGCCGCTGCCTCGGTGAGATCGCGCGCGTAGCGCTTCAGCGCATCGTAAGCCTGCTCGGCTGTTGCGGTGTCAGCCGTCCGCCCTTTGCGCAGCTGATTGATGGCTTCATTGAGGCCCTGCGGCGTTACGCCGGCGTCCGCAAGAATACGGCCGGCCTCGGTGCTCCGAGCCAGCGCGATGGCAAGCAGCAATCGCTCGACGGTGACGAACTTGTCGCCCGCCTTATCCGCAAGCTGTTCGGCTTGATCGAAAATCCGTGCCAACTCGGGCGTCAGATAAAGCTGGCCGGCCCCGGCGCCTGTAACCTTTGGCCGACGCGCAAGCGCCTGATCCACAGCCATCTTGGCGGCGCGCGCATTTCCTCCGGCTCGGGTGATCAAGCCCGCGGCCATTCCCTCCTCGTCATCGAGAAGGGCTTTCAATAGATGTTCGGGGGAGAACTGCTGGTGGCCCTCTCTCAAGGCCAACGTCTGCGCCGCTTGCACGAAGCCCTTGGCGCGGTCGGTGTATTTTTCGAAATTCATATCGTCCCTCTCCTAGCGCGTTCGCCCGCCCAAGTGGCACGGGTAGAACGCCAGAACGTCAGGATGGTGCGACGTATCGCCGGGCCCTTCCGGCACCCTGCGACCCCGTCGGCAGCAACAGATATAGGGTTGCCGGAACGGCCGGAAAGGGGGAGCCTGGGCGAAAGTTCACACGCTTGGCCATTCCGCGCGTTGAACTGCCTCAAACCGATGACAAAGGGACAAATGATGATGGGTGCCGTGGAGTCCGGGCCGCGCGTCGTCGGACTGTACCGTTATGCTGTGAAGGGTTTGTCCCCGGAGCAGTTGAATGAGGTCTCGTTAGTGGTTGGCGAGACTGTCCCGCTGGACCGGGCTTACGCTATCGAAAATGGGCCCAGCCGCTTCGATCCCATTTCGCCTCGCCACCTTCCCAAGACGAACTTCCTGATGCTGATGCGGGACGAGAAGCTCGCAACGCTGCAGACGCGGCTCGACCCGGACACGCACATCCTCATCATTTCCCGGCAGGGCCGGCCAGTGGCCAGAGGTGATCTCAGAACCAAAATCGGGCGGCAGATCATTGAGCAATTCATCGCCGCCTACATGGCCGATTCACTTCGTGGGCCGCCCAAAATCGTTTCGGCACCGGGCCACAGCTTCTCGGACATGGCGGCCAAGTGCCTTCACATCGTGAACCTGGCCAGCGTGCGGGCCCTCGAAAAGCTGATCAAACGACCCGTCCATCCGCTGCGGTTCCGTGCGAACATCTATCTGGACGGCTTCGAACCTTGGGAAGAGCTCAACTGGCTCGAACGTGAGCTTGTGATCGGCCACGCTCGCATGAAGGTATTTCATCGCACGCGCCGGTGCGATGCCACCAACGTGGATCCCGAGACTGGGGCACGCGACATGGCTATCCCCGCCACGCTACAGCGCACCTTCGGACACTCCGATTTCGGCATTTACGCAGAAGTCACCGCTGCCGGGCGCGTTGCCGCCGGCGATTCTGTCCGCGTCGTATGATGACCTAAAGCCCCTCTGATTTGCTGCCCCGGATAACGAACGTTCGGGCAGCTGCCCCGTCCTTATTGGCGCTCCAGCGCTCTTATTACTTCCCGTTGTCCTCCTTGGCTGCGGAAGCGGCTTCTCCTGCCTCGGCCGACCCGCCGTTGGTTTCGCGGCGCACCCGCCTCACTGGCCGTCTCAGGAACTCCGGCTGTGGCTGCTCGGTGCCGCCGAAACGATCGCGCCGCCGAGTCGCCGCTTCAGAGCGAGACGGTTGCGCCACGGGCTCCATAACAGGCTGTTCGGCTTCGGGCTGTTCGACAGCCTGAGCCTGGCGTTCCGCGCTAGCACCATTGTTGCGATATTCCTGGCCGTTCCGCTGCTCCTGGAACCGCTCCCGACCACCATTCTCGCCATTCGTGCGGGGATGAATCTGATCCTGCAGCTGCCTTGGCCGAGGTTCGTCGGTGCGCAGCTGAACGTCCGCGCGTGGTTGCACATCCGGCTCGACAGGGCTGAGCAGCTCTTCCTCCTCCGTATCCTCATCGGAGAAGTCATCAACATCCGTCAGGATATCGTTCCGATGACGGTTGAAGCCGTTCATCTGCTCGCCGGCCTGCTGGGCAGTCTGCTCCCTGTAGGCCATGATGATTCGATTGTAATGCTCGGCGTGCTGCAAGTAGTTCTCGGCCAGAACCGGATCGCCGGAAGCGAGAGCGTCACGCGCAAGGGCCATATACTTCTCCGCGATGTGCGCCGGCGTACCCCGGATCTTCACATCGGGACCATTCGATTCGTAGCTGCGCGTCAGCGGATTATGATGCGCTTTCCGGTTACGGCCGCGGCCTCTCCGATTCTGCTGTCCCTGCCTCATAGTCTCCCAATCTCAACTATGCAGATTACTTCTAGTTTTTGTTTGCCAATACAAAGGGCGACTGCAGGCTCTCTGCCACACTTACCTGCCAAGACAGATGTGCGTCATCGCCCCCTCGAAGCGGCTCACCACGACGGCGCTGCCACGTTCGTCACGTAAATCGTGCGCGCGGACGGTTCAGATTATTCCTTGTGTTTCCGACACTCACGAAAGTTCGCCAGTCGATCCATTCGGGAAAAGGCGCATACGACGAAACTTCGAAGTCTTCATACGCGCTGGTTCAGACCAACATCGGACGACCAGCGGCTATTCTTCGCTTGTTTCGCTCGGTTTACTTGCGCTCGCAGGGGGCAACCGCATAAGGGGCTCGGCTGCACTGTTGCGCTCGCGCTTCTTTCCGCCTGAGGCGACATTAGCCCGTGACCGACTCGTTTCCAAGTATTTTTATCTCTCGATTCAGCTGCGTGCCTTCCAAGCCACACACCTGTCAACCCCCAATAAGTCGCGAAATGTGCGTATCTGCGGTCGCGCCGTTTCGACCCGGCACTCATCGAGAATCTTGGCAACAGCTGTGGCCTGCCCGGCCCCCACTTCAAAGATGGCCCAACCTTCGGGCACGACCCGAACAAGGTTTTTCGCGATCTCGCGGTACACATCCAATCCATCTACGCCGCCGTCCAACGCAGAGCGCGGATCGAAATCTCGGACCTCTGGCGCAAGCCCTTCGATATCGCCCGTGGGAATGTAGGGCGGGTTGGCTACGACAAGGTCGAACGGGCCAGCGATACCTTCGAGAGATCGCGCGAGCCTAAATTCTGCTCGCGATTTAACGGCGTGTTTGAGAGCGTTTCGACGCGCTATCTCCAACGCCTCGACGCTGATGTCGGTTCCGAGCCCAATGGAGTTCGGCAACTCGGCGAGCAGGGTTATCAGTAAGCAGCCCGATCCTGTACCGATATCCAGTATGCGAATCGGTTTCGCTGGATCGCTCTTCCGCTCATTGACCAGCCCCAAAGCGGCCTCGATCAGTGTTTCAGTCTCCGGTCGCGGGTCGAGCGTGGCAGGAGAAATCTCGAACATCCGGCCATAAAAACCGCGGCTCCCAAGAATGCGCGAGACCGGCTCGTGCGCGAGGCGCCTATTCAAATAACCTTCGATCGTTTTCTGAGCTTCCGGACCGACAGGCAGATCAGGCCGAGCTATCAGCTGCTCTGCACGCAACCCCAGCGCCGCACCGACAAGGAGCCGTGCATCAAGCCCCGGCGACTCGATCCCGGCCTCACGGAGCTGGCGGGTGGCGAACACCACCGCTTCGGAAGCGGTCCATGAACCGGTCACTCGCTCACATGTGGGTGTGTGCATCCGCTTCAGCAAGCTGGCTGGCCTGATGGTGTGTAATCAGCGCATCGATCAGCTCGTCGAGAGCACTGCCATCCAGGACCTGATCGAGCTTGTGCAGGGTTAGATTGATGCGATGATCGGTAACACGACCCTGCGGAAAGTTGTACGTGCGAATCCGCTGCGACCGATCGCCCGAGCCCACCTGTTCGCGGCGTTGTGCGGCGCGCTCATTGGCCTCCCGCTGGCGCTCGAGCTCATAGAGACGCGAACGCAGAACCTGCATGGCGAGCTTGCGGTTCTGATGCTGCGACTTCTCCGACGAGACCACGACGATCCCCGTCGGAATGTGCGTGATGCGCACCGCCGAGTCCGTCCTGTTGACATGCTGACCGCCGGCGCCGCTCGCGCGCATCGTATCGATGCGGATGTCCTCGGGCCGAATTTCGATATCTACCTCTTCCGGCTCCGGCAACACCGCGACAGTAGCGGCCGAGGTGTGGATGCGTCCGGAAGCCTCTGTCTCGGGGACGCGCTGTACGCGGTGCACACCAGACTCAAACTTTAGCCGGGCAAACACGCCGTGACCTGAAATGGAGGCGATGACCTCTTTGTATCCGCCGAGGTCGTTTTCGGAAGCGGAGATGATCTCCGTCTTCCAACCGTGGAGATCGGCATAGCGCTGGTACATGCGGAAGAGATCCGCAGCGAACAGAGCCGCTTCGTCACCGCCTGTCCCTGCGCGAACTTCGAGGATGACGCTGCAATCATCCGCCGCATCCTTGGGGAGCAGCAGGACGCGCAGCTTTTTGTTCAGCTCCTCAATCTTTGGCCGCAGCGCCTCGATTTCCTGAACGGCCAGCGCGGCCATTTCCCGGTCCGTGCCGGGATCGTTAAGAAGGGCGTCCAGATCGGCAAGTTCTTGCTCCGCCTTCCTCAGCTCCTGGACAGTGTTCACGATAGGGGTAAGTTCCGAGAACTCTTTGCTGAGCTTGGCGTAGGCCGCCTGGTTGACGCCCTGGTTCAGCTCCGCCTGGATCACCTCCCAGCGCGCGATAACCTTCTCCAGCTTTTCGTACGGAAGAGAACTCATCTCGATTAGTTGTATCGATTTCCCAGCAGCCCTCGCTGGCTTGGCGGGCTGCGCCCCAAGAGAAGGCAATTCGCGGGCGTGAGCAATCCCAGAGCTCCAACGCACACGACAAGTTCACACGATTTAGAAACGTATGTGGTGGTGCGTACCGTGAGCCGCGCCCTACGACAGCTCAACACCCTCCGCTCTCGCGAACTCCTGCAGATGTGATCTAATGCTGCCGGACTGCGTCTGCAACAACTCTTCGAGACGACCCGCCAGCTTGTCAGCGTTGAGTGACAAAATCATCGTCTTGACGGGGCCGATAGATGCCGGCGCCATCGAGATTGTCCGAAAACCAAGCCCGATCAGAGCCATAGCTTCCAACGGGCGACCAGCCATCTCGCCACAAAGGGTCACCGGAACGCCATGCACGGCACCGGTACGGACCACGTGGCGCAGCGCCCGCAGCGCGGACACAGACAGCGGATCGTAGCGGTGTCCCACGTGCGCGTTCGACCGGTCCGCGGCGAACAGAAACTGCAGAAGGTCGTTGGAGCCCACGGACACGAAGTCCACGTGGGGCATGAGCGCATCGAGCTCGTAGAGGAGGCTCGGGACCTCGATCATGGCGCCGATACGCAGCTTGGACGGGCGCGGCACCCCGCGCTTCTCCAGCTGCTCGACTTCGCGAGAGATCAGCATCTTGGCCGCTTCAATCTCCGAGACGACCGAGACCATTGGGATCATGATGCTGAGCTCTCGGCCCGCCGCGGCGCGAATCAGCGCCTGCACCTGCGTGCGGAACAAACCCGGTCGGTCGAGTGACATGCGGATGGCCCGCCAGCCGAGCGCCGGGTTCTCCTCTTTCGGATGCTTTATGTAGGGCAGGATCTTGTCCCCGCCGATGTCCAGGCTGCGGAAGACAACCGGCTTGCCCTGGGCTCCGTCCATAATCTGGCGGTAAGTCTCCGCCTGCTTGTCCCGCCGCGGGAACGTCGAGGAGATCATGAACTGCAGTTCGGTGCGAAAGAGCCCGATGCCCTCTGCTCCCGACTCGGCAAGATGGGGAATGTCGACGAGAAGCCCCGCGTTGATGTGCAGGCTAATTCGTATGCCATCCTTGGTGATGGCCGGTACATCACGCAGCGCTTGGTATTGACGTTGCCGCCGCGCCCGGAAACGGACCTTGTCCGAGTAGGCCGCGACGACATCGCTCGAAGGCCGCAAGTGAACGTCGCCCGTTTCGGCGTCGACGATCATTGGATCGCCAGTGGCAACCCGTTCGACGATACCCCGCGCCTGTCCAACAGCCGCCAGCCCAAGGGCCCTCGCGACGATGGCCACGTGGCTCTGGCCACTACCTTCCTCGATAACGAGGCCGCGCAGCTTCGAGCGGTCGTAGTCCAGAAGCTCGGCCGGCCCCATGGTACGTGCGACCAGAATTGTATCGTTGGGCAGCTCAAGCCCTTCCCGCGCGGCTGTTGTGCGACCGGCCAGGATGCGCAGCAGCCGGTCCGAAAGATCGTCAAGATCACGCAGCCGCTCCCGCCAGTAGGGATCGTTCTGCCGCAACATCCGGGTACGCGTGGTGTTCTGCACCCGCTCGACCGCCGCTTCCGCGGTAAGCCCCTCCCGCACAGCCGCCTCGAGCCGACGCATCCAGCCGCGGTCGTTGGCGAACATGCGGTAGGCTTCGAGCACCTCCCGATGGTCGCCGGCCTGTGCCAGGGACTCGATCCCCATCATCTCGTCGAGGCTCGCGCGCAGCTTGTGCATGGCCGCCTCGAGCCGCTCCAACTCGACGTCAATGTCCTCGGCGAGCAGCTTGGTGACGACGACCCGCGGCTCGTGCAGCACGACGTGCCCGAGCGCAATGCCCTCCGAAATTGGCTCGCCGTGCACGACGCTTGCGAGCGAACGGCTGAGCTCTGCCGCAGCCCCAGCGCCTGCCACTGCTCCGGACACGATGTGCTCCGCTACGACCATAGCGGTCGTGAGCAGCACCTCGACGTCCTCATCGGAGTACTCGCGCCGGGTTCTGTTTTGGACGGCAAGCACCCCGAGCACCGTCCCGCTCCGCAGGATCGGGACCGCGAGCATTGAATGGTAGATTTCTTCGCCCGTTTCTGGCCGGTACGAGAATGCCGGATGCTGCTGCGCATCGGGCTCGTTGATGGGTACCGCCAGCTCGGCGCAACGGCCGACCAATCCCTCGCCCCGCTTCAGGCGAGTGTTGTGCACCGCCTCCTTCTTGAGGCCTTCCGTCGCGAACAGTTCGAGCGATCCGTCCTGCCGCTTCAAGTAGATAGAGCAGACCTCGGCCACCATCAGGCCGGAGATCTGGCGCACGATCTTGTCGAGCCGGGATTGCTCCCCACCCGGCTCGGCCATGATCTCGCGCAGGCGTCTCAGAATGACCCTGAGCGCAGGCTCCGGCGGCAATGTGCGCGGCTCGTCTCCGCGTCTGGTCTGCATAGCGGCTGCCGTTCAGTTTTGTTGACGGACGGCGAGACGGCAGGAGACACGCGACCTACTGCCTCGCGCCTCCTGAGCAGCTTCTCTCCCGCAGCTTCGCGGGGGCCTTGCTCAATCCTTGTCGAGCCCGAAGAGCGTATGCAAGGTGCGCACAGCAAGCTCGGCATAGGCGGCGTCGATCAAAACGCTGATCTTGATCTCCGACGTGGTGATCGCGAGGATGTTAATCCCCTTTTCAGCCAAAGCTTTAAACATCTTGGCTGCGACACCAGCATGACTGCGCATGCCTACGCCGATGACCGATACTTTTACGACGTCGGCCGAGCTTTTGATCTCAGAGTAGCCGATTTGCTCGCGTGCGTTTTTCAGAACCTCGAGCGTCTTGGGCAGGTCTGAGGCATTCACCGTAAACGTGACGTCGGTGTATTTCCCATCCGCCGACAGGTTCTGGACGATCATATCAACGTTGATGTTGGCCTCTGCCAGCGGGCCGAAGATGGCGGCCGCTACGCCAGGTTTGTCGGCCACATTCATAATCGTGACCTTCGCCTCGTCCTTCGCATAGGCGATGCCGCTGACAACCTGGCTTTCCACGATTTCTTCCTCGTCACAAACAATAGTACCGATGTTCTGCCATTCCGACCCGGAGCGGACCGGCTGCAGAGCCTCGGGGTCTGTAAAGCTCGACAGCACCCGCGTGCGCATGCGGTGCACCATCGCCAGCTCGACGGATCGGGTTTGCAGCACCTTCGACCCGAGAGAAGCCATCTCGAGCATCTCCTCGTAGGAGATGCGCGGCAGCCGGCGGGCAGACGGCACGATGCGCGGGTCTGTGGTGTAAACCCCGTCGACGTCCGTGTAAATGTCACAGACGTCGGCACCGAGCGCGATGGCGAGCGCGACGGCACTCGTATCGGAGCCGCCGCGACCCAGCGTCGAAATTCGGTTGCGCTTCGGCTCGAGCCCCTGGAAGCCGGTGACCACGGCAACCTCGCCCTGGGCAAGGCGGGCTTTCAGCTCGTCGGCCTTGATATCGACGATGCGGGCAGCGCCGTGCGCGGCATCTGTCAGAATCGGGATCTGCCACCCCTGCCATGAGCGAGCGGGAATGCCCATGGATTGCAGTACGATCGCGAGGAGACCGGCCGTAATCTGCTCGCCCGAAGCGACGACGGCATCGTACTCGCGGGCATCGTGGATGAGCGAAGCCTCACGCACCCAGGCCACGAGCTGGTTCGTGTGCCCGGCCATGGCCGAAACCACGACGGCAACCTGGTTTTTCGCGTCGATCTCGCGCTTGACGTGACGGGCCACATTGCGAATGCGTCCGATATCCGCGACGGACGTTCCGCCGAACTTCATCACTACGATTGCCATGCGTCTACCCGTTGCGCCAACGCCCCGTACTCGGCGCCGCGGACGCGGTACCGAGGGCGAGGTGTTGGAAACCTTCTCCTCGTTTCAGCGGATTGGCCCGGTCGGGCCGTACTCATAGCGATAACGCGCGAGCGCTGCAACAAAACCGATGTAGGCTTGACATCGGGCACGAGAAAGGCGCGAAGTGGTTGCCATGATCCTAACCGGACAGAACCAACCCACTCTAGATACTGGCGAAATCGATCGATTCGCCAGGCTTGCAGACAAATGGTGGGATCCCGAGGGCGAATTCCGCCCGCTGCATAAACTCGGTCCGGCCCGGCTTGCGTTCCTTAGGTCGCACCTTGTTCGCCACTTCAATCGGGAAGAGCACGCGGCGAAACCGTTGACCGGTCTCACGATTCTGGATGTCGGATGCGGCGGTGGACTGATCTCCGAGCCCTTGGCCCGGCTCGGTGCCATCGTGACCGGCATCGACCCGGCGGAAGAGAACATCGCCGTCGCCATTCAGCATGCGGAGCCCCAGGGGCTGGCAATCCACTATCGCGCCTGCCGTGTGGAAGAGCTGGTTGCCGAGCACGCTCAGTTCGATGCTATCGTTTGCCTGGAGGTCGTCGAGCATGTCCCCGATCCCCAGGCCTTCATTACGACGTGCGCGGAGGTGCTGCGGCCAGGCGGCCTGTTCATCCTCTCAACGATCAATCGCACCTTGAAATCCTATGCGTTGGCGATCGTCGGCGCCGAGTACATCCTTCGCTGGTTGCCGATCGGCACCCATCAGTGGGACCGGTTCATCACACCCGAAGAGCTGAGCCGCTACTGCATCAGCGCCGGGTTGCAGCAGCCCACATTCGAGGGGCTGATCTATAATCCGCTGACCGGCCGCTGGACGTTGGGTGCGGATACTGACGTCAACTACATGGCTGCGGCGGCCAAGCCGGCGCCGGGCTCGCACTGAGCCGGCGCCAACCTCACCTCATTCTAGCCCACGCTCCTTGAGCCACTCCTTCATCATCGAGATCTCGGCCTCCTGGGCCTTGACGATCTCGCTGGCAAGTTTCCGGATTTCCGGATCCTTGCCGTATTGGAGAACGATGCGGGCCATATCGACCGCGCCCTGATGATGCGGGATCATGCCGCGTACGAAGTCCACGTCCGCGTCGCCGGTAAACTCAATGTCCATCCCGGCGTGCATTTTTGCGTTGGCCTCTGCGTAGGCCCTGGAGGCCTCGTTCACCGTACCTTTGATGGCGAAGGAGTCGTGTGCGCCATGGCCGTGCCCATGCTCCGCGCCGTGCATGGCGTGCCCATGGTCGTGACCACCGTCAGTATTGTTTCCCGACTGCGCGACCAGCGGTGATGTGCCCGCAAGAAGGGCGAACGCAAAGACGGTCGCAAGCGTGCGAAGATAATCCTTCATCGGAAGTATCCTGATCTGATTGGTTGAAGCTCAACTGTGCGGCCCTTCGCTGATCTCTCAGACGCGAGGACCGAGTACCCGCGACGATCAGCTGAGCTTGGGCGGCGGAGGAAGGACGTCGGGATCCACCCCTTCGGAGAGGAGTTCGGGGGCGGAATAAATCGCGAGGCGTCCCTGCTTCTCGATCAGGTACGCGGCTGGAATATCGAAGACCGGATGGCAGAAATAGCTGCAATCAGAGCAGAACGCGGCGATTTTCGCGCAATCACCTGCCGACCCCTGTGTGCCGTGCGGCCCAGCATCGTGGGAAGCCAGGTGTGTGTCCATCGCCTTGTGGGTATCGTGATAGGCGTGCTGCGATCCACTATCGACCGAAGACCGATGGTCAGCGTGCGCCTGCGGGAGTACGATATGGGCGAGCGGCGAAGCTGTCGCGAGTAAGAGCATCAAGACGATAGTCAGAGCCCGCGCCCACAAAGACTGCCCTTTTGCCTTGGTCCTCATACGAAACGCTGGCGATCCGTTCCTGCGAGACTCGCAAATCGACTGGAGCACTGACAACCACAAAAATGTGTCAGCGTTCGGGCGAAAGTGCATCCATCAGTTCGATAGATCGCTTAGAATTGAGCCAGCTGCAGCACCCGCTGCACCATTGCACTTTCGGGCCGGGCCAGCTCATCAACGATCGTGAAGTGATTGGCGTTGGGTACCACGACGCATTCAGCTTTCACACCTGCCGCGGACCACGTCGCGGCGATGTCCAGGCTTTGGCGCAAAAACTCCTGACTTTCCGCACCGCCTACGGCAGCCACCAAAAACCTGTCTGCTGGAGGAGGCGGCCAGAAGATTGGGCTCGCTGCGCGCGCCGTTTCAGGGGTGAGCTGTAAAGCCTCATTTAGGCTGGTTGGAATGAGCGGCTCGAGCTCGAAAACGCCGCTGATGGCGTAGGCGGCGCGCACGAGGTCGGCAGGCGCACCATAGTCGCTCCACCGGGTCGCCAGCATTGCCGCGGCTAGGTGGCCGCCCGCAGAGTGGCCCACGACGACCGGGCGCCGCTGCATGCGTTCCCAGAGCGCACGCAGAAACTGGCGCATTTCTTCGATGATTTCAGCCACCGAACCTTCCGGGCACAGCGTGTAGGAGGGCAGCACCACGATGGCGCCCATACGAACCAGTGTCTCGGCGACAAAGCTGTATTCCGTGCGATCCCCGCGCTGCCAATAACCGCCGTGGATGTAGACGATCAGTGGTCCGCTGCTGTCGTCGCCCGAGGTCGGCTTGAAAACATCGTAGCACTGGCGAGGCTTGGAGCCGTAGGCAACCCCAAGCTCCGACGACAGACTGGCGCGCACACGCTCGGACTCCCGCAGCCAGCGCGCGACAATCTCCGTATGCTCCGGCACGCGGCGGCGATTGTTGTATTCGGCCTCGTAATCGATCTCCGTCACGTGCCCCTCCCTAGACTGCCACCGCGTGCTGGTGCGCATCCTCCAGGATCATGTCGGATGCCTTTTCCGCGATCATGATCGTCGGCGCGTTGGTATTGCCCGAAGTCATGGTCGGCATGATCGACGCGTCGATGACCCGCAGGCCGGAAATCCCGTGCACCCTCAGACGCTCATCGACCACCGCCATGGGGTCGCGCCCCATCTTGCAGGTGCCGCACGGATGGAAAATCGTCGTGCCCTTGGCTCTGGCAAACGCCATCAAGTCTTCGTCGCTCTGCGCCTCGGGACCAGGCAGGAATTCGCGCTTCACATAATTCGCGAACTGCGGCTGCGCGCCAATTTTCCGCAGCAGACGCATTCCTGCGAGCGTGACCTCGCGATCTGTTTCCGTGGCCAGATAGTTTGCGACGATGCTGGGCGGGTCGAACGGATCTGGCGTCTTGATCCTGATCACACCACGGCTTTCCGGCCTCAGCTGGCACACGGAAGCCGTCACACCCGAAAACGGGTGCAGCCCATAGCCTGGCCGCTCGGCTGACAACGGCATGAAGTGAATTTGAACGTCCGGCACCTCGAGCTCAGGCCGCGTTTTCGCGAACACCCCAACAACGCCGGCGCCAATCGTGAGAATTCCGGTACGATTGAAGATGTATTCCAAGCCGACCCTTAGCTGCTTCAGGCGGCTGTGCCAAACGTCGTTCAGGCTCGCCGGCAATGAGCAGTCATAGACAAAACGCACCTGGAAGTGATCTTGCAGGTTCTCGCCGACGCCCGGCAGTTCATGCTGGACCTCGACGCCTGCGCGCTTCAGAACGGAACCGGGGCCGATGCCCGAAACCTGCAGCAATTGCGGGCTTCCGATCGCGCCGGCTGCGAGCAGCACTTCGCGCCGGGCATTGATGGTGCGCATCTCACCGCCGAGTTTGTAAACGACGCCGATGGCGCGGCGCCCGTCGAGGGCGATCCGCTTCACCTGCGCTTCGGTGATGATCTTGAGGTTCGGCCGCGAGCGGGCTGGTTTGAGGTAGCCGACCGCAGTCGAACAGCGCCGGCCATTCCGGGTGGTGAGCTGGTAATAGCCGACACCCTCCTGGTTCGGACCGTTGAAATCGTTGTTACGGGGAATGCCCGCCGCGACGCACGCCGCGATGTAGGCCTCGCAGAGCGGATTATCCATGTGCACGTCGGATACGCCGAGGGGGCCACCGGCACCGTGATATTCATCCGCGCCGCGCTCTTGGTCCTCCGCCCGTTTGAAATACGGCAGAACATCCTGGTACGACCACCCGGCATTGCCGAGCTGACGCCACATGTCGAAGTCCTGCGCCTGGCCGCGTACATAAAGCAGTCCGTTCACCGCGCTTGTGCCGCCCAACACGCGGCCGCGCGGCCAGGGCACGATGCGCCCGTCCAGATGTGGCTCCGGCCCGCAATCGAACTGCCACGTCAGGTCCGGGTTGAACATCGTGCGGAAATAGCCGGCCGGAATGTGCAGCCAGGGATTCCGGTCCGGCCCACCTGCTTCGAGCAGCGCGACTGTCACGGATGGATCCGCAGTCAATCGGTTTGCGAGAACGCAGCCCGCAGATCCCGCGCCGATGATGACATAGTCGAACGTCTCAGCGCCCCCATCCGAGCTCATTCATTTCCTCCGCGATTGCCACTCGGCGCAATCGGAAATGACCGATTGCCTTTTTCAGGCTTTTTTACGACTTCTTCCCTCGGAGAGCACGATAGATCTCGATGACCTGGCTATCATCTTTCCCGCCGAGCCCCATTCCGGAGGCCGCGATAAACAGCTGATGAGCGGCAGCCGCCAGCGGCAATCCCATCCTCAGCGATTTGCCGGCTTCCAGCACGATACCCAAGTCCTTGACGAAGATGTCGAGTGCGCTCGTGACTTGCCCGTCGTCGGCTATCATCCGCGGTCCGCGGTTCTGAAGCATCCAGCTCGACGCTGCGGAGCCGGACAGAATTTGGTGCGCGAGCGTTGGATCGACTCCGGCGCGCTCGGCCAGCGCCAGCGCTTCCGCCGCCGTTGCGATGTGCACGCCGCAAAGGAGCTGGTTGATGGTTTTCATCACCGCCCCCTGCCCCGGCTCCTCGCCAAGGTGATAGATCTTGCTGCCCATCGCTTCGAGCACGGGCTTTGATTTCGAGAAAACCTCACTGGCCGCGCCAACCATTATGGTGAGCGTGCCTGCCGTCGCGCCGGCGATGCCGCCCGAAACCGGCGCATCGACGAAGGTACGACCCGTGGCCTCCACCCGTTTCGCGATGTCGCGTACACGCTCCGGCGGGCAGGTGGCCATGAGGATTACTGTGGCATCCGGCGCCAATGCTCCGAGCGCGTCGTTGGTGATCAGCACCTCCTCGGCCTGATCCGCATTGACTACCATCAGGACAAGGTAATTCGCCCCCTCAGCCGCTTCGCGCGCACTCTTGGCGCCGTGCCCGCCAGCCTCAGCCAACGCTTCGACGGCCTGCGGTCTGACATCGTAACCAACGACCCGAAATTGCTTCTGCACGAGATTGCGGGCCATCGGGAGCCCCATAGCTCCAAGGCCGACGAAGGCGATCGTATCCACCATTTTGCCCCACTCTGTGTTTGCCTCCACCACCCGGCTCAGGTCGAGCCGAGACCTTCGGCTAAGCATGCAACGGCAAGAACACTTTCCGCTAGCGCCTTGATCGCGCATGTCTCCGCCGCCCAGCGCAAGGCTGCCCAACGCCGCTGCACGTTGAGAACCGCTCTACAGTGAGCTATGCGACAGCCCCAGCAACAACCGCAGCCGCCCCCAAGGCAAAGTGATGATCGAACAGCTCAATAACGAAGCTGAAATCTTTCGCACGCCGTGCGGCGACGGACATCTGGTCTGGCGGAAATGGGGCGCTGGCGCACCGGTCGTGCTTTGCCACGGTGGTTCGGGATCATGGATGCACTGGATCAAGACGATCCCGGTGCTCGCACGTCGTTACGAAGTTTGGGCACCCGATCTGCCTGGCCTCGGCGACAGTGCCATGCCGCCGCCGCCCTTTACGCCGGCATCATCAGCTGAGGTGTTGGCCGCGGGGATTCGGACGCTCATCAGTGAAGAGCGGCCTATTCATCTCGTTGGCTTTTCATTCGGGTCACACGTAGCCACGCTCGCAGCGGCCAATCTCGGTAGCCGCTTGGCAGACCTGACGATCATCGGGAGCGCGGCTCTCGGGCTTCCATTCCCTACGCTGCAGTTCCCGAAGGAGCGCTCCAACATGACCCATACGGAGCGTCGGGAGGTTCACAGGCAGACGCTCGCGATCCTGATGTTTGCGGATCCCGATCAGATCGATAACTTGGCCATCGAAATTCAGGCATCCAACATCGCAAAAGCGCGGTTCCGGTCGCGCGAATTTGCGTCAACGGACGAAATCCGAACCACACTTGCCCGCGTGAAGGCGCCGCTGCGCGCCATCTGGGGCGAGCGGGATGCCCTCGCCAAGCCCAGCGTCGAGGCGGTCTACGATGTTCTTCGCATTTATCACCCGGAACTTATCACCCGCACCATTCCAGGCGCGGGTCACTGGGTGATGTACGAGGCGCCTGAGGCCTTCAACGCGGCGCTGATGGAGCTTCTCGAGCAGCCTGCATCGGCTTAAGGCCGAGCTTCACTTGAGGCCGAGCTTTAGATGACCTCCACCTCGAGGTCGCCGACGCCGTCGACGTGGCCGTGTAGCTTGTCGCCCTTCTTGACGGCTCCGACGCCCGCCGGCGTGCCGGTGAAGATCAAATCACCAGCGCGTAGCTCCCAAAGCCCCGAGAGGTACTCAATCTGGCTCGGAATATCCCAAATCATCTGGGAAAGATCGCCCGTCTGGCGCCGCTCGCCGTTGACGTCGAGCCAGATGGCGCCCAAGGTTGGATGCCCGATCTTCTCAGCCGGCACGATGGGCGAGCAGGGAGCGGCCTTCTCGAACGACTTACCGACTTCCCACGGCCGGCCCATCTTCTTGGCCACGCCCTGCAGGTCACGGCGAGTCATGTCGAGCCCCACGGCATAGCCATAGACATGCTTCATGGCCTCCGCGCGCGGGATGTTCACGCCACCGGACTTCAGCGCGACTACCAGCTCGATTTCCCAATGCACGTCCTGGCTGGCTGACGGGTAGGGGAACTTTCCATCCGTCACCAGTGTGTCCGGCGCCTTCATGAAGAAGAACGGCGGCTCCTTGTCGGGGTCGAACCCCATCTCGCGGGTGTGCTCCGCATAGTTGCGGCCGACGCAATAGATGCGGTGCACCGGAAAGAGCTTGTCGGAGCCTGCAATGGGGAGTGCCGGCACCGGCGGCGGATCGAACAGGTAGGTCATCGGGACGTATTTCCTTCAGCGCTTTTGGATTGGTCGCCTGCCGCGAGCATTAGCAGATCGGCCGCGCGAGAGCGAGTGATGCTGCACGTTTGCGCAGCTGCAGAGAACCTTGCCGCTTCCTCCCTCCAAAGTGGATCTCTCCCTGCACCACTCCGTTTAGTAGCAGGGCCGGCGTCTTCGTTCCGGTGCCGGCCAGTTCAGGTACAGGTCGTAAGGAGTACGCGCATGTTTCTAAGGATCGATCGCCTCCAGGTTGAGATGCCGCTTCCGAAAGACCCTGACCCTGCTGCGGCGGCCGTCGTGAACGAACTCATGGGTGGACGGTTCGGGGAGATGACCACCCTGAACACCTACATGTACCAGAGCTTCAACTTCCGCATGCGGGACAAGCTGAGGCCGTTCTACGCCCTGATCGCCAACATCGCGACGGAGGAACTCGGCCATATCGAATTGGTCGGCGCGGCCGTCAACGGACTGCTTTATGGCGCTGATGGCAACGGCAAGATTTCAGCCGGCGATGCTCCGTTCGAGAGCACCTTCAAGAGCACCGGCGCCGGGACGAACTATCACCTCAACGGGCCGCACGGGATCATGGCCGTGAACAACCTCGGCCAGCCCTGGCGGGGCGACTACATCTTCAACTCCGGCAATCTCATCCTGGACCTGCTGCACAACTTCTTCCTCGAGTGCGGCGCCCGCACGGTGAAGCTGCGCGCCTATGAAATGACCAAGAACCCGGCAGCGCGCATGATGCTGGGCTACCTCTTCACCAGAGGCGGCGTCCACGCCCACGCATATGCTCTGGCGCTTGAAAAGCTGACTGGGGTCGAGCTGAAGAAGATGCTGCCTATCCCCCGCATCTTCGACAAAGAAATTCCGGAGTGCGAGAAGTTCATCAAGGAAGGCAGCCACCGGAAGCTCTATCGCTTCAGCCCAGAGGATTACAAGGAAGTCGCCGCCATCTGGAACGGTCCTGGCCTGGACGCCTCCGAAATTCTCGAAGTCGTCGATGGTCCTCCGCAGGGCGGCCCGCAATATCAGATGGAAGGCGTTCCGGAGGCCTTCATCCCCGAGTATCACCCCGAGGAACTCGTCGAGATCGCGAACAAGCTCTACACGGCTGCAGGTGGATCGAAGGCGTAAGCACCTTCCGGCTACTTCCCAACTGCGCCGCATCGGCTTTCCCGACGCGGCGCTCTGTTTTCAAATTTCACGGTTTCGGCGTGATGGAGTGTTAAGAGCGCTCCGGTGCGTATGGCCAAAAAGTCGCGCTCGCACACGAGCTTTATTGGCCGACCATCGGCGTGCTCCATGAGGACTTCCAAGAACTGACCGGAGTTGATCGACCGTGAGTTCGCGCAACAGCGGCGATATCTGGGCCGTCAGTCCGCGGCCTTCCGACCACAGCCGGTTCGCGTGGGACCGGGCCATCTTCGATACCGCGCGACGCGGCTACACCGACGTTGTCGAGGGTAAGATCCGCTCACCGCACCACCTGGTAATGGTGACACTCTCCGGGGGCGCACGGCGTCATCAGTTCAAGACCGATTGCGGCCATCGCTATGACGGACCGGATCGGGCGGGATGTGCCTCTTTTCTGCCAGCAGGCTGCGAACGTCGCTTGAGGCTCGAGGGCGTGGCTTGGGAATGGGCATCGATTGCGCTGCGGCCGGATCTTCTTCCGAGTGATGATGACGGCCGGCCACTGCTGTGCGATGTGCTGACGTTCAGCAATGTTCAAGACCCTTTTCTTTTCGGCCTATTTGCAGAGCTGAAAAGAATTCATTCGCAGAATGGCCGCCTGGATCTCACTTACTGCGATACGATGGCGGCGGCGCTGGTTCAGTATCTGAGCCGGCGCTACGGAGGCGCGAAAGACGAAGCCAATCCTGGCAAGCTCCCCGCGTGGCGCCTGCGCCGCATTACCGACTACGTGGAAGCCCATCTCGACGAAGAGATCAGAATATCGACGCTTGCCTCACTGGTCGGGCTGTCCGAGGGCCACTTACATCGCGCCTTCAAGCTGACCTGTGGCCAGACGCTCCTGCAGTTCATCAACGAGAGACGCATCCACCGGGCAATGGAACTTCTTGCCCGCAGCTCCATGCCGATCACGACACTGGCGCATGAGGTCGGTTTCAGCAGCCCCAGCTATTTCGCGCGCGTTTTCCGGGCGCACACCGGCGTCGGCCCCGCCGAATACCGCCGCAGCCTTCGCGACGGGCAGGCTCATCGCACCTGACAGCGTAAGCCATATCAGAATCGCGTCACGTCATCAGGATCGCGCGCGCAGACCGAGGCGCCGTTTGCTACCTCACGCGCGAGGGCACGAGCCTAATTCAGCGTGAGGAACAAGCGATGACAAAAAAGGCGATGAGCGTCGTGGACAGGCGATCGGCATTGAAAGCGATAGCAGCGACCGTTCTCGCAGGAAGCGCGCCGCTGGCTCCGAGCAGCGTCCTGGCGCAGGCGGCGAATGCCAACAGAGGCGCGCCGTTAATGCGGGCAATTCCGAAAACGGGAGAACAGATTCCCGCCGTCGGCCTCGGCACTTTTGAAACCTTCGACATAAGCCCTGGCGAGCCGCGCGACCATGTGCGCGAAGTCTTGCGGCGGTTCCACGCCGCCGGCGGGCGGGTCGTCGACACTTCGCCTTTGTACGGCATGGCGGAAGTGTGCGTGGGCGACTTTGCGTTCGAGCTTGGCATCGCTGATGACCTGTTCATCACCAACAAGACCTGGACCACGGGCGAATGGCTGTCCGACAACAGCCACTCCGAGGCGCAATTCCGGAGATCTGCCGAGCGGCTGTGGCGAAAGGTGATGGACGTCCAGCAGGTGCACAGCCTAGAGAATTACGATCAGGTCCTGCACCTGCTCCGCCGCTGGAAGCAGGAAGGGCGGGTGCGCTACATCGGCGTCACGCAATGGAACCGCGAGTATTACGACACGATGGAGCGCCTCGTGCGCACGGCGGACCTGGACTTCATCCAGGTGAATTACAGCATCTTTTCCCGCCATTGCGAGGAGCGGCTTCTGCCGGCTTGCGTCGACAACGGCGTCGCGGTGCAAATCAACATGCCGTTCGAAAAAGCGCGCCTGTTCACATGCGTTGCCGGTCGGCCGGTGCCGGATTTTGCGCGCGAGTTCGGGGCTGAGACCTGGGCTCAATTCTTCCTGAAATTCATCCTTTCACACCCAGCCGTCACGGTCGTGATCCCAGCCACGAGCAATCCCGATCACCTCACTGACAACATGGGCGCGCTGTATGGCGAGCTTCCCGACAAGAAGATGCGGGAGCGTATGGTGAAATACATGGAAGAGATCCCAGGATTCGCCGACACGCTGAAACAACCGCCTTATCCCGGTAAGAATTACGGCGGTGTGGTGACCTGGCCATTCCGTTCGGCGTGAGTGAAGGGACTTCCGCCGCGTTCGTAAGAGGAGGCAGCGAATGTTGCGCAAAACCTCGACGGCTTGTCTCATCACCGTTCTAGCGCTTGCGGGAACGACGGGATGCGCTGAGGCAAAGCCTGGCGAGCGTGTACGGATCCAAAACTTTTCACTCGACGCCACAGAGGTCACGATCGGGCAATTCCGCGAATTCGCGAGCGCCGTCGGGCTCGTCACAGCAGCCGAAAAAGCCGGAGGCGGCTATGAGTGGGATGCAGGCTGGCAACTGCGTCCCGGCTGGACCGTGTACCGCCCGTACGGTCGCGAGCCGTCGTCGCCCGACGAGCCCGCCGTTCATGTGACCTGGGAGGAGGCCACCGAATACTGCCGGTGGCGTGGCGGCCGCCTGCCGACGCTCAACGAGTGGCGGCAGGCAGCTTTCACGGAGCAGCGCGCCAACCCCGAGGATGGCTTCGAGCGGGGCCGCACGTATCCTTATCCAGTCGGCGAGACGCCCGATGGCATGAACACCAACAGGCCGGATGCGTGGCCCGTCCACGCGCCGGCGGGGACGACGCGGCGCGGTGTGAACGGCCTTTACGACATGGGCGGCAATGTCTGGGAATGGCTGGCGGACCGGCGCGATGACCAGGCGCTGACAGCCGGCGGCTCCTGGTGGTACGGCCCGCCGCAGACAATGGCAGAGGCGCCGCAGTGGAAGCCCGCCTCATTCAGCGCGGTCTACATCGGTTTCCGCTGCGCCTACGACTGAGGTTCGTCGGATGATTAGAAAAATCGAGGCGGAGCATCTGTCATGCTCCGCCTCCATCATTTTTCGCACGAGAGAAATTTAGCGATTGATATCCTGAACCTCGACCTCGACCTCTCGCTCCCTGCCGTCACGGATAACCGTGAGCTTCACGGTATTTCCGATCCCTGCCTTTTCGAGTTCGCGTGTTAGATCGGAAAGCTCATTTATGCGCTGCCCATTAACTGCGACAAGGATATCGCCGAGGCGTCCAAGCTCGTCGATACCACGGATACCGGCGCGGTCGGCAGCCGAACCGCGAGCTACCCCCTGAACCACAACACCCGGTGCGCCAAGCCGAGCGGTCATCTCGGCGGGGATTACGCGAACGCCGATACCCGGAAGCGGAGCGCGGCCGGTGCGGATGATCTCCGGCACAATACGGTTCACCGTATCAACCGGGATCGCGAAGCCAACGCCGGCAAAGGCGCCTGATGGCGCGATAATGGCCGTATTGACGCCAATGAGGCGCCCGGCGCTATCGACCAACGGCCCACCAGAGTTGCCAGGATTGATCGCAGCATCGGTCTGAATCACGCCGGCGATTTCTCGCCCCGTTTCCGTGGGCAGCGTCCGTTCGAGCGCGCTGATGATGCCGCTCGTCAACGTCCGTGAAAGGCCGAATGGATTACCGATCGCAAAGACCAGCTGCCCCACCACCAGATCCGATGATGTTCCTACCGTGATCGGTTGCAGATTTGCCGGCGGATTGACCAACCGAAGAACCGCCAGGTCCACCCATGGCGCAACGCCGACCACCCTTGCCGGAAGCACATCGCCCTGGTCGATGACCACACCCACCTCGGCGGCACCTTCAACCACGTGCGCGTTCGTCACGATATGGCCGGCGCGATCCCAGACGAAACCGGAGCCAGTGCCGGTCGCCTCCTGCTGCATCCTGCCGGGAAGACCTGGTACGCCGGACTGACGGGTGAAAATGTAGGCGACTGACGGGGCGGTCTTGGCATAAACCTGCGCCGCAAGCTGTTCTACCGCTGTCAGATCAGGCCGTGGCTCGACAGCACGAGGCTGATCAGCCGAAAGAAGATAGACGCGGAAATACCGTTCACCGACGAATAATCCGGCGACGACAAGCGCCAGGACCGCGATGATGCGCCAGAAACGATCGCCCGTTTGAACTCCAGCCATGTGTTCAGATCCGGAAGTTGCTCCGCCCTAAACGCAGGCAGCCGCCGATCGTTGCGGCGGCTGCTTCAGGCTAGTGTTCAGGTGGTTAGTCTTGCTTCTTTAGTCGAGCGCGCTCGACCTGGACGAGATCGCAAAGCACGTCGACCATGGCAGAGAAGTCCTGATTGCCGTATCCGCGCGCACGAGCGGCCGAGAAGGCCTCACGCGCGGCGGCGGCGACCGGCATGGGCACGCGTGTTGCGTTGGCGGCGCCGATAATCAGCGACAGATCCTTGTGCGCGAGATCGATGGTGAACCCTGGCGTGGTGTCGCCGGCCAATACCTTGTTCGGCCAATTGATCTTGAGCTGGCCGTTGGTGGCGGTGGTGCCGTGGATCACCTCCAGGGTCTTCTCAAGGTTGAGGCCGAACCGCTGCGCGAGCGCCAAAGCCTCGGCATTAAGCTGGCAAGAGATGATGGCGAGGTAGTTGTTTACCAGCTTGGTGCGCGTGCCGGTGCCGCCTGGGCCGCAATGATGAATGGTGGTGCCCATGGCTTCGAGCAGAGGCTTCACGCGCTCGAAGTCCTCCGGCTCGGCCCCGACCATAAACAAGCTTTCGCCGCGCTCGGCATGCCAGGCAAGGCGGCCGATGGGGGCATCTACCGCACGGAAACCGCGACGGCGTGCTTCCTCATGCAGCCGATCCGTCGTCTCGGGCTCGACGGTCGACAAGTCCATGACCAGCGTGCCGGGCTTGGCATGATCGAAAATGCCGCCCGGGCCCATTACGATCTCGGTCACCTCCTTGCCGGATGGCAGCACCGTGATGATGATGGAGCACTGGCGTGCAAGATCCGCGATGTCCTTCGCCGCCGTCGCTCCGAGCTCAACGAGCGCCTCGACCGGCTCCGGCCGGATATCGTGAACGACGAGCTTGAAACCCTTCCGCACGCAGTTGGCCGCCATGCCGCGGCCCATCGCACCGAGTCCGATAAATCCGATAGTTTCGTCTCTTGCTGACATGCCCTGACGCTTCCTCAAGTTGGGTGAGTGTCAGGTGTCTTCTCGCAGGAACGGGTCAGGGAAACAAGCCTGTGCCGTCAAACGGCTTCCAGGAAGCGCTCAGCGCCGGCGAGATCGACCGAGACGAGCTGGCTGACGCCCTTCTCGGCCATCGTGACACCGAACAGGCGGTGCATGCGCGCCATCGTCATCGGGTGGTGTGTGATGACCAGGAAGCGTGTCTCGGTCTCTTCCGCCATGCGCTCCATCAGCGTACAGAAGCGATCCACGTTGGCATCGTCGAGCGGAGCATCCACCTCGTCAAGCACGCAGATGGGCGACGGATTGGTGAGGAACACCGCAAAGATCAGGGACAGCGCCGTCAGCGTTTGCTCACCACCGGAGAGTAGCGAAAGCGTCGCCGGCTTTTTGCCGGGCGGCTTGGCGATAATCTCGAGACCGCCTTCCAGTGGATCGTCGCTTTCGATCATTTCCAGGCGCGCTTCGCCGCCACCGAACAGCGTCGTGAATAGCCGCTGGAAATGTCCGTTGACGACGTTGAACGCCTCATGCAGCCGCTTCCGAGCCTCGCGATTGAGCTGACCGATGCCCCCGCGCAGGCTGGCGATGGCCGATTCGACATCGGCGCGCTCAGAATCGAGCTTGGAGTAGTGCTCTTGTAGAGACTGCAGTTCTTCCTCGGCCTGCAGGTTGACGCCGCCCAAACGTTCGCGGTCTGCCTTCAGCCGAGTGAGCTGCCGTTCAACATCCTCAAGTTTCGGCAGCGCGGCGCCAGGCTTGACTTCCGCGATCTCAAGGCACCCCTCTGGCGTCGCCCCGAACAAGTCACGGATGCGCGCAACCTCTTCGCTCCGGCGCTGGCGAACGGCCTCAAGCCTAGCTTCCACGCGGGCACGGGCCTCGCGTGCGGCGCTCACCTCTGCTTGGGCCTCTCTCAGAGCCTGAGCCGCCTCGCGCTGAGCGTTTTCAGCATCGGCGAGCCGATCCGCAGCAAGCTTGCGCTCTTCCTCAGCCTTGGCGAGGGTGTTGAGCAGCTTTTGTCGCTCTTCCGCGATCACGGCGGGCAAGCTGGCGACCTCCTCCAGCTCGGCCTTCGCCTCCACGAGCCGCTTCTGCAGCGTGTTGATTTGCTGTTCGGCACTCGCCGCACGCTGGATCCAGCGTTCGCGTTCGGCAATAGCCTTGGCCTTGCGCTCGGTGCGGAGCTGGTGCTCCCGCTCGAGCCCGGCAAGCGTCGTCCTGAGCTGCGCCACCTTCTCGCGGATCAGCTTTGCCTGCTGTTGCGCTGCTTCCAGCTGGGGCTCGAAGTCCGCCTCCGCCTCAATGTCGATCAGTTCTCCTTCGATTTCGGCGAGACGATCGCGTGCATCGGCGAGGCTTGCCTCCACCCGGTTTTTTTCCTCGACAGCTGCCTGCAAACGGCCTTCCGCCTCGCGAGCAGCCCGTTCCAACGCTGCGAGTTGTTCACGGGACCGGGCAAGGCGGGTTTGATGCTCCCGCCAAAGCTGCCGCAGGCGACGCTCCTCTTCCTCGGCCTTGCGATGTCGCTCGGCCGCCTCCATGGCCTCGGCGGCGGCAGCTTCGGCATCTTCTCTCGCCTGCTCTTCCTTGCGGCGGACCTCGACCAATCGGTTCCGCTCTGCCAATCGCTGCGCTGCTGGCGTCGGCGCATCGGCAGCAGCCACAAAACCGTCCCAGCGCCAAAGATCGCCTTCGCGGGAAACAAGGCGCTGCCCCGGTTTGAGGAAGGATTGGAGGTGCGCCCCCAATTCCCGCGGCACGACGCCGATCTGCCTGAGGCGCCGCGTAAGCTCTGCCGGCCCATCAACCCACTGAGCCAGTGGTTCGGCGCCTTCGGGAAGCAGTGGATCGTCGGCATCCGGCTCTACAAGCCGCCAATGCGCAGGAGCGTCCGGACTGATCGGCGCATCAAGGTCGTCGCCGAGCGCAGCGCCGAGGGCCAGCTCATAGCCGGGCTCAACTTCCAGAAGATCAACCACCGGCGGGTAAGGAATGTGCTGCGCCGGCATGAGGAGCTTGGAAAGCGTCGCCAGCTCCGTCGAAAGCTGGCGGGCAACAAGCTCGGCTTGTTGGCTTGCCTCCCGCGTACGCTTCGCTTCCGCCGCGGCCGCTGCTACGCGCTCCTCAGCACCGATGGCACTCGTTTCAAGCTCGGCCAATTCCAACGTCTGCGCCCGAACAATCAAGTGCAGTTCGGCGAGCTCTGCCGGATCGGGCGCCTTGGCGGCCAGCTCCTGGACCTGTGCTGAGAGCGTTGCGAGCTGGCGTTCGAGCTTGACCACCGCCTCCTTACGCTCGGCCAGCATGGCCGTAAGGCTTTGCTTCTTCGCGCGGCGTTCGACAGTGCGCGCCGTCAGCTCCTGCAGCTTGGCCTCGACCGTCTCAAGCTCCTCCTGCGCGATCGCCAGCTCTTCCCTGACTCGTTCCGCCTGGCTTGTCGTGTCGTCAGAAGCCAGCTCGAGCGCCTGCTGCTCTTCCTCGAGCTGCGCAATGATGTTTCGCGCCTCGCGGATAAGGCCGTCTTCGCGTTCAAGATCGTTCGAGAGCTGAGAAACTCGACCCTTGAGTTCAGCCTCGCGCTGCTGGACGCGCTCCGCCTCACGCTCGAACGTATCGAGCTGCATCTTCACGCGCGCGAGTACGGCAGCCCGTGTCGCTTCCTCATCCCGGAGCGGCTGCAGCGATTGCGCCAGGGCGGTTTCGCGCCGCATGGCCTCCGATTCGGCCTGTACGGCGATACCAAGGCGGGTCATGACCTCAGTCAGCGCCGCCTCTTCCGCCTCGACCTGGGCCTGGGCCTCAGCCCACTGCAGATAGTGCAGCATGGCCTCGGCCTTCCGGATCTCACCTGACAGTTCCTTGTAGCGCTTCACCTGCCGGGCCTGGCGCCTCAGACTCTCCATCTGAGAGTTGAGCTGCCCGAGAATATCGCCGAGCCGCGCAAGATTGTTTTCTGCTGCCTTGAGACGTAGCTCCGCCTCGTGCCGACGGCTGTGCAGGCCAGCGACGCCGGCAGCGTCTTCGAGGATGCGGCGCCGCTGCTCCGGCTTGGCGTTGACGATTTCGCCGATCTGCCCCTGCCGCACGAGGGCCGGCGAGCGCGCACCGGTCGCGGCATCCTCAAACAGGATCTTCACGTCCCGCGCACGGACCTCGCGGCCGTTGATGCGATAGGTCGATCCCGCATCACGCTCGATACGGCGGGTGATCTCGATGACGTCGCTGTCGTTGAACTCGGCAGGCGCTTTCCGCTGGCTGTTGTCTATGAAAATTGTCACCTCGGCCGAATTCCGCGGCGGCCGCGTCGTGGTGCCTGCAAAGATCACGTCTTCCATCGCCGCGGCGCGCATGGACTTGTGGGAGGTCTCTCCCATCACCCAGCGCAAGGCTTCGAGAAGATTCGACTTGCCACAGCCGTTGGGGCCGACCACGCCGGTCAGCCCCTTTTCGATGATCAGATCGGTGGGCTCGACGAACGACTTGAAGCCGAGCAGCCGCAGCCGCGTGATGTGCATTCTCGCCCTGTCCTCGCGTCGGTCCGACGAGGCGTTCGGATCTGGGCCTAAGGCCCACTGCTCAGTTCGCGGCGGAAGTGCTTCTGGCACTTTCAGTCAGAAGCGGATCCACCATCTCCCTGATCTCCTTCATCCCGATCACCGACTTCACGAGGCGGTTGTTGATGAAGAAGTTCGGCGTTCCGATTACGCCAAGAGTGCGCCCCCTGTCCTTGATCTGCTTGAGCGCTTCGATCATGCCCTGATTCTGATAGCAGGCATCAAACTGTGCCCGAGTCATCCCCACCTGAGATGCGATCCTGAAGATGGGATCATGACGCACCTCCTGGCTGACCCATTTCGCCTGTTGCTCCAGAAACTTGGCGTAAAGCTCGAAATACTTCTCCGGCGGGGCGCAGCGCAGTGCAATTGTCGCCGCGCCCGACTGGAAGCCGATGGGGAACTCGCGAATGATGAAGCGAACCTTCCCCGTGTCGATGTACTCGCGCTTCAGCTGGGGAAAAGTCTCCAGGTGAAATTTCCGGCAATACGGGCAGGTGAGAGACGCATACTTTATGATCGTTACAGGCGCATCTGTCCGGCCCAGGGCCATTTCAGGCAGCGGCCCTGGCTTCAGAACCTCCTCAAGCGAAGGGTTCTGAATGACCTTCCTCTGGGGCTGCGTTGTGCTGCTCGGGTCAGCGAAGGGATTAAAAGCCGGCTGGTCAGGGCTCGTCGTAGCGGCGACAGGGGTCGCGCCGGTGGCTTGTAGCGCCCCACTGAGTGAGGTCTCGCCTCCGCACCCCCCTAATAGCGGAACGGCGAGGAGAAACCCCGCCGCCAAGCCGCAACGTCTACGAAAGAGCCCCGGCACCTTGAATCAGCTCTTCAGCAGCGGCTCCAGAGCGCGGTCGAAGTCGGCAATCGAACCGCCCCCCGAAAGACGCTTGCCGTTTATGAAGAACGTCGGCGTGGAGTTCACCCCGAACTTCTCATTGGCGCGTGTCCGCACGGCCTCGACCTTCTTCAGAAGGTCATCGTCGGTAAGGCACTTTTCGAAGCTTTCCTTCGTGAAGCCCGCCTGCTTCGCCATGTCGAACAGCTTCGATACGGGGTCGTTCCGGACGACCCACTCCTCCTGCTTGTGGAACAGAATTTCCAGCATGTCGAAGGCCTTATCACCCGAGCAGCGGGCCAACATGGCACCGGCAGCGGCTAGGTTGTCGAGCGGGAACTCGCGGAAGACGAGACGCACCTTGCCGGTGTCGATGTACTTCTTTTTCAGCTCCGGCAGCACCCGAGTATGGAAGTTGGCGCAGTGCGGACACGTCATCGAGGCATACTCGACGATCGTCACAGGGGCGTCGTTGTTGCCAAGCACAAGCTCCGGCAACTCGCCGGGCTTCATCAGCTCCTCGACGGGAACCTCCGAAGGGCCGCGTCGCTGAGCAATTGCCCCGCCGGCGACGGACATGCCTGCAGCCGAACCAAGCGCCGCCCCAGCTGTAAGCAACAGTCCGCGACGGCTCAGTTTGACGGAGTTGATGTGAGCGGCTTGAGACAAAGGGCAACTCCTGAATCTACGGTGCAAACTCGTTGAGGTCCGATTAAGGCAATTTCGAGCTGAACGCTACCTGACCGGCAGTCACGGTTGCGTCAGCGACTTCCCACGACCCGCGACCTGGCGAGCGCTCGCGCCTGCTTCTCGCGCCGTATGCTGAGGGCAAGCCGCGATAGCGCCTGCCGCAAGGTGTCATCCTGCACAGACGTCAATTCCTCAATCTCGGCAGATGGTTCCTCGATAGCCGGGCTGGACAAAGCGCCACCCTTCGGGGGGCCCGTTTCAATAGGCGCCTGAACGAAACGCAGCTCGGCCACTGCGCGATAGCCAAACGCGGCGTTGATACGCTCGATGATCTGCTGAGCCTTATGTTGCAGCTCGATCGCCCGGGGTCCATCCACACGGACGATCAACGTCGCGCCGGGACGGGCGCCATCAGAATCAGGATCATCAGTGACTTCGGACACTCGCGGCCACTTGAGCCGCTCCGGCACCGTATAGCTCGCGATATCGGCCCCCACGATGCTCGCCCAGTCGGTGAGCAGCGAGACTGAGGCGAAACCATACTTCTCGAACGCCTTCCGCGTCAGGCGCGGGAGAAAGCTCGAAACGGCCTGAGGAGACGAGTCCTGGCGCAGCCACCCGGATAGAACCGCCCGCGGTGATGACTGCACCGCTGCCATTTCGGTACTGTTCACGATCAGGACCTGCGCATTTCAATTCGCTCTGGCCTTGCTTACCATCTGCAGGGTGATTCGCGACATGGGCGGAGAGATCACGTGAGCGCTGTGGCGGGGAGGCAACGAATGCAGCCCGATCAGGATGGCGACGTGGCTGCCGCCCTGCTCGGTTGGTACGACACCGAGCGTCGCGACCTGCCCTGGCGGACTCCCCCGGGCATCCGGCCCGATCCCTACAGGGTCTGGCTCAGCGAAATCATGCTGCAGCAAACCACGGTCAAGGCGGTCATCGGATATTTCGAGAAGTTTGTCAGTCGTTGGCCGACCGTGGAAGCGTTGGCAGCGGCCGATCTCGACGAGATTCTCTCCGCATGGGCCGGCCTTGGCTACTACACCCGCGCGCGCAACCTGCATCGCTGTGCCCGCAAGGTTGTCGAGCAGTACGGTGGCCAGTTTCCCCGATCAGAGGTCGAGCTTCTGAAGTTGCCGGGCATCGGCCCCTACACGGCGGCGGCTATTGCAGCCATCGCCTTTGATGAACAGGCCACGCCTGTCGACGGCAATGTCGAGCGCGTAGTAGCGCGTCTTTTCGGGGTGCAGGAGCCTTTGCCAGCCGCGAAGCCAACGTTGCGGCATCTCGCGGCGAAGCTCACACCGGCGCGTCGCAGCGGCGACTTCGCCCAGGCCATGATGGACCTGGGGGCGACAGTCTGCACACCACGGCGGCCGTCGTGCCTAATGTGCCCTTTGAGCCGACACTGTGTCGCCCAGGCCAACGGGTGGCAGGCGGTGATCCCGGCCAAAGTCGACAAAGGTGAGCGGCCGGTTCGCTTCGGCGTAGCCTTCCTGGCCTTGCGGGAGGACGGCTGCGTCCTACTACGGCGGCGGCCGGACACAGGATTGCTCGCGCGGATGATGGAAGTCCCGACAACTGAGTGGCTCGAGAACCCGCGCGTGCTAGCGGAGGCGTTGCGTGCGGCCCCGGTCCGAGCAGATTGGTGGCAGGTTCCCGGACAAGTCGTTCATACATTCACGCACTTTCGACTGGAGCTGATCGTTTACCGGGCTGTTGTGCCCATCGAGAGCCCGCTCACTTTCTGGGCTGATCCCAGCCGCTGCCAATGGATCCCGCGCCGTGAGCTTCACCGGAAGGCCCTGCCAAGCCTCATGCGGAAGGTGATCACGCACGGCCTGCGTGAGATGTAGCGGGGCCTTTTCTCCTACTCATAACCGCTGCCATTAACGAGCCCTCCGACTGCTCAAGTCAGACAAACGCTATCTGCACTAGCCCAGCCAATTTCCCCAATCCGGCAACCCGCATTATGACATCAGTTCTCTGATGTTCTGCATGATGCATTACGGCAACTGACACAACTTTTGCGTGCCGTCTTATGGACTCAGTCTACGAATCATCAGCATTAATACGATCACATTGGTCGGCCCAAATGGCTGAAATCCCGACCCAATGGATGCGATAGGGGGCGAATTCGAATTGCAACTTCCACACGAATGGGAACAGATCGATGAGATATCTTGCGGGGCTTACGACCGGTGCTTTGGCGCTGGCGACAATTGCCGGGTCCGCACTCGCTGACGGCATGCCTTCCAGGGCGGCAGCGCCGCCTCCTCCACCTCCTGCGCCAGCTGATCGCTGCGCGCCTGGCCCGTGGACCGGTTTCTATGTCGGTGGGAATTTGGGTTGGGCCCAGCTCGACGGCGAGTTCCATGACCGTGACCACTTCTTCTCACACAAATCGCGCTTCGACGACGATGAAGATGCGTTCACGGCTGGCGTGCAGGCTGGGTACAATCTGCAGTGTGGAAATGTCGTTTTCGGTTTCGAGACCGACATCAATTGGGTCAACTTCGATGACGGCAACCATCATCGCGGCCACGCGTGGGATAGTGACCATCTCCGGTTCAGGAGAGACAGGTCCATGGATTGGTTCGGGACCCTCCGGGGTCGGATCGGTTGGACAAACGATCGATTGATGGTCTACGCCACAGCCGGTGCAGCATACACTGAGCTAGATCGCGGCCACCGCGGTTGGGGTCTCGATTGGCACAACGATTATGGTTGGGGCGTGAGCGACTTTCATCGCGACTCGGATGATGTGACCTGGGGCTTTGTCGGTGGTGGTGGAATCGAGTGGCTGTGGTCGCCGAACCTTAGCTTCAAAGCGGAAGCATTGTGGATCGACTTCGAAAGTGGCGATAACGATCGCCTCCTTCGTTTTCATGGCTGGGACGATCACAAAAAGAAAGAAGTCACTTGGGAAAAAAGAAAGCGCTTCGACCACGACGACGACATGGTCGTGGTGCGGGTCGGCCTGAACTACAAGTTCGGCTATCGCGCTCCGCCGCCGTATGAACCGCTGAAATAACGTTTTCCCGAGCCTCGTCACAAAAAGGGCCGCCTTTGTTGGCGGCCTTTCTCATTTCAGTAGGTCGCAGCTAAGCCATTCCACTCGTTGACCGCCCGGAAAGGCCGAGCTGCTGTTTCGCCAACTCTCGCAGCGCATCAATCGGCTTGAGCTGCCCTTCCGCCTGGTAATGCCAGAACGTCCAGCCGTTGCAGGCAGCCTTACCCTGGACCGCAGCGCCGAGGCGATGAATGGAGCCCTGCTCGCCCTGCCAGGCAAGGGTGCCATCCGCCCGTACTTCCGCGCAAATTTGCCCGCGCTCGTCGTAAAGCTGCGTGCCAGGCTCCAGAATGCCCAGCTCGATGATGGTTCCGAACGGAACGCGCGGTTCCGACCGCTTTGAGCGCGCCGTTTCCAGCGCCGACGGTGAAACGGGGTGGACGCGCTTGATGCGTTCCGCAGCCAGACGAGCGTATTCCGGATCCCGCTCGATGCCGATCCAATGACGCCCCAAACGCTTGGCAACGGCACCGGTGGTACCAGTGCCGAAGAATGGGTCGAGCACCACGTCCCCCGGATTCGTTGTGGCGAGCAGAATACGATGGAGCAATGCCTCGGGTTTCTGCGTCGGGTGGGCCTTGCGGCCTTGCGCATCCTTTAGCCGCTCCGGCCCCGCGCAAATAGGAAATAGCCAATCAGACCGCATTTGCAGGTCGTCGTTGCTGGCCTTCATGGCTTCGTAGTTGAAGGTCACGCGCGATTTCTGATCGCGTGCAGCCCAGATTAGCGTCTCATGCGCGTTGGTAAACCGCTTGCCACGGAAGTTCGGCATCGGATTGGTCTTGCGCCAGATAATGTCGTTCTGGATCCAGAACCCAAGATCCTGGAGCGCAGTGCCGAGCCGGAAGATGTTGTGATAGGAGCCGATCACCCAGATCGCGCCATCGCGCTTCAAAATGCGGCGGCACTCGGCCAGCCAAGCGCGCGAAAAGCGGTCGTACTCCTCAAAGTTCGAAAACTTGTCCCACTCATCATCGACGCCATCGACACGAGAATTGTCGGGTCGCAGCAGATCGCCGTCGAGTTGGAGGTTGTAGGGGGGATCGGCGAAGACGAGATCTACGCTGGCCGTCGGCAGCTTCGCCAATTCTTCAAGGCAATCGCCGACAATAATGCGGTCGACACTAAGGGCCGGGCGTACCCGGTGACGCAAACCCATGACGCAACTCGTGCTGACACAACAGAACTCACGACGCGGGCTGATCAGCCCTCGCCAACTCTCGCAAGAGCACAGTTAACGGAAGGTTAACGCGAGTTCACGACTGACCCAATACTGGGTCAGCAACCAAGGAAAGAAGATCGCCTTGGGCGTCTTCGGCTGGAATAAGGCCAAGTGCGGCTTGGATCGGTCGGAATGATCTGCGGTGGTGCCGCGTGACGCCGTACTTCCGGATAGCCTCGAAGTGCTCAGGCGTCGAATAGCCCTTATGACGCTCAAAGCCGTACTGAGGGAACATCCGTCCCAATTCGATCATCATGCGATCGCGGGTGACTTTCGCGATGATCGACGCCGCAGCGATGGATAGACATTTCGCGTCACCGTCCACGATGCATTGCGTTTCGCAGGCGAGCTTCGGCGGTCTGTTGCCGTCGACCAGCGCAACCCGCGGTCTGGGGTCGAGCTGCTTCACGGCCTGCTGCATCGCCCAGAGGGTGGCGTTGAGAATGTTGTAACGGTCGATGCGAGTAACGCTCGCGACGCCTACGCCGACCTTCGCCGTCTCTATGATCTGCGCGTAGAGCTCCTCGCGCTCTTCCGGTTCGAGAACTTTAGAGTCCGCAATCCCTTCAGGAATCCTGTCGGGGTCGAGAATAACGGCGGCGGCAACAACGGGGCCTGCGAGCGGGCCGCGGCCGGCCTCGTCTATGCCTGCAACGGGACCTCCGGTCAGCCGTATCGACACGGCTTCCACCTCGAACGTCGCCCTCGGCCCCGAATCTTTCCCCCTCATGGGCCGACTTCTTAAAGCTCAACGTCGCGGTGTCAAAGGAGTTGCAGCTGCTCTCCACGACTATTGGGCTTCCGGAATAGATCCGTGCGCAGCTTGAGCCCGCGTTCATTCATGCCGAGACGCTTCAGGGCCAGCCGGAACCGCTTTGCGATCTGATCAGCATATGGGCCGCTGCCACGCTGACGGATACCGAACTCGGAAATGTAATCCCGGCCGCCGTGCATGGATTGCAGAATGTGTATGACGCGCTTTGCGCGGTCGGTAAATTCGGTCAAAAGCCATTCTCGGAACAGGTCCTTCAGCTCCAAAGGTAGACGCAGCAGCACGTACCCTGCATCCCGAGCTCCAGCCTCGTACGCCGCTTCGAGAATGCGCTCGATTTCACTGTCATTGAGGGCGGGTACGATCGGCGCCACCATGACCTGGGTCGGGATGCCCGCCTCGCTCAGTTGACGGATGGCCTCAAGCCGCCGTGCCGGAGTCGTAGCCCGCGGCTCCATCTTCCGCGCCAGATGGCGGTCTAGCGTCGTGACGGAAAGCGCGACCTTGACGAGCTGCCGCTCCGCCATCCGCGAAAGAATATCAATGTCTCGAACCACGAGGGCCGACTTCGTGACGATGCCGACTGGATGGTTCGCCCGATCCAGCACCTCCAGCACGGACCGCGTGATCCGGTACTGGCGCTCGATAGGTTGATACGGATCTGTTATCGCACCGAGAGCAATTGTTCGCGGCTGATAATTCCGCTTCGACAACTCCTTCTCGAGCAGCTCGGCGGCGTTAATCTTGGCATAAAGCTTCGTCTCGAAATCGAGCCCGGCCGAATGGCCAAGGTAGCAGTGTGTCGGCCTGGCGTAGCAGTAGATGCAGCCGTGTTCGCACCCACGGTAGGGGTTTATCGACTGATCGAAGCTGATGTCCGGACTGTCATTTGTGGCAATGATGCTGCGGGCCTGCTCGGTCCGCACTTCGGTCTTGAAGGCTTCGAGCTCTCCCAGCGTTTCCCAACCATCGTCGAATTCTTCGCGGACCTCTGCCTCGTAGCGGCCGCTTCGATTTGAGCGCGCACCTCGCCCTCTCCGGCGCTCCGCGTCTACCAACGGCCCGGCAGCTGGAAATGCGGATTTGTTGCGTGCAGCCACCATGGATGAACCTAACTGGTCACTGCCGCGAGTATATGCGACATTAAGAACAAATCAAGAACATCCGGCGAGGATTCACTTCTCAGATCCGGACGAGTAATTTGGGGGCATGATTTCGGTGATCATTCCCACGCTCAACTCCGCCCACGTGTTAGGCCCGACCTTGGCCGCCCTCGTCCCCGCGGTCGTCGACGGGGTCGTGAGGCAGGTCATTGTCGCCGATGGTGGTTCAAGTGATGCCACCTTGGACATCGCCGACGCCACCGGAGCGGAAATCGTTCAAGCTGGACAAGGGCGGGGTGTCCAACTCGCGACCGGGGCCCAAAAGGCCGGTTCGCCGTGGTTGCTATTCCTACATTCCGACACAGTTCTCGAGCCGGGCTGGCACCATGAGGCTTCCGACTTCATGGAACGGGTGGACATCGGCCGGCATCCAACTTCGGCGGCCGCTTTTCGCTTCACGCTCGACGATACAGGCATTGCGCCCCGATTGCTGGAAGTCGGTGTTTCCCTGCGCTGTGGTTTGCTCCGGCTACCCTACGGAGACCAAGGTCTTCTGATCCCCGCGCGGCTCTATAATGAAATTGGAGGCTTCCGTCCCCTCCTTCTCATGGAGGATGTCGATCTGGTTCGCCGGCTAGGCAGGCGCCGCCTTGTGATGCTCCGGTCCCGGGCCATTACGAGTGCTGCGCGCTTCAAAGAATCCGGCTACAGTCTCCGCGTTCTGCGAAATCTATCGTGCCTGACGCTTTACTACCTGCGCGTTTCACCAACGACGATCGCACGCCTTTACGGATGAGGAAGCTTCAAAACTGCGTGTGAAGGTGCCCCTCCTGCTTTTCCTCGCCAAGGCCCCCGCGTAGGCTCCCGCTTATCCGGGATTTTCGCATTCAAGAAGACAAACAAATGCCTGAGGAGCAGCCATGATCGAGTTGACTCGCCGCAATTTCGTTGTATCCGCCGCAACCGCAACGGCCGTGTTCGGCCTGGCTCGTCCTCTCGCTTTTCTGAGCCCAGCCCACGCACAAACTGCATCCCCCTCCGAGCCGCCCCGTTTCGCGCGTTTTAATATTGGCGAACTGGAGGTGACCCAGCTCTATGACGGAATTTGGCAGAAGCCCCACGATCCGCAGTTCATTAGGAATGCCAGCGTCGAGGATACGAAAAAGGCGCTCCGGGAAGCGAACCTGACTGATGCTCACGTTCCGATCACCTTCACGATCACCGTTATTCGCATGGGTGACCGGACCATCATGTTCGACGCCGGAACGGGTGGACAGCTGGCGCCAACCGCAGGCCTCCTGATGAAGGAGAGCATGCAAGCCGCCGGCATCGATCCGAAAAGTATCAACGTGATCGTGATGACCCACTTCCATCCCGATCACATTTTCGGGTTGATGGCCAAAGACACCAATGAGCAGATTTTCCCGGACGCCGAACTCGTCGTCCCCGCGAAAGAATACAAGTACTGGGCTGAAACGAGCATTTCGAGCTTACCGGAGGCCCGCCAAGGACTGGCGAAGCGCGTGCAGGCGACCTTCCCCAAATGGAAAAACGTCCGTCAGGTCGAGGATGACCAGGAAGTCGTTTCCGGCATCCGCTCCGTCGCGACAAACGGGCATACTCCGGGACACACCAGCTACATCATCAGTTCAGGAAGCAACCAGTTGATGGTGCTGGGCGACGTGAGCAACCTTCCGGCTCTGTTCGTCAGAAATCCCGGCTGGCACGCTGCGTTCGACCAAGACCCTGAAATGGCCGAGAAGTCGCGGCGCGAGACCTTCGACCGCGTGGTGGCCGATAAGATCACGATTACTGGCTATCACTATGGGATGCCCGGCATCGGCACCATCGAGAAGGATGGCAACAGCTACGTCTTCAAGCCGCTCTCGGCATAGAAAACTGCCCGTCTATGGGGCCGCCTAGGGTGAGACACCATCAGGCGCCGCGAAAGCCAGCGGCGCCTTTTCGCCGCCGGCTCCTCATCATGGTGAAGGCGCCGCAGGTGGGCCGTGTGAAAACTCGGCTCGCAAGCGAGATTGGCGCGGTTCGAGCTGCGTGGTTTTATCGACATACGGCCACCGCCGTAATCGCCCGCCTCTCCCGACACCCTGGCTGGGAAACGATTCTGTCCGTGTCACCGGACGAATCTCGTCGATCCACAATTTGGCCCGCACCCCTGCGCCGCTTTCCCCAAGGCCGCGGCGACCTGGGTCAGCGCATGCAGCGGGCGATGCAAATGCCGCCGGTTGGACCTGTGCTCGTAATCGGAAGCGACATCCCCGCCATCCAGCCCGTGCACATTGCGCGGGCTTTCAAAGCCCTCGGCTACCATCATGTTGTGTTCGGACCGGCAGAGGACGGAGGCTATTGGCTGGTAGGGCAGCGTCGCCGACCACGCACCATGCGATTGTTCGACCACGACATCCGTTGGTCCAGTCGTCACGCCTTGAACGATACCGTCAAGGGTCTGAGGAACCTCCGTATCGGTTTCGTTGCTCGACTAAGTGACGTCGATGACGCTGAAACCTTCCGTTCCGTCGCCGGATGGTGCGGTCGACGCATCTTGCCGCCGAAGGTCGGCAATTAAGGCGCCCCGTTCTACAGGGGATAATTGCCATTTCTTGATTGACATGTCTTATAATGGTCACTGGCGGAGTTAGGGGAAAGAAAGATGCACGCATCGCCGCAAGTGACCGCGGCTCAGGTCCTCGACGCGGGACGCCGGGCAGAAGCGGATGGCCGCGTGGACTATGCCGTCCAGTTTTACCGACACCTTGCTGACAATCACGCGAGTGAACCGGAAGGGCAAATCGCGCGTGAAGCATTGTCCCGCCTCAAGCGGTTTTCTGAAAAGAATGCGCCGGGTACGAACGGTCAGAAGCGCGCAGTTCCGCCACCGCTCAGAACCTTTTCCCATAACGACGCGACGAAATCTTCGACCATAGCCTCCAGAAGCTCACGTCGGCCCATCCGGCTGGCGCCAGTGGGCAGAGGTAACACTCCGCGCGTCGTCGAGGTCTCAGAGTTTGGCCCGGCTTACGTTGTCGGCCGGCTGATTGCTCACGGCTTTGCCGTGACCGGAACGATCTTGATCCTCGCCGGCCTGATTGCAGCAGCAATCGCCGCATTCTTGCCAGCGGAAGCGGCCGCAAAATTGCCAGTGTGGCTTGTAACGCAACACCCGTTTGTCGGCTTGATCGCGGCCTTCCTGGGCATTGGCCTCATCTTTTCAGGGCAAATCGCCCGAGCAGTCTTCGACATGGCAGAGGCCAGCCGTGAACTCGCTGCCATCGAACGCGCTAGAATCGAGCAGGCTAACGTTTGACGAGCTCAGTTCGCGTGCCTAGCGGCCGGTGCGATGCTCGCCAAGCCGCGGCATGATCTCTACAAAATTGCAGGGCCGATGGCGGTTATCGAGCTGCCATTGCAGGATGCCGTTCCACGCATCGCGGCAGGCGCCGGGTGAGCCCGGCAAGCAAAAAATGTAGGTCTCCTGAGCCAGCCCAGCGCAGGCACGCGACTGAATGGTCGATGTGCCGACCTTCTCGTAGGAGATCATGTGAAAGACGGTCGAGAAACCTTCGATTTCCTTTTCGAATAACGGCCGAATTGCTTCCGGCGTGACGTCCCGACCGGTGAAGCCCGTGCCGCCAGTTGTGATGACCACGTCGATGTTTGGATCGGCGATCCAAGAAAGGACTTTGGCCCGAATTTGCGCAATGTCGTCTTTCACGATTGCACGATCTGCCACCTTATGGCCGGACTTCTCGATCAGCTCCACAAGCGTCGCACCTGATTTGTCCCCCGGTAGCTCACGAGTATCGGAGACAGTCAGGACGGCTATCGAAACAGGAATGAACGGTCGGGACTCGTCAATTTTGGGCATGGCGGTGGCTCCTTCGCGGCCCCTATCTTAGGCGGATGCTGGCCCAGGCGCATCAGACGGAACGCTCCCTTCCAGACGGGCGCGCAGGGAAAGCAAGTCGCGCCAAGCGGCTTTCTTCGCCGCCGGTGTCCTCAAGAGGTAGGCCGGATGTAGGGTCGGAATCGCGGAAATACTTCGGCCGCCAACCTCGACCTCATACCATTTGCCCCGAATACGCAGGATACCGTCGGTCACGCCCAGCATCTGTCTGGCGGCTGCGGCCCCAAGGAGCAGCAGGAAATCCGGCGCAACGAGCTCGATCTGCCGCATCAGGAACGGCCGACAAACGAGCGCCTCTTGCGGTGTCGGTGTGCGATTTCCCGGTGGGCGCCAGTAGACGATGTTTGTGATGTGCACGACCTCCTCGGAAAGGCCGATTGCCGCCAGCATCCGATCGAGCAGCTTGCCAGCTCTTCCGACGAACGGCTTGCCTTCAAGATCTTCCTCGCGGCCGGGCGCCTCGCCAATGACCATCAGGCGAGCTTTGGGCGCTCCACGGAAAAAGCAAAGGTTCTTGGCTGTCGACCGCAGGGCGCACCCGTCGAATTGCTGGAGCGCCGCTCGCAACTGCTCCAGCGATTGCGCCTGCTCCGCCAGCGCTCTCGCCGAGTTTTCGGCCTCGCTGGTCGGTGGCGGCGCGAAGTTGCGTACCGATACGGCTGTCCCGCCACCCGATGGAAATGTTGGGCGTGCTGGCGGAAGGTCGAACCCGAAATCAGAGTCTTCGTACGCTGGTGCCTGCTTTTCCAACAACGGAGGCTCGGGCAGAGCCAACACCGACTCGCCCCGCACAAGCCAGTCGATCGGCTCGTCGGTCAACACATCGGTCACGCCCATGTCGCGATACCACGCGAGCATGGCGATGAGGCGAGGGTCCGGGCTCTGCTCCATGCCTGCAATCTATGCGAAATCAGCCCAAATGTGAGTACGGGATCGGCAGGCAATTCGGTTTGCCAGCGAGGTCATCGCCAGATCACTTGACGCAAACACTTGACGCATCTTTGAAACTGGCCGAAATCGCGGGCAGCAGAACTCCAGCAGAGACTTTCTCGACAAATGGCACACGACACCGAACAACTGCCGCCGCGCGAGGCAATGGACTTCGATGTTGTCATCGTGGGTGCCGGGCCCGCTGGACTTGCCGCCGCGATCCGCCTGAAGCAGCTGGCCTTGGCGGACGGAAACGACATTTCGGTCGTAGTGCTGGAGAAAGGCTCGGAAGTCGGGGCCCATATCCTTTCGGGCGCGGTCATCGACCCCATTGGTCTCAACGCCTTGATCCCCGACTGGCGAGAGCGTGGCGCGCCCGTGAAAACGCCCGTGACCGAGGACCGCTTCCTTTACCTTGGCCCAGCCGGCGAGTTGAAGCTGCCCAACTTCATCATGCCGCCGTTGATGAACAATCACGGCAATTACATCGTCAGCCTCGGTGATCTCGTTCGCTGGCTCGGCGAGCAGGCGGCGGAGTTGGGTGTCGAAGTCTATCCGGGGTTCGCTGCGACCGAGATCTTGAGGGACGAAAACGGAGCCGTGATCGGCGTTGCCACAGGTGACATGGGCGTTGGCCGGGACGGGAAACCGAAGGACACGTTCACCCGCGGCGTGGAGCTGCGCGGCAAGTACACGCTCATCGCCGAGGGCGCGCACGGCTCTCTCACCAAGCAGCTCATCAAGAACTACTATCTGCGCGCTGGGCGCGAACCGCAGAAATACGGCATCGGCATCAAGGAGCTGTGGGAGGTCAGGCCCGAGCGGCACCGCCCGGGTCTCGTCCAGCACACGTTTGGCTGGCCTCTCGATAACCGTACCGGCGGCGGGTCCTTCCTTTATCACTACGGCGAGAACCTGGTCGCTGTCGGCTTCGTGGTGCATCTCAACTACGAAAATCCGTATCTCTCGCCGTACGACGAATTTCAGCGGTTCAAGACACACCCGGCGATCCGCGTACACCTGGAGGGCGGCAAGCGGATCGCCTATGGCGCGCGCGCCATCACGGAAGGCGGCTGGCAGTCACTCCCGAAGCTCGTCTTCCCAGGCGGCGCGCTGTTGGGCTGCGCGGCCGGAATGGTCAACGTTCCGCGCATCAAGGGCAGCCACAACGCCATTCTTTCCGGCATACATGCTGCCGACGCTGTCGCCGAGGCGCTCAGACAGGGCCGCGCGCACGACACGCTCGATTCCTACGAGCACGCTGTTCGCACCGGCCCGATTGCCCGCGACCTTCGCCCGGTCCGAAATGTGAAGCCGATGTGGTCGCGGTTCGGCACCTTCGCGGGTATCGCGCTGGGTGGTGTCGATATGTGGCTCAACACCATTCTTCCCGGCATTGGGCTTGGCTACACGCTGCGCCACGGCAAACCGGACTACGCCTGCCTGAAGAAGGCATCCGAATCCAAGAAGATTGAATATCCGAAGCCAGACGGCATTCTGACGTTCGACAAGCTGACGAACGTCTCATTTTCGGGAACGAACCACGAGGAAGATCAGCCGGTCCATCTCGTCCTCAAGGATCCGAGCATTCCAATCGCGGTGAACCTGCCGGAGTACGCTGAGCCGGCCCAACGTTATTGCCCGGCTGGCGTGTACGAGGTCGTCACCGACGAAAACGGCAGGCCGCGCTTCCAGATCAACGCGCAGAACTGCGTCCACTGCAAAACCTGCGATATCAAGGACCCCAGCCAGAACATCAATTGGGTGCCGCCCGAGGGCGGTGGTGGTCCGAATTACCAAGGGATGTAGCGGCGCTCGATTTTCGGCCTAGCGCGGGCTGGGACGTGCGGTCCTGCGCGTTTCAATTGAAACGCCTTAACTCTCAACCGGCGTCTCGTTCAGCGCAGATCGTGCCGGCGAACCGAGAAGCAGGTCCGGCTGCGGTAGCGGCAGGCGGATCGTGCACGTCAGTCCCTCAGGGTCATACGAAATACGTGACGTACCGCCTTGGCCCTGCTGCAATGACCGCTCGATCAACAGCGTACCGAAACCCGTAGATTCGGGCGGTGTCACAGGAGGTCCGCCGCGCTCAACCCACGTCAGATGAAGGATCTGGCCGGTTTCGGTTTGCTCGATTGTCCACTCGACCGAAACGGTGCCCTCGGGAACGGACAGCGATCCGTACTTGCGAGCATTCGTGCCGAGCTCGTGCAATACCAAAGCGAGCTGAAGCGCGGCCTGCGGCTCCAGCGTTACGGGCGGACCGCCGGCATGGATTCGATCCGAGCCGCCAAGGATCAGCTGCTCGCGGATAAGCGAGTCGAGGTCCGTGCCCTGCCATGCCGACCGCGTAAGCAAGGTGTGCGCGCGTGATAGCGCCTGGATGCGTTCCGTGAAACTTGGAACAAACTCGGCCGGGCTCCTGGCACGCCTTAAGGTCTGGCTGGCGATCGCCTGAACAGTGGCGAGCGTATTCCTAACTCTATGATTTAGCTCACCAACGAGCAGGTGCTGCCGTCGTTCGGCCTCCTTGCGTTCCGTTATATCGCTGATGACGCCAAAAAGCGCCCGTGGCGTGCCCTGGGCGTCGAAGCGGACCAAACCACGGCTCTGCACCCAGATGTACCGACCGCCGGCGTGGCGCACACGCAGTTCAACTTCGAGCGGGTTTCCTCTCTGCGCTTGTTCAATCGCATCCCGCAGCAGTTCGCGATCGTCTGGATGGATGATTCCAAGACTGTTTTCCAGCGTCGGTTGGTAATTCCGACTGTCGAGGCCGAAAATGCCGTAGACCTGCTCGGACCAGCTACATTGCTTTGTTTCGAAATCCATTTCGAAAGTGCCCATGCGCCCCGCTTCGAGCGCGAGCGCCGTTCGGGCAACGGCCTCGCGTAGCTGGCGGGCCGCGCGCTCGCGTTCGGTGACATCATGAGCGACTACGGCATATCCCATCGTCCGGCCTTCGATTTCTCGAATGGGTGTCAGAGAATAGAGAAGCCGGATCTTTGAGCCGTCTTTTCGCTTGCGAACTGCGTCGATCGTGACGGCAGCTCCCTTCTCTTGTACCTGGCGGACGAGATCCTCTAGTGCGGGTATTTCGGATTGCGGGCAGAGATCGCGCTCCGATTTGCCAATCGCTTCCGAAGGTGCATAGCCGTAGATCGTCTCGGCGCCGCGATTCCACGTCTCGATCTGGAAATCCGGCGAAAGCACGTAGATGGCGTCTTTCGAAGCCTGCACCATGGCTTCGTGCCGAAGCCGCAATTCCTGGCGCCTCTGATCAGTAGTGACGAGGCCAATTACCATCTCGCCATTCGAGGACATGGGCGGCGTCGAAGTAATTGTGACAGGTATTGAGTGCCCCGAGCCGGCCCTGAGACTGGTCTCGACCCAATCGTTTTCCGATTCGAGAATGCGTCTTAGCTGGCGCTCGGCGTTGCCCACCAAAAACTGGCCGATATTTCGATTCAGCAGCTCTGAGCGCGGGATTCCCAAAATGCTAGCGAACGCCTCATTGCAATAACGGATCGTTCCTGCGCTATTCACCAGCAACGCGCCATCTCGCATTTGCTCGACAAATGTCTGGAAAACCTCGCGCGATAGCGCAGACGATTGAAATTGTTTCGCACCGACTCCGTCCATGCGAGCGACGTCACGCGCGGAGCCGGCATGACCGTCGATAAGGGCGTTGAGCTGCTGTTCGGCCACAACAAGCCGCTCCCGCAGCTCCCGCACCTCAAGCTCCAGCGCAGCTCGATCACGTCCTTGGGCAAATTCTTCAGCCGCTGTCACAGTCTGCGCGCCTCGACCGCCACGTTCGTGGGCCGTAGCCCTCGCATGCACAGCCATATTCGCAGAATTTCACAACGACAAGTTGTGGATGGTGCTGGGTGATCCCTCGCCCTCCCTTTTCCCCGACTTGGCGTAGCGACTTAGAATTACACGTGAAGCTCAGCAGTACAGTCGGCTGCTCGTCCTTGCTTAACGTGTGCCTACTGAGCAATCACCCTAACGGCCGCGCTCTCAAACGTCAGGAGACTGCGACATCGTGCGCCCACCGCAGTTTTTCAAGTCGATTATCAGCTTTTCAGCAGAGTGTAGAAAGTGCAGCTCTGTTATGAGCGCCGATCAGATTGGCACGAACTCGTCAGTCGCCTCGTTGAGAACGAAAAGACTGCCAGTCGCTATGTCGAAATAGGCCCCGTGGAGATGAAGCCGGCCCTTGCTTTCAAGCGTCTTGACGCAGGGGAAACTGCGCAAGTTGCGCAGGGAGATCTTGATCCCGACACGTTCGAGCTCGGTGCGCAGCTCGGGAATGCTCCGGCCCGCCCCCGCCTGAAGAACCTTCTGCCGCCCCTCCTCCAGGATCGACATCCAGTTCGAGATGAACTGGGCTTCTGACTGCCGGGCCGCCGACTGTTCAAGGCAGGCTCTGATGCCGCCGCAGCCCGAGTGGCCCATCACGACGATATGCTTCACGCGCAGATTGAGCGCGGCGAACTCAAGAGCGGCACTCACGCCGTGATAACGCCCGTCGGTCTCGTAAGGCGGGACGATGTTGGCCACGTTACGGACAACGAACAGCTCGCCGGGCATTGCACTGAAAATGGTCTCCGGATCGACCCGGCTGTCGCAGCAGCTCACGATCATGACGTCCGGATTTTGACCGTTGCGCGCCAGCTCCTCGTAGTAATCGAGGTTCGGCGCGAAATGCCGGTACTTGAAGCGGCGATAGCGGTCAGCCAGGTGTTCCGGAAACAACATCATGGCGCTTCTCGATTGAAAAGAAACCTACTCCCCCTCCCACGGCCTGACCGGGAGCGGATCGGGAGCGGCCCATGCCGCCTGCGAGGCGACGAGTTGTAGCTCGTCGCGCGATTCACTGAAGGACAACGCGTGATCGAGCCCCGCCGCCGCCAAGGCCATTGCCTCGGCGGCAGACCTGCCATTGAGCTGATGGCCGAGCATGAGCCCAGCAAAGAAATCTCCCGTACCGTGCGGTACAGGTTCGCGATAGGGCGCGGAACAGGAGTATCTGCCATCCGCGCCAATCAGAAGGGTGCTGATCAAACCGTCGTGCCTGAAGGCTGAAGTGACAACAACGCGGGGAACCTTCAACGTCGCCGCCAGCCCAACCAAGTCATCCGGCGTCTCCGCCTGTTTCTCCGCCAACCACTGCAGCTCGAAGCGATTAGGCGTCAAAACGTCCGCACAGGGCACAAGTTCCTCGAGAATGGCGCCAGCAGCATGCGGGTCAATATAGACGCCTTCCGGCTCATCGCCGAGCACCGGATCGCAGAGATAGAAAACGTCTTTGGTTCCTCTCAGACGGCGGATGACCGACGCCGAAAACTGCACGTGCTCCGGGCTCGGAAGGTAACCCGTTATGACGGCATCCACCTCGCCGAGCCAACCGTTCCGCTCTAGGGCATCCACCATCTCCTCGAGCACGGCAGGATCGATCCGCATGCCCGCCGCGTGCGGATGCCCCGGATGGTTGGACAGCAGAATGGTAGGAAGCGGCCAAACCTCGTGGCCGAGCCGCTGAAGCGCGGGAACGACCGCTGAAAGCCCAATATGCCCGCGGGCGACTTGCGAGGAGATAGCCAGTACTCGGGCCATGTGGCTCAATCAAATGACATTCAATTCGCGAAGCGGCCGGCCCTCTGCGATGCGGGCATAGCCGAAACGCGTCAGGTCGAGAGTCTGAAATGCGCCGTGCACGATCAGCTCGGAAACGGCGCGACCAGCGGCTGCCGCCTGCTGCAAGCCGTGGCCGGAAAAGCCGTTGGCGAAGTAAAAATTCCGCACCTCCGGATGCAGCCCAATCACGGCATTCTGGTCGAGTGTATTGTAGTCGTAGAAACCGGCCCACGCATTCACGACCTTCACCGACTCGAAGACGGGAACGCGGGCAGCAAGCTTCGGCCAAATCTCTTCTTCAAAAAAAGCATGGTCTATGTAGTCGAGATCCTCGGCCGGCGGCTCGTTTTCCTCTTCGGGTGACAGCCCGCAAATGAAAAGCTGACCTTCAGGACGGAACCACACGCCCGTTGGATCGGCAGTAAGCGGCGCTCGCCTCAGCTCCTGCGTCGCTTCTCGGCAATCGAGCACGTAGATGTACCGCTTGCGAGCCTCCACCGGCAGCTGAATGCCAGCGAGCGCCGCGACCATTCCCGCCGAAGGCCCCGCCGCATTCACGACGGCTCCGCAGGTAATGCGACGACCGCTCGCGAGCACGACGCATTGCACCGCGTTGTCGCTCACCTCCATGGCTGTGACGGTGTCGTGGATGTATTCGACACCGGCAGCCCTCGCCGCTCTCCGAAACAGATCCGTCAGGCTGACCGGATCGAGCCACCCTTCACCTGATTGGCCGAAGCTGCCACACGCTAGCCCATCAATTGCGAGCCAGGGAAAGCGCGCGGCCAGCTCCTCAGCACTGAGCAACACGATATCCGCACCGCGTTCGCGCTGGGTCTCAACGTTCGATTTCAAGATCGAGCTGCCGCTATCGGAGGCAAGGATGAGGTAGCCCTGCTCGCGAAAGCCGACATCGGCGTCAGGGCCGAAGCGTTCTTTCAAATTCCGGATCAGGTCCAGCGTGACCTGGGACATCGCGATGTTCTCGGGAGTAGAGAACTGTTGGCGCAACCCACCCGCCGAACGCGCCGTGCTGCATGTCGCAAAAGAAGGGTCCCGCTCGACAACGGCAATGCGCTCACCGGGTACGCCAGATTGCACGAGGTAATAGGCAGTTGCGCAGCCGACGACAGCGCCGCCCACGATCACGACGTCCTTTTGCTTATCGACCATTGTTTCTCGAAGAGCTCTTCCCAAGCGTGGCCTGATCCGGTGTTAAGCTGAAACGCCAAGGCAGGCAAACGTCGGATTCCCGATGCGGCACCAGTACACTAGTTTCCCTCCAGCACAGTTGATTCATACGGGAGATGCCTGATGGCCATTCGGCCCCGCCGTAGCGCGCTTTATATGCCCGGTTCGAATGCCCGGACCCTGGAGAAAGCCAAAACGCTGGCCGCCGATGTTGTAATTTTCGACCTTGAAGACGCTGTCGCCCCCGAGGCCAAGGATCTGGCCAGAGATCAGGTGATGGCAGCCGTTGCGGGCGGCGGTTATGGCAACCGCGAGCTCGTGGTCCGTATCAACGGCCTCGACACACCGTGGGGACTGACAGACCTAGCGCGCGCTGCCGAGGTTGCTCCCGATGCGATCCTGGTGCCGAAAGTGTCGTCGCCATCCCAGCTGATAACTGTGGGCCAAGCTCTCGCCCCCGCGCCTGAGAAGACGCGCGTTTGGGCGATGATCGAGACCCCGCTCGCCATCCTTAACCTGCGGGAAATTGCCGCAGCTGCTGAGGATCCGGTGACCCGCCTCTCCTGCTTCGTTCTGGGAACGAACGACCTGGTGAAGGAGACACGAGCCGCGCTCGACGAGAACCGCACAGCCGCACTGTTCTGGCTTTCCGCCGCGGTGACAGCCGCTCGCGCGTTCGGGATCGACGTACTCGACGGCGTCTATAACGCGTTCCGCGACTTAGAAGGGTTCCGCCGGGAATGCCAACAAGGGCGGCAGCTCGGCATGGATGGCAAGACGCTCATTCATCCCGATCAAATCGCGCCAGCCAATGAAATCTTCTCCCCGACCGAAGAAGAGGTTGCCTGGGCGCGCAAGATCATCGCCGCCTTTGAACAGCCAGAGAACCAAGGCAAAGGCGCCATTACCGTCGATGGCCGCATGGTGGAGCTGCTGCATCGTCAGATGGCCCAACGCACCGTCGCGTTAGCCGAAGCAATTGCGGCAAAGAGCTGAGCTGCTGGATACTTTGAGATCTCGAGGTGCTCGTAATGGCGAAGACAAAGGCCACCGCCGGCAACTTTTTTGAGGACTTTTCGCTGGGGCAGGTCATCCAGCACGCAACCCCGCGGACGCTAACCGAAGGCGACGTAGCGCTCTACGCATCTCTTTATGGCGCGCGGTTTGCCGTGCAGTCTTCCGACGCCTTCGCCCGTGCTCTCGGCTATCCACGCGCCCCGATTGACGACTTGCTCGTCTTTCACACGATCTTCGGAAAGACCGTTCCGGACATTTCGCTAAACGCGGTTGCCAATCTGGGCTATGCCGATTGCCGCTTCGTGGCGCCGGTCTATCCGGGCGACACGCTTACCGCCGTATCGGAGGTGATCGGTCTCAAGGAAAATTCCAACAAGGAGACTGGCGTCGTCTATGTCCGCTCCCGCGGGCTGAACCAGGATGGCAACACCGTGCTGGAGTATGCCCGCTGGGTGATGGTCCGGAAGCGCGATAAAGCTGCGCCGGCCCCCGAGCCGCACGTGCCTAACTTGCCCCAGCGCGTGGCCCCGGACGCGTTAGGACACGACCTGCCGAAGATTCACCGGCAGTATTACGATACGGCGCTCGCTGGCTCCCCATATTTCTGGAACGACTACGAGGTGGGCGAGCGGATCGATCACATCGATGGTATGACGATCGAAGAGGCAGAGCACCAGATTGCAACCCGCCTCTACCAGAACACCGCCCGCGTCCACTTCAACCAGCACACGGAGAGCGCCGGTCGGTTCGGCCGCCGGCTCATTTACGGCGGCGTGGTGATTTCGCTAGCGCGCGCCCTCTCATTCAATGGCCTGGCTAACGCGTACCATTTGGCAGCCATCAACGGTGGCCGCCACGTCGCGCCATGTTTCGCGGGCGACACCATCTACGCGTGGTCGGAAGTATTGGAAAAGGCGGAGCTGCCGCATCGAAATGATCTTGGGGCACTCCGCATCCGCCTTGTCGCCGTAAAGAACCGCTCGGCGGCACACTTTCCCTATAAGAAGACAGACGGGAACTACGAAGACGGCGTCGTCCTTGATTTGGACGCCTGGGTTTTGCTGCCGCGCTAGTTATTCGGAGGCCGCTGCGCTGCTATGCAGCCGATCAGATCATTGCTGCATTGGCGAACGCGCGCTACAACGCGGCCGGCAAACTATGCTCCACGAGGAGAGTCGCATGGCTGAGGCGAAGGCTCGGGGGCTGCCGCGAACCGAGCGGCCGCTATCACCCCATTTGCAGATCTACACGATGACGATCAGCATGTTGATGTCGATCGTCCATCGTATTACTGGCGCAGCCCTTTATTTTGGAACATTGCTTCTAGCCTGGTGGCTGTTGGCCGCAGCCATGGGTCCGGAACAGTTCGCGACGGCCAATTGGTTCTTCGGCTCCATCATCGGACGGCTGATATTATTCGGCTACACCTGGGCGCTGATCCATCATGCACTGGGCGGTATCAGGCACCTTATCTGGGACACTGGGCGCGGCTTCGATCTCAAGACGGTCGATACACTCTCCTGGAGCACCATCATCGGCTCCGTGACTCTGACCATCCTGCTTTGGGCCGTCATCCTGCTAGGCGGAGGGCAGTAACATGGCGATGCGCACCCCTCTAAAAAATGTGCGCCGGCTCGGCTCGGCCAAGGACGGCACCGAACACTTCTGGCGCCAGCGCCTGACCTCGGTGGCGCTGTTGCTGCTTTTGCCGTTCGTGATCTGGATCGCGCTGAAGACCGGGGGAGCTGATTACGAGACCGCGGTCGCGACACTCGGGAATCCGATCGTTTCCATCCTGCTCGCCCTCTTCATTCTGGCGGGCGTCGTGCATATGCGCCTCGGGATGCAGGTCATCATCGAGGATTACGTACATACCGAGGGCACCAAGATTGCTCTGCTGATGCTGAACACGTTCTTCGCTGCCATCATCGGGCTGGCGAGCATCTACGCAGTGCTGAAGCTGAGTTTTGGGGTGGCATTCTGATGGCTGAGACGAATGGCAAGGCGGCGGGGACGGCCGGAATCGCCAAACCCGCGATCACAGGCAGAGCCTATCCGATTACTGATCATACCTACGACGTCGTGGTTGTTGGCGCCGGTGGCGCGGGCCTTCGTGCGACGCTGGGCGCTGCGCAGGCAGGCCTCAGGACGGCCTGCGTGACGAAGGTATTTCCGACCCGCTCTCACACGGTGGCTGCTCAAGGCGGCGTTGCCGCTGCACTTGGAAATATGGGGCCGGACGACTGGCGCTGGCACATGTACGACACCGTAAAGGGCAGCGACTGGCTCGGCGATCAGGATGCCATCGAGTACCTGTGCCGGAATGCGCCGGAGGCCGTGTATGAGCTCGAGCACTTCGGCGTGCCGTTCAGCCGCACCGAGGACGGACGAATTTACCAGCGGCCGTTCGGCGGCATGACCACGCACTACGGCGAAGGGCCGCCCGCGCAACGCACGTGCGCCGCAGCCGACCGCACCGGCCACGCGATGCTGCACACGCTCTATGGCCAAGCGCTGCGTTATTCCGCGGAATTCTTCATCGAATACTTCGCCCTCGACCTGATAATGGACCAGGAGGGCGCGTGCCGCGGCGTCGTCGCCCTTTGCCTTGAGGATGGCACGATCCATCGCTTCCGCGCGAAGAAGACGATCCTCGCAACCGGCGGCTATGGACGCGTCTACTTCTCCTGCACCTCAGCCCACACCTGCACGGGCGACGGCAACGCGATGGTGCTGCGCGCCGGCCTGCCGCTGCAGGACATGGAGTTCGTGCAGTTCCACCCGACCGGCATCTATGGCGCCGGCGTTCTGATCACCGAGGGCGCTCGCGGCGAAGGCGGCTATCTCACGAATTCCGAAGGCGAGCGGTTCATGGAGCGGTACGCGCCGCACGCCAAGGATCTTGCCTCGCGTGACGTGGTCTCGCGATCGATGACCATCGAAATCCGCGAGGGTCGCGGCGTCGGGCCGGAGAAGGATCACATCTATCTCCACCTCGACCACCTCGATCCAAAGATTCTCGCGGAGCGCCTGCCGGGCATTACCGAGAGCGCGAAGATCTTCGCTGGCGTGGACGTCCGACGTCAGCCCATCCCCGTGATCCCCACGGTTCACTACAACATGGGCGGCATCCCGACCAACTATCACGGCGAGGTCGTCACGCTGAAAGATGGAAACCCGGATCACGTGGTGCCGGGCCTCATGGCGATTGGCGAGGCCGCGTGCGTTTCCGTGCACGGCGCGAACCGTCTCGGCTCCAACTCGCTGATTGACCTTGTCGTGTTCGGCCGGGCCGCTGCATTGCGTTGCGCCGAGACGATCGAGCGCGGTACTGCGCATCCCGATCTCCCGGCCGATGCCACCGACCTGGCTCTGTCGCGGCTCGACAAGTTCCGCCATGCTTCGGGCTCGACCCCGACGGCCACGCTGCGGCTGCAGATGCAGAAGACGATGCAGAGCAACTGCGCCGTCTTCCGCGACGGGCCGGTCCTTGCCGAGGGCGTCCAGAAGATCATGGAGATCTGGAAGATGTCGGAGGACATCAAGGTCTCCGACCGCTCGCTCATCTGGAACTCCGATCTCATCGAGACACTGGAGTACGACAACCTAATCGCTCAGGCAGCTGTCACCGTAGTCAGCGCGGAAAACCGTAAGGAGAGCCGCGGAGCCCATGCGCGCGAGGACTACCCCAACCGCGACGACGCCAACTGGATGAAGCACTCGCTGGCCTGGGCCGATTACGAGAAGAAGACGGTGAAGCTCGATTATCGGCCGGTTCACACCTACACGCTGACCAACGAGGTGAGCTACATCGAACCAAAGGCGCGCGTGTATTGAGTGAGGCTCGCGACGCACGCGGCTTATTAGAAATGGCGGCTCCAGGGCCGCCATTTCTTTTTGAGGCCACGCTCAATTGCACCGAACTGTCACTTCCCCGCAATTGTGATGCCGGCCAGCGTGTAAGACCATCCGGCCAAATCGAATCACCCATTTGGGGAGACGTCCGGCATCTCTCCGTATTGCTTCGCCGGGCACCAACAATGAAGCGAGCAATACATTGACAATTCTCGCCACCAAGACTTCGGCCTACACCGAAGAGGATACGCGCATCGCGCCCGATCCTTTCGCTGTCGTTCTGCCAGCGATTGCCGCTCTAGGAGCCATTTCTTCGATCGCCGCCGTGAATTGGGTGGCGCAAGACCATGCACCGGATGCACCACGTCCGAAACGCAAGGCCGCAGCAGCCCTCCGGGATCTCGAAACATGCTGCACCGGCCTGCGAGAGATCTTCCGCCGCTTTCAGCGCTATCCAAAGCTCTTCGCGGGCGAGGGGCGCGCAGGCATGTCACCACCACTGAAATTCGGCGTTCACGGGCCGCGTGTGGATGCCGACGCAGCGCGCATCTATCAGCAATCCATCAACGAGATCGCCTCGATGCTGGTCCTCGCCACGCAGAGCAGCTTCGATGTGATGTCCGCCATGGAGGAAGGCGAAATCGAAGCGCCCGAGGAAGTGTTCTTCGGTTTCGGAGAGCAGCAAGAACGTCTCAACGCCCTGATTGCCCAGCGCGCAAGCCTCAAGACCTTGGTCGAGACTGGTCTCGCGATCGCCGATCAGCTAATGATGCTTGTTCGCGAGTTGCGGCGCTGTGCGGCCGCCTAATGCGCGGCGGTTTGCATCCAACGCGAGGCACCATTCCGTCTACTGCAACTATAAGACCTGTTGACAGGCGAGGTCACAAGCGCCCATTTCGGGCGTGGAATGCGAGGTGTCTCCTCGTCGAGGCAAGAAGGGACTAAGGGGCGATGGTCCAGCTGACGCTGCCGAAAAACTCGAAGGTCGAACCTGGCAAGACCTGGAATCAGCCGACCGGATCAGGTGATTGGAGAGAGATCCGGGTTTACCGCTGGAATCCTGAAGACGGAAAGAACCCTCGCCTCGACACGTACTGGATCGACCGCTCGAAGTGCGGTCCGATGGTGCTCGACGCCCTCATCAAGATTAAGAACGAAATCGACTCTACTCTGACGTTTCGCCGCTCCTGCCGCGAAGGTATCTGCGGCTCGTGCGCCATGAACATCTGTGGCACCAACGGGCTCGCTTGTCTCAAGAGCCTCGACGACTACAAGGGCCCCGTCACCATCTATCCGCTGCCGCATATGCCGGTCATCAAGGACCTCGTCCCTGACCTGACGCACTTCTACGCGCAGCATCGCTCCATCGAGCCCTGGCTGAAGACGTACACGCCAACGCCGGCCAAAGAGTGGCGGCAGTCGCGCGAAGATCGCGAGAAGCTCGACGGGCTTTATGAGTGCATTCTCTGCGCCTGCTGCTCGACGTCGTGCCCGAGCTACTGGTGGAATTCGGACCGTTACCTCGGCCCGGCTATCCTGCTGCAGGCCTACAGGTGGATCATCGATTCACGTGACGAGGCGACCGGAGAAAGGCTCGATAATCTGGAAGATCCCTTCCGGCTCTATCGGTGCCACACGATTTTGAATTGCGCCAAGGCGTGCCCCAAGGGGCTCAATCCTGCCAAGGCAATCGCCGAATTGAAGAAGCTGATGGTCGAGCGGCGCGTCTGACCGATTAAACCATCACCGGTCGGCGGCCTTCGCAGTTACAAAATATGGACCGGAGAGATTCGTTCAACCCATCTCCGGCCCGTAATTCGGCGCTACTCATTGCCATCACACTGTTGGTCCAACCTTTGTCCCGGTGCCCGGCCAGGAAAGCTGGTTGATCAACGTCTGATTTAAGCTGCCTTCTTCTCCTTTGCGGTTTTCTTGGCAGCCGTTTTCTTTGCCGCTGCCTTCTTAGCCGGAGCACGCCGCTTCGCAGGTGCTTTGGCAGACGCTGTCTTCTTCGCAGCCGTCTTGGCGCTGGTCTTGGCCGTAGCCTTCTTAGCCGGCGCCTTCTTCGCTGGAGCCTTCTTGGCTGGAGCCTTCTTCGTAGCTGGTGTTCTAGCCATTTGTCTTTCTCCCTCTGTTAGATCGAATCGATTCGAACACTGCGAGCATGTGCAATCGATTTAGATTTGTTGACACATGATCTTTAATTAATCCCGAAATACCCATTCTTTTCTTTATAACTGTTGCGGGAAATCATCATTTCCAAGCCTCTTTAATGGGTTATCGAAAGAGAAAGAGATAGAAAACGAACCTGGTCGTCTAACGCTCGCCTTTGATGGAGCGAGCCCTCGCCTGCCAGAACGCAAAACTCACAGATGCGTTCATTGGTGCTGAACTGCAGCGAACTGGTTCACGTGCTGACGCACCCGAGTGACAGAGCTCAACGCCAGTTCGACGCGTTCACGCGTCAACTGCTCATACGGGAGCTGAAAATGGCAGAGCTAAAAACGAAGGTGCCGAAGGACGAGGCACTTTATCAGGAAGAACCGCGCGCCGGCGAGAAGTGCGAAGCTTGCATACACTTCATCCCCGAGCAAAGTGCCTGCGAGATCGTAGCAGGCCAGATCTCGCCTGATGGTTGGTCTCGGTACTTCGAACCGGCTTAGGAAATCCGCGACGTGAACTCGTATAAGGGGGCCGCAGCCCTTGAAGCTGCGGCAGTGTCTTACGCTGCTCTTGCAGCCCAATTCTGAATATCAAGCACGGCGAGCATCAGACCCATTCGATCCTCGACTTCTTCCTCGAAGAGCGAGAAGTACGACGGGCCTTGCGGCACGATCTCTCCGTAAACTTCACCATATTCATACCGCAGCATCGCGTTGTGCTTACGGGCTATGGTTTGCATTTTCGCATTCTCGGCTAGGCAGCTCATATAAAGCCGCTTCACACCGCGATTGCGCGCAGCGCGGATAACTCGCCCCATTAGGGCCGTCCCGATGCCTTTTCCCTGCCAATCTTTCTCGACGGAAAACGCGGCCTCTGCCTCTTCACCCCATACAGCGCTGAGCTTTCTCAGCTCTGCCGCTGCGCGTAGATGCGGACCTTCGAAATAGCCGTAAACGATACTGCCCATATGGTGCATCCGGTTTGCGTAGTCTTCGATAAAGACATCGGAGACGGCGTGTGCAAACCGCATTCTCCTGCTCTCTGGGTCGAGGCGCAGCAAATGCTCGCGAAACTTGCCGACTTCTGTCGGCCATAGCTTCCTGATTATTCCTCCCCAGATCGGCAGTTCGCTCATGATCAAGCCTCCGCTCTGGTGATGAGACACAAGATCCCAGGTCTGCCGCCCGGGTTTGTTGCAATGCACAAATATGCGTATATCCGCCTGGATCAGCAAGTCATGGCTCTTATGACAATTGTGGAGGGGTCATGCAGAACGCTCCGCACTTGACCAGGAAAGATCAGCAGGCTAGCCCCCACCTGCCATGAGCGAAGGACCTCTTAAACGCTATCGCGACCTCGTGGATAGCGGCGCCATTGAGCTGGACGCGGCGCAGCTTGCGGCTGCGGAAAAGCTTGATGCGCTCGCGAATGCGCTGGCTCGCTGGCGACCCCGGAAAGGGCTGTTCAGCCTCTTCTCTGGCTCAAGCCAAGAGCGTCCTCGCGGGCTTTACATTCATGGCGCCGTCGGCCGTGGAAAGACAATGCTGATGGACATCTTCCACTCCAGCATTTCACTTGAGCCGAAACGCAGAGCCCACTTTCATGCTTTCATGGCCGACGTTCATGATCGCATTGCGATCGCGCGGAAAAAGGACAGCGGCGACCCTATTCCTCTTGTCGCCCGGCAAGTCGCCAACGAAGCGCGCCTTCTCTGTTTCGACGAACTGCATGTGACGGACATCGCGGACGCGATGATCCTTGGGCGGTTGTTCAAAGCGCTGTTTGAGAACGACGTCGTCGTTGTGGCAACGTCCAACTCTGCACCCCAGGATCTCTACAAGAACGGCCTTAACCGCCAGCTCTTCCTTCCGTTCGTGGACCTCATCGAAGATAACATGGACATCCTGGAGCTGGCGGCCGCAAAGGACTTCCGCCTCGAAAAACTCAACGGCGAGCGCCTCTACTTCACGCCGGCGGACGAGGCTGCGCAGGCGGAGCTTGACCGCATATGGCTGCGGCTGACTGGCCAGCCCAAGGGCGAGCAGAAAAACCTCGTCGTGAAAGGTCGAACACTTCATGTGCCGCAGGCCGCCATGGGCGTGGCGCGCTTTGCTTTTGCCGACCTTTGCGAGAAGCCGCTCGGCGCAGTCGATTACCTGCAAATCGCCCGCAATTTCCATACGCTTCTTCTCGAACGAATCCCGATCCTCGGACCACACCGCCGCAACGAGGCGAGGCGCTTCATCAACCTCATCGACACGCTTTACGATAACCGCGTCTGCCTTATCGCCTCCGCTGAGGCAGAACCCGACCGGCTCTATGTCGAGGGAGATGGCGCGGATCTTTTTGAGCGCACGGTCTCCCGTCTGATGGAAATGCGCTCGGAGGCCTATCTTTCCGCGCGGAACACCTTCAGGGCACACCAGCCTTTGCCCGCCAGCTGATCAGCATTGCGCCACTAGACATTCTTCCAAGCCGTTCGCGCCTTGAATGAGCGACTATTTCCGGCTAACCACCGGGGGCATGTAGCCGGGGCGCCCGGCCGGAACGCACGATTGGCGACAACCCGGTGGCGCAATTCGGCGTTCATCATTTTGCAGGTTGCTCAGGGAGATCGACATCCATGGCGCGCACCAAGATCGCGCTGATCGGCGCAGGTATGATCGGCGGCACGCTCGCCCACCTCATTGGCCTCAAGGAATTGGGGGATGTCGTTCTCTTCGACATCGCAGAAGGCATTCCGCAGGGCAAGGCTCTGGATATTGCGCAGTCGGGCGGTGTTGAAGATTTCGACTGCACTCTCAAGGGAACAAATTCCTACGCGGACATCGAGGGCGCGAACGTCTGCATCGTGACGGCGGGTGTTCCTCGTAAGCCCGGCATGAGCCGCGATGACCTGCTCGAGATCAACCTCAAGGTCATGCAGCAGGTCGGCGAGGGCATCAAACAGTACGCGCCCGATTCTTTCGTCATCGTCATCACCAACCCGCTCGACGCCATGGTCTGGGCGCTCCAGAAGGCATCGGGGCTCCCCCATCATCGCGTGGTTGGCATGGCCGGCGTACTGGATAGCACGCGCTTCCGCCACTTCCTTGCCGAAGAGATGAAGGTATCGATCGAGGACGTTACTGCCTTCGTGCTCGGCGGCCACGGCGACGACATGGTGCCGCTCGTGCGCTACTCGACCGTCGCAGGCATTCCGCTGCCTGACCTTGTGAAGATGCGCTGGATCACCCAAGAGCGCCTCGACCAGATCGTTGAGCGCACGCGGAAAGGTGGTGGTGAGATTGTCTCCTTGCTCAAGACCGGCTCAGCCTACTACGCGCCGGCATCGTCCGCCATCCAGATGGCCGAGAGCTTCATTAAGGACAAGAAGCGGGTTCTTCCCTGCGCGGCGTATCTCAATGGCGAATACGGTGTGCGCGGACTTTATGTCGGCGTGCCCGTCGTGATTGGTGCTGGCGGTGTCGAGCGAATCGTGGAGATCGAACTCAACGCCGAAGAGCAGGCCATGTTCAGCAAGTCCGTCGAATCGGTGAAGAACCTGGTCGACGCATGCACAAGGATCGCTCCCCAGCTCGGGGCCTGATCCATTCTTTGGGGGGGATCAACCGCAGCGCTGAAGGAGGATTGCCATGAAACGTACCGCGTCAGCCGAATGGCAGGGCGAGCTCAAGGGCGGCAAAGGAACCATTTCGACCGGAAGCGGCCTTTTGTCGAACGCCCAGTACTCCTTCAGCACGCGCTTCGAGAACGGGGTCGGCACGAACCCCGAGGAGCTGATCGCTGCAGCTCACGCTGGCTGCTTCTCCATGGCGCTTTCTGCTCAGCTCACCAACGTCGGGCTGAAGCCGGAGAGCATCAAGACCGAAGCGACGGTGACCATGGAGAAGCAGGACGCCGGCTTCGCAATCACCGCGGTTCACCTCAACGTCGTTGCGAAGGTCCCTGGCGCGGATCAGGCCGCGTTCGAAAAAGCGGCCCAGGCTGCAAAAGAGGGCTGCCCGGTTTCCAAGGTTCTCAAGGCGAACATCACGATGGACGCAAAGCTCGAAGCGTAATGCTTTGGGCGGCTGAAGCACTAGGAGTTTAGCGAGCCAATGAGCAAGAAGGCCATCGAAGCTCCGCCACTCAAGGCGGTCGGACCTTACTCTCTAGCCATCGACACGGGGCAAGTCGTTTACGTGTCTGGCCAGGTCCACCTCGATGGAGAGACCGGCAAACTGGTCGAAGGTGACGTGGGCACGCAGACCCGGCAGTGCCTTGAGAACCTAAAGAAGGTGCTGAACGCTGCCGGCCTCGGCTTCGAGCACATCGTGAAGACCACCGTCTTCTTGACAGACATGGCTGACTTCAAGGCCATGAATGAGGTCTACGCGCAGTACATGGTCGAGCCCTTCCCGGCCCGTTCCACCGTGCAGGTTGCCGCGTTGCCGCTTGGGGCGCGGGTCGAAATCGAGGCCATTGCCCAAAGGACTTCATAGTCTGCACTATGGTGCAGGCCGCGCAGCCTATGGCCATGACCAACAGGCTGCGCGGTCGAATTGAGCCGAAAGGCCTTCACCCGTCGCATTCAACAGGAAGCTGCCAATGAACATCCACGAGTATCAGGCCAAGGAGCTGTTTCGGCAGTATGGGGTGCCGACGCCAATCGGTTACCCGGCATTCACGGTCGAAGAAGCGGTGGCCGCCGCGCAGAAGCTCCCAGGCCCTGTGTGGGTCGTGAAAGCGCAGATCCATGCTGGTGGGCGCGGCAAGGGCAAGTTCAAGGAGCCTGCGGCGGGTGAAAAGGGCGGCGTTCGCCTTGCCAAGTCCATCGACGAGGTGCGCACGTACGCTGAGCAAATGCTCGGCAATACGCTCGTGACCGTTCAGACCGGTCCCGCGGGACGAGTCGTCAAACGACTCTACATCGAGAATGGCTCCGAAATCGACCGCGAGCTCTATCTGTCGGCTCTCGTCGACCGTGGCACCAGCCGCATCGCGTTCATCGCCTCGCAGGCCGGCGGCATGGACATCGAACAGGTCGCGCACGAGACGCCTGAAAAAATCTTCACACTCTCCATCGACCCGGCGACTGGCTATTCCCCCTTCCATGGACGGAAAATCGCTTTCGCGCTCGGCCTGACAGGTGATCAGGTCAATCAGTGCGTGAAGATGGTTGGCGATCTCTACAGGCTCTTCGTCGAGAAGGACATGAGCTTGCTCGAGGTCAACCCGCTGATCCTCACCAAGGACGGCAAGCTGCTGTGCCTCGACGCCAAGTTCAACTTCGACTCCAACGCCCTGTTCCGGCACAAGGACATCCAGGAGCTTCGCGACCTCGACGAAGAAGATCCAATGGAGGTCGAGGCATCGAAGTATGACCTCTCTTACGTCAAGCTCGATGGCAACATCGGTTGCATGGTGAACGGTGCCGGCCTCGCCATGGCGACCATGGATATCATCAAGCTGTACGGCGCGGAGCCCGCGAACTTCCTCGATGTCGGCGGCGGTGCCTCCAAGGAGAAGGTGCAGGCGGCCTTCAAGATCATTCTCTCCGACCCGGCGGTGGAAGGCATTCTCGTCAACATCTTCGGCGGCATCATGCGGTGTGACATCATCGCGGAAGGTGTCGTGGCGGCGGCGCGCGAGATGGAGATCAAGGTCCCGCTTGTCGTGCGCCTTGAAGGCACGAACGTGGATCTTGGTAAGAAAATCTTGGCTGAGAGCAGCCTGAAGATCATTCCGGCCGACGATCTCGCCGACGCTGCTCAGAAGATCACCGCTGAAGTGAAGCGCGCCGCATAACGAGCGCCGGCAAAGAACGGTATCAGAAACCGCTCTCTCAATTGGGAGAGCGGTTTTCTTTTTTCACTGATCACGCTCTTGGCGAGGCATACCGATCCTGAGCCATATGGGCACGATGAAGCCGAGCCCTATGAAGCGCGCCACGTGATGTCCGCCCACGAAAGCCGGATCAAGACCCAGCGCCATGGCCATGATCGTCATGACGTCAACGCCACCCGGAGAGTACGCGAGCCAGAGTTGCGCAACGGTCAGACCAAGGAGCCACGCAATCGGCACGGCGAATACGAACGCGACAGCAGCCCCCACCAGAAGACTTCCGATGCTCGCCAGCAACGTATCGAAAATAAGATAGCGATCGATGCCGCTGAAATTGGTGCCAACTGTCGCACCAATGACGACGAACCCCGGCAACAGAAGCCAATCCGGAATGGGCGAGGAAAGCGTGCCAGTCGCATAGAGGAGGCCTGCGCCGACCATCGATCCAAACAAACTGGCCGCAGGGGCCTGGATCCGCGTGAATACGTAGGCACCTGCCGCGCCGCCCAAGAGCATCAGCACAACTTCTGTCAGCCGCACAGGCGCAGCGTGGTGTTCCGGAGGGGCCGACTCTGCGGTGTAGCCGAACAATGCCAGCACACTTGGGAGAAAGATCAGCAGCGCTGCGAGCCGGAAAATCTGAATAATGGTGATGCGATACTGATCACCCCGGCTTTCCGCAGCCAACGCCAAGACGTACGGGAGTGCCCCAGGGACCGAAGCGAGCCGCGCAGTAATGCGATCATATCCGTGGACGTACTGCAGGTAGGCGCTGCAGCAGATCATGATCCCGACCACGCAGGCCGCGAGCCCTGCGATGCTGATTGGCCAGCGCGCCATAAGGGCAAGTGTTTCCGGCGTCATTGCCGAGCCCATGGTCGACCCCAGGAAGATGAAGGCGGCCTGACGCACGGGATTGGGTATCGAAAGCTGCAGGCCCGCAATGCTCGCGCCGGCAACAGATACGGCCGGGCCGGAAAGCCAAGCCGCCGGAAGCCCAAGGAGGAAGAAAATCAGACCTCCGACGATTCCGACGGTAAGCGTCAGCAGCAAGCGGCCTAGCACAGGGCCAGCTCCCAAAAGCTGCTGCCGCCAATCAGCTCTCATTTCGCGCTTCTAATCCAGAATTGCGCCGGTTCGATAAACACAGGGGCTTAGCCACGCCCATCCGGCGTCGCGAGAGGAAGATTGAGCCATGCCCGTCGTTTGAGCCAGGGCGACGGGCGATAGCGCGGCTCGTTGTAGAAGCTCTCAAGCTCTTCCAGGATTTCCAACACCCACGAAGCTCCGAGCTGGTCGCCCCACTCCAGCGGGCCGAAGGGATAAGACAGGCCCAGCTTTGCCCCGAGATCGATATCCGCCGGCGACGCGATCTTCTGCTGCGCAATCTGGCAGCCGATGTTGATGATGTGCGCGACAATGCGGGGCGCGACGAACCCCGGGCTGTCGTTGATGACGCTCACACCGGCACCGTCGGAGCCAAAAAGCCCGTGCGCAGCATCACGCACCGCCGGATCAATTCCTGGCGGCACCATCACTGTGCGGTGCTTTTCGAAATTGAAGGATGTGTCGAGGGCAACCGTCCTTTTCGGGTCCAGCTCCTGCTGAACAATCTCGCTGGCGCAATCCCCACTCGTCGGCGTCACAATGCAAAGAGCGTTGGGACTCGGCCTGTCTCCATCCTCAATAGTTGCGCCGAGACGTTGCAACAACGCAATTGCCTTCGCGCTTTCGCCTGGATGACGGGGGCTAACCCAGACAGACGACGGACGAGCCGTGGGCAGCTCGGGCCGCGGTGGTTCGACACGCTTGCCATCCTCATACGCGTACCAGCCCGCTCCGGTCTTCCGGCCATAAAGCCCACCCGACACACGCGCCTTCAGGATCGGATGGGGCGCGTACATAGGCTCGCAATAGAACTGGTTCCAAAGGCTCTCCATGACGGAGACCGACACGTCGGCTCCGATGAGATCGAGGAGCGTGAACGGTCCCATCCGCATGCCGACGGCTTCCGTCATGATGCGATCAACGTCCGCCGGCTCGGCAATGCCCTCCGCCACGATCCGCGCAGCCTCCGGCACATAGGCGCGCCCGATGTGATTGACGATGAAGCCCGGACTATCTTTGCAGACCACCGGAACGCGGGTCATCCGTCGCGCGATGACCGTCAAAGCCTCCGTGACCCACGGCGATGTCTTCAGTCCCGGGACGACTTCCACCAGCTTCATCAGTGGCACGGGATTGAAGAAATGCATCCCGGCCACGCGCTCGGGGCGCCTGCAGCGGGCGGCAATGGCCGTGATCGGCAGCGACGATGTGTTGGAAGCGAGGATGCAATCCTCTTTGGTGAGATCATCGAGCGTTTCGAAAAGGTTCTGCTTGACGTCCAGCCGCTCGATAATCGCCTCGATAATGACATCGGCCGCAGCTGCGACCTGCGGAATGCCCTCCGCAATGGTGATCCGGGCGACCGCGGCGTCAGCTTCGTCGTTTTCCAGTCGCCCCTTTTCCACGAGTCCCTTGAGCGCCCGCCTGATCTCCTGGACCGCCGACTCCGCTGCGCCCGCTTTCTCGTCGTACGCCACGACGCGCATGCCGCCTTGCGCAGCGACCTGCATGATGCCGCGACCCATGGCACCGGTGCCAATGACGCCGATGACGAAATCTTCGCGATTGGGGTCCAGAGCCATGCCTATTTTCCCTTGAAGTTCGGCGAACGCTTTTCGAGGAAAGCGGTCATCCCCTCCCGCTTGTCCTCAGTCGCGAAGGCCAGCCACAACGCCTTTCGCTCCAGGCTAAGGCCGGTGGCAAGCGATGCGTCTTGACCGGCCAACACAGCCTCCTTCGCGAGCTCGACGGCGATTGGCGCGAGCTTTGCGATGTTTGCAGCCATTTGCACGGCGTGGTCGACAACCTGATCGTCGGGAACCACCCGGCTGATCAGACCCATTTCGCTCGCCTCTCGTGCGTCGATGATCTCTCCTGTCAGGATCATCAGCATTGCCTTGTATTTGCCAATCGCACGGACCAGCCGCTGGGTCCCTGAGCCACCCGGCAAAATGCCGACTTTCACCTCCGGCTGGCCGAACTTTGCTCCCTCGCCAGCGATGATGATGTCGCAATGTAGGGCGAGCTCACAGCCGCCGCCCAAAGCAAAACCGTTCACTGCCGCAATCAGGGGCTTGGGAAATGCTGCAATCTGGTCCCAAAGCTTATGGGTGCCACGCTGCATGGCCTCGATGGGCCCGAGGTCTCGCATCTCCCGCAAATCGGCGCCGGCAGCGAAAGCCTTTTCGTTCCCTGTGATGACCGCAGCGCGAACGCTTGAATCCTCAGCCGCCGCAACAAGTTCGACGGCCAGCGCGCGACGCACTTCCATGTTGAGCGCATTGCGCGCCTCGGGGCGATTGATGCGCAACAGCAAGACGCCCTCTGCCGGGCGCTCGGCAAGGACAACTGACATGAACTCCTCGATCGAGATGACAGCCGCCGAGAGCAATAACGGCTACACGCCGCGAGCGTAGGGCGCGTCGTGGGTCATCGCAAGCCGTTCCGAGAATGGCTACTCACCCGCGGCCGCATATCTGACTGTCTCGATTGATACGAAAAGATCTGATGGGCAGATCGATGCGGATCGTGACAGGATAAGACGAAGGCTTGTGCCACGCTGGTCAAGGTTGTTCACCTGGGTAATTGCCTGGGGGCGTTAACCTCTCGTTAATGATTAACATCCCGGCCGCTGAAGTAGTGCGTACCCCGAGCGGCTGAGGTCCTCCCCAAGAACACGGCCAAGGCCGCTCGGGCCTCAGCTTGTTCCGGAGCTCGCCGATGGCAAACCGTGCGCAATCCTTCAACGCACGTGCTCTCTACCACCTAGGAGTGCCACCGCTGGAGACCGGCCTTGACGGGCGCGGGGTCGCGATCGGATTCGTCGACTACGGCTTCGACATCCTGCATCCGTGTTTTCGAGACCTTGCCAACGGCAGATCGCGATTTCGCTATCTCTGGGATCAAAATACAGGCCGTGAGTTCGATGGTGATGAGATCGATCGCTTGATCACAATCGCGGAGGATCGCCAATCCCGAGAGCCGGTTGATAAAGTCTACGATCCACACGCCAATTATTTCGGCCGCGCCGGTGTAGGTCAGGGCGCCCACGGCACCTTTATCGCCTCTGCTGCAGCCGGCAGCGTAATGGCCGGATTCCGTGGTGTCGCGCCTGCAGCCGAGCTGATCGCTGTGCAAGTCGGCCTCCTCGACCATCATTGGAAGGAGGAAGATGAGCGCGGCACGCCAACCTGGATCTCATGGAGACCAGAGGCGGAACCTACTTGGTCGGGCTGGCGCAACTACGACGAAGCCGAGCAGATTAGTTCTGCCCTCGAATACATCTACGATCGTGCGCGGAGAATTCGTGCGCGCGGGCTCGTCATCAACCTCAGTATCGGTGCTTATGCCGGAGCCCATGACGGGAAATCGCCTGTCGAGCAGAAAATATCCCAAGTTCTGGCTCGTGCGCGTTTCGACCGTTTTCCCTGCGCTGTCGTAATCAGCGCTGGCAACGCTGGCTTGGAGGAAGGGCATTTCAGCGGGGTCGTCGAGCCGGGTCAGCCGCTCTCATTTGCCTGGCGGATGTTCCGCACCGATCTTACGCAAAACAAACTGGAAATCTGGTACCGCGCCAAAACACCAATCTTAATTGGCCTCGAATTGCATGGCACGCCGCTTTCGCAAACGATCTCTCCCGGCCAGACACACAGCATCAAGTTGGGGGATGTCCGTATCGGCATCGCCGATCATGTGCCGAATGCCCGAGATCCCCTCTCTCGCGCACGCATCCTACTGCATCCGCCATTCTTCCCGAAATCTGCGTGGCCGAATGACTTCGACGAGGTCGCCTTCACCATTCGGTGCGCCCCGACGGAAGCCAGTGGGGCGGCAGTGTTGCACGCTTGGCTCGAGCGAGATGATGGGCCAGCGAACCGTTCAACGCTTTATCCCAGCCATCCTACGTCAACGCTTTCCTGTCTTTCAGGTGCTCCGGGAGCAATTGTCGTCGGCGCGTACGATCACCTCCGAAAGGAAGCTGTAGCGCCTTTTCCTTTTTCCAGTCTCGGGCCACTGCCGTGGTCCAATTTCAGAGCGCCTCTTGTGACAGCACCCGGTCATCGAATTTGGGGCGCGCGTTCAAAATCATCGGGGTTCGCCGAAATCAGCGGAACAAGCGTTGCCGCGCCGCTGACCTCGGGCCTGGTGGCGCTTCAGATGCAGCAAATTCCCGCGGAACAACCTTACGACCAGGAGCATTGGGCCCAGTGCCTTTGCCCACCTGATCGAAGGACGATGTGGGACCCGCGTTTCGGCTATGGTCCGATCACTTTGCGGCATTCAATGGAAAAGGTGGCGGCGTGAACGAAATCGTTCGCATTGGGAACGTGGCTGCACCCCAGCGCGTCCCCAAGCTTGAAAAGCCTTTCAAATTGACAATCTGCGTCACTCAAACTTGCAGCATGGACTGCATGCTTTGCTACGCAGACTGCGGCTCAAGCAAGCGCCCGGAGCTCACGACCGAGCAATGGAAGGGCTTTATCGATCAACTCGTCGCAGAAGATTTCTTGCACATATTCTTTGAAGGTGGCGAGCCCTTCCATAGGGCAGATTTCGAAGAAATCCTGGCCCATTGCAATCGGCGCCTCTATGTCGCCATTCGGACGCATGGCACGCTGATCGATGCCGCACGCGCCGAACGTCTCAAGACATTCGGCGTCGGTCGTCTATATGTCGATCTCTTCGCTGCCATTCCCGAAATACAGGACGAGTTAACTGGCACCCCGGGCAGTTTTGATGCCGCTATCAACGGCATCCGCAATGCCCTTGCGGCCGGCCTGAAAGTTACCATCCTCGGCATACTTTCGCGAAAGAACTATCAGCATCTGCAGCGCTATCTCGATCTCGCCGCCGAGCTTGGTTGCGACCAGGTTGGTATTTTGCGGCTTTACCCGCTCGGACGCGCGAAGCGGAATTGGGATGAGCTGTCACTTTCCCTTGATGAGATGATGAGTGCCCTGCACAGCCTCAAAGTTCCGCCGGGCGTGCAGCTCATGCAGTCTTGGCATCCGCGCGACGGAAATTGCTGTTGGCAGAACGCTGCCGTCAGCCCACACGGCGATTCCATTGGCTGCCCGTATTTGCGCGAGTACGTCAATTACGGGAATATTCTCGAAACGCCATTCGTCGAAACCTGGAACCATCCGCTTTACCGCGAGCTGCGCTCTAACGCGGTCGAAAAAGCGTGCCCGGAATGCTCAGCGACCCAGGGCACTTTCGGCGGCTGTCGCGCAACGGCATACGCCTTCCACGGCCGCTGGTCGGCACCAGATCCCTATTGTGTGCACACCAACGAAGGAGTGGAACTCCGTGCTCTCCCGGAACGGCTGCTACGCGAAAGCGAATAACGTCGTGTTGAGGCGGTTCGAGGAGTGGGGGCGCTGCTATGCGTTCACGCCTGACGATCCGGAAATCTACGACCTCAACGCTAGTGCCTGGTTCATCGTCGAACTGTGCGATGGGCGGCCATTTCAACAGATCGAAGCGGACTACGTTGCAACTGTCGGCCCGAAGATCGGTCGGGACAAGGCGAAAGCGCAGTTTCATTCCGGTTTCACCGAGCTCTTGAACCGCAACATCATCAGCGCCGTCGAATGAACGACTGCGCGATGCAAGAGACGCGTCTGAAGCGTCCATGAAAAGAAAATCCACCATAGCAGACAGAGTGAGGAGGGGTCATGAAATCCTATCGCGAGAGGCTTGCGCGACAGTTCCAGGCGGCTGCTATTGTGCCAACGCCGGAAGCACAACCTATCAATTTTCAGGTTCGCACCGGTCTGAGCATTCCATTTTCGAACTACATGATTGAACGGGTGGGTTCTGAAGCGCCGTCTGCCGAATCAGTCAATTTTCAGGTTCGTACGGGTTTGAGTGTTCCGTTTTCGAATTATATGACGCGTGGAGCCGAAGGCGCCCAGCCACGCGCTGAGCCCGTCAATTTTCAGGTAAGAACCGGTCTCAGCGTTCCGTTTAACCCCTACATGCTGGGGGCCTACGCAGAAGAGCTTCTGAAAAAGCGCATCATGATTTCGCCCGTCGTCGTGACGTGGCGCTATCGTGTGACGGACGCAGAGGATTTCACCGGCTGGCTCGCAACGCGAGAAATTCTCCTCAGCGAAGGTCGTATGTCCGGTGATGCCGAGCTCAAGGGCGTGCGGTATGGCGGCACCTATCGGGTTGCCGGCAACGACGAGGCTGCAGGTGCGACGTTCAAGACAATCTGGGGCTACACCAGCGAAGCCGCAATGCACGCCATGCATCGGCTTTGCAGTGACGACTCGGTGAGCGCAACGATCGTTCAGCTGGAGCTTATCGATTTCGTCAAAGGCCTGCGGCGGTACATCAACGAAGCCGGAAGCGAGCACTTCTCGGAAGAAGTGATGATTTCCGCAGCTGCCGGCCAAGCCTGAAGCTAAAGCGTGCAGCCGATCTAACCGGCTGCACGCGCAAACTTACCGTCGTGAGCGCCTGCTGCGCCCTAGTAAAATGGAAGGTACCGGATGCGCGCGGGGTCATCCGGCGCTATAGAGGGACGAAACCAGAAGTCCTGATAGTCTTCCTCTTATGCCGGAACCGCGCTTGATTGCTGTCGACTGGGGCACGACCAATTTCCGCGCCTATCTCGCCAATTCCCGAGGCATTGTTCTCGATGAGGTCGAGCAGCCCAGCGGCATCCTGGCCGTCAAAGACGGCAATTTCGCCGATGTTCTGAGGAATGCCGTCGGGCGCTGGCTCGAAGAGCACGGGCCGCTGACCATCATCATGTCTGGCATGATCGGCAGCCGACAGGGATGGGTCGAGGCGCCTTATGTGCGTTGTCCAGCGAGCATCGAAGACATCGCCGCGGCGCTGACAACATTCGACGTGGAAGGTATTGGCGCGGTTCATCTCGTCCCGGGACTAGATCATGTGCCGCCGGGTGAAGCCCCAGACGTCATGCGCGGAGAGGAAGCGCAAATCATCGGGGCAATGGCCTCCAATCCCTCAGAGCGCACCACATTCGTGCTTCCAGGAACCCACTCAAAATGGGTGACCGTGGAGAACGGCACGATTACCGGTTTTTCCACCTACATGACGGGGGAAGTTTACGGCGCCCTGAAAAATCACACGATTCTCGGGCGCCTGATGAAAGATGGCCAACCGAAAGGAGAGGGTTTTCTAAAAGGCGTCGAGGCTGCCCGAAGGCAAGGTGCCGCCTCTGCTGGCGCTCTTCTCCACCAGCTTTTCAGCGTCCGCACATTGGGCCTGTTCCACCTGCTGCCAGGCGAAGAGTTGCCGGACTACCTCTCCGGCCTATTGATCGGCGCAGAGATCCTGGCCGCAGCGCGGCCGGGTCAGACCATCACGATCTTTGGAAGCAATGAGCTGACGGACCGCTATGGCAAAGCGGCGAATGCGCTTGGATTGGTCTGGAACCGCGGCCCTGAGCGTAGTGTTGTCGCCGGACATTTGCGGATTGCCCAGGCCGCTGGACTATTGGAGTCGGCAGGATGATCGACTTGGATACTGCCCTTTCTGAATGCCCCCTCGTGGCGATCCTCCGGGGGATCACACCCGCGGAATGCGAAGCGATCGGAAGTGCGCTCATCGAGGAGGGTCTTCGCATTATCGAGGTTCCCCTCAATTCGCCGGATCCCTACGACTCGATACGCATTCTGGCCAATCGCTTTGGAGACCAAGCGTTGATCGGAGCGGGAACGGTGCTTTCGCCGGCGGCTGTAGATGAAGTCGCGCAAGCGGGAGGCCGGCTCATCGTCATGCCGCACTCCGATCCAGCCGTGATCGCTGCTTCCAAAAAGCGCGGTCTCGCATGCGTTCCAGGCGTCGCCACACCGACTGAGGCATTCGCTGCCTTAGCGGCCGGAGCCGATGCGCTGAAGCTGTTTCCTGCTGAAGCAATTTCACCGGCTGTTGTGAAAGCGCTGCGGGCGGTGCTGCCCGCTTCCGTTCGGCTACTGCCCGTCGGGGGTATCGGCGCTCAGAACATGGCGGCCTACTTGGCAGCCGGGGCCGCCGGCTTTGGCATCGGTTCGACCCTCTACAAGCCCGGAAAGTCGGCCGATCAGACGCAGGAGGACGCGCGAAAGCTGATGGAAGCCTGGCGTTCCGCGCTCCAGTAGGCGCTCTACAGCAAAAGCGGAGCTGATTGTCTCTAGAGTATGAGCTTCGGCCCGGCAGGCTTGCACACGAGGCGTGATAGCTCCTATCACTTGCCCAGACCCCGAACCTCTCTCGGGTTCAAAGTAAGGAATGCGCCTGCAATGGACGAAAGCCCGGACGCCATAGCTTTCGCTCGCCGCTGCGTTGAGGCCCTTTTGGCAGAGGACAATGCCAGCCGTGGGCTCGACATGGAATTGCTCGACTCTGGGCCCGGTTTTGCGCGTGTAGCGATGCTCGTCCGCGAAAACATGACCAACGGACATGGGACGTGCCACGGCGGCCTTATCTTCACGCTGGCTGATAGCGCTTTCGGTTATGCCTGCAATTCCCACGGCCAGCGCACGGTCGCTCAACACTGCTCAGTGACATTCATTACGCCGGCGCGTGTTGGCATGCGGCTCATTGCCGAGGCGCAGGAACGCCATCGCGGCGAGCGCAGCGGTATCTACGACGTCACCGTCCGAACTGACGACGGCACAGTCATCGCCGAATTTCGCGGCCATTCGCGAACGATCCTCGGAACTATTCTTTCGTAACAAATCGGAGTGAAATGATGCGCCCAGCCTATCTTGTCGCCGGAGTTCGTACACCGATCGGGCGGTATGGCGGCAGTCTGTCGAGTGTGCGCCCTGATGATCTTGGCGCGCACGTTATTCGCGAACTCATGGCGCGCGTATCGAGCGTTCCTGCCACGGCTATCGACGACGTCATTTTCGGCTGCGCCAATCAGGCCGGTGAGGACAACCGCAACGTGGCGCGCATGTCGGCGCTGCTTGCCGGGTTACCGACAGACATCCCCGGCGTAACCGTCAACCGGTTGTGCGGATCTGGGTTGGAAGCCTTGTCTCAAGCGGCTCGGGCCATCCGCTCAGGCGAGGCAGAGGTCATCATCGCCGGCGGCGTCGAAAGCATGTCGCGGGCCCCGTTCGTCATGGGCAAAGCGACCGAAGCCTTTTCGCGGCAGGCTGAGATCTTTGACACGACTATCGGCTGGCGGTTCATCAACCCACGCATGAGGGAAGCTTACGGCGTCGATTCCATGCCGGAGACCGCCGAGAATGTGGCCGAGGAGTTTTCGGTTTCGCGCGCGGATCAGGACGCCTTCGCCTATCGCTCCCAGATGCGGGCGGCAGCAGCCCAGAAAAATGGCCGATTGGCAAAGGAGATCGCGCCGGTCTCAATCCCCCAGCGGAAGGGCGATCCCATGATCGTCGATAAGGACGAGCATCCGCGTGAGACCACGCTGGAGAAGCTTGCCGCCCTACCAACGCCTTTCCGCCCGGGCGGCACCGTGACAGCGGGCAATGCATCCGGCGTCAACGACGGCGCGGCGGCCCTGCTTGTCGCCTCCGATGCTGCCGTCGAGAAGTATGGATTGAAGCCACTGGCCAAGGTTGTCGCCACAGCGACCGCCGGCGTGCCGCCCCGGATTATGGGCATCGGCCCGGCACCCGCGACGCGCAAACTCATGGAGCGGCTTGGCCTGAAAATCTCGGATTTCGACCTCATCGAGCTCAACGAAGCCTTCGCCGCTCAGGCATTGGCGGTTACCCGGCAGCTCGGCCTTCCCGACGACGCGGAGCACGTGAACCCGAACGGAGGCGCAATTGCGCTGGGTCACCCGCTTGGCATGTCAGGCGCGCGCCTTGCACTGACAGCTGCCATCGAGCTTCAGGAGCGGAAGGTCAAACGCGCGCTCTGCACCATGTGCATCGGCGTTGGGCAGGGCATCAGTCTCCTGCTCGAGGCCGCGTAAGCCAGCTCCTTCGGTCATGACGTTGCGACTGCTGCAGCCCTCGCGCGTTTACCTGGGTAAACTCGCAAGGGATTGCGGAAAGGATCAGCCATGGCCTTTGAGGATGTGAAAGCGGAACTCGGGCTTCTGCTTACGCAGATGGAAAATGAACAGCAGCCGGAAGACCGGCACGAGATCTATCTCGTCATCTTGCGTAAGCTGAACGAGCTGAAGGCCTATGGTATGCCTCTTCCTGAGGATCTGGTTGAACTCGAGCGCAGTCTCGAGAAGGAATTCGAAGCAGAGCGAAAAAGAAAGCCTGACGCTTCGGCGTGAACAACTCTAGCAGCGGAGTGCTTCAATGCGGCGCGTGCAGACACAGGGCGTGCATCACATCACGCTCGTCGGAGCTGATCGTCAGACGTCGATCGACTTCTGGGAAGGCGTGCTCGGGATGCCCCTGGTTTTCGAGCAGCCGAATCTCGACGCGCCCGACCAGAACCATCTTTATTTCGACCCCGGCGACGGCCGCCTGATCACCGTCTTCACAAATGAATCCTGGAAGCCGGATCGTACGCCGAACCCCACAAACGTGGGCAACGTACACCATATTGCCTTCATGGTCTCGCGCGCCACGTACACGCAGGCGGCGGCGCGGTTGCGTGAACGCGGCTTTGCCAACTCCGGCGAGGTGGATCGCGGCTTTATGTATTCGCTCTATTTCCGCGATCCCCTAGGCCAGTTGCTGGAGTTGGCTTGCTACAAGTTCGAGCCGCCCGCGGGCTACACGCACGTGGATGTCCTGCGTGAAGCCCACAAAATCCGTGTTGCCCGCGGCGCCTACAACATCACCGATGAGCACCTCACCGATGCGATCGAGGCGCTTTCCCGGCCGAACGAACGGGGTGAAAGGTAGCGGAGCTTTTGGGAACTCAGCTATCCGAGCTCCCGCAAGTATTTCGTGCGCGCAGAACCGGCACTCATCATCAGGCTCAAGTCGCTGCCGCACAGGATCATTTGGGCACCGATGCCGATATAGTGCCGCAGGCCTTCCTCGGAGTAGACGCCTCCCATGCCCGGCCACTTGCCGTGTTTCCGGCAGGCCGCCACCATCGTCTGGTAGGCTTCTGCGACCCGCTCGTGCATCAGCGCGCCGGGAATACCCATCTCAGAGGTCAGATCGTTGGTTCCAATCAGCAGCACGTCGATCCCCGGCACGGCGGCAATGGCTTCGGCATTGGCGATCGCCTGGGGAGTTTCAAGCATTGCCACGATGAGCATATTGCTGTTCACCGCGGCAGCCGCATCAGCCAGGGGAACGCTCTGAAAACCAAAATGCGGCATGGCGCCGGCAATGGACCGATGCCCGACCGGCGGATACTTCAATTGGTTGACGAATTCCCGGGCCTCATCCGCTGTATCGACGTGCGGCATGACGATGCCAAACGCACCGCCATCAAGCGCCCGCGCCGCAAGATCGTAGCGTCCCTTTGGCACGCGAACGAGAGGCGAAATTCCCGCGGCCAGTGCCGCAACCGATATTTGCACGGCCGTATCCAGCTCCATGGCCCCGTGCTCGAGATCGATGAACAGCCAGTCGAACCCGACCGCCTTCATTGCCGGCGCAATGTCGACAGTTCGGGCCTGCCGCAGCCCGATCCCAAGTGCCAACTCCCCATTCTGTAGCCGTTCGCGCGCCGGGTTCCGAAAAATCTGCATGCAATTTCCCCTGCTCGTTGTTTGACGAGCATGAGAAAGCAAGCGCCTCACTTGTGCAATAGGGAAGCGATTTTGCGATCTCGCTCACTCCTCCATCGACTTGTTCAGCTCATCAACGGCGCGCAACGTTTCCCGCACGGACGTCTGGAGCTTCGTGAGCTTGGCCCGAACGCGATGCTCCGCGTCGCGGTAGCAATCGCGCTCGCGTTCCCGACGATTGAGCGATGCCGTAAGCTGTTCGACGGATGGAGTACTTTCCGCGGGGTTGGCGCCTTTCTCCTCCTCATTTTGGGTTGCCGCTGTTTTCCCAGGCTCCTCGGTCGCATTCATGCATTTCGGAGCATGTTCACGCGCCAGCAGCCTTGCGGGAGGCCTTGGAATGGCGATGATTTTCTTTGGAGGAACCGCGACAGTCTCCTGGGGTGGAGGCGCTGCTGAAACTGCGCAGCCGCTTACGCCGAAACAAACAGCGACACACCCAACAACTCGCGAAAGAAGCTGATGAAAACTCCGATAACCGGGAAGATGATTGGCGAAATGACGAGGATGGGCCTTGAATGAAAAACTACGCATGACACGGTCCTTTGCCCCCTATCGGCAGTACATTGCCGCATCATGCGCAAACTTGGTTATTATCCGGTTACTGATTATCCGTTTTCGACACCCCACGTCTTGGCAGCAAATCCTGGATAGGTTTCCGCGACCTGCCTGGCCACCTCGGTTCGTAGCAAAGTCAATTCATTCGCTGCGAGCGGTTCTGTCGTCGGCACAGTCTCGGGAGCGATGTAGTCGAAGCCTGTCGCCTCCCTTACATCATCACTGGTGACCCCGGGATGGGTGCTCTGCAGACGGAATTGCCGCTTTTCCTTGTCGAACATGAAAACGCAAAGGCCGGTGACGAGCGCATACGGCCCGCCGGGCCGATATTCATTCTCCGGAGATGTGCCAGCGGCACTGATGAAATCGACATTCGGCACCAGGGTGCGTGGCGTGTGTTCTTCCCGGAAAAGAATGACGCGCGGGATCAGATGATAAAGGTAGGCTGACCCAAAAGAGCCCGGGAAACGCACTTTGCTTTGCGGGTAATCGCCAAGCCCGACAAGATTGATATTGGCTTGGCCATCGATCTGACCGCCAGACAGAAAGAAGGCGTCGATGCGACCCTGGGCAGCGCAATCGAACAATTCGCGTCCGCCGTCGGTAAAAGCATTGTGCTTGCGGCTTCCCAGGAGCGACACGCGCAAACGGCCTCCGGAAAGCGCGCGGGCCAACAGTGCCGCCGAGCCCGGAATAGGTGAGCTATTTCCCACCGCCACATGGCGCAGTCCCTGCAGCATGCGAGTGATCGCGCCGATCATGATCTCCGCGCGACTGATGCTGGCATCCATGGAAGTCATGCCGGCACCTTCGCAAAGATCTCTTCGTCGGCCCAGCGCTCGAAACCTTCCGCTGTCCGTGCTGCTTCCACATAGGCCGCAAGCTTTGCCCGATCGGCCGGGTAGGCTCCCGGGAGACCAATGGGCCGCGCTCCCCCGGGCACGACCGAAATGGCCGAAATGTAAAGTGCCGGAATCGTTCCCGCCGCCATCGCATCGTCGGTCAGGAAATTTCTGTCCTCGACCCGCTCGACCGTAACGAGCGTCGTGCGCGCCGCGTGGGCCATCAGCATCAGCTCGCGGCGCACGCCAATCCAAACGTTGCCTTCCCGATCCGCTGCCCAGGCGTGAAACAGAGCAACATCCGGCTTGATCGCGGGAAGGAGAACAATGGGATCGTCACCCTCAGCGTAAGGATTGTTGATGACTTTCCAGTCGGGCCGATACTTCAGCAGGTCCGAGCCCAGAATTCCGCGCAGCGGCATGAAAGGGATGCCCTTCTCCGCCGCCTGTAATCCGGCATGAATGGCCGGGCACGTTGCATCCTTCATCACGATGAGCCCCTCGCGGACGGCCTCCGCAAACCGAGGCGGCGTACCGAATTCATTTAGCGTCATCGCAGCCGCTTCGACGCTGGCAACACAACCGGCGCCGATCAGCCAATCCGCCTGAAATCCGCCACTCGGGACGCCAATCAAATGCAGATTCCGGCAGCCGCGCCGAATGAGAGCCTTCACCGCCTCCATCGCGCAGCCAGAGTAATCCGGCGGGATTGCGACACTGGCTCCGTCGGGTATTCGCGAAACGAGCTCTTCGAGCTCAATCACGTTCGCGCCTGTGTGCATCGGCTGCTCCTTCCCTAACAGCGCCATACTTTGACCCGAGCCATGTAGCTGCACAAGTCGCGAGAGTTGTGCAGACGTCTGCAGCGCATTGCATCGGCGGCATACCTTGCCGAAACGGGCGCTTGCATGTGCTGGCGGGCCCAAAGCCGCCAGCAGCCTGAGGAAACAAACGTTCGATAACGTTGGAGGAAACCAGGCAATGTCTCGTGTTCAGCTTCGCAAATTCATCGACCTCGCGAAACCGATCCGCACGCCAGAGCAACGCCACGCGGAGCTCAGCCGGCGCGGATTTCTCACGGCAGCTGCCGGGCTCGCCGCGTTGACGTCAATGTCCAAGGATGCTTTCGCGCGCAATTTCGGCCCGGATGCACCGCCGGTGCGCTACCCGGATCCTGATGTCGTGGTGCTCGACAAGCGCTTCAAGGCGAAGCTCGGCAATACGCCCATCATGCGCCTCTACACTGGTACGCTCTGGGCAGAAGGCCCGGCGTGGAACGGCGTCGGCCGCTATCTCGTCTGGAGTGACATCCCCAACGACGAAAATCTCCGTTGGCTCGAGGAAGATGGCCATGTGAGCCGCCGCTTCCGTTATCCGGCCGGCAACAGCAACGGCAACACGTTCGATTTTGAAGGTCGGCAGATCGCCTGCCAGCACGGCACGCGGAAGGTCGTTCGCTATGAGCACAATGGCAAGGTCACCGTGCTGGCGGACAAGTACGACGGCAAGGAGCTTAACGCACCCAATGACGTCGTCGTCCATCCGAATGACGGTTCGATCTGGTTCACTGACCCGGGCTACGGCTCGCTGGTGGAATATGAAGGCAACCGTCTGCCTGAAAGTGCCAATAGTGCAAGCCCGATTCAGAAGGAGGCAATCTATCGGATCGATGCTCAAACGGGCGAAATCACGAAAGTGGCCGACGAACCCTACAAGCCGAACGGCCTCTGCTTTTCGCCCGACTACACGAAGCTCTATGTCGCCGACACCGGCATGACCCATTATCCCGAAGCCAAGAGCCAGATTTGGGTCTACGACGTCGATGGCACCAAGCTGAAAAATCCCAGAACCTTCGCCAGCATGGAATGGGACGGCAAGACAGGCTTGGCCGACGGCATCCGCTGCGATGAAGAGGGGAACATCTGGTCGAGCGCCGGCTGGGTGGGCGATGGCTATGACGGCGTTCACATTTTCGCACCTGATGGCACGCGGATCGGCCAAATTCGTCTGCCCGAAATCTGCTCAAACGTCTGCTTCGGCGGCAGCAAGCGCAACCGGCTCTTCATGACGGCGAGCCAGTCGCTATACGCCGTTTACGTCGAGACGCGTGGCGCTCACATCACCTGACTGCGCCAAGCATTTTGGCTCGGCCCTCCCTGTTCTCTCCAGGGAGGGCTTTATATTGCGCAAGGCATACACGGCTTGCGCCCACCGCCTCGGCAAGCTAGCAATCGCGCGGAAACCTCCCAGGAGACGGATACAGGCGAATGTCCACGTTCAATTTGCTGTTGCTGCCCGGCGATGGAATTGGCGTCGAGGTGATGGCCGAGGTCGAGCGGCTGCTCGCTTTCTTCAATAAGAAAAGCAAAGCCAGATTCGAGGTCACGACCGATCTCGTCGGCGGCGCCGCCATCGACAAATACGGCACCCCGCTGACGGACGAGACGCTGGCCAAGGCCAAGCAAGCGGACGCCGTTTTGTTCGGCTCGGTTGGCGGCCCGAAGTGGGACAATGTTCCGTATGAGATCCGTCCCGAAGCCGGCCTTCTTCGTTTGCGGCGGGAGCTCGACCTCTTCGCTAACCTGCGGCCGGCTATCTGTTATCCGGCGCTAGCCGAGGCATCGACGCTGAAGCGCGAGTATGTGGAAGGCCTCGATATCCTCATTCTGCGCGAACTCACCGGTGGCACCTACTTCGGCGAGCCGAAGGAGATCGTGACGCTAGAGAACGGTGAAAAGCGCGCCGTCGATACGACGATCTACACGACGCACGAGATTGAACGTATCGCGCTCGTCGCCTTTGACCTCGCCCGCAAGCGCAAGGGCAAGGTGCACTCCGCCGAAAAGCGGAACGTGATGAAAACGGGCGTGCTCTGGAACCAGGTGGTCACCGAGACGCACAAGAAGTACGGTCAGGGGGTCGAGCTGCACCACATCCTCGCGGACAACTGCGCCATGCAGCTGGTGCGCAATCCCAAGCAGTTCGATGTGATCGTCTGCGATAACCTGTTCGGCGACATCCTCTCCGACGAGGCCGCGATGCTGACGGGTTCGCTCGGGATGCTGCCGTCAGCATCTCTCGGCGCGCCGGATGAGAATGGTCGTCGCAAGGCCCTGTATGAGCCCGTCCACGGCTCTGCGCCTGACATCGCCGGGCAGAATAAGGCCAACCCGATCGCCACCATTGCCAGCTTCGGCATGGCCCTGCGCTATTCGTTCGACATGGTCCGGGAGGCGGACCTGCTTGACCAGGCGATTTCCAACACCCTGGCGCGCGGTTTGCGCACCGCCGACATCATGCAACCGAATATGCGGGAGGTCGGCACCTCCGAGATGGGTAGCGCCATCCTCGAGGAGCTCGAGCGGCTGACGGCCTAAGCTACAACCAAAACGCGTGGCTGCCCGGCAAAACGGCTTGGCGGCCACGTCTTCCGAGACTGGCGGGGTCTCACTATTTTGCACAGAGCTCTGAAACGCGCGGCTGTGCGTCGCTGGAACCAATCACGGATTGACCCGCAGCGCCTCGCAACCCTAGGATTTGTTGTAGAGCCGCCCTTCACGTAAACACAGGCAGCCCGACTTCGCTATCGGGCTTAGATCTCCACTTTTCGCCGCAACTTGGGGGGATCAATTGAGGAAGTTACTTATCCTCGCGTCGATCACGACCTTGGTCACGGCCTTCGGCACCGTGAACGCGCAAGGTTTGTTCGGGTTCCGCCTCCTCAAGCTCAACGGTGAGCAGGTCGTTTGGAACACCTGGGAAGGCGAGCCAAAGGCGACCAAAGTCACTTACGCCTTTGTACGCACCAGAACCGAAACGCCAGACGCCATCAATTGCCGGGTCATGGGGCCGATCGACCCTCTTCTCGAGAAGTCGAATATTGCCCGCGAAGCCTTCCGTCAGGAAATCCGCGCGGCCTTCGACATGTGGGAAGAGGTCGCGAACATCACCTTCACCGAGATAGATGATCCCAGCAAGGCAGGCATCCTGATCGGCGCCCAGCTCGAGCCGCGCGGCCGGGCCTTCACGAACGTCGCATACAAACCGGGGACCGAGGAGCCCCGGCCAATTGAACAATCGCTCATCTGCTTCAATCCTGAACAGCGCTGGAAGATTGGCTTTGACGGCAATCTCGAAGTCTACGACATCCGCTACGCCGCGGCGCATGAGATCGGGCACGCGATTGGGCTCGACCACCCCCCCTCAACCGGCCAGCTGATGCACCACCGCTATCAAGAGAAGTTCCGGACGCTCCAGCCGGGTGATATCGAAGGCGTCGGACTTCTTTACGGGTTGCGGAAGGCTCCTTCGAATGGTCCTGCCCACCCGCATGTCCACTCCGCGTCAGCTACTGTACGCAGATAAGCTATACGTTTCTGAAACTTGACCTTGGGAGGCGAGGGTGAGTTAATCCCTCGCCTTTTCTATTTTACCCAGCCCAGAGCGTGATCACATGGCTTCTTCCGAACACTGGTCGGCGGATGTGTTTCGCGAAATGAAGGCGCGAAACATCCGTACCGTTTGCACCATTCCCGACGGGGGGCTTACACAGCTTCTCAACCTGGTGAAGGCCGATCCGGCCCACCGGCTCGTGACCCTTACGACCGAGGAGGAAGGCATCGGCATCGCGACCGGCTGCTGGCTCGGCGGCGAGCGCGCGATGATCGCCATGCAGTCCTCGGGCGTCGGCAACTGCATCAATGCTCTGGGGCTTCCCGCTGCATTTCGCGCGCCCTGCCTGATGCTCGTGACCATGCGCGGCCAGTGGGGTGAATTCAATCCATGGCAGGTGCCGATGGGCCAAGGCACGCGCCCGGTGCTGGAAGCCATGGGCGTCCGCTGTTTCCCAGTCGACAAGGCCTCCGAGGTTGGCGAGACCTTTGCGGCAGCCGCCGACCTTGCCTTCCATGGGCGGCTCTCCGCCGCCGTTCTGGTCAGCCAGCGTGTCATCGGCGCCAAGGGATTCGGACAGAAATGAGCACGAACGCTACCGCCACATCCGGGTCGAACAAGATCCAGCGCCGCCCCTTCGTCGCCGAATTGCTGAAGCGCCGCGGCAATACCCTCGTTGTTCCTGGTCTGGGGAGCCCCACGTGGGACACCTTCGCCTCGGGCGACAGCCCTGAGTACCTTTACTCGTGGGGCGGCATGGGTCTCGCGGTTCCGACCGCTCTGGGCCTTGCCCTCGCGCAACCCTCGCGCCGCGTGCTGGCGCTGACCGGTGACGGTGAGATGCTGATGGGCATTGGCTCCCTCGGCGTCGTCGCCGATCAGAATCCGCAGAACCTTTCGATTTTGGTGCTCGACAATGAGCACTTTGGTGAAACTGGCCGCCAGTCTGGTCTCACTGGCAACAAAGTTGACCTCTGCGCCGTGGCTCGCGGATTCGGCATCGAGCGCACGATGCTGGTGACGGAGCAAGGGAAGGTCGACGAGCTGGCCGAATTCCTGTTCAAGGGGCAGGGTCCCGCGTTCGCCGTGGCAAAGATCGCGCTGTCAGAGGACCCGTGGCGGCTGCCCGAGAAGGACGGCGGCACCATCGCTCACCGGTTCAGGGTGGCGTTGGGGTTGGAGAGGGCGTGAGTCACTTGCTTGCTGTTACTTTCAGTGAGCGAGGTTCTTGTGCCTAGAATGACTTCGCCCTACATTTTGCACTTGACTATTCGATAAGAGTGAGATTCAGACGAATCAGTTATTTGGCCTGGGGGCTCGTATGAGCACAAGGCAACGCGTCTTTCGTCTTCGTTTGGACCGTGACAAGGCGGTCCAAGCGGTGGACTATATTGCTCAGCAATGGCCTGGTGTCACTCAGTACTACATCTGCAAGGTCTTATACTTTGCGGATAAGTGGCATTGCTTAGATTGGGGCCGCACTATCACCGGTGATCGCTACGTCGCGATGGATCATGGCCCGGTACCGTCGCGTGTTTACGAAATGCTAAAGCCTGCCTCTGGCGAAGAAGACGATCTGCTCGATGCGGTTTCGTCTCGACTAAGATTCGAAATTTCTGGAAACAAAATTCAGGTCTTCTCTCGGCAGCTGAACGATTTTTCAGCCCTCGCTCAGAGCGATAAGGAATATCTGGATAAGGCGATAAGTTTCTGCCGTCCTTTGCGGTTTGGCGAGCTCAGAGAGATCGCCCACCAAGAACTCTCTTGGATCAGGGCCACCGAACACGCCACGAGCAACAATCCGCCAATGGATCTTGCCGATTGGTTCGAGCAGGAGCAGATGGACAGGGACTTGGCGGCCCAAGAGTTGCTAGAGAATGTCAGGTACGGAGTCGCCTAGACTTCAAAAGTGGGCCGCCTACCACATCTGGTGCGCGGACTACAAACCACCACATCATCAAAAGTGTATCTGCGTCTGCCCACACCGCGAATGGTTCTTGTTTATAAATTCCAATCCTCCCATCGGTCGTAGGGCGCGGCAGTTCGCAATTGCTGTAGCCAATTTCGAAGCTAGCTTTCTCACTAATCCGGAGTCGTATATTTATCCCGCAATGAGAACTTTTCCCGACGACCGCGTCGCCAAATCCATTTCTGATCCCAGAAATTGTTTCGGTTTGATCAGCCCATCTCTCATTGAACGCATCAAATCTATGATAAGAGAAAATCCGACCCTGAAGGATGAACAAAAGAACATTATTATCAACGATGTACCTATAAGACCATAGTTTCTGCCTATCGGTAAGTCTATTCTCCGTTTTTACAAAAAACATACTTGTTTTGCTCACTCAAAGGAAAAAAGGCAGGCCCGTTGGACCTACCTCTCGCATTTCTAATGCGGTTAACCCGCCCTTACCCCATGTAGCTCACGAACTTCGGTTGCATGTAGACGAGCAGGCCCTCCGTGCCGCCCTCGTGACCGAAGCCGGAGTCTTTTATGCCGCCGAACGGCGTCTCCGGCAGCGCGAGACCGTGGTGGTTGATAGTGACCATGCCGCTCTCGAGCGCGTCCGCGATCTGCGTCGCAATCTTGCCATTCCGCGTGAAGGCGTAGCTGGCAAGGCCGTAGGGCAGCTTGTTGGCCCGCGGCAGGACTTCCTCCGTGTCCTTGAAGCGCAGCATCACGGCGACGGGGCCGAACGGCTCCTCGTTCATGATGCGGGCGTTGTCGGGCACGTCGGTCAGCACGGTCGGCTCGAAGAAGTTGCCCTGGTTGCCGATGCGCTTGCCGCCGGTGGCCACCTTGGCGCCCTTCTCCTGGGCATCCTGCACGAACTGCTCGATGGCATTCACACGCCGCGCGTTGGCGAGCGGGCCCATCTTGCTCGTGGGATCCATACCGTCGCCGACCTTGATGCTCTTGGCGAGGTCCGTGAACTGCGCCACGAACCTGTCGTAGATCTTCTCCTGCAGGAAGAAGCGCGTAGGCGAGATGCAGACCTGGCCGGCGTTGCGGTACTTCATCGCTGCCATCAACTTCGCCACATACTCAACGTCCACGTCGTCGTAGACGAGCACGGGCGCATGGCCGCCGAGCTCCATTGTCGCCCGCTTCATGTGGCTGGCCGCAAGCGCGTTGAGGTGCTTGCCGACGGGCACCGAGCCGGTGAACGAAATCTTACGGATGATCGGAGACGGGATGAGATACTCCGAGATCTCCGCCGGCGTGCCGTAGACCAGGTTGATGACACCTGGCGGAACGCCCGCGTCATGGAAGCAGCGCACCAAGCCAAGCGGTGAGCCTGGGGTCTCCTCAGGGCATTTGATGATGATCGAGCAGCCGGCCGCGAGAGCCGCCGCGATCTTGCGCACGGCCTGCGTCACCGGGAAGTTCCACGGCGCGAAGCCAGCCACCGGACCGACCGGCTCCATAATGACCATGTTGCGCACGCCGTCAGCGCGGGCCGGGATGATGCGGCCATAAGCGCGGCGGCCCTCCTCGGCGAACCAGTCAGTGATGTCCGCGGCGCCCTGAACCTCGAGGCGCGCCTCGATCAGGATCTTGCCCTGCTCCTGCGTGAGCACCTTGGCGATGTCTTCCGCACGCGCGCGGATGAGGTCGGCAGCCTTGCGCAGGATCTTCGCTCGCTCATAGGCCGAAACGCGCTTCCATTCCTTGAAGCCCTTGTCGGCTGCCGCAAGCGCCGCGTCGAGCTCGGCCTTCTTCGCATGCGGAAGCTTGGCAAGAACGGTGTCGTTCGCGGGATTGAGGACGTCGGACGTAACGCCGCTATCGCCCGACGTGAACTTACCATCGATGTAGAGGCTGAGATTCTCGTACATAAGTTTTCTTTCCGATGTTTAACTTCGCCCCACTCAATTAGAAGCTCGCGCCTCCGCCACGGTGTCATCTGCCACCGCCTTTGGCGCGAGCGTCCGTAGCTGTCGACCGTCGTCTCAGGCGGACGCCGCATACTGTTTAGCAGGAGGCCAGAGGTCTGGTCCAACCCGACGATACTGGTTGGGCCATTTTGGCTGCGTACCCAAACGGTAGGCAGCATGCCAAGCCCAATGTGGGTTGTCGAGGAATGCCCTCGCGATGGCGACGAAATCGGCCCTGCCTTCAGCGATGATACTTTCGGCTTGCTGCGCCTCGGTGATCAAGCCGACCGCCATTACCGGAATACCGACGGCTTTCTTGATCTGCTCTGCGAACGGGACCTGATAACCCGGCCCGAGAGGGATGCGGGCGCGCGGATCATTGCCGCCAGAAGAGACGTCGATGAAGTCGCAGCCGAGATCCTTGAGCCGCTTCGCAAACTCGATGGAATCCTCGATGGACCAGCCGCCATCGACCCAATCGACAGCCGAGATGCGGATGCCAAGCGGCTTCTCCTCCGGCCATACCGCGCGCACGGCCTTGAACACCTCAAGCGGGAAGCGCATGCGGTTCTCGAGGCTGCCGCCCCACTCATCCTCCCGCTTGTTCGACAGCGGCGAGAGGAACTGGTTGATGAGGTAGCCGTGAGCGCCATGTAGCTCGATGAGGTCGATGCCGATGCGATCGGCGCGGCGGGCCGCATCGACGAACGCCTGGATCAGTTCCTCGATCTCCTGCGATGTCAGCGCCTTCGGCACATGCCAGCCTTCGTTGAACGGAATGGCTGAAGGGGCCTTCGTCTGCCACGCGCCTTCCGATGGCCCCAGCGGGCCCCCTGGCGGCGAGCCTTCCCACGGCCGATGAGTCGACGCCTTGCGACCAGCGTGGCCGAGCTGAATGCCAATCTTGGCCGAGCCGTACTTGCGGCACGAGTCGATCACCCGCTTGAGCGCCTGCTCGTTCTCGTCCGAGGCGAGGGAAAGGCAGCCGGGGCTAATGCGGCCCGCAAGCTCGACACCGGTAGCCTCAATAATGAACAACCCGGCACCGGAGTTCGTTAGCGTCCCGATGTGCATCATGTGCCAATCCGTGGCCGAACCATTTACGGCCGAGTACTGGCACATGGGAGCGACGACGATGCGGTTGTCGAGTTCGAGACCGCGGAGACGCGTTGGCGAAAACAGTTTGCTGTTTGACATCGCGGGATCCTGATCTGGGGAAACGGTACCTTGTGGGGCGGGAAACTAGAACCTGATGTTCGAAGGATCAATACTTTCGAACAATCAAAATTTGTTTAGTGTTCAGCTAAGAAGTCTCCAAAGATCAACTGCCAACCCAACAATCGGTGCCGGAGCACGAACGCCGGCTATTGATCCAGATCACAGCAATCTGACGGTTGCGTTGATTGCCCGCAATTTCCGCCGCATAGTTCCGTTATTCGAGAGATGGAAGGTCGCGCCATGACCGAGAGCACCGAGACAAACCTGCAGACGCCGGCAGGAGAGGAGGAGCGGGATCAGGCGGCTCGTCGGGCGTCAGCATCGAATGACACCGTTCATCTCGGAGCAATGGGGAAGGCGTTTGCCATTCTGGAGGCGATCGCCAACGCCAAGCAACCACTCACCATGACCGATCTGGTACGCACATGCGGCCTTACCAAACCAACGGCCCATCGCATCACAACGATGCTAGCCGAAATGGGCTATCTCGCCAGGGAACCGCTAAAACGTGGTCTGATCGAGGGGCCGCGGCTCATCTCACTGGCCCTTTCCACATTGGCAACCGCCGCTCCGCGGAGCCGTCGCCACGCCATCCTGCGCTCTGTTTCAGAAAAGACCGGAGAAACGTGCAATTTCGGGGTTCTTGTGGGTTCTGAGGTCGTTTATCTCGACCGCGTGGAAGCGAAATGGCCTCTTGCGCTACGTTTTGAGGCAGGTAGTCGCGTTCCTGCACATTGTACGGCTATCGGGAAATTGCTGCTCGCATTGCTGCCGGCGCACGAGCGCGCAGCTGCCATCGCCAGCATGCCACTAACGCGGCTGACGACCCGGACAATTACCGACCCAGTGAAACTCAACGAAGCACTCGAGCGGATCAATCGCACGCGCATCGGCATCGATGACGAGGAATTCATCGAGGGCGTCGTGTGTGTATCCGTCCCAGTCATTACGAAATCGGGGCAGGTCGTCGGCGGGATAGCCGTATCTGCACCGGCTGCGCGTATCTCCATTCAGGAAGCGCTATCGTTCGTCCCGATCATGCACGACGCCGCCCAGCGCCTGAGCGCGACCTATTCAGACAGCAGAGCGGCGAGCTAGAACGCGCTGGACGATTGTTGTGTGACATGCTGCCCAAAGCGTCACGACAGATGGGCAGTTGATGGTATAGATTGCCTCGCGCAACTCGTGTAAGCGGTGGATTGTTCCGGAACAAGGAATGAGCGAGCCGAGTCATCAAACTGCTGGCGGCCAGCAGGATTCGGTGGAGCTACCACCAGCACCCGAGGCTGTATCGATCGATTTTTCGGCTGCGGAAGGCATGCCGAAAAGCGCCCAGCGCAGGTTATGGTCGCTGAGCTTGGCCGCAGCATTCTCCGCCCATGCGCTCATTCTTCTGATCGTCAGCTGGCACTTTGAGCGGGGCCCCGTCGGGGCAGGTGGCCAGGAGCTTGAGGCTATCGCCGTCGAGATCGTGTCGGCCAAGGCGCTGGAGAGCCGAGTTTCAGGCAACGAATCCACGCCTGCGCCGCCCGAGCGAGTCGATCATTCTGTGCCGGGATCAACGCCATCCGAAGCCAGCATCGCCACACTCGACCAGAAGCCGATTCAATTTGAAGCAGAAACGCAAAGCCCTGGTCCGAAGCCGGACCTCATTATTCCTGAAGCAAAACCGGAAGAGCCGCCGCCGGAGCCCGCGGAAATCGCGTTGGCAGTTGCCGACAAGGCTCCGGACCATCCGATTCCACAAGAGCCGGAACCCGAAGACAAACAGCAACCAGAAAGCCAACCCGAAGCGGCCGATCCTTCCCGCGCCTCGGAAGCCAGCGAGGCATCTGACGAGGGCGGCGCTGCCGCGCGCGGCATCGACGCAATAGACACTTCCGGCCAGCAGGCCGCGGCCGCCAGCGCCGGCATCGCCAACGAATACGCGAAGACGATCATCGAAACCCTCGCCCGCAGAAAGCCGCGCGCGACTGCGGGCGTGCGCGGTACCGTCCGAATCAGCTTCACTGTTGGCCAGTCGGGTGAGGTGCGCGAAGCTCGAATCTCGCGGTCCAGCGGCCAGAAGGTCCTGGATGAAGCTGCCCTTTCGGCTGTTCGGAGCGCAAAGTTTCCGGTGCCGCCCCCGGCCCTGGCGAACGGCAATTTGAGTTACGAGGTGCCCTACATTTTCAGATAACCAACTTATCCACCGGAACCATTCACCTCGATAGGAAGTCAGTCAAAGGACAACGTCTGCCAACGTGCTATCGAGGTGGTCATCGCGAATTCCAGCAAGGTGGTTTAGGCATGGCGCGGCTCGCTCGCAGTCTGGATCAGCGGCAGGATCACTATGACGTCATTGTCGTGGGCTCGGGCTATGGAGGCGGCGTTGCTGCGTCACGCCTGGCACGCGCCGGCAAGCGCGTAGCCGTTCTCGAACGCGGACGCGAGTTTCTGACCGGCGAATTTCCCACGCGTTTTCCGGATTTGCGAAACGAGCTCCAAGTACGCGGCCGGCGAATGAACATGGGCCGAGAGACGGCGCTTTATGACGTTCGCCTCGGTGACGACATGCACGTGTTGGTCGGCTGCGGCCTCGGCGGAGGCTCGCTGGTCAACGCGGGAGTCGCGCTGGAGCCGGATCCGCGGGTGTTTGCCGATGAAGTCTGGCCCGGCCAGATGGCGCAAGACGATTTTCTCGCGGAAGGATTCCGGCGCGCAAGGCGCTGGCTTCGGCCAGCCAGCGATCCGAAAGCTGCGGAACACCTGAAATTTAAAGCTCTTTCTGCAGCGGCCCGCGCGGTTGGCGCCGAACCAATCGCGCCAACGGTGGTCGTCAGTTTTGAGGAAAACATCAACGTTGCCGGAATTGCGCAACCGGCTTGCACCCGCTGCGGTGATTGCTGCGGCGGTTGCAACGTCGGGGCAAAAAACACCGTTGCGTTGACTTATCTTCCGGATGCGGCTCGTCACGGCGCGCATCTTTTTACGGAAGCGATGGTGCGGTCCCTCGCGCGCCGCCGGGATGGCCTTTGGCAGGTCCGTATCCGGCGCTTAGACGGCACAAACGGCGACGCCAGCGAGATTGCATTGACGGCGGAAATGGTCATCTTGGCAGCCGGTACGCTGGGTTCGACGGAAATCCTGCTGCGCTCAGCCGCTGAGGGCCTTCCTCTTTCGCCACAGCTCGGCGAACGATTTTCGGCAAATGGAGATATCATCGCCTTCGGATACGGCGCGAACATGCCGGTCAATGCGATCGGCACAGGTTATCCGCCACGCATCGAACTCGAGGGATGTGTCGGCGCCTGCGTTTCCGGCCAGGTCGAGCTCCGAAATGCTACCGATCTCGCCCAAGAGCTTACCGTCCAGGAAGGTGTGCTTCCGTCCGCCCTTGCGCCAATCTTGCCGGTCTTGTTCATGCCCAACGGGCGGTTACTCGGTGCCGTTCAGAGCCTGATCAACGGTGTCTACAAGGGGCCGTTCTCAAGGCTTCAAACGTTTTTCGCCGTTTCCCATGACACTTCCACCGGCCGTCTCGTCCTTGACGGCGATCGCGTTACGGTTTCCTGGCCCGGCGCCAGAGACGAGCCGGTTTACCAACGACTCGATGCGATATTGTCGAAGCTCGTCGAGGAAGTCGGTGGCAAGTACGTCAAAAATCCTTTATCCGGCACGCTGATGGGTCATCAGCCCGCAACAGCACACCCCCTCGGAGGCTGCGCCATGGGCCGCGACCGCACAGAGGGGGTAGTGAACCACAAAGGGCAGGTTTTCGACGGCCGCAAAGACGCTGGCGCGAACGACGTCTATCCGGGCCTGTACGTTATGGATGGTGCTGCAATCCCCCGCTCGCTCGGGGTCAATCCGCTGCTCACAATCACCGCACTCGCCGAACGAGCCATGCTCCACATGGCTCAGGACTTCGGGCTTTCGTTTCACGACGAAGCTGTGCCCGTCGCAACGCCGGCATCACCTTCTGCCCCGGGACTTTTGGCTCAGGCTTGAGAATCACATCTCAGCCGGCAGGGTCTTGGCTTCGTACGTACAAAGATCTCGAATGAGGCACCGCGGACATTCCGGCTTCTTCGCCTTGCACACATACCGGCCGTGCAGGATGAGCCAGTGATGGGCATTCCTGGCGTAGTCGGCCGGAATGATCTTCAGGAGTTGCTGCTCCACTTCCAGTGGCGTCGAGCCATTGGCCAGGCCAATCCGGTTTGCCACCCGGAACACGTGGGTATCGACGGCCAAGGTTGGCTCGCCAAAAGCCACGTTCAGCACGACGTTTGCGGTCTTTCGGCCTACGCCCGGAAGCTTTTCGAGTGCCTCCCGGCTGCGCGGCACCTTTCCGCCGTACTCCTTGATAAGCTGTTCGGAGAGCGCAATGACGTTCTTCGCCTTGTTGCGGTAGAGCCCGATTGTCTTGATCGCCTCGCGCAGGCGCTCTTCTCCGAGGGCGACCATTTTTTCAGGTGTATCTGCTATTTTGAACAGAGGCCGGGTTGCTTTGTTCACCCCGGCATCCGTCGCCTGCGCTGAAAGGACAACGGCAACGAGCAGCGTATAAGGATTATGATACTCGAGCTCGCTTTTCGGCTCCGGGTTGGCCGCCGCAAAGCGGCGAAAGATCTCGCGCACAGTTTCAGCCGAGAGCTTCGAGCGGGTGTGTCGCCGCGTCGACTTGGCCTTGGCGGGTGTTGTGGGAGAGAACTTTGCCTTGGCGTCCATTGTTATCCGTTCGAGATGAACTGAGAGTGGCGAGTCATGACCGACAATGAGCCGCTAACGCAACCCGATTCGGGCTTTCATGCTATTCTGACGCCGTATCGCTCTCTCAGCCCCACCGGGTTTCTCATCCTGATGACCCTGATCGGCGGTTTCAGCTTCGCCCTGGGCATGATGTTTCTCATGATGGGCGCTTGGCCGATCTTTGGCTTCCTCGGACTTGATGTTCTGCTGGTCTACGTTGCCTTCAGGCTCAATTATCGATCTGGCCGCGCTTTCGAGCTCGTAGACGTGACACGCGATCAGGTCCTTGTCACGAGGGTGCACCCGGATGGTCGACGGGAAGAATTCGAGTTCAATCCTTTCTGGGCCCGCGTGTTGCTCAAGGAGTGGCCCAACGGACGCACCGAGCTCCGGCTCGTCGCCCAGGGTCGTGAACTGCTGTTTGGCCAGTTCCTGACGGATGACGAACGGCGGGACTTTGCGTCGGCCCTAAAGGGCGCGTTAATCGAAGCCCGCGGTGCAAGAATCTGAGGAACGCCAAGAATCGGGTGGCCATCAGGTCCTTCGGTGCTTACTTGGGCTCAAGTGACCGAAGCAACGGCAAGGACCTGCCATGTTGCAGCAGCTCAATGCGATCCCGATCGTTCCCGGAGAAGCGGAACCCTCGCGCGACTACGAAATCGTTCGTCGGGCCATCGCCTATCTTTCCCAAAATTGGAGCGAGCAACCCGACCTGGACCAGCTGGCCCGTCAGCTCGGGCTGAGTCCCGCTCACTGCCAAAAGGTTTTCAAGCGCTGGTGCGGCCTGAGTCCCAAGGAGTTCGTGCAGGCCATCACGGCGGACCACGCCCGCAAGCTGCTGGCCGGATCTACGAGCGTGCTCGAATGCGCGTATCAGGTTGGGCTTTCCGGGCCGAGCCGCCTGCACGACCTCTTCGTCAGCCACGAGGCGATGACGCCTGGTGAATTCAAACGTCGCGGCGCGGGGCTCGAGATGGCCTATGGATTTCACCCCACGCCATTCGGAGAAGCTCTGCTCATCGCCACCGAGCGGGGCGTTGCCGGGCTAGCGTTCGTCAACGAGGACGCCGGGCAAGACCGGCAAGACGTGTTGGCAGAAATGAAGGCCCGTTGGCCGCTTGCCAGATACGTCGAGGCCCCCGAGCGAACCATGCCTCACATCCAGCGAATCTTCGACTGCCGGAATTGGACCCCCGAACAGCCCGTTCGCATCGTCCTTATTGGAACCGACTTCGAGGTGCGCGTCTGGGAAACGCTTCTCAAGATCCCGATGGGTTGTGCCGTGAGCTATTCCGATATCGCGCGCCATCTCGGCTGTCCGACCGCGTCACGGGCTGTCGGGACTGCTGTCGGTCGCAACCCGCTATCGTTCGTGGTCCCTTGTCATCGCGTGCTGCGCGCCGATGGAAGCCTTGGCGGCTATCACTGGGGTTTGACGCGCAAGCGGGCGCTGATCGGCTGGGAAACAGGTTGGTTGCGCAGCCGGGCTGCTGCCACACCCAGTTCTGGACAAGCTGAGTCTTGAGGTTTGGTGGAGCCGAGGGGAATCGAACCCCTGACCTCTGCAGTGCGATTGCAGCGCTCTCCCATCTGAGCTACGGCCCCATCGGCGCAGCTGGGCGCACGGGAGTTGGCATTTAGTGGCGGGCCTTGGGGGTTGTCAAGCGAACCTCGTTAATGCGCGACACAGCAACAGCCCAACCCTATAGAAAGGCCTTCGGTTACCGTACGGTGACGCCGCGGGCGTGCCGTGCTTGCCCGCAATGCTCCGGTTCGTCTACACCTTGCGGCAGCGAACACGAGGAGGTCCGCCCGCGATGATACCTTTGCTGCTCTTCATCGATTACTTGCTCAACCTCTACACTTGGGTGGTTATCGCCAGCGTCATCTTCTCGTGGCTGATCGCCTTCAACGTCATCAATCCTTACAACCAGTTCGTTCGATCGGTCTGGCAGGCGTTGAACGCCGTGACGGAACCCTTGCTTCGACCCATTCGCCGCTACATGCCGGACCTGGGTGGCATTGACCTGTCTCCAGTCGTGCTGTTGCTCGGCATCTTCTTCATCCGTTCGGTGGTGATCCACGGCTGGCTCATCGGTGGGCTTTTGGCGGGGTGACAACCTCAAAGTCAGAGCAGTCGATCTGGCGCCCCGTCGCCTCGGGGATCGCGATCCGCGTGCGGCTGACCCCGCGGGCCCAGCGCGATGCCGTCGACGGGCTGGAAGAGACGCCAGAAGGGCCAGCCCTGAAAGCACGCGTCCGAGCTATTCCAGAGAGCGGGGCTGCAAATGAAGCGTTGGAACGCCTCGTGGCTGATTGGCTGGGAGTGCCCAAGAGCACGGTCGAGGTGACAGCTGGTGGCAAATCTCGCCTGAAGACCGTAACGGTTGCGGGCAGCTCGGATAGTTTAGCTTCGCGACTGACGGCCAAACTTGCGGAGATTGGCGGCGCAAAGCCCAAAAGGAACGCGTGAGGATCCAAGAATGGCTCGGGCAAGGATCATCGACGGCAAGGCCATTGCGGCAGAGCTTAGGAAGGCTGTTGCAGCGGAGGTCGAAGCACTCAAGCGCGAAAAAGGAGTCACCCCGGGCCTCGCTGTTGTGCTGGTCGGTGACGATCCGGCCAGTCAGGTCTACGTGCGCAACAAGGCGCGCCAGACCGTCGAAGCCGGAATGAAGTCATTCGAGTACAAGCTGCCGGCAACGACGAGCGAAGCGCAGCTTTTGAAACTGATCGACGAGCTCAACCGTTCGCGCGACGTCCACGGGATTCTCGTTCAGCTTCCGCTGCCGCCGCAGATCGACACCCGCAAAGTCATCGAGGCGATCGATCCCGCCAAGGACGTTGACGGCTTTCATCCCATCAACGTGGGCCACCTTTCCGCTGGCGAGCCAGCCCTTGTGCCATGCACACCGGCAGGTTGCATTATATTGGCGAAGTCCGTGCAACCTGATCTTAAGGGCCTCGAGGCGGTTGTCATTGGCCGCTCCAATATTGTCGGCAAGCCGGTCGCGCAGCTTCTCCTGCGCGAAGATTGCACCGTGACAATTGCCCACTCCCGCACTCGCGATCTACCGTCAGTAGTTCGCCGCGCCGACCTCCTCATCGCTGCCGTTGGCCGGCCCGAGATGGTGCGGGGCGACTGGATCAAGCCGGGTGCCATTGTGATCGATGTTGGCATCAACCGTATCGAAGGCTCAGAAGGCCAACCGCGCCTCGTCGGTGATGTGGCCTTTAACGAAGCCGTAGAGGTGGCCGGAGCTATAACGCCAGTCCCGGGTGGCGTCGGGCCGATGACCATTGCCTGCTTGTTGAAGAATACGGTGGGCGCAGCGCAGTCTCAAACTCAGTGAACCGCGTTCACAAGCTCCATTACAGCCATCTGTGTTAGTTTTGAAACAGTTGTGCAACTATTAGTTACACATTCTAGACATTGCACGCGAATCGTTCCCTTGTTCCAGGTCGATGGGTCGAGCGTCCGCAATTATTACAAGCCGTCACCATTTAAAGAGGATTGAGGATGAAGAAGGCTTTGCTTGGGCTCGCTACCGCAGCGGCCCTTATAGTGGCCGCTGGGGCCGCCAATGCTGATGGCTATAGCTATGGTTCTGTGAAAGACCTGCCGCCGCCGGCACCGCAGGTCAATTGGCACGGACTTTATTTCGGCGTTGCTGTGGGCTACGGAATAGCTTCCACCGAATTAAAAGCACGAGCTGAAGAGTGGGATCCCGTTCCCCCATCCGTCTACGAGCTTGATGAATTAGCTGTTAGCAAGCTGGATGGCATCAGCAGCAAGGGTTTTCAGGGCACATTGACCCTTGGTTATGATCGTCTAATCCATCCAAATTTTCTGATTGGTATCTTTGGTGATTATACCTTTGGCGACCTCAAGACTGATGGATCGGCAAATCTTTGGCTGGGCAGGGCCGACTTCGAAGCTTCAAGTCTCTTTTCTGTAAAAGTCAAAGATAGTTGGGCGATTGGTGCACGTATCGGCCTTATTCGCGCCTGTTGCACAATGTGGTATCTGTCTGGCGGCTATGCTCAGGCAGATTTCGACTGGAAAATTGCCGGCGCGGAATATGACGGGGGGATCTCGTCGATTCCGATTACATTTCAGGTGGAAAGAAGCTGAAAGGGTGGTTCATTGGTGGCGGTGTCGAGCATCAACTTCACGACAATCTCTTCTTGAAGCTTGATTACCGTTATACCAGCTATGATAAGAAGCGCCTGGCATCTTATTCTGGACCAGGAGATTGCTGTGATGAAATTGTCAGAGCCTACCTCGATAGCCAGACAGACGTCCACACCGTCCGCCTCGGCTTAAACTGGAAGGTCGATCTCTTCCACCGCCACCAGATTTATTCTGAGCCATTGAAGTAACTGATGCGTTTTAACACGTCCAAATCTGAAAAGGACCGCTGAAAAGCGGCCCTTTTTGTTACCCGCGTGGCGCTATTCCACCCCCTCCACGATCACCAAATCTACGATCGCATTGGCGTCACGGATCTTCGCTGCCGCCTGATATTCCGGCGAATCGTAGCACGCCTTGGCCTGTTCGTAGCTGTCGAACTCAATCACGACATGGCGCTGGCGCTCGATGCCGCTGCGTGTTTCGTATTTTCCGCCGCGCACGAGAAATCGGCCGCCATACTTGCGAAACGCCTCGGCGTTCGCTGCCACGTATTCCTTGTATCCCTCCGGATTCGTGACCGTTACGTGCCCGATCCAATATCCTTTTGCCATTTCGCTTTCCTCGTTCAGGCTTCTTCATATTTGGCAAGCGACGCTTTCGCGGCTTCGAGCAATTTCGCCCCGTCGATATTTCGACCCTGAACCTCTTTGATCCAGTTGTCGATTACTGGCTTGGTCGCCTCGATCCAGCGCGCCTTTTCCTGTTCGCTGATTGCGGAAATGACATTTCCGCGCTTCTTCACCATTTCCGAAATTTCGGCGCCGATGTCATCGAACATTTTGCCGGCTTCCGTCGCCAGAGCCATACCGGATTGTTCGTCGAGAACCTTCCGCAAATCGTCCGGCAGGCTTTCGTATTTTGCGCGGTTCATGGCAAGCATGAATGTCGCCGTATAGAAGGTCGGCGAACCCGGAATTTCGGTGTGGTACTTCACCAGCTCGTGCACCTTGATCGAAGGCACGACCTCCCACGGAATAACCGCGCCATCAATAACACCTTGCGCCAAGCTCTCGGGCACCTGTGGCACGGGCATGCCAATCGGGCTGGCGCCAAGCGCTTTCAACCCCTCGCCGGCCAGCCGCGTTGGGAAGCGCAGCTTGAGGCCCTTAAGGTCCTCCATCGTTTTGACCTGGCGCTTGGCATGAATGAGCCCGTGGTCGTGACACCAGAAGCAAAGGAGCTTGACGTCCTTTGTTTCCTCCTTGAGGTGCTCCTCTGCGAACTCCTGCGCCGCACGGGCATTGATCCGCGCCGACCGCGCCGCAACAAACGGCAGCTCGAACACCTCAGTGGATGGGAATCGCCCGGCTGTGTAGCCCGGCAAAGTCCACACAATATCTACCACGCCGTCTTTCGCCTGATCGTACAGCTGCGGCGGCGTCCCGCCGAGTTGCATGGACGGGTAAAGCTCGATCTTCAGGCGCCCACCGGTTCCTTCTTCTACGCGCTTCGCCCATGGCTCGAGCATGTGCTTGGGCACGCTGGCAACCGGGGGCAAGAAATGGTGAAGTTTCATCGTCACCTCGGCCGCATGGGCTCTCGTCACGCGCAACACCGCGGGAGCAGCGACGCTGGCTCCGGCAGCGGCAATAAAGGTGCGGCGGCTAACGGACATGGCTGCGAACCCTCCAACTCGTCGAAAACGCACTCTCCCGGCGCCCGCCGAACCGGCGTGGTCACCAATATCGTAGCTACACCATCGGCCCGTAGCGTGCGAGCGGAAGTCAAGCCTCCAGCGTTCACATCTGCTCGGCTGTTTGCGTGTTGGCGGATGAGCTTTGGTGTGATTTGCTACGGCGCAAAACGACCATGGATCAGCAGAGGAAACGCATGCGTTACGAAGCGCCGGAAACGCTGGAGGCTGCGGTTACGCTTCTGGCGAATGAACCGGGTGAGGCCCGCGTGCTGGCTGGGGGCACTGATCTTCTCGTCCAGCTCAAAACCGACATTATTGCTCCGCAGCTTCTCGTCGACATCAAGCGCATTGCCGAGCTTCGAGAAGTGAAGCGGGAGGCTGGTGGCTTTCGGATTGGAGCCGCCGTCACCGGTGCGGAGCTGAAGGAGCATCCAGAACTGAAGACAGTTTGGCCCGGCGTCGTCGAAGCCGCAAACCTCATCGGCTCAACGCAAGTCCAAGGCCGGGCGACGCTGGGTGGCAACCTGTGCAACGCTTCACCGGCGGCAGATAGTGTGCCCGCTTTGATTGCGGCTGGCGCCAGGGTGACGGTCGTCGGCCCGAACGGTCGCCGCGATCTTCCTGTCGAGAATGTCGTTTTGGGCCCGCGCCGCTTGGCCTTGGAAAAGGGCGAGTTCGTCGTGTCGTTCTTCTTGCCGCCGCGTCCACCGCGTTCGGCTGATGCCTACCTGCGCTTCATTCCGCGGACGGAAATGGACATCGCAGTAGTCGGAGCAGGGGTTAATCTCACTCTCAATGAGGAGGGCAAAGTCACGGCAGCGCGCGTCGGGCTGGGGGCGGTCGCGGCCCGCCCGCTTCTGGTGCCCGAAGCGGCCGAAGCTCTCGTCGGAAGTTCGCTCGAAGATCAGGCGCTTGCCCGATTCGAGGAAGCGGTGAGGTCCGCGTGCCAGCCAATCGACGACAAGCGTGGCACGCGCGAATTCCGGATTAAGGTGGCGGGCGTGATGGCGCGCCGCGCAGCACTGAAGGCTTATGAGCGGGCGAGGTCTCGATAATGGCGAAGCATCACATCGCGTTCACAGTCAACGGCGACCCGGTTGAGACCCTGTGTGAAACCGAAGAGACGCTGCTCGACGTGCTTCGTAACGGGTTGGGCCTCACCGGCACGAAGGAAGGATGCGGCACCGGCGATTGCGGCGCGTGCAGCGTGATCCTTGATGGTCGTCTCGTCTGCTCCTGCCTCGTCCTCGGCGTCGAGGCGAACGGCAAGTCAGTCGAGACCATCGAAGGCATGGCGCGAGGAGACGAGCTACACCCGTTGCAGCGGAAGTTCCTGGAGCACGCCGCGCTACAGTGCGGCATCTGCACTCCCGGATTTCTCGTTGCCGCGAAGGCGCTTCTCGATCGCAATCCCAATCCGACAGAGACAGAGGTGCGCTACTGGCTGGCCGGCAATCTCTGCCGATGCACGGGCTATGACAAAATCGTTCGTGCCGTGTTGGACGCAGCCGCCGAGATGAGGAGGGCCTGAGCCATGCAGGAACGAGTCCGCAACGCCGAGGCCGCTACTGACCTGAAAGTGATCGGCACACGGCCCATTCGTCCGGATGGCGTCGACAAGGTTACTGGGCGTGCGCGCTTTGGCGCTGACTACAATTTGCCCGGGCAGCTCATCGGAAAAGTTCTGCGCAGCCCTTACCCGCACGCGCGGATCAAGCGCATTGATACGTCGAAAGCCGCCGCCCTCCCCGGCGTGAAGGCTATCGTCACGCGCGATGATTTCCCGGATCAGCCGTCGGAGTTCGTGCCGGCAGGCGAAATGCTGATCAACTACCGCGATCTCGTGCGCAACATCATGGCCCGCGAGAAAGTCCTTTACGAAGGCCATGCGGTTGCAGCGGTCGCGGCCACCAGCGCCAGCATTGCGAAGCAGGCCCTGAAGCTCATCGAAGTCGAGTATGAGGTGCTGCCGCACGTCCTCGACGTCGACGAAGCGATGCGCCCGGACGCACCGCTTCTGCACGAGAACATGATCACAGCCGGCGTTGACCCGGCGCCGAACACGCCCTCCAACATCGCCAAGCGTGTCGAATTCAAGCTCGGCGACGTCGAAAAGGGCTTCGCCGAGGCGGACGTCATCATCGAGCGCGAGTTCAAGACCAAGCCCGTTCATCAGGGCTATATCGAACCGCACGCCTGCCTTGCCAATGTCTCCGAGGACGGCCAAGCCGAGCTTTGGGTGACGACGCAAGGCCACTGGATCGTGCGTGCCCATTGCGCGCGTCTGCTGGGCTGGGATGCTTCCAAACTTCGCGTCATCGCGAGCGAGATCGGCGGCGGGTTTGGCGGAAAAACCGTTGTCTACCTCGAGCCGGTCGCGCTCGCGCTTTCCGCGAAAGCCAAGCGGCCGGTGAAGATGGTGATGACGCGGGATGAGGTATTCCGCGCCACCGGCCCAACGTCAGGCGCGACAGTGCGCGTGAAGATTGGGGCCAAGAAGGATGGGCGCATTACAGCCGGCGAGGCCGAGCTCAGGTATCAGGCGGGTGCCTTCCAGGGATCGCCTGTCGGTCCCGGCGCCATGTGTGCGTTTGCGCCGTATGACCTCGAGAACGTGAAGACCGTCGGCTACGACGTCGTCACGAACCGACCCAAGGTCGCGGCTTATCGCGCGCCAGGAGCGCCCATCTCTGAGTATGCGGTTGAAAGCGTGGTCGATGAGCTGGCAAAAGCCATCGGCATGGACCCGATTGACTTCCGCCTGAAAAACGCGGCGAAGGAGGGCACGAAGGCGGCTTATGGGCCGAAGTTTGGACCCATCGGGCTCATTGAAACGTTGGAGGCCGCCAAGGCTCACCCCCACTGGTCTGCGCCGCTAGGACCGAATCAAGGCCGCGGTGTCGCTTCAGGCTTCTGGTTCAATGTCGGCGGCGAGACGACTGTTCAGCTCCATCTCAATGAAGATGGCACCTTCAATCTGGTCGCCGGCACGCCGGACATCGGCGGGTTGCGCGCCTCGCTTTGCATGATGGCGGCGGAGGAGTTGGGCATCGATCCCTCGCGCATCCGCCCGCTGATTGGCGACACGGCTTCGTTGGGCTTCAACTTCCTGACGGGCGGTAGCCGCTCGACTTTCGCCGGCGGCATGGCCGTTGTCGAAGCCGCAAGGAAGGTCATTGCTCAGGCGCGCGAGAGAGCCGCGAAGCTGTGGGAGCTGCCGCTCGAAGAAGTCATTTTCGAGGATGGCTTGGTGAAGCCGACGGGCGAGCACGCCGGCAAGAACCTGGTGCTTAGCTTTGCCGATCTCGGGCGGCTTGCCGGGAAGACGGGCGGCCCCATCGTCGGCAACGCCTCACTGACAGCCCACGGCGCAGCCCCAACCTTCGGCACGCACATCGCTGACGTCGAGGTGGATCCGGAGACGGGCAAGATCTCGGTTATCCGCTACACGGTCATTCAGGACGCCGGCCGGGCAATTCACCCAAGCTATGTCGAGGGTCAGTTCCAGGGCGGCGCCGCGCAAGGAATCGGATGGGCGCTCAACGAGGAATACATCTACGGTGAGGATGGGCGCCTGCAGAACCCGAGCTTCCTGGACTACAGAATGCCAGTAGCCTCGGATCTACCGATGATCGACACGGTCATCGTGGAGGTGCCGAACCCGCGGCATCCGTATGGAGTGCGCGGCGTCGGCGAGACGCCTATTGTGCCGCCGCTGGCTGCTATCGCGAACGCGGTGGAAGACGCGACAGGCCTGCGCTTCACCGAGCTGCCGATGTCGCCACCAAGAGTGCTGGCCGCAATAGAAGCTGCACGGGCACGCGGAGACAAGAGGCTGAAACTCAAGTTCTGAAGGAAGAGCAAGGGCACGCCCCTTCAGCGTGCCTTTTAACCAATCATTAACTCTAACACTGCCCCGCCCCATCAGGCAGAGTAGGTTTACGAGGTGGTCCGACGAACCACCTCGATTATCGGGCAGCGCCTGGGGGGAAACGTGTCGCCCAAGGGATGGGTCTTTTTGACTTTCGTGGCGTCAGTCGCTGGCGCAACAGCGGGCTGGCTATCGACGCTGCCATCCCTTCCTTCCGCGGCTTTCCTTCCCAAGCGCGAGCTGATCGTTTTCGAAGCCGAAGGCTGCGTATACTGCCGCGTATATCGGCGCGAAATTCTGCCGGCATACGAAAAGGTGGCCCGCTTTGGCAGATTGACGATCAAATTTCTTGACGTGAACGAGATAGGTTTGCTCGAAGCGTCTTTGGCGAGTCCGCTGACCATTGTTCCAACCACCGTCGTTATGGTGGACGGCCGCGAAGTAGGACGCATTACGGGTTGCACGGACAAAACCGTTTTTCTCCATCTCATCAAAGCCTTGGACGAATCCCGCTGATTTGGCCCCAACGGACCGTTGTCAGAGGCCCGGCCTTCGGCTTTCATGACTATAGTCAGGCGTCGGAGTCTTACGCCAAGGGGGATGGGATGGACCGCAGGACCTTTTTGAAGGCCACAACGGTGACGGCGGGTTCAGGGCTTGCGCTCCAGGGCACCCCTGTATTGGCGGCCACAGAAGAAGAGCCTGCAGCACCGGCAGTAGCAAGAGTCCGCAAGACGCTGATTTTCGGCGCGGCCTGGTCGGATGACGTTCCTGTTTTCGCCGATGCCGCCCGTCGCCTTGCTCTGCGCGTGCAGCAAGTTCTCGGCGATGATTTTCGAATCATTCAAACGAGCGAAGCCGGCTCGAAACCCGACATGACATTCGGCTGCCAGCCTATCGGAATAGCGTCAGCATTTCTTGAGGGACTGCCTGGCTCCTACGCACTCAGCCCGATGCAGCATCAGGCTTGGCTGAGCATTGGCGGCGGACAACTGCTATGGGACGATCTTGCAGCGCAGCACGGATGGAAACCGCTATTGGCAGGTCATACAGGCCCTCAGCCTGGGCTGTGGACGACCTTTGATCTTCAAGAGACTTCCAGCCTTGCCGGCAAACGGCTCTTCGTCAGCGGCAGCTTAGGGCGAAGGCTTGTACATCAACTCGGTGCAGAGTTTGCGGAGGCCCCACCCCCAGAACTCGCAAATCAGCTCACCACGGATCAACTCGCTGCAATCGAGTGGGGAAATCCCGTGGCTGCATTGATGCTCGGGCTTCCTGACGCAGCCACGCATTTCTACCGCGGAGGCATTTATCGCGAAGGCGTCGCACTTGCCCTCAACGTTCGACTGCCGGTGTGGGAGAGCCTCAGCCCATCAGCTCAGGCGGCAATTGAAGGCTTAGCCGCTGAGCAGATGAATCTGGCGCTATCCGAATCGATGATCCACGGACGGCTCGCGGCACAATCCATCGAAGCCACACCTTCAATCATGGTAACCGATCTGCCAGCGCGCCTTTCAACCGAAATCGACAGAGTGACCGATCAGCTTATCAACGAAATTGCCTTAAGTTTCCCCGAGGCCCGCCGTATCCGCGACAGCTACCTCAATTTCCGGCGCATGCTCGGAAGTGAGCCCGATGCCCGCGCGTTGACTTAGCCGGCTGCGCACCCAGGCTGGTTGCGCTGCACACCTACTTGCTTGCAACTCACCCCCTACAGACCAACATTCTGGGTATTGAAACACTGGCAACCGAGCCAGCGTTTGCTCTTCCGGCGGCACTCGCGTAGCATTATGTCAGCAATGCTGACCTAGTTGGGTTCAGCGTTATTTGCGCGATGCCCTAAGCCGAGGTGCCCTAATGCCGAAGCGCGCAGCATTCAGCCTGAGCGACAAATACAATCTCGACGAACCATGGCAGATCCTCACGGGAACCCAGGCGATCGTGCGGCTCGCCCTGATGCAGCAGGTTCGCGACCGACAGGCTGGGCTCAATACGGCAGGGTATGTTACTGGCTATCGGGGATCGCCCATCGCAGGGCTTGAGGGCGCCTTTCAGCGCGCCAGATCCATCCTCGAAAAGCACAACATCGTTTTCCATCCGGGCCTCAACGAGGACCTCGCCGCCACGGCCCTCTGGGGCACCCAGCAAGCTGAGCTAAGAGGCGAAGGCAAGTACGACGGTGTCTTCGGCATCTGGTACGGCAAGGGGCCCGGGGTTGACCGTTCCGGTGACGTGTTCCGCCATGCCAACCACGCCGGAACTTCGAAGCACGGCGGCGTGCTCGCCCTCCTTGGCGACGACCACACCTGCGAAAGCTCCACCTCCGCGCACCAGTCCGAGTTCGCCATGGTGGACTACATGATTCCCGTGCTGAACCCGGCCGGCGTACAGGAAATATTGGACTACGGCTTGCTGGGCTTCGCGCTGTCACGCTATGCGGGCGTGTGGGTCGCCCTCAAGTGCGTGAAGGACAACATCGAAAGCACCGCCACGGTCGACGGCCGCATTGACCGTGTCGCCGTCCAGATCCCCAGTGCAGACGAATTTCGCATGCCGCCGGATGGTCTCAACATCCGGCTCAACGACCACCCATTGATAAAGGAAGCGCGGCTACACGACTTCAAGCGGCCCGCGATGCTGGCTTTCGCCCGGGCTAACAAGCTCGACCGTATCATCACGAGTGGTGGTCCATCGGCGCGGCTGGGCATCATCACCACCGGCAAGAGCTATCTCGACGTCCGTCAGGCCCTCGACGAACTCGGCATCGACGAGGTCAAGGCCAATGAGCTCGGCATCCGGCTCTACAAGGTCGGCATGGTCTGGCCACTCGAGCCCCGCGGTGTGGCGGCCTTCGCGCAGGGCCTCGAGACCATCATGGTGGTCGAGGAAAAGCGCTCGCTGATCGAAACCCAGGTCAAGGAGCAGCTTTTCGACACGCCGAACCGGCCGCGGGTCATCGGCAAGAAGGACGAGAATGAACAGTGGCTCTTCCCGGCCAAAGGCGCGCTTGAGCCAACTGACATCGCCGTTGCCATCGGTGAACGGCTGATCCGCCAAAACGTTGGCGGTGAAGCTATTAAGGCGAAGGTGGCCGAGCTAAAGCAGCTCAAGGGCAACCGGCCGGTCGAGCCGGAAATCTTTTTGAGGACCCCGTACTTCTGCCCGGGCTGCCCGCACAATTCGTCGACCGTCGTGCCCGAGGGCATGCGCGCGTACGCTGGCATCGGCTGCCACTACATGGTCCAGTGGATGGACCGCTCCACTGAAGGGTTCACTCAGATGGGCGGCGAGGGCGCCAATTGGATTGGCGAGGCGCCATTCTCGAAGCGGAAGCACGTTTTCCAGAACCTCGGTGACGGCACCTACATTCACTCGGGCAGCCTGGCTATCCGGGCTGCGTTGGCCGCCGGCGTGAACGTCACGTTCAAAATTCTCTACAACGACGCCGTAGCCATGACTGGCGGCCAGAAGCTAGACGGCAGCATTACGGTACCGCAGATCGCGGCCCAGCTTCTCGCCGAAGGCGTACGTCGCGTAGAAGTCGTAACGGACGAGCCGCACAAGTACACAGGTGCTCTTAGCCTTCCCGCTGGAGTGTCCGTCCACCACCGCCGCGATCTGATGGCGGTTCAAAAATCTCTCGCCGAGACCGAAGGCGTCACCGCACTCATTTACGATCAGACCTGCGCCGCCGAAAAACGCCGCCGTCGGAAGCGCGGCGAGTTTCCTGACCCTGACAAGCGCGTTTTCATCAACCCCGAAGTTTGCGAAGGCTGCGGAGATTGCGGCCGCAAATCGAACTGCGTTGCCGTCGTTCCGCTGGAAACCAGGCTCGGGCGCAAGCGCGCAATCGACCAGTCTGCCTGCAACAAGGATTTTTCCTGCACGGAAGGCTTCTGCCCCAGCTTTGTCACCCTCCATGGTGCCAAGGTGAAGAAGCTGAAGGGTGCCTCGGGCGACAGTGAGCTTGATCGGCTTGTTGCCGAAATGCCGGACCCCAAGCTCCCTGAGCTCAATGGCGTCTACTCGATGCTGGTCACCGGCGTGGGCGGCACGGGCGTCGTCACAATCAGTGCGATCCTTGGGCAGGCGGCGCACATCGAGGGCAAGGGCTTTGGCGGCATCGACATGACCGGCCTTGCCCAGAAGGGCGGTGCCGTTGCGTGCCACATGCGCGTGGCTCCGACTCCGAAAGATATCCATGCAATTCGCGTCGGCGTTGCTAACGCCGACCTCATTCTGGGCGGTGACCTCGTCGTTACGGCGTCAAACAAGATCCTGGAAACGATCCGACCGGATAAGACCGCAGTTGTCGTCAACACCCACGAGATGATCACCGGAGACTTCACGCGGAATCCGTCCCTCGTGGTCCCGGGCGACAGGCTACTGCAGTCGATTGCTGACCGGGTGCGCAAGGGATCGCTGCACGCGATCGATGCTCACGAGTATGCGGTGAAGCTCTTCGGCGACTCGATTGCCTCTAATATGTTCTTGCTCGGCTATGCCTACCAGCTCGGCTACGTGCCCATCGGCGCCGCCGCCATTGAAGAGGCAATCGTGTTGAACGGCGCCGCGGTGGAGATGAACCGCGCAGCCTTCCGCCTCGGGCGTCTGGCAGCGCACAACAAGGAGGCAGTCGACCGTATCGCGAAGCCGGTCGATCAGCACGTCCGCGAGGCTGAGACCCTCGACGAAGTTGTCGATTTCCGTGCGCGTCACCTCGTAGCCTACCAAGACGAGGAGCTGGCGGCCCGCTATCGCGCCAAGGTGGCGTGGATCGCTGCGGTGGAGGAGGACAAGGCTCCGGGCCGGTCCGGTCTGGCCCTCGCCGTTGCGCGGGCCTACCACAAGCTGCTTGCCTACAAGGATGAGTATGAGGTGGCACGCCTCTTCACAGACGGCGCGTTCCAACGTCAGCTCGAAGAGCAATTCGAAGGCGTACGATCTATAGAGTTTCACCTTGCGCCGCCGATTCTCGCCCCGTTCTTCAAGGACAAGACGACCGGCCATCCGCGCAAGATCCGCCTCGGACAATGGGTGCTTCCCGTCTTCCGCCTTCTGGCCAAAGGGAAAAAGCTGCGCGGCACAAAGTGGGACGTGTTCAGCTATTCAGCTGAACGCAAGCTCGAGCGGCAGATGATCGCTGATTATGAGCGTCTTCTGGATGAGATTGCTGCAGGGCTCAACCAAAGCAATCACGGCACTGCTGTTGCCCTTGCCGAATTGCCGCTGGAGATCAAAGGCTTCGGCCACGTTAAGCTCGCGAATTACAATGCCGTCAAGCGTCGCGAGGCGAGTCTGCTACAGGCCTTCACCAACCCAGCGCCAGTGAAGGTCGCTGCCGAATAGATTCGTCGAGCTGGACGCAATCAGCGATTCACGCAACGTTACGATTCATCAAGCGACACCCACTCCCCGGGGGTGTCTTGCGTGAGCGTTGTGATTCCGGATCAGCTTGAAAATGCCGCCTCCGAAAACCCCGCTTTTGACCGTCGACTGCGTGGTACTCAACCCCCGCGGGGAAGTCTTGCTCATTGAGCGGAAAAACGAGCCTTTCCGCGGGCATTTCGCCTTACCCGGCGGTTTTGTGGATATTGGCGAAACGGTCGAGGATGCGTGCCGCCGCGAGCTGATGGAAGAAACTGGCGTCAAAGCTGGAAAGCTTACGCTGGTGGGCGTCTACTCCGACCCAAATCGCGATCCGCGCGGCCACACCGCATCCGTGGTTTTTTTGACACGCGTACGGACGAACAAGATCGAAGCGGGCGATGATGCGGCCTCAGCACAATGGGTGGCTGATTGGCGCAAATTGCCCCTTGCATTCGATCACGCCAAAATCCTGGCGGATGCTATGCGTATGGCAAAGAAATAGTCGGATTGCGCAGAAGAGCACACACGTTTCATGGCCGGCCTCCTCAGACCTGTAACTGCCCTTCTCATCGCCGCCGCGATCCTTTTGATGGGGAACGGCCTTCTCAACGTCCTCATTCCTGTGCGCGCGGACGTGGAGCACTTCTCCCGACTTGCTATCGGTCTTCTGGGCTCCGCCTATTACGCCGGCCTTGTTCTGGGCTGCTTTTTCGCGCCGAAGGTCATCGCCCGAGTCGGTCACATCCGCGCCTTTGTCGCCTTCACCGCCATCGCCACCATCACACCGCTGCTGCATGCGATTTTGACGGAGCCGTTTTTCTGGTCCGCCCTTCGTGCCCTGAATGGCTTCTGCTTCGCCGGTCTTTTCATGGGCATCGAGAGCTGGCTGTGCGGCGCGTCGACCATGGAGACACGGGGGCGTGTGTTGGCCTCCTATACGGTGGTGAACCTGACCGTCGTCACGCTCGGTATGCAAATGATGGGACTGGGCACGCCAGGCAGCTTCGAGCTGTTTTCGCTGGTGGCCATCCTCTACTCGCTCGCTGCCGTTCCGGTGGCGCTGACGCGTACGTCGGCTCCTACTCCTCCCGCAACGGCGAAACTCCGCCTGGGCTGGCTCATCAACGTCTCGCCAGCAGCGGTCGCTGGCTGCTTCTTCACTGGTGTGGCCAACGGTGCGTTCTGGAGCCTTGCGCCGCTCTATGGCCGTAGCGCTGGCCTTTCGCTCACCGAAGTCGCGATGTTCATGACACTCGCCGTTCTCGGCGGAGCTGCCAGCCAATGGCCGGTCGGGTATCTCTCAGATCGCGTCGGTCGTCGCCCACTGCTCGTCACGGTCGGCATTGTGGGAGCAGCCGCGGGAATTGCCCTATACGTTCTCAGCACCAGCAGCCCCTGGGCGATTTTTCCATTTGCAGTGCTCTACGGTTGCTGTGCCTTTCCCATCTACACCCTCTGCGTTGCCCACGCGAATGACCTCGTGCACAAGAAGCGTGCCGTGGAGGTGTCGAGCGGCCTATTGCTCACATTCTCAATCGGCGCCGTAATCGGGCCGCTCGTGGCCGGTTACCTGATGAGCATCGCCGGACACGGGGCCCTGTTCCTGCACTCCGCTCTCGCGCACTCACTTATCGCCGTCGTAATGGTGGTCCGCGTCAAGCTGCGGCCGAAACTGCCGGCGGAGCGGAAAGAGAACTTCATCGTCGTTCCGAAGACCACACCCGCAGTCTTCGAGCTGGACCCGCGCGCAGAAGGTGTTTCCGTCGCCGAACCCGCAGGCGACTGCGAGAGCGATCCGGCCCCTGCGAACCCCTAAACGTTTGGCTTTACGGAACCCCATATCCCGTTGGGCTGAACTGCGCCAATCCGCAGGACTTGCCTCCAGGGAATAAAAGCCGTTTTATCGCGCTGACCTCCGGCCGGGCTTATCCGGCTTAGGCTCCAACCGATGGCAGATCCAATGGCAATCGAAGGAAATCTTTACGCGGCACTTGAAGAGCGCTTTCGCGCTGCTGGACAGGCGACGGCTTTCTCCATTCCAGGCGGGCCTGAAGTGTCCTACGCCGCTTTGGCCGATGACGTCGCTCGTATGGCGAACGCGCTGGTCGAACTCGGCGTGAAGCCCGGCGACCGCGTGCTTGTGCAGGTGGAGAAGTCGATCGCCAACGTGCAGCTCTACCTGGCGACTATCAAGGTTGGAGCGGTCTATAACCCCCTCAACACGGCCTATACGGCCGCTGAGCTCGACTATTTCATTCGCGACGCCGAGCCGACGCTGATTGTCGTGCCGAGCGAGAAGGTGCCGCGCGTCGAGCCCATTGCCGCGGAGCTCAAAGGGGCCCGCGTCGTCACGATGGAGGCGGACGGATCCGGTTCACTGACCGATCTTGCCAAGAAACAGAGCACGCAGCACGAGACGGTGGCGCGGGATTCCGATGATCTGGCCGCGTTGCTCTACACCTCCGGCACCACCGGGCGGTCGAAGGGTGCCATGATCACCCACCGCAACCTCTCGTCAAACGCAGAGGTTCTCCACGAGTACTGGGGCTTCGTGCCGGGCGATGTGCTTTTGCACGCGCTGCCAATCTTCCACACGCATGGCCTGTTCGTGGCACTGAATACGGCCTTCCTCAATATGTCGAAAGTCATTTGGCTGCCGAAGTTTGAAACCGAGACCGTGATGCGGCTGATGCCCGAAGCCACGGTGATGATGGGTGTGCCGACGTTCTACACCCGCCTCCTCGGCAATCCGGCGTTCGGCCGCGAGCATTGCGCCCGCATGCGGTTGATCATTTCCGGCTCGGCGCCCCTGCTGGCGGAGACGCATCAGGAGTTCGAGGCCCGCACGGGGCACAAGATCCTGGAGCGCTACGGCATGACCGAGGCCGGCATGATTACCTCCAACCCGTACAAGGGCGGTGAGCGCATCGCTGGTACAGTCGGTTATGCATTGCCGGGTATTTCCGTGCGTGTCGCGAAGCAGGACGGCACGATCCTGCCGCCGGGCGAAGTTGGCGTGCTGGAGGTAAAAGGCCCGAATGTCTTCAAGGGTTACTGGCGCAATCCCGAGAAGACGAAGGAGGAGTTCCGCCCCGACGGCTATTTCATCACCGGTGACCTGGCGATCATGGCGGAGGATGGCCGGGTGACGATCGTCGGGCGCGCGAAAGACCTCATCATTTCGGGCGGGTTCAACGTCTATCCGAAGGAGGTCGAGGAAGAACTGAATGCGCTCCCCGGCGTGAACGAGTCCGCCGTCATCGGCGTACCTCATCCGGATTTCGGCGAGGGCGTCATTGCCATCCTCACGCCGGAGCCGGGGGCAACAGTTCCGTCCGAGGCCGAGGTTATTGCGGCGCTCTCGAACAGACTGGCGAAGTTCAAGCTGCCGAAGCGCGTTTTCGTCGTCGATGAGTTGCCGCGCAACGCTATGGGCAAAGTCCAAAAGGCGGAGCTGCGCAATCAGTACGCCAAGGTGTTCACCAGCTGACGAAAAATAGGTCGTGAGACGTAGTTCCGTCTCACGACCTCACCTGTTGGCGGCGAAGGTCAGGCCGTAACCGATCCGACCCTACCCGTACGTCCGTTCGTCAGCGATGATCTTGCCGTCGTTCGGCAGGCTCCCGAACGGTTTCAGCTCGACGTTGCCTCTAAGCTTCGTAACCTCCTGAAGCGTCTCGGCAATACGCGCCGCCAATGCCGAATCTTGCGTTGGCGCCTCGGCGAGCAACGTCATGACGTCCTGCTCACCACTGCGGGTTACCACCAGCCGCACACGCCCAAGCTCAGGATAGCGCTTCCCAATCGCCACCACCTGCTGGGGATGCACAAACATGCCCTTGACCTTCGTGGTCTGGTCGGCGCGGCCAAGCCATCCCTTGATGCGCATGTTGGTGCGGCCGCACGGGCTGATGCCCTCCATCACGGCCGACAGATCTCCCGTCGCGAGCCGGATCATCGGATAGTCGCGGTTGAACGAGGTCACGACTACCTCGCCCACCTCGCCCGGCGGCAGGGGATCTCCTGTGCCAGGTTGCACGATCTCGACGATAACCCCCTCGTCGACAATCATACCCTCGAGTGCCGAGCTCTCGTAGGCAATCACGCCCACGTCCGCAGTCGCATAGACCTGATAAACAGCGATCCCACGCTCCCTGTACTCCTGCCGCAACGACGGATAGAGCGCTCCCCCTGAGACCACGGCGCGCTGGAACGACGTAATGTTCCGGCCGGCCTCCTTGGCTTTATCCAATAGGATTTTCAGGTAATCCGGCACGCCGACATACGCCGTTGGCTTCAGCCGGGCGATGAATTCGAGCTGCTGCTCCGTATTGCCCGGCCCTGCGGGGATGACCGTGCAGCCCAACGCTCGCGCGCCAGCATCCATGATCCAGGCGCCCGGCGTGAGGTGGTACGAAAAAGTATTGTGCACGATATCGCCCTTGCGGAACCCAGCCGCATAAAGCGCACGGGCCGAACGCCACCAGTCGGCACCAAACCCCTCGGGTTCGAAAATGGGCCCTGGCGACATGAAGATGCGCGCCATTGCGGAGGGATCCGCCGTTGCAAAGCCTCCAAACGGCAACTGCTCGGCCTGCAACGTGCTCAGTGACGACTTGCGCAAAATGGGCAACTTGGCCAGCGCCGCTCGATCAGTCACTTCCCTTGGATCGACATCAGCAAGATGGCGGGCCCAGCCGGGAGCCAACTCTTTCGCCCGCTGAATAACGCTCGGCAGCATATTGAAAAGGGCGATTTCACGCTGCTCGGGATCACGAGTTTCAAGCTGATCGAAATGCGCAGACGTCATGCTCTCCTCGATCGGTGGGACTCACGGCCGGAGGAAATATCCCATCAACGATTCGAAATCATTGCGACCGATATCGCCGGTTCGATTCGGTCAGCGAGTGTGGCTGTGACTCTAACCTGTCCTGATGCCGACTTCCACCGGTGGACTTATGCCAACCAGCGTTTCCGACGCTTGTAGGACTTCACGTCGCGGAAGCTCATCCGGTGCCCACCACCGATACCGAGGTAAAATTCTTTCACATCCTCATTCTCGCGCAATTCCTGCGCATCACCGTCAAGAACAACACGGCCATTTTCGAGGATGTATCCGTAGGTCGCGTATTTGAGCGCCACGTTTGTGTTCTGCTCCGCCAGCAGAAAGCTCACCCCCTCATTCCGGTTGAGGTTGTGCACGATTTCGAAAATTTCCTCGACAATCTGCGGAGCCAGCCCCATCGAGGGCTCATCGAGGAGGATCATTCTAGGACGGGACATCAATGCACGGCCGATGGCCGTCATTTGTTGCTCGCCACCAGAAGTATAGCCCGCAATGCTATTGCGCCGCTCCTTGAGTCTGGGAAAATAGGTATAAACTTTTTCGAGATCTCCCTGGATCGCCTTTGCTCCATCCTTACGTGTGAAGGCGCCGGTCAGCAGATTTTCTTCGACCGTCAGGTGGCCGAAACAGTGCCGGCCTTCCATCACTTGAATACAGCCACGACGAACGAGATCATTGGGCGTCAGGCCATCGACACGCTCGCCTCGAAACTCAATCGTTCCTTTCGTAACCTCGCCCCTTTCCGAACGGATCAAATTGGAAATGGCTTTGAGCGTGGTGGATTTGCCGGCACCGTTTGCGCCGAGAAGAGCAACCACACCGCCTTCAGGTACTTTCAGTGATACGCCTTTCAACACGAGGATCACGTGATCGTAGATTACCTCGATGTTGTTGACGGAAAGGATTGGCGCAGGAGACGTCATGCATTCACCATTGCCAATAGCAAAAAGGGAAAGTGCGAATAGGGAGGTCATTCACTCAATTTTTTGTCCCTATTCGCACATCTCATTTCACTATTCGCTCCTCTTCAGCCCTCTTTCGAGCAATCACGCGGCGTAATGCCCTTTTCTTTGGCATAGCCCGCAGCGGTCTCCTTCACGATTGGCAGGATGATGGAATCGTCCGCTTCGTACCAATCGGAGATCACATTCCACTGCTTGCCATCCCACTGATGGATGCGGGCAAATCGGGCCCCCTCGTGATCTTCACAGGAGAACTTCAAAGGCCGCATCATGCCCTCAAAGCCGAGCTCCTTGATGCGCTCAGCGGTGAGGTTGAGGTTTTCGAAGCCCCAGCGGATCTCCTCGCCTGTGAGCGGCCTCGTGCCAAACTTCTCTTGAGCCGTCCGGATGGCCTCCACGCCGATCATCGAGTTGATGATGCCACGATTGTAAAGGACGTGACCGATCTCTTCCGGCTTGGCGGCGCCTTTCCCGCGCGCATAGACATATTTTTCGATTTCATCATGCACCGGGTACCGTCCGGCTCCGTGCTGCATCATGAGCGCCTTGTAGCCCTTTGCCTGGTCACCGGCAGGAGCAACATCCGGCTCGGCGCCCGACCACCAACCGCCGATGATCTTGTCACGAGGATAAGCGACAGCGGCTGCCTCCTTAATGGCGGTGGAGTTCATCACACCCCAGCCCCATAGAATGACATAATCAGGACGGTTTTGACGCACCTGCAGCCATTGGGATTTCTGCTCGACGCCCGGATGCGTCACAGGAATGAGCAGCAGCTCGAATCCGTTCAGCTGTGAGCGCTTCTGCAGCAACGGAATTGGCTCTTTGCCATAAGGGCTGTCATGATAGACCAGGGCAATCTTCTTGCCCTTGAGCTTGTCCATCCCGCCGAGTTCTTTGGCGATGTGCTGGATCGCGACGTCAGCAGCCGTCCAGTAGGTGCCCATCGCGATGAAGTTCCACGTGAACACCGACCCGTCGCGACTGTCTGCCCGGCCATAACCACCTGTCAGCAACGGGATCTTGTCGCCCGGTGCCTTCTCGGTCAGCGCAAACGTGATTCCGGTCGAAAGTGGTGAAAAATAACCCGCACCGGTCGGCCCTTTACCTTTCAGGCGCTCGTAACATTCAACGCCTTTATCGGTCGCATAACCGGTTTCGCATTCCTCGAAGACGATCTTGACGCCATTGATGCCGCCATCCCGCTCGTTGATAAGATTCCAATAGTCCGCAACGCCGTTGGCGAACGGAATGCCATTCGGAGCATAGGGACCAGTGCGATAGACGAGCGCCGGCAAGAATTGCTCGTTCTGCGCTTGCGCGGGCAGCCCGAAAGCAGTGCCAGCCAACACGGCAGCAGCTGCCAGGCTCCATTTCTTGAAGTCCATTTTCTCCTCCTTGTTACGGCCCGGATAACCCGAGCTCTTCCTCGCGGGCCTTATTGTTGTTCCTTAGGCTTCAGTCTGCCGCCCCGCCTTGCAGACTCTGCCTCTTTTCTCGAGCCGCCCTAGTAGGGAAACGGCCAGAGCCTCAGCTTCTCCTTTGCGATGGCCCACAGCCGGGCAAACCCGTGGGGCTCAACGATGAGAAGAAAACAGATCAGCGCACCGGTGATGATGTAAACGAGATGCGAAACTGTCTCGACCGATAGGGGAACGCCCATCGCATGGGGTACCTGATCGAGGAAAATCGGCAGAATGAGAATGAAAGCTGCCCCAAGGAAACAGCCGAGTATCGATCCCAAACCGCCGATGATCACCATAAACAGCAGCTGAAACGACCGCTCGATGTTGAACGTCAGAGGCTCCCACGACCCTAGGTGCACGAAGGCCCAAAGCGCGCCGGCAACGCCAATAAAGAACGAGGAGATCGCGAATGCCGACAGCTTCGCGTAAAGGGGGCGGATGCCCATCAGCTCCGCCGCGATGTCCATATCGCGGATGGCCATCCATTGGCGCCCGATATTCCCCCGCGTCAGATTCTTCGCGATGACCGCGAAAACCGTTACGAACATGAGCGCAAGCATGTAGCGCTCCGCCGGCGTATTCACCACCCAGCCGAAAAAGTTGAGCTCCGGAGCGTTCACCGACCCCGACGGCGTGTAATTTGTAAACCACGGCACGCGAAGAAACAGCCAGTCAAAGAAGAATTGCGCGGCTAGCGTCGCGACCGCGAGATAAAGCCCCTTTATTCGCAAGCTCGGAATACCGAACAGAATTCCGACGAACGCCGCCATGCCACCTGAGAGAAGAATGGAAAAGAGCAGCGGCAGCTCCGGAATTCGTAGGGAGAAGTTGTAGGCGGCATAAGCTCCGATAGCCATGAAAGCCCCGCCGCCAAGTGAAATCTGACCGCAATAACCTGTGAGGATGTTGAGACCTATGGCTGCCAGCGACAGTATGAGAAACGGAATGAGAATGGCCTTGAAAATGTAGTCGTGCCCGAACGGCCCGATCTCGAAGTAGGCCAGAAGCGGAACGACAACGAACGCAAATGCGAGCAATATCGCCAACCCAATCCGATCCTGGCGGATCGGAAAAATCGCCATATCCCCAGCGTAAGAAGTCTTGAACTGCCCGGCCTCGCGATAGAGCACAGGTCTTGGCCCTCCCTAGATCCGCTCGATAATGCGTTCGCCAAACAGCCCCTGCGGCCGCACGAGGAGCACGGCCAATGCCAGGACATACGCGAACCAGTACTCAATGCCGCCGCCGATATACGGCCCCAGATAAATCTCTGCCAGCTTTTCACCGGCACCGATGACAAGCCCGCCAACGATAGCGCCTGGAATTGATGTAAAGCCGCCAATGATGAGCACCGGCAATGCCTTCAACGCCAGGAAGGTAATGGAGAACTGCACGCCGAGCTTCGTACCCCAGACCGTCGCTGCGACGACTGCAACGAGGCCTGCGATCAGCCACACGACGAACCAGATCCAGTGGATCGGGATGCCAACGGATTGGGCCGCGGCATGATCATCCGCCACAGCACGCAAAGCCCGCCCTGTTCTCGTCCATTGGAAGAAAGCGGCAAGCCCCGCGACGAGAATGCCGGCTATCACAGCGCCCCACACATCAAGCTTGCTGATCAGGATACCGCCGGGGAAAACTTCATCCAGAATAATCCAGGCGTCTGTTGGATAGAGTTGTAGCGGATACACGTCCGACCCGAACAGCATTTGCGCAGCGCCTTCGATGATGAACGTCGCGCCAATCGTCGACATGAAGAGCGTCATCTCGCTCTGATTGAGCAGCGGCCCGAGGACATAGCGTTCGATGAGCCATGCCGTGATAGCCATAATCGCGCCGGCAAAAAGCAGTGCCCCCACCACCGCTACTTCGAATGGCAAGCCTTTCGCGACGAGAAAATCCAGAGATCGCACCAGCGCCAAGCCTGCCAACAACACCATGGCGCCCTGGGCAAAATTGAACACGCCGGATGCCTTGTAAATCAGCACGAACCCCAGGGCGACCAGCGAATAGAGCACGCCGGCTAACAATCCGCCGATCAACACCTCAAGAAATGGCCCGAGACCTTCCACTCACGTTCTCCAAACGACGTTTGCCGTTTTCAATATGACCCTTGCCGAAGCGGTCACCTTGTGACGCCGAGATAGGCGTCGATGACATTCTGATTTCTCTGCACCTCGTCCGGCGTTCCGTCGGCGATCTTCACTCCGTGGTCCAACACCACGACGCGATCCGACAAATCCATGACCACGCCCATGTCATGTTCGATCAACGCAATCGTTGTTCCCAGCTGATCGTTCACGTCGAGAATGAAACGGCACATGTCCTGCTTTTCCTCGAGGTTCATACCGGCCATGGGCTCATCGAGCAAAAGCAGTTCCGGCTCCATCGCGAGCGCCCGTCCCAGCTCCACGCGCTTTTGCAAACCGTAGGGCAGCTTGCCGACAGGTGTTTTTCGAATGTGTTCGATTTCGAGGAAATCGATGATCCGCTCGACAACCTCGCGGTGGCGGATCTCCTCCTTCTGCGACCAGCCCCAGTAAACGGCCTGGCCCAGGATTCCGGTGCGCATCTTGAGCGTGCGGCCCGTCATGATGTTGTCGAGCGTCGACATTCCCTTGAAGAGGGCGACGTTCTGAAATGTCCGCGCTATTCCCTGGCTGGCGGCGATGTAGGGCGCCATGCGGTGCCGCCGCTGGCCTTTGAAGGTGATGGTCCCTTCCTGCGGGTGGTAGAAGCCGTTGATGACATTGAGCATCGACGTCTTCCCCGCCCCGTTCGGGCCGATAATGGCGCGAATTTCGCCCTTGCGAATATCGAAGGAAACGTCTCGGATGGCTTTGACGCCACCGAAGGAAAGAGAAACATTTTCGACCGAAAGAAGAATTTCTCTTTCCTCAGCCTTAGGCACCGCTGCCGGACGGTCCAAAGTCATGGCCACGGCTGTCATTCCGCCGCCTCCTTGAGTGCCGGCATCGCGGGCTCGTAAGTCGTCATGTCGACAATCCGAACATAGCCTTCAATCGTGCCTTTGCGACCGTCCTCGAACCTCACTTCCGTTCGGACGAAGCAATCCTTTGATCCGTCGTAGAGCGCCTGAATAAGTGGCGCGTACCGCTGAGCGATGAAGCCGCGCCGCACTTTCTGCGTTCGGGTCAGCTCGCCGTCGTCGGCATCGAGCTCCTTGGGAAGAATAAGGAACCGGCGGATTTGCGAGGAGGCCATTTTCGGCTCCTTCGCCAGCATCTGGTTGATCTCGTCCACGCGCTTCTCGACCATCGCGTAGACTTCAGGGTGCGCGGCGAGCTCTTGATAGCTCGCGTAGGTGACGTTGTTGCGCTCGGCCCAGCTGCCTACCGACACGAGGTCGATGTTGACGAACATGGCGACGTAATCGCGCCCGTCACCAAACGCCACGGCCTCCTTTATTTCAGGGAAGAACTTGAGCTTGTTCTCGAGATACTTCGGCGCGAAGAGCGACCCATCTTTCAGACGGCCAACATCCTTGGCGCGATCGATAATGACGAGATGGCCGCGACTATCGAAGAAACCAGCATCTCCAGTTCGCACCCAGCCATCCGGTGTTTTTACCGCAGCCGTCGCTTCTTCGTTCTTGTAGTAGCATTGGAAGACGCCGGGGCTGCGGAATAAGACTTCTCCGTTGTCTGCAATCTTGATCTCGACCTCGGGAGCCGGTGGCCCGACGCTTTCGGCGGAAATTTCGCCATCGGGCTGCATCGTAACGTAGACGGTGGCCTCCGTCTGCCCGTAGAGCTGCTTCAGATTGATCCCTAACGACCGATAAAACTTGAAAACCTCCGGTCCAATGGCCTCGCCAGCCGTATATCCAATTTTGAGGCGGCTTAATCCCAGCTGATTGCGAAGGGGCCCGTAAACGAACTTGTCTCCGATCCAGTAAAGAATGCGATCCGAAAGGGATACGGGTTTGCCTTCAAGAATCTGCTCCCCGCACCGGCGCGCGATGGCCATGAACTTGTCGAACATCCACCGCTTGGGGCGGCTGGCGTCCTCCATGCGGACGAAGATATCAGTGAGCGCAGCTTCAAAACGGCGGGGTGGACCGAAAAAGAACGTCGGGCCGATCTCCCGACGATCTGTAACCGTTGTTTCTAGGCTTTCCGGACAAGAAACGCAGAATCCTGCCTCATAAGCCTGTGCATAGGAGAAGATATGATCGCCGACCCACGCCATGGGCAGGTAGGCAATAATCTCCTCCTTCTCCGTGAGATTGTCGAACTGATTGGCGTTCCTCGCGGTGCGAATCAGATTCTCGTGGCTTAACACCACTCCTTTGGGCTGGCCCGTCGTACCGGAGGTATAAAGAATGACGCTCGTATCGCTGCCCTTGCCCTGGGCAATCTCGTCGAGCCACCAGTCAGCAATCGAAGGATTGGACTTCAGCTCTTTCCGCCCAAGGTCTTGTACGTCTGCGAACGCGTGCAGCCGGGTGTGGTCATATTTCTTGAGCCCCCGCGGGTCCTCATAAATCATGTGCCGTAGGGTCGGGAGCTGATCATTGATCGAAAGAACCTTGTCGACCTGCTCCTGATCCTCGACCACCGCGAAGGCGATCTCGGCGTGGCTCAGCACGAAGACCATTTCGGCAGCTACCGAGTCCTGATAGACGGGGACCGGAATAGCACCCAGGCTTTGCGCTGCAGCAAACGACCAATAGAGCTGAGGGCGGTTATCGCCGATTATGGCAACAGTTTCGCCGCGCTTCAGACCGAGAAGATGAAGGCCGATAGCAAACGCGCGAACCTCATCCAGCACCTGCGACCAGGTCCAGGTCTGCCAGATTCCCAGATCCTTCTCACGGTAAGCCGGGCGGAGAGCAAAGCGTTTGGCATTCCGAAGCAAAAGCTTCGGTAAGGTATCGAGCTCGAGGCCGGGCCCTCGAGACGGATTCCTCCCTTCCACGACGGCATTCCCTCCCTGCCGGCTTTGTGCCGGCTATCCTCTTTTCAGTACCAGTAAATATCCGCCTGCGTTTGGATGCAAGTTCGGCTTTCGGATGGTATTGAGTTGGCTGGACAAATCGGTGGCTTTGGAAACACATCGTCGCGCCCGGCTGATCTGGATTATCGCCACAACGGCTCTTAGGATGCCGGGCAAACTAACTTCGGGCATCGGAGAGGAACCATGGCGGACGAGCTATATCACTTCATCGGCGGAAAGAGGGTGAAAGGAACGAGTGGCCGGTTTGGCGACGTCTACTGGCCGATGACCGGCGAGGTGGCTGCCCGTGTTCCTCTCGCTTCCAAGGAGGAGGTGCGCGCGGCCGTGGAAAATGCGAAGGCCGCCCAGCCGGCTTGGGCCGCGACCAACCCGCAGCGCCGCGCCCGCGTCCTCATGAAGTTCATCGAACTCGTCGCGCGTGACAACGACAAACTGGCCGACAAGCTCGCTCGCGAGCATGGCAAGACGATCGCCGACGCCAAGGGTGACATTCAGCGCGGCATCGAGGTGGTCGAGTTCGCCATCGGCATCCCGCACCTGATGAAAGGCGAATTTACGGAGGGCGCCGGGCCCGGGATTGACATTTACTCAATGCGCCAGCCCCTTGGCGTGGTGGCTGGCATCACGCCTTTCAACTTCCCGGCGATGATCCCAATGTGGAAATTCGCTCCGGCCATTGCGTGCGGAAATGCCTTTATCCTGAAGCCGTCGGAGCGCGACCCCTCCGTGCCGCTCATGCTCGCCGAGCTGATGATGGAGGCGGGCCTGCCTCCCGGCATTCTCAACGTCGTCAACGGCGACAAGGAGGCGGTGGACGCGATCCTCGACGATCCCGATATCGCCGCTGTGGGCTTCGTCGGCTCAACTCCGATCGCCGAGTACGTCTACACGCGCGGTTGCGCTAATGGTAAGCGCGTGCAGTGCTTCGGCGGCGCCAAGAACCACATGATCATTATGCCCGACGCGGACATGAACCAGGCCGTCGATGCCCTGATCGGTGCCGGCTACGGTTCGGCGGGCGAGCGGTGCATGGCGGTCTCCGTGGCAGTGCCCGTCGGGGAAAAGACCGCAGATCTCCTCATCGAGAAGCTGATCCCGCGCGTCGAGAACCTGAAGATCGGTCCGTCGACGTCTCCGGATGCAGATTTCGGCCCGCTCGTGACCAAGGAGCACCTCCAACGCGTCAAGGACTACGTCGCTCTTGGCGTTCAGGAAGGCGCCAAGCTGCTGGTGGATGGCCGCAATTTCAAGCTGCAGGGCTACGAGAACGGCTTCTACATGGGGGGCTGCCTCTTCGACGAGGTGACGCCGAACATGCGGATCTACAAGGAAGAGATCTTCGGGCCGGTTCTGTCTGTGGTGCGGGCCAAGACCTACGAAGAGGCTCTTCGCCTCCCCTCGGAGCACGAGTACGGCAACGGCGTGGCCATCTTCACGCGCGACGGCGATACGGCGCGGGACTTCGCCAGCAAGGTGAATGTCGGCATGGTCGGCATCAACGTGCCCATCCCAGTGCCGCTGGCTTATTACACCTTCGGCGGCTGGAAGCGTCCGCGTTCGGTGATTTGAACCAGCACGGCCCGGACAGCATCCGGTTCTACACCAAGACAAAGACGGTCACCTCCCGCTGGCCGTCCGGCGTGAAGGAAGGCGCCGAATTCGTCATTCCAACGATGAAGTGAGGCAAGCTCCGGAGCCAAGGCTCCGGGGCTACCCAAAGTCCGTCCACGCACTCCGCAAAGGTCAGCGCACACCGTCTTTGAATTTGCCGACGGCTCGCTCATCGCCGTGTGTTGGCGACGTACCGACCTTTGGACGCTACCGACGATTGGCCCTGCTTCGACCACCAAGCGTCACAACAGAGGATGCGCATGCCGACTTACCGTCTCCACTGTTTCGCCCAGTCGGGCAACGCCTACAAGGTTGCTTTGTATCTCAACTGCGCCGGCATCGAATGGGAGCCGGTATTCGTCGATTACATGGCCGGAGCCACGCGCGATCCCGAGTGGCGCGCCCGCGTCAATCCCATGGGCGAGGTACCGGTCCTCGAGGTGGACGACAAGCGGCTGACCCAGTCAGGGGCAATTTTGACCTGGTTGGCTGACAAAACCGGAAAATTTGCTCCGAAGGGCGACGAGCAGCGATACGAGGCACTGCGCTGGATTTTGTTCGATAACCACAAGTTCACGAGCTATCTCGCGACGTACCGCTTCCAGCGTTGTTTCATGCCGCAGCCGCCTGATCCTGCAGTTCTTGCCTTTCTCAGAATGCGCATCGATGGCGCACTCAGCGTCGTTAACGAACATCTATCGAAGACGCCCTACCTTTTGGGTGAGGAGCCAACGATCGCGGACTTTTCCATTGCCGGCTACCTGTTTTATCCGTCGACTGAACTTGGCTACGATTTCGAAACGTCACACAAAAATATCTACGCTTGGACACAGCGAATGAAGGCGATTCCGGGCTGGAAGGATCCTTACGACCTCATACCTGGCGAGCGCATCGCGCCGCGTTGGACGAGCCAGTCGTAATCGGCCCGTTTAACCGTTCGGTCGATGCCTTAGTGGCAAAAGGAAAGCCTCGCCGTTCAAAAATGACGGCGAGGCTAGCGAATTTTCGATCAACCGCTCGCGACAGAGCGACTTACTCGGCGCCTTCGACAACGACGATGTCGATGACCCCCGCGCTCTCGCGCAATTTGCGGGCTTCCGCATACTCAGGCGAATGAGCGTATTTCCGCGCGGCTTCGAAGCTTTCAAACTCGATTACGACGTTGCGGGCCCGCCCTTCACCCTCGGTCACCTCCACCCTGCCGCCGCGAACCAGCGGCTTTCCTCCGTAAATTTTCATGGCCTCGCTGGCCTTGGCCGCATACTGGGCCCAGGCTGTCGGATTGGTGACGATGGCGCGTGCAATGACATAGCCCTTGGGCATGGCTGGTTCCCCTTATTGCTTCAGTGTTGAAAATGCGTCTCTGATTTCGTCCTGAATGGCGAGCGCTGCCATTTTGCGATCCGGCGCGTTCAAAACCGGCCGCCCCACAACGAGATGATTGGCGCCAGCAAGGATCGCGTCGCGTGGCGTCATCGCCCGTACCTGGTCGTTCGCGGCACTGCCGACGGGCCGGATGCCCGGTGTGATAATCGTAAAATCGCTGCCGACCGCTTCTCGTATCGCCCGTGCCTCCAAACCTGACGCAATCACACCATCGATACCGATTGTGTGAGCCATACGTGCCCGACGCAGGACAAGCTCTTGCGGGCTCTCAGATATTCCTTGCTCCGCAAGATCCTCTTTCGTCAGACTTGTCAGAACCGTCACGCCGAGGAGCTTCAGTTCGCTCGCACCTTTGCCCTCCTTCGCAGCGCGCAGGGTTTTTCCATCGACGGCGTGAATCGTGAGATAGTTCACGCCGAGCCTTGCAATGTTCCTCACCGCTTTCTCAACCGTATTGCCGATATCGAGAAGCTTCATGTCGAGGAACACGAGCTTGCCGGCGTCCCGCAGCTCATGAGCAAGGCGCAACCCGCCATCGAACAGAAGCTCTAGGCCGATTTTGTAGAAGGAAACGGCATCGCCCAATTCGCTGACGATAGCGGACGCGTCTTCGTAGCTCGGCACGTCAAGCGCAACGATCAGGGCGTTCTTGATTTCCTCGCGCGTAGCGCTTTGCTCCGCCATGCTCTCTCCAGAATATGCCGGCCGATACGTCAGATCGAGCAGCCGTCTACCACGCGCTGCAAGCTCCTCACAAGTTCACGCGGCACCTTTGTCACTGCCCGTTCAGCACTTTGGCGGCCCGGGCGAGTTTGCTCACCACCGTTTTCAAGTGATCCTGCTGGGCCTTGTCCTTGAGGTGACCCTTTTCGTCGAACGCTCTTTCGGCATTGGGGATGGAAACTTGGTCCGGCAGGACGAGCGCCTGCAGTCCAACCGCAAGCACCTGACGCAAGGTGATGAGGCCCCGCACGCCGCCAAATCTGCCCGGAGACGCAGAGCCAATTGCAAACACCCGCGTCTTGAACACCTGCAGCGTGGGCTCGCCTTCCTCCCTAACACGCGACACCCAATCGAGCGTATTCTTGAGCAGCGGCGTGATGGAGGCGTTATATTCTGGAGCAGCGATGAAGACGCCGTCGTGAACGAGGATCAGCGCCTTGAGCTTGCGCGCGTTTTCCGGCACGCCGTCGCGGACTTCGGAATCGCCATCGTAAATTGGCATTGGGTAGTCGCCCAAGTCCGCAAACGTTGCCGCCAGGCCATTCGCATCCGCGATATGAGCGGCGAGCTGCGCAAGCCGCTTGTTGTAAGAGCCCTCGCGGGCTGATCCGGCGAAGAACAAGAGTTTCGGATTATGCGGCATGGACCCCGATCCGCGAGTTGCTGCCAGCCTTACACCGGATTATCCAAGACTGTTCCAAACTGTCGAGAGCACCGATGCGTTTGACCTCTGAGGAGCGCGAAATCGCGGCTGGGGCACAAGGGCCTGCGCGCGCGATGGCCATGCGCATCGTGGCTGAGGCAGGAAGCCTTCTCGGTGCTGATTGCCTTATCCCCATCCACTCAGCGCATATCGACGGCTGTCTTTATCACGGCGACAGCGGCGTGCTGTTCGCAGAACGCCTTGTTGAACAAGGTGGCCGCGTAGCGGTGCCGTCCACCTTGAATGTCGGCGCGCTTGACTTGCTGCACCCAAACCGCGTGAAGCTGGACAGTCACCGGCGAACGATGGCGCTGCGTCTGATGCGGGCTTATGAGGCTCTGGGCTGCAAGCCCACCTGGACTTGCTCGCCCTATCAAGCAGGGCATAGGCCGCCCCTTGGTGTCGATGTCGCTTGGGGCGAGTCAAATGCCGTCGCATTCTGCAATTCAGTGCTCGGCGCACGCACCAATCGCTATGGCGACTTTCTCGATATTGCCTGTGCGATCATAGGCCGAGCACCACGATACGGGCTCCACTTACCGGAGAACCGGCGCGCCATATTGCTCATCGATACAACCCGCCTTTCCGAACGCCTTCGGAGCCTGGACGCCTTCTGGCCGGTCCTCGGCGCCTGGATTGGCCGCACCGCCGGAAATCGGGTCGTCGCGGTCAATGGACTTCAGCAATTCGCGACCGAGGACCGGATGAAAGCGCTCGGCGCCGCTGCGGCTTCATTCGGTGCAGTGGGCCTGTTTCACATCATCGGCGTGACGCCCGAGGCGGGCACCACCGATGACGCGTTCGTAGGTTTGCCGCCCGAAGAGACCGTGGTCCTGACACCGGATATGGTGCGAACCGCTCGAAGTTGGCTTGGCACCGCAAGCGGCGAGACTGTTGATGCTGTCGCCGTCGGCAGCCCACACCTGTCATACGACGAGATGGCCACAATTGCCGATCTCCTCGCAGGTCGGCGGGTGACCCTTCCCTTCTATGCCCACACCGGCCGTCACGTCGTCCGGCAACTGGAGGCAAGCGGCAGGCTCCGGGAGATCGAAGCGGCAGGCGTCACCATCGTCACCGATACATGCATCGTCGTGACGCCCATTCTACCCGGAAACAGCGGGGTGTTGCTTACCAACTCCGGCAAATTCGCCAACTACGCCCCGGGAAACACGGGCTGGTATGTCGTCTACGGCAGCCTGAAGGAATGCATCGAAACCGCTGTTCGAGGAAAGCTCGTGCGGAACGAGGAGCTATGGTCTTGAGCACGCATGCAATAGCAGGCCGGGTTCTGTGTCCTGGCTCCGGTCAAGGGCCCCTCCTGAAGCTCAGTGCTCCACTAAGTTTCTGGGGTGGTGTAGATCCAGCCACCGGCCGAATCATTTTGGATCATCATCCCGAGCGCGGGCTAAGCATCGCCGGCACGGTGCTCGCCTTCGAGAAACCGATCGGTTCCTCTTCGTCATCATCAGTGCTGCTAGAGCTTATTCACAACGGCGCTGCTCCCGCCGCCATTCTCCTCGGTGACCTCGATGCCATTCTGATCGTGGGTTGTTTGGTGGCAAAAGAGCTTGGACTATCCGCGCCACCAGTTTTGTATATCGAGGAAGCCCATTTCTCAAAACTCACCGGGAAGTGGGCCAGTGTCGATAACGGCGCAATCACTATAGGTTGCAGTTTAGCGCCTATAACCTCGATTTAAGTTATATTAATTATTTAGTTAACTCGGACTTCGCTCGCTTTTTTTGATCGCGGTCCGCTCGGCCCTTGCGATTTCGGTCCGTTATCGGCGTTCCAACCCGGAGCTTCGTGTCCCGCGAGAGACTGGAGCTTGCCCTTCATGCGGATCATCATGTTGAAGAGTAATTGCCGCTCGTCAGGAGTGAGGTCTTGCAGCGCCTCACCAACCGTGCTTTCCGCGATAGGGGATACGGAAGCGTAAACTCGATTCGCCCGCTGCGTGAGATAAATACGCTTGATCCGCCTGTCATGCTTGTCGGGCCGCCGTTCGATCCACTTCTTTGTCTCAAGCCGATCCAGTAGTCGACATGCCGTTGCTTTTTCCACTTCGAGCAAATCGGCAACTTCCGATTGGCTCAAACCAGGTCGGTGATGAAGCCGATCTAGGGCAAGCCACTGCGCTCGCGTCAGACCCAGGTTGCGAACGCGACGGTCACAGACCGTTCGTAGCAACCGGGCGATATCGGCAACAATGTAGCCAATGTATCGTTCGCTATCCGGAGTCATGATCGTTCGCCTACCTTTTTGCAGCGTACGTCATATTACTCCATACTCAATGCATTAACTAGAGCAAATGCAGTTGTCTGAATGCTTCTCAGTAAATTTTTCTGGATAAAGATATTCAGCTATATGATCGATGGAGTGACAGGAACCTTAACTGCCTTTTCAAACCAACGTCTTAGGCGCTGTCGAGGCGCACCGGAATTCCCGCGGCGGCCATGTAGCGCTTCGCTTCGCCGATCGTAAACGTTCCGAAATGGAAGATTGAAGCCGCCAACACGGCGCTCGCGTGACCCACCTTAACCCCTTCGACGAGGTGTTCCAGCGTGCCGACGCCACCCGATGCAATCACCGGCACGGGAACGGCATCCGCGATCGCCCGCGTCAGGGCAATGTCGAAGCCGCTCTTCGTCCCGTCACGGTCCATGGAAGTGAGCAGGATCTCGCCAGCGCCCAGCTCGACGACCTCTCGCGCGTAGGCAACGGCGTCGATGCCGGTCGGATTGCGGCCGCCGTGGGTGAAGATCTCCCAGCGATCCGGCTCGCCGGGCTGGGAAACCTTCTTGGCGTCGATCGCCACCACAATGCATTGCGCGCCGAACTTTTCCGAGGCCGCGCGCACGAACTGCCGATCCTTCACGGCTGCGGTGTTGATCGAAACCTTGTCCGCCCCCGCCTCGAGAAGGCGGCGAATATCCTCAACCGTCCGCACGCCGCCCCCGACGGTCAGCGGCATGAAGCAGCGCTCCGCCGTCCGCTGCACGATGTCCAGCAGGATCCCCCGATTTTCGTGGCTGGCCGTGATATCCAGAAAGCAGAGCTCGTCGGCGCCGGCCGCATCGTAGGCGGCAGCAGCCTCCACGGGATCGCCCGCATCCACGAGGTCCACGAACTGGACCCCCTTGACGACACGGCCGTCCTTCACGTCGAGACAGGGGATGATGCGGATCTTGTGCATGCCCGCTTCTTGGCCTGTCCGCGGCTTCATTGCAATGTCATCTTGCGTCATCGTTGACGCGGGTCTCGGGTGAACTCTCCAGAAGGGCGGGGGCAATGGCCAAAGACACGAGCCACGATCTCCAACACGTGGCCGACGCGGTCCGCAGGAAGCAGCTGGCGGCTGAAGACATCAAGCTGCTTCGCGAAAAGATTGCGGCACTGGACGAGGCCGGCACCGAGCACCGGTTCGTGAAAGCCATCCTCCGCAACCTGAAGGTGGCAGGAACCCAGCTCAGAGACATCCAGGCCCGTAACCCCAGCGATGTGTTCGATGAGGCCGCCTTCGAGCGCCTGCCCGAGCACCTGCGCAAGCGCATCCTGACCCGGCTCGACAACATCGCCAAGCGCATGTCAGGGCTGTCGGAGCACGAGAAGCCCGCCGAGTACAGCGACCCTGCCTTCCGCTGCCTTCAGGATTATGAGACTTGCCGCCGTCGGGCGCGCCTTTCACCGTTCTGGTGCCAGCTCGCGATGGTCGTGTGCCTGCTGCGCTCGGCGCTTACGCTCTCAATCCGGCATGCTTCGAAATAAGCGCCAGCGCTTGCGCGGGATCGAGCCGGCCGTCGTAGAGCGCGCGGCCAGCGATGGCGCCTTCCAGCATCGCGTACTCCGGCCGTAACAGCGCCTCGACATCCGCCAGCGAAGCTAGCCCGCCCGAGGCGATCACCGGAATGCGCGTGGCCCGCGCCAGCTCGGCCGTGGCGGGCAGATTGAGCCCCTTCAGCACGCCGTCGCGCTCGATGTCCGTGTAGATGATGGCCGCGACACCAGCGTCCTCGAACCGCTGGGCCAGCTCCACAGCCGTGAGTTCGCTCACCTCCGCCCAGCCCTCGACCGCCACCTTCCCACCTTTCGCGTCGATGCCGACGGCGATCCGCCCCGGAAACTGCCGACAGGCCTCCCTCACCAGCTCCGGATTGCGGACAGCAACCGTGCCCAGGATGACCCGCCGCACACCCTTACCGAGCCACATTTCGATGGTGGCCAGATCGCGAATGCCGCCGCCCAGCTGCACCGGAATGGAGACAGCTGCCAAAATCGCCTCCACCGCCCCCGCATTCACCGGCCGGCCGGCGAAAGCGCCGTTGAGGTCGACAATGTGCAGCCACTGGAACCCCTGCGACTCGAAAATCCGAGCCTGCGCGGCGGGATCGTCATTGAAGACGGTGGCCTGGTCCATTTCGCCCAGCTTGAGGCGAACGCACTTGCCGTCCTTGAGATCGATGGCGGGAAAGAGGATCACTGCAGCTATCTCGACTGGTGATTCGCGCCGCGCTGTCGCCCGGCCACAGGTTCGCTACGATTGCGGCCGATAAAGAGAGGAAGCCATTGCTGCGTCAAGCACTGTCATGAGTTTCGCGCCGAACCAAGGGCCGCACAGCGTATCGACTGAGGAAGGCGGCCGCAAAACATTGACCGAGGCAGACGCCATAGACATTTGGATCGCGCGATGGCTATGCGCCCGGCGCGTCGATCTCTGTCGCCGTTATCACTGTGATCCCCGACGGCTTTATGAGATCTGGGAAGGCCAGCGCTTCCCGGCCGCGCGAGCAAAGGCTTGGGCGATTTTCCAAGAGCGCTATCCGGCCCTGCTCGACCGGGTTGATCCGGGATTTCATCGGCGTGTGCCCCGAGGGCGGCATCCGGATCAGCTTGAGATGTTTCGCTGAGAACGTCGTGACAACCTAGTTTGGCCGATAATCGCTTGCGAATGACTGCAACACTTCTAGTTACTGTTTTCTCGTGTCCGGCGTCAGCTTTGCTAATCGCTGGCACGATCGTCGGATTGTACGCTGTATTCACGCCCGTGAGGGACAACAATTGATAAACTTATGGATGACCTGCGCCGGCAGGGTCGCTGGACCGCGGTAGCTGCTACCCGGTAGGTGCGGGCACTCTGCTCGAACAAGCACTGAAGCTCTTTAAATAAGGCCCACTTTGGTTCCGAAGTAACAGCCCCGCCGCGTCAGAACAAACAACGAACTTTGTGCTGGACAGCCACAGCGACTCGCGGCATGTTCCCATTATGTTCCAAGAGAACGTGATGAGCGGCCTGGGTCTCGCGTGCCGCGCCTGCTTGCCCGCCAGGAGACCGCCCATGCGCCTGTTTCTCATCGTTTACGATCTCGTCGGATCGAGTCCGCATAAGCACGCCATGGCGACAGCCATCATGAACCTGGGTGAGGCTTGGGCTCGGCCGCTGGAATCCACGTGGTATGTGCGCGCTGACACTTCCGAGCGAGAGATCCAAAACACCCTTGAGGACTGCTGGATGTGGACGATGCGCTTATCGTGCAGCCAATAAGCGAAGGCGCCGCCATGGCGAACACGGCGCTGCGGTGGTTCCGCCGCAAGAGGGAAGATGCGGACCATGCAAACAATGTGATCGCGTTTCCTGGCGGATCACCTCCGCCGATCTTTCCGCCCGTGCCGTTGGCTGAAGCCGTATGAGGCTGGAACCTGCCTGGCTGCCGCTAAGGCTTCCACGTCAGGAAGTTGGCGAGTAGCTTGAGGCCCAAGGTCTGGCTCTTCTCGGGGTGGAATTGGGTGCCTGCCGTGTTCCCCTTCGCCACGATGGCTGTAACGGGGCCGCCGTAGTCCGTCTCCGCTACGATGACGCTGCGGTCCCGGGGGACAAGATGATAGGAGTGCACGAAATAGGCGTGTAGCCCGTCAGGGCCGGTCCTTATCCCGTCGAGCAGCGGATGGTCGTTGATGACCGTCAGCGTATTCCAGCCCATGTGAGGGATTTTCAGCGAAGGATCACGCGGCTCAAGCGCCTTCACATCACCCTCGATCCAGCCTAGGCCTGGCGTTTCCCCGTACTCCAGGCCACGGGTGGCCATGAGTTGCATACCCACGCATATGCCGAGGAAAGGCCGCCCATTTTGGATAACCGCGACCTCCAGGGCGTCGCGCATGCCCGGCACAGCATCAAGCCCCCGCTTGCAGTCCGGGAAGGCACCGACCCCTGGCAGCACAATGCGATCTGCACCGGCGACGTCTTCCGGCCGATTGCTCACCTCGATTTTCGCTTCCAGCCCCGCATCGGTGGCCGCTCGCTCCAGCGCCTTGCGCGCGGAGTGAAGATTGCCAGAGCCATAGTCGATGATGACAACGCGTTGCATGGGTTTCGGCTTTCAAGCCTCTGAAGCGAGTGCACCGGAAGCGGGGCCAACCACGGGCGCCGGCTGATCAACGGTCGTTTGTCGGGGCGCTGGGGTTGGCGACCGTGCCGGTTTCCTTTCTTCCTGAGCAACGTCGGCCAACCAGCTTTCGAAAAATTGCCGCTCACATTCGAGTCGCGAATGGCCGACCACGGACCCGACCATCCGCCAACCCCGGCGTTGCAGTGCCCAGCGCCGAAGCGTGCCCGCCTCGAACCCTACCGCCAGATGGATGGCGATCGTCGCGATGCTGCTCCACTGCGGGGCAAGGTCAGCCGCGGCAAAGACCGCATTCAGTCCACCGACAACGACCAGATAAAGGATCAGCGCCAACCACATTCGGTTGAACAGCAGCCAAAGCGGCGTGAAGAGCGCAGCCATCCAAGAAAAGCCGTCGCGCACGAACACGAACCGCTCGGCGCGTGCCAAACGGTTCGGAGCTGGCTTCGGCGGCTCATAAACGGTGTAGCTCTGCAAGTAGCTGTCCTCTCAGCCTGGCTAGCTCAGCCCGAAAGCCGGCCCTTCGTCGACGGAATGCGTCCGGCCTGACGGGGATCTTCTGAGATGGCCACTCTCAGGGCTCGCGCCAATCCCTTATAGCAGGTCTCGGCGATGTGATGGTTGTTCTCGCCGTACAGATTAGCCACGTGCAGGGTGATGCCGGCGTTCTGTGCGAAGGCCTGAAACCACTCCCGGAACAGCTCCGTATCCATGTCCCCGATTTTCGGCCGGGAAAAGCTCACCTGCCACACAAGGTACGGCCGGCCTGACACGTCGATGGCCACGCGGGTCAACGCCTCGTCCATGGCCAGATGCACGTCCGCGTAGCGCGTGATGCCCTTCTTGTCGCCCAGCGCCTTGGCCACTGCCTGCCCGATGGCAATACCGGTGTCCTCGACAGTGTGGTGAAAATCGACGTGCAGATCGCCCTTCGCGTGCACCGTCAGGTCGATCAGCGAGTGCCGCGCAAGCTGCTCAAGCATATGGTCGAAGAAACCGATACCCGTGTTGACGTCGAAGGCGCCGGTGCCATCGAGGTTAACCGTCACCTTGATTTCGGTTTCCTGCGTCTTGCGCTCGATTGTGGCGGTGCGCGTCACGTGGCAGAACCCTTTGGGTTGATTGTTCGAAAACAGGCGTTTATCAGCTTGCGCGCCGCCGGGGTAGTGGTCATTCGGCCGGATCGGCTCCAGCGCGCACTTGCTTTCTCCGGCCGCCAACCCAACCTAGCGTATTGACCATGCGTAATTCCTTAATCCCTCACGAAGCGACCTGGCACGGCACGACAATCCTGACTGTCCGCAAGGGAGGTCGGGTGGTTATTGCCGGCGATGGTCAGGTCAGCCTTGGCAGCACCGTCATCAAGTCCAAGGCGCGCAAAGTGCGCTCGGTATCCCGCGGCGACGTGATCGGCGGGTTTGCCGGGGCAACGGCCGATGCGTTCACGCTGTTCGAGCGGCTGGAAGGAAAGCTGGAGCAATATCCGGGCCAGCTCATGCGCGCCGCTGTCGAGCTGGCCAAAGACTGGCGTACGGACCGCTATTTGCGCCGGCTCGAAGCCATGATGATCGTGGCCGATCGGACGACCACGCTGGTGCTGACCGGGAACGGCGACGTGCTCGAACCGGAGGATCACCTGATGGGTATCGGCTCCGGGGGTATGTACGCGCTGGCGGCTGCGCGAGCCCTGTTGGATCAGCCGCTCGATGCCGAGGCAATTGCGCGCAAGGCGATGGAAATCGCGGCCGACATATGTGTCTACACCAACCGAAACCTCATCATCGAAAGTCTGGTGAGCGACAAGTAAGCCGCTCGCAGCTGTGGCCGGAGAAAAGACGCGGCCTCTGACAATCGTCGGCTCACGCGGAACAATGGACAAGAACGGAATGATCGCTTGGGCATATCTGCTGACGGCCGGGATTTGCGAAATCCTCGCGACGACGGCTTTCCGCTATGCAGAAGGCTTTACAAAGCTTGGGCCAACATTGGCTTTTGGCACTGCCGGCATCGCGAGCCTTTTCCTGCTGCAGCTTTCTCTTTCAGGAATTCCGCTGGGCACGGCTTACGCTGTCTGGACGGGAATTGGCGCTGCCGGCACCGCTATTTTGGGCATCCTCTATTTCAACGAACCGACCACGACGACGCGCCTGTTCTTCCTGGTGCTGTTGATCGGCTCAATTCTGGGCCTGAAGCTCGCTTCGTCCAACTGAGGCAGATTCGATGACAACCTTTTCACCGCGCGAGATCGTCTCCGAGCTGGACCGCTACATCGTTGGCCAGACTGAGGCCAAGCGGGCTGTCGCCATCGCACTGCGCAACCGCTGGCGCCGTCAGCAGCTCAGCGAGGACCTGCGAGAAGAGGTTCTGCCGAAAAACATTTTGATGATTGGGCCAACGGGTATCGGCAAAACGGAGATTTCGCGCCGTCTCGCAAAGCTCGCCAACGCGCCGTTCATCAAGGTTGAAGCGACGAAATTCACCGAGGTCGGCTACGTCGGGCGTGACGTGGAGTCCATCATTCGCGATCTCGTCGAGGTGGGACTTGCCCTTGTTCGCGAAAACAAGCGCCGGGAAGTTCGGGCGCGCGCTGAAAAGGCGGCGGAAGAACGCGTGCTCGATGCGCTGGTAGGCGAAAATGCCTCGTCGGCAACACGAGAGGCTTTCCGCAAACGTCTTCGCGCCAACGAGCTCAATGACAAAGAGATCGAAATCAAGGTTAGCGATACGGGCCCCGGCATTCCGATGTTCGAGCTGCCGGGCGTACCGGGTGGCTCCATCGGGGCCATCAATCTGAGTGATTTCCTCGGAAAGGCCTTAGGCGGACGGCAGAAAACGCGACGTGTTACCGTCAAGGACAGCTATGAAATTCTGATCGCCGAGGAAAGCGACAAGCTCCTCGATCAGGATCAGATCGTGCAGGAAGCTATCCGCGCCGTCGAAAACAACGGTATCGTTTTCATCGACGAAATCGACAAGATCTGCTCCCGCAGCGACGGCGGCCGGATTGGTGCCGATGTGTCGCGCGAGGGTGTGCAACGGGATCTGCTGCCGCTGATCGAGGGCACCACAGTTTCGACCAAATACGGCCCGGTAAAAACCGACCACATCCTGTTCATTGCTTCCGGCGCTTTCCATGTGGCCAAGCCTTCGGATCTGTTGCCGGAGTTGCAGGGCCGACTGCCGATCCGAGTCGAGCTCAAACCTCTGACGCGGGAGGATTTCCGTCGCATCCTGACGGAACCGGAGGCGAGCCTAATCAAGCAATACGTGGCGCTGATGGCAACCGAGGGCCTGACGCTCGAGTTCACCGACGATGCCATCGACGCGATCGCCGATACGGCGGCTCAGGTGAACGCTACCGTCGAAAACATCGGCGCGCGAAGATTGCAAACGGTGATGGAACGGGTGCTCGACGAAATTTCGTTCGAGGCTTCGGATCGCGCGGGCCAGACGGTTGTCGTCGATGCGAAATACGTTCGTGAACGGGTTGGAGATCTGGCGAAGAATACCGATCTAAGTAAGTTCATTCTGTAGCTCTTCGCGAAATTGGGGGCGCGAAGAACACGCGGGGAGGTGCAAAATGCCCCGACTGTTCACCGGCATTGAAATTCCAGATCATTTGCGTGAAGCACTCGCGCGGCTGAGGCAACCGCTTCCAGGCGCGCGTTGGATCGAACCCGAAGACTATCACATCACATTGCGGTTCGCCGGCGATGTCGACAGGCACGTTGCTGCCGAGTTCGCCCGGGCACTTAGTGATATCGAGCTGGAAACATTCGAATTGCGCTTCAACGGCATCGGCGCGTTTGGCGGCAACGACCCAAAGACACTCTGGGCAGGCATCGAACTAACGCCCGAGCTCGACGCGTTGGCCCGGGCTCACGAACGAGCCGCTCGGCTGGTTGGCCTGCAACCGGAAACGCGGCGGTTCAAGCCGCACGTCACTCTGGCGCGCCTGCGGGGCACCAGCGTCGACATTCTTGCCCGCTACTTGCAGCGGAATGGCGGCTTTCGCACACCGCCGTTTCGAGTGAGCCGCTTCGTCCTGTTCTCCTCGAAGCCGCAAGTCGGCGGCGGGCCGTATGTGATCGAAGAAACGTACACGTTGGTCGGCGGCGAATATGCTGAGTACGAAGACGAGTACTGAGTCGCTATTCAGCCTGGCTTAGCCTCAGGAGGGCCGGGATTTATGGTGGAAAGGCTCTCTCATGAAGCGCGCGATGCAGCCCTCGCGCGCTTACCGAACTGGACGTTAGTCGAAGGCCGCGATGCCATTGCGCGTCAATTTACGTTCGCGAACTTCAACGCCGCCTTCGGTTTTATGACGCGCGTTGCCTTGGTCGCCGAAAAGATGAACCACCACCCCGAATGGACCAACGTCTGGAATCGGGTGGACATCGTACTGACAAGTCACGACGTCGGTGGCCTGACGGAACGCGACATCAGGCTCGCCGAGGCGATCGACAAGATTGCCAGCCAACTGTCGTGATTGGTGCCTAACGCGGCGCGAGGCGGATGGCGCCGTCCAGCCGGATGCTCTCGCCGTTCAGCATGACGTTCTCGCAAATATGAACGGCGAGCATGGCATACTCCGACGGATCGCCAAGTCGCGAAGGGAACGGCACCGTCGCCGCGAGAGACTTTTTCGCTTCCTCTGGCAGCCCCGCAAACATCGGCGTGTTGAACAGGCCGGGCAGTATGGAGCAGACCCGAATTCCATCGCGCGCCAAATCGCGAGCAACAGGAAGGGTCATAGCCTGAACACCGCCCTTCGATGCCGAGTAGGCAACCTGACCAATCTGACCGTCCTGAGCTGCCACAGAAGCCGTATTGATGATCACACCGCGTTCGCCGTCCGGCGAAAGCGGCTCAAGGGTCATCATCCCCGCGGCGCACTTCGCCATCATCAGGAAAGTGCCGATGAGATTTACCTGGATGACCTTCGCGAAGCTCGCCAGGTCATGCAGCTCGATTGCTCCCGTTTCCTTGTCGCGACGAACGATCCGCTTTGCGATGGCGATGCCGGCGCAGTTGACGAGAATCCGTTCCTGCCCATGCGCCGCGCGCACCGCGGCAAGGGCTGAGTCGACGCTTGCTTCGTCGGTGACATCGCAGCGGGCGAAGGTGCCGCCGATACGCGCAGCCAACTCGCGGCCTGACTCTTCATTGACGTCGAGCAGGCCTACCTTCACACCCTTGGCAGCGAGCGCTGTCGCGGTAGCAGCGCCCAATCCCGAAGCCGCACCGGTCACTACAGCAGCAACGTCACTGCCAAGCTTCATGTCGTCCTCTCCAGGTTAACCTTCCTCAGCCAAGTGATAGGCGGCGGCGAGTCTGCCGTCCAGCAGGCTCCGCCGCCATAGCCTATGCGCAGGCCGTTTGCGCTACGCGCAAACGCTGAAGCAAAAGGCCCGCAGCCCCGAGCACAAAGCCGAGCGGGACATTCCAACCGATGTCAGTCCCGAGGATGGGAGCTGTCAGGCTAAAGCCGAAGAGCCAAACGATAACAGCGTCCACGACGGGGGCCATAACCAGCAGGAAACCCGCAGCCCAGAACAAACCGTTCTCGAGTACGGTGTTTTTCTTGTAAACCCACCCCTGCAACGCGAATGCAAAGGCGGCAATTCCGACAGCGGTCGTCACCGTGACCTGCGCGGCGTCAACCCAGCTCTTCCCCTCAGGCAGATGCAGGAGGAGCCCTACGCCCAACGGATCAATGACGAACACGAACGGCACCAGGAATGCCGGCATCGTGTATTTCCAGCACTGAAGCGTGGTGATGTAAGGGTTCCCGCCGGTGATGGCTGCCGCTGCGAACGGCGACAAGGCGGTAGGCGGAGAAACCTCCGACAGAACAGCGTAGTAAAAGATGAACATGTGCGCGGCGAAATCCGGCACGCCGAGCTTGATCAGCGCCGGCGCCGCGATCACGGCGCACATGATGTACGACGCCGTCACCGGCACGGCGAGGCCCACGATCCAGACAATGGCTGCCGTGAAGAGCGTCGTCAGCACAAGGCTGCCCTGCGCGTAGCCGATTATGATGTCGGCGAAACGCTGCGCCAGGCCGGTCAGTGTCACGACGCCGACGATGATGCCCGCCGTCGCGCAGGTCGCAGCCACGTTCAGCACGCCGGTCGTCCCGTCGCGTAATGCTTGAACCAGACGCTCCGTAACCGGCGCATAGCGCGACATGAAGATGCCAACGGCTGCTGCCAGCACGAGGGCCGAGAACAGCGTCAGCGCCAATGTGCTGGACGGCGAATAACCGATAGCGACGAGCCCAATTCCGACAGCCAAAGCGCCCAACGCCAAGACGCGCGGGATGAGCGCTGTGTCGTGCCGGATAGCACTTGTTCCGATGGCCAACAGGGTCGCCCAGAACACCGCCAGCACAGGCGAGAACCCGAGCAGCATGAACACGATGATCGAGATGAGAGAGCCGAAGTGGAACCAGTAGCCCACAAACAGACGCCAGAGCGCGCCCTTTTCGACCATCAGTTCACCGCCGCCACCATGCTTGCTGGCGTCGATCTCCACCATGACCCAGATGGCGAAGTAGTAGAGCAAGGTCGGAATGATAGCCATCAGGATCACGTCGAAGTACGAGATCTTGAGGAATTCAGCGATCAGGAAGGCTGCAGCGCCGAGCACGGGTGGTGAGATGATCGCGCCAAGGCCACCGGCAGCCAACAATCCGCCTGCCGCGTTTTTTTCGTAACCCGCCTTGGCGAGGAGAGGATAGGCCACCGTGCCGATGGTCACGGTCGTAGCAACGCCAGAGCCCGAAGGACCGCCGAGAAGGAACGACGACATGACGACGGCGCGGCCTGCCGAGTTGCGCTTGCCGCCCATCGCCGCAAATGAGAAGTCAATGAAGAATTTCCCGGCACCCGAGACCTGCAGAACGGCGCCGAAGATGGTGAACAGAATGATCAGGCTGGACGAAACGTCGACCGTTGTTCCGAAGATACCCTCAAGGGTCATGTAGAGATGGCCGACGAGCCGATCCATCGGATAGCCGCGATGGGTCCAGGGGTCGCCCAGATAGTTGCCGAAGAGCGCATACAGGATGAAAGCGATGGCCACTGCCGGCATGATGAAGCCGGTTGCCCGCCGCGTTCCTTCGAGCAACAGAAGGATGAGGAGGACGCCGATCGCAACATCCATCGGCTCCGGCATGATGGCGCGATCGCCGAAATCTTCGCCCTGCATGAGGATGTAAACGATCACCACAACGCTGGCGATCGCGAGTAGCCAGTCCCACCAGCGGATGCGATCGCGCATGCTGGGCGTCATGGGAAAGAGCAGGAAGACGAGGAACAGCACGCAGGCGACGTGCACCGGCCGCAGGATGTGAGCGGGAACGATGTCGAAAGCTGCGTAGAGGTGAAACAGCGAAACGGCGACTGCAACTGCCGTTATGAAACGGCCGACCCATCCCCCAACGCGGTTGAGAGCCCCTTCCTCTTCCTCGATGAAATGCTCGAGAACTTCGCGGTCGGGCTCAGCTACAGCCCCAGAGTCCTTCTCGACCTGAGCTGCCGTTGCGGCTTCTCCGGTGCCCTTCAACGTCCTCTCCCCTTTCTCTTTTGCGAGCTCATGAGCTCTGGAAACAAGTCACCGGGCCATCAAGCCCGGTGACCTTATTTGAGCGCAGCGTTATTCGACGCTGATACCTTTTTCGTTGAAGTACTTGAGAGCACCTGGGTGGAACGGGATGCCGGAACGCTTCTGGGACTGGAGCTCCAATTTGATGTTCAGCGCTTCCTTGTGAACCTTGGCGAGCTCATCCCGCTTCTCGAACACAATCTTCGTGATGTTGTAGGCCATGTCTTCCGACATGTTCTCATTCACGGCGAGAATGTTCCAGACCGTGATGTTCTCCGCATCCTTTTCCATTCCGGAATACGTTTCCTTGGGAATGGTCGCCTCCGCATAGAGCGGGCCGTACTTCTCGTTCAGCTTCGGCGTCAGATGGGCGATGTCGATGAACTTGATCTTCGTGTTCGGGGTGGCCGCAAGATCGGTCACAGCCGCGGTCGGCAGGCCGCCGACCCAGAAGAAGGCATCAATCTTCTGGTCCTTGATGGCGTTCACGCTCTCCGCAACCCCGAGTCGTTCCTTCGTGATGTCCTTGTCGGGGTTGATGCCTGCAGCCTCGAGCACGCGGAAGGCAAAGATTTCGGTCGCGCTGCCTGGCGATCCCGTCGAAACCCGCTTCCCTTTGAGATCCTCAATCTTCTGGATGCCCGTGCCCTCGATCGTCACTACATGCATGTGGTTCGGGTAGATGACTGCGATGGCTTTGAGAGGCAGTTTGCTCGGAAACTTGCCCTGGCCGTTAATGGCATCCCACGCGGCGTCGACCATTGAGAATCCAATGTCCGACCGGCCAGATCCCACGAGTTTCAAATTGTCAACAGAACCGCCGGTGACCTCGGCCGTGGCGGTGATGCCTTTCAACTCGTGTGTGATGATATTCCCGAGGCCGCCACCGAGGGGGTAGTAAACACCCCCCGTGCCGCCAGTTGCGATGCTTATCTGGGTATTTTGCGCGGCTACTGGCCCGGCAACGAGGGCACCGAGCCCGATCGCAGCAAGTGCCGATAACAGCTTAAGTTTCATAGGCTGATTTCTCCCTAGATCTGATTGAGAGCCCTCACCAAAAAAAGTGATGTCCTTTTATCCGCCGCAGATTACATTCGCCTAGATCGTTATGATCACCTTGCCGGTAGCTTCGCGCCGATCGAGCATCCTAATCCCCTCGGCGGTTTGTGCCAGAGGAAGCACGGCGTGAGTGTGTGGCTTCAATTCTCCGGCTGCAACCCATTTCAGCACCGTTTCAATGTTCTCCCGGTGGCCACGCGGGCTGCGGCGCGCCGATTCACCCCAAAATACGCCGACGATATCGCAACTCTTCAAAAGTACGAGATTAAGCGGAATTCTCGGAATGGAGCCGGCTGCAAATCCCACCACCAGCAGTCGCCCCATCCAGGCCGTGGAGCGAAGGGCTGGCTCTGTATAGTCCCCACCCACGCAATCATAGACGACATCTACACCCCGTCCGTCCGTTAGATCTCGCAGGCCCTGTTTGAGGTCGGTCGTCGAATAATTGAGCAGCAGATCAGCTCCGTGCTGGCGACAGATTTCGAGCTTCTCAGGGGAAGAGGCTACTGCAATGACGCGCGCGCCGAGCCGCTTCGCAACTTCGACTGCCGCCAGGCCAGCGCCGCCGGACGCCCCGAGCACAGCCACCGTTTCGCCAGGCTTCAGGCGTGCCCGATCGCGAAGGCCATGCATGGCCGTGCCATAGGTGACGTTTAGGCCCGCAGCCACTACATCAGAGACGCCATCGGGAACGGGCGTTACGTGCTCGGCTCGCGCAATCACGAGCTCGCGAGCACCGCCCCATCCGAGATAGGCGCAGACGCGCTGACCGGGCGCAAAGCTCTGAACGTCAGGACCGATCAGGTCGATTTCGCCGGCAACCTCGGAAGCGGGAGAGAAAGGGAGATCTGGCTTATATTGATACTTGCCGCGGGTAATGAGGGTGTCGAGAAAGTTAAGCCCCGCAGCTTTTACGCGGATGCGAACCTCGCCTGGTCCCGGCGTCGGTTCGTGCAGCTCTTCCAGCGCAATCCCTTCCGGTCCATCCAGGGACTTGCACAGAGCTGCTTTCATGTGACACCTCCTGCTGGGATCCGGCCGCGAAACGGCTCCAAACCTAGCGTGCACGCCCGAAATGGGCCAGCCCTACCAAGGGCCAGAACGGATAGAGCAAAGAAGCAATCATGAATGATCAGCGGAAACCCTCCGCGCTGCGCAACTGTTGGCCGCCGAAGCCCCGTGGTTATTTTGCGATCGGCGCGGAGCGGATGTCGAAAGCACTGAACCTGGGCAACCTCATGCGCTCAGCCCATGCGTTCGGTGCTGCGTTCACCTTTACCATCGGAGCAACGTACCAAGCGCTGGAAGCGCGTGCGGATACCTCGAAAGGTCAGTGGCATCTGCCGCACTACAATTGGGCGAACCTCGACGAGATGAATTTGCCCGAGGGGTGCAAGCTCGTGGGCATCGAGCTCACCGACGATGCCATAGATTTGCCGAGCTTCCGTCATCCTCTTCGAGCGGCCTACGTGTTGGGCCCGGAACGGGGCTCGCTCTCGGAGCCGCTGTTGGCCCGCTGCGATTATGTTGTCAGAATTCCAACGGCATTCTGCATTAACGTCGCAATGGCCGGGGCGATCGTGATGTACGATCGCGTGAGAATGCTGGGTCCGTACCCAGATCGACCGATGTCGGCTGTGGAAACCCTTCGCCGATCATCGCCGTGACATGCTCCTTCGGAAGCCTATATAGTCATTTCCGAGAGATTCCGCGGGATTTCCATCGAGAGGTGAAATGCGATTCATCTTCCGTACGATTGTTGGCGCGAGTGCCCTCACAGTGGCAGCCGCTCCAGCTCTCGCAGAAACAAAGCTGGTCGACACGTTCAACGACTGGCACTTCTATTCACATAACAGCGCTTCAGAACAGGTTTGCTTCGCCGCCAGCACGCCGAAGTCCACCGAACCAGCCACGGCCGGTCAGCAGCCAACATACTTTTATATCTCGGCCTGGCCAAAAGACGGTGTGCGGACGGAACTGAGCCTGAAGTTTGGTTTCCCGCTCAAGAAGGGCGCCGAGGCTACGGTCACCGTCGGCAACGACACGTTCAAGCTGTTTACCAACGAAGACCGCGGGTTCATCAATAACCCGATCGAGGAGCTGAAGCTGCTCGAAGCGATGAAGGGCGGCTCGACGATGGTCGTGGAGGCCGTGTCGGAGCAAGGGACCGTGAAACACACGTTCTCATTGATGGGTGTGACAAAAGCCGTCCAGACCCTGACGAGCGAGTGCAAGTGAAGCTCATCAGCGCTCCGCCTTCTCCTTGCGGCGCCTAAGCTGGACGTACAGGGCGCCCTCTCCACCGTGGCGCGGGTGTGCAGTGGTAAAGCTGATGACGACGGAGCGAAGTTCCGGCTCTGACAGCCAGAGCGGCACACTTCGCTTCAGGACGCCGCGCTCAGTCTCGCTCCAAAGCTCAAACGGCCGGTCACCGTTACTCATCCCGCCGCCGCCTTTACCCGTGATGACGAGCACATTTCGATGACCACGGGCGTAACAACTCAAGATAAAGGCGCGCAGGGCGGCATGCGCTTCCGCCGCCCGTAGGCCATGAAGGTCGATTCTCGCCTCGATCTCCTTTTGCCCCCTGGAGATCCGCTTAAGCTCGCGTCGATCGAAGTTGGCAAGCGGGGGCGGAGAACCTGCTGCCGACGTTGTTGATGTCGGCGGAGTCGCGGTGAACTTGGTCGGTAAACTTGGCTCAGGTTTGTCAATCTGCGCTGTTTCCCTCTTGGACCGCTCCCGCGTTTCGGCCAGCAGCTGCTCGAACGGATGCACGCGTTCCTTTTTTCGCACCGGCTTCAGGCTGCGCGCGACGGCAGACCAGAGTTCTTCATCCTCTGGTGTCAAAGACCGTTGCTGTGTCCGCGGTGGTCTTCCCGGCCGGCTCATGGCGCATCCCTGCCCTCTAGCCGTAACGGGGCAAAAGGACGAAAAAGTTTGCCGGATGCTTGGTCATTCCCGCCTGACGGCCCGCCTCGCTGCCGGTTCCGAAGAAAATGTCTCCTCTCTCGGGACCTCGGATCGCCGAGCCCACGTCCTGCGCGATCATCAACCGCTGAAATGATTTGCCGCCACCCGTGTGCGTCAGCGTCGGCGCGACGACGTAAACAGGAGTTCCCAGCGTGTGGATACTGGCGTCGACCGCGAGACTTCGCCCCGGCGTCAGTGGAATCTCGTTGGCACCGAGTGGTGAATAGGCCTCTTCGCCGGTCAGCTCCCGGAAGAACACGAAGGAGGCGTTCTTCCACATGACTTCTCGCGCCTTCTCCGGGTTGGCCCGCAACCAGTCAACGAGAGCGTCCAGAGTGACGTTCTCGGCTTTGAAGACGCCGGTCTCAATCAAATGGCGACCGATGGATGTGTAGGGATGGCCGTTCTTGCCATCGTAGCTCAGTCGCACGCATGATCCATCCGGCAGCTCGATCATCCCCGACCCCTGGACGTGCATGAAAAACGTGTCGACCGGGTCTGCGAGATACATCAATTCGAAGCCCTGGCCAGCCAAGGCCCCCGACTCGATCTCCTGACGCGTCGGATACGGCACCAGAGTGCCGTCTGCCAGCCGCCGCGCGTGCGTCAGGTTTTCTCCTGCGCTGGCTCGCAGGCTATCGTCGACCACATTCACGAGGTCTGGCGGCCGCCGGTAGACGGGTATCTGGAATTGCCCTTCTCGCACGCGGGAGCCAGGTAGTACGGGCTCGTAGTAGCCCGTCACCAGACCATGCGGCTCCTGATGCACGACACGATGCGGTTTGAAGTGGGTTTCGAAAAACACTCGGGCTTTGACCGAATGCCCAGCATTCGCCTCTGCCTCCCGGCACAGTAAAGCAAGCGGATCCTTGGACTGCCCTTTAACAAAGTTAGAGCTTGACTTGAGAAATGCCTGAAGCGCCGCCGCGTGATCGTCCTGCTCCCATCCAGGCAAATCGCTGAAGGAAACAGCTTCAAAGCGCAAAATTTCGTGTTTCATGAATAACGTTCAGCCACCGGCGCAGAATGCCTCCTGCACCAATGGGGTCTCCTAACCGCCATAGGCCCTAGTTCGGAGCCTGTGTGGCGATGAGCTTCCAATTGGGATCTCGTGAGTCGACGTCCCTGGCGAACGTCCAAATGTCGGTGACTTCGCGGACCTTTTGCGGATCGCCGGCAATCACCTGACCGGCCGCATCTCGCGTGGCTGAAATGAGCTGGCTGATGAACTTCACCGTCACCTGGGCGGTCTTGCCCTTCAGCTCAGCCTCGACGATTTCAGCCTTGTTGATGCCAACGAAGCTCTGGTCGATCTGCTCGCCGCGGCTCTCGCGGTCGGCGATCGCAGCGACAAAGCTGTCAAACACCTCCCGGCTGAGCAAATCCTTCAGAAGTTTGCGATTCCCTTCGGCGAAGGCCATAACAATCATTTCGTAGGCCGCCTTGGCGCCACGGAGAAAATGCTCCGGGTCGAAGCTCGCATCTGCCCTCGCGATGTTCAGCAGCGCCTGCTCCAGGAACGTGTTGCCGGCGGCGAAGTTCTTGACACGGGTTTCGGCGTCGGCGGTTGTCATCTCTTTCTGAGCGCCAACGGTCGCGGGTTCCCGCTCACGCCGAGGCAGCGTAACCACTTTGCCTTTTGCCGCAGCGGCGCGCTCACGGGCCTCCTGCTGGGCCCTCAGTTGCCGCTCGTAACGAGCCTCCTCGTCCCCTGTCCGCCGTCCGAGTACGCTGCGCAGCTTTAATATCACGACGACCGCAACGATCAGGAACAAGAGGGTAATGACGTCGATTCTGCCATCCATTTGAAGCTGCTTCCGTGGCGAGGACCAGGTGATGACTTGATGTATGATGAAGTGGAGACAGGGTCTAGGGTCCGTGTCACCGAAATCGTCACGCAATCAATAACGCGCCAAGTCTAGCGCGGGCCCTTCGCATATTTGAGCTTAGGGCAAAGTTTCGCCCAAGCCAATCAGATTGACTTGAGCCGCACGCCCCGGTGGCCAAGACTGTACTCACGAGCGGGGCACAAGCGGAGCGTTAATGATCCAGTTGGCATTTCTGCTGCTTTTCATTGCTTATCCTTTGATCGAGCTGGCCGTGCTCCTCTGGGTCGGTCGGCAGATCGGCGTGGCGGCGACCTTGGCTATTGTCATCGGTTCGGCGATTCTCGGTTTGATCACTGTCCAGCGGCAAGGTTTCTCCATCGTTACGCGGGCTCAAAATGCGCTGGCCCGGGGTGAGGCGCCCGTCCTGCCGGTTGCCGAGGGTGCTTTCCTGTTCATCGCGGGAATTCTCCTCATTCTACCCGGTCTGATTGGCGACGCCGTCGGCTTGCTCCTGCTGATCCCCCCGGTACGGAAGGCTGTCGCGGCCTGGAGCCTGGGACGTTTCGCGACGGCCAGTATCACCCGCATCCGCGTGTTTAGGCAGAACGCTTCACGAGGCGATCCGACGCATGGAAATGGCCGACCCACCGGCTCTGAAAAGCTCGGGCCCATCATCGATGGTGAATACAAGCGCCTCGACGATTCGGACGATGAACCGCAAAATCACAGTCGCTGATATGAGTGCCGGGGATTCATACCCAGCTTTTGCGCCTCAACACGCCTCTGTCGGCATTGCAGCATCCGCGTGGTCGTGTTAGCCAGCCGGCCGACGGCAGCACGCGTTCAAGGGAGCACGACACCATGGCAGAACAAGGGAACGCTGGAAGTGGAACGCCAGGCGCCGGCGCTCCGCCACCCGTCCAAGTCCGGGTTCTTGGCCAGTACATCAAGGACCTGTCGTTCGAGAACCCCAATGTGGAGAAGCTGCTGCAATCGCCGGGTGACAACCCGAATTTGCAGCTCGAGGTGAACGTTAACGCCAAAAGCATGGCGAAAGACGTTTTCGAGAGCGCTATCGAGTTTCGGGCCCGCGCCAGCAACAAACAGGGAGTCTTGTACGACCTCGAGCTTGTCTACGCCGGGTTGTTCAAGGTGGAAAACGTTCCCCAGCAGGCCTTGGAGCCCTTCCTGCTGGTCAACTGCCCGCTTCTCTTGTTCCCATTCCTGCGCCGGCTGGTCGCTGATCTCACGCGTGAAGGTGGCTTCCCGCCGCTGTTGCTCGACCCGATTGATTTCGGCGGGCTCTACGTCCGGCGGAAGCAACAAGAGGGCCTGGCTCAGGCAACACCGCAGCCGGCTAATACGAACTGAAGTGCCGAGACCGACTCCTGGCTCGGTGTTCCCGAACCCAATCCGGGCGACGAGAAGCCTCAGTTGGTAGCCTGCTCGGCCAGGTCTAGGTAGCGACGCCAGATCGCGTTTTCTCCGAGCGTTTCCACGAACGCGCGGTGTGAGGCTTCAATTTCAGGACTAAGCCGAGGAGGCAACGGCGTTGGCCGTTGCCGCGCCTGATAATTGCGCCGCGTCGCAACGGTGATTGTCGGGACTGCGGGTTCTTGCCCAAGCACAAGCGCCGCCTGACGTTCACCGAGCAACTCGATGTAAACCTCGGCCAGAAGCTCCGAGTCCATCAGAGCGCCGTGTTTAACGCGCTTCGAGTTGTCTATGCCATACCGTTTGCAGAGTGCGTCGAGGCTGTTTGGACCCGCCGGATGCTTGCGGCGAGCCAAAGCCAGGGTGTCGATGACGCGCTCCGGCGGAATGGGCGGTCGGCCGGCGCGCTCCAATTCCATGTTAATGAAGCCGATATCAAAGCTCGCATTGTGAATGACGAGCATGGCATCACCGATGAATTCGAGAAACTCATCGACGATGTCGACAAAACGCGGTTTGTCCTTAAGGAACTCGTTGGAGATGCCGTGGACGGCTTCCGCGTCGGGATGAACTTGCCGGTCTTCCGGGTTGATGAACCGATGGAATTCGCGGCCTGAAGGGATGCGGTTAACGAGCTCGATGCACCCGATTTCGATGAGCCGGTCGCCAGTTTTCCACTCGAGTCCGGTCGTCTCGGTATCGAGCACAATTTCGCGCAGCATTCTGAAGGCCCCCCGCCCTCGTCAGGCCCACCTGACTTCAGCTCCAGAATTGCTGATACGCACGACCCCCGCGTTTCCGAAGCTCCTCAACGATAGCATCGACTTGAGCGTAGCTCTCCTCGATGCTCACCCCGGTATCCACAACGAAATCAGCGCGGCGCCGCTTTTCTGAATCCGGCATTTGCCGGGCGAGGACGGCATCGAGTTTGGCAGGGGTCATCCCCGGCCGCTCCAGCACACGCTTTCGCTGAACTTCCGGCGGAGCGCTGACGACGATGGTGACATCGACGCGCTTATCGCCACCAGTCTCGAAAAGCAAAGGAATATCCAGCACGGCCATAGACGCCCCTTGCTCGGCGGCCTTCTGCAGAAATTCGCGTTCGGCTGCATGAACGAGCGGATGGACGATGGCCTCCAGCCGTTTCAAACCCTGGGGATCACCGAGTACAGCTTGCCCGAGCTTGACCCGGTCGACCCTACCGTTCGAGGTCGTGTCGGGAAAAGCTGCCTCTATGGGCGCGACGGCGGCTCCCTCGTAAAGCTGGTGGACAAGGGCATCCGCATCGCAGACCGGGATCCCGAGCTGACGGAATCGTTCGGCAATCGTCGACTTGCCCATTCCGATCGATCCCGTGAGACCAATAACCAGCATTCCCGCCGCTCCGACTCCTTATGTCTATTCCTGAATCACCTTGCGCTTGCGCAGCTCTTCCAAAAGCGGCAGAAGCGGCAGCCCGAGAATCGTGAAATAGTCTCCCTCGATTCGTTCGAAGAGTTGGATGCCCAGACCCTCCAGCTGATAGGCTCCCACAGAGTCCGTCACACGCTCCCCGGCGGTCGCCAGATAGAGGCCCAGGAAGGCGAGCGGGAAGTCCCGCATGGTCAGGTTGGCGGTGTCGACGAAAGCCCAGCGCGCCTCGCCTCCTTCTGCAATGGTCACTGCGGTGTGCAGTTGATGGGTGCGCCCCCGCAGCGCCATCAACGTCTCGCGAGCGGCATCAACGGAATCCGGCTTTGTAAAGATCTGGCCTTGGCAGGCCAACACCTGATCCGCTCCAATCACGATAGCATCGCGATAGAGGCCACTTACATCCTCGGCCTTGGCCCGCGCGAGAACTTCCGCAACGTCTGCTGGATCAATGAATTCATTGTTGGCCATCATCGTCTCGCGGACGACGTCCTCGTCGACGGTTGGACGAACGACCGTGAATTCGAGACCGGCGGCCTCGAGCAACTTTCGACGGGTGGAACTTCCGGACGCCAGAATGAGCTCAAAAGTTCTGCTCTCGTCCACTGTTCTCCTCCGCTAGCAGCTCGTCTTTGTCCGCGCGGTCATGAAGCATCTTGATGATTGTTGCCGCCGTCTCTTCGACCGACCGACGCGTGACGTCGATGACGGGCCATCCGTAACGCGCGCACAGCCGCCGCGAGTGCATGAGCTCTTGCGCAATCTGTTCGCGATCAACGTAATCGTCGAGATTTCGATCGCTCATCATGCGCACGCGGTTACGCCGAATCTCCGCAATGCGATCCACACTTGCGACGAGGCAAACGACGAAGGCCTTGTGCGGTTGGGTCAGCGCTTCGGGAAGCGGAATGCCCGGCACGAGTGGAACATTGGCCGTCTTGTAGCCGCGCTGCGCCAGATAAATGCTTGTCGGTGTCTTGGAAGTCCGCGAGACGCCTAAAATGATGATGTCGGCGTCGTTGAGGTCATCCGGTAGCTGGCCATCATCGTGGGCCATAGTGAAGTTCAGCGCGTCGATACGACGGAAGTAATCTGCATCGAGCACATGCTGGCCGGCAACGATTGGCGTCTGGGGCGCACCCAAGTAGCTCTCAAACACCTTCATGATCGGCTCGAGCACGTGCAGGCAGGGCAAGGCGAGTTCCTTGCACCGCTCCTCGAGGCGCGTCGACAAGTCTTTATTAACTATCGTGTAGAGTACGATACCCGGAGCCGATTCGATTTCCTGCAACACGCGCTCCAGCTGTCGCGGCGCGCGAACAAGTGGATGGATGTGCTCGATCGGCCGAACCTGCGAGTACTGAACTGAGGCCGCCTTCGCGATCGTCGTCAGCGTCTCACCGGTTGAGTCCGAAACCAAGTGCAAGTGGAAGTAGCTCGGGAGACGGTGGGTCATTTGTGGATAAGAACTCCGGTTATGCACGCTCGCCAGCGACCTTGGTTAGGTGACGACCACCTTCAGCGCGATGTTCCACAGAACGATCCACTGCCAGCCCAATTGGCATAATGAAGCCAAGGTGTTTCCCAAAGGGTGGATTTCGCAACCGCCCAACAGGTTATGCACGCTAATCCAACATGTTTGCGGTACGAAAGCCACCGTGGCCAAAGGCCGGAACGTGTTGACTCCTGAGGGTGTTTCGCAGCCTAGTGGTGATCTCCTGACTGGGCCTACGAGATTTCGTCCCCACAAGCCAGCGGTGGAACAGCCTGTGGGTAGGCTTGGAGAAGACCAGAATTCCCATGATCCGCGGCGGTAAGAGTCAAAACAGCAAGCTTGAAATCTCTCATTAAAGATTTAATGATGCGCGAAATGCCTTCCGGGCTCATCGAGCGAGCAAGACAGCGCCCGTTCCTCAAACCGTTTGCGCGACAAGCCGTCGGTGCGCCGCCGATCTGGCTGATGAGGCAGGCAGGACGATACCTGCCAGAGTATCGGGAGGTGCGGGCGAAGGCCGGTTCGTTCCTTGATCTCTGCTACAACCCGGAGCTTGCCTCTGAGGTGACGATACAACCTATTCGCCGTTTCGGATTTGATGCGGCCATCCTGTTCTCGGATATCCTGGTTGTACCGCACGCGCTTGGACAGACCGTCACCTTTGCCGAAGGCGAAGGACCGCGCCTCGATCCAATACGATCGGCGATGGATCTGGCTCGCCTCAATGAGTTGCAAGTCGGACGAAAATTCGAGCTCGTCTTCGAAACCGTGCGCCGGACACGTGCGGCACTGCCGGCCGAAACAGCCCTTATTGGTTTCTGCGGCGCTCCGTGGACCGTGGCGACCTATATGGTCGGTGGGCGTGGCTCGGTGGACCAGGCAGAAGCCCGATTGATGGCCTATCAGGAGCCTGAGATTTTCAGCCAGCTCATCGACATCATCAGCACAGCTTCTGTCACCTACCTCGACGGCCAGGTGGCTGCGGGTGCTGATGCAATCCAAATATTCGACAGCTGGGCCGGCAGCCTGCCGGATGACGAATTCGACCGGTGGGTGGTCGCGCCGACACGGCGAATCGTGAGAGAACTCAAGCAGCGTTATCCGGCTCTGCCGATCATCGGCTTTCCTCGGGCTGCTGGCGACAAGATCGCTCACTATGTCCGGGAGACAGGAGTTGATGGAGTGAGCTGTGACACGACGTTTTCGATACGAGGAATGGCCGAGCTATCATCTGCAGAGAATGTCGTGGTCCAAGGCAATCTCGACCCCTTGCTTCTCGTGACCGGGGGTGCCGCGCTGGAGAAGCGGGTTGAAGAGATTCTGACCGCTGTGTCTGGCCGGCCGTTCATCTTCAATCTCGGGCACGGCATTGTTCCGCAAACCCCGCCGGAGAACGTGGCGAAGCTGGTTCAGCTTGTTCGTCGGGGGTGAGGCGTGCTGGAGCTGTGGGTCAAAGCCCTCCACATCATCGCTGTCGTGGCGTGGATGGCAGGGATGTTCTACCTGCCGCGGCTCTTCGTCTATCACGCCATGTCGGAGCCGGGTTCCCAGCAGTCGGAAACCTTCAAGGTCATGGAGCTCCGGCTGTTGCGGATCATCATGAACCCGGCGTCAATCGTGGTTTGGATTACCGGCCCCTATCTCGCTTGGGCCTGGGGCATGTACCATGATGGCTGGTTCATCGCGAAGGTCATCCTGGTGATTGCGCTGACCACCCTTCACCATCTGCTGGCTAGGTGGCGGAAGGAGTTCGCGGCCGACAAGAACCGCCACGACGCCAAGTTCTATCGCTACGTCAACGAGATCCCGACATTGTTGCTCATCGGAATCGTTGTCCTCGTCGTCGTCAAGCCCTTTTGAACAGCGGTGTAGGACACCATCTTTTGTTGGTGTATGGGATCTGCTATATAGGGAGTCGGATGACGGTCGCCGGCAGCTGAGAGGTTTGCCGGTTTCCACCCCAGGTTTTCCCACATCTCTGGTTGACCGCCCAATCAGCGCCAGTCTGCGCAAATTCCCATTTTATTGACCTTCGGCTCGGATCACCTCTCGCCCGCCTTACACCCGCGCCGATCGGAGTCACTCATGGCAGAACTTAAACTGCAGGATCTGAAATCGAAGTCTCCGACCGAGCTCCTGGCATTCGCGGAGGAGCATGGCGTCGAGAACGCCAGCACCATGCGGAAGCAGGAGCTGATGTTCGCTGTCCTCAAGCAGCTCGCGAATAAGGACATCGAGATCACGGGATCCGGGGTCGTCGAGGTGTTGCAGGATGGCTTTGGCTTCCTGCGGTCACCCGACGCAAACTACCTTCCAGGCCCCGACGACATCTACGTTTCGCCCTCCCAAATTCGCCGCTTTGCCCTGAGGACCGGCGATACGGTCGAAGGGATCATTCGCAGTCCGAAGGAAGGCGAGCGTTACTTTGCGCTTTTGAAGGTCAACAAGATTAATTTCGAGGACCCAGAGAAGGCGCGCCACAAGATTCACTTCGACAACCTGACGCCACTCTATCCAACTGAGTGGCTGAAGATGGAGATCGAGGACCCGACCATTAAGGACCTGTCGGCGCGGGTCATCGACATTGTGGCGCCCATGGGAAAGGGGCAGCGCGCGCTGATCGTTGCTCCACCGCGGACCGGCAAGACGGTTCTGCTGCAGAATATCGCTCACTCGATCACCACCAATCATCCGGAGTGCTACCTCATCGTGCTGCTCATCGACGAGCGGCCGGAGGAGGTGACCGACATGCAACGGTCGGTAAAAGGTGAGGTGATCTCCTCGACCTTCGACGAGCCGCCAACCCGCCACGTCCAAGTCTCCGAAATGGTGATCGAGAAGGCGAAGCGTCTCGTGGAGCACAAGCGGGACGTTGTGATCCTTCTCGACTCCATCACCCGCTTGGGTCGTGCCTACAACACTGTGGTGCCGTCCTCGGGTAAGGTCCTCACGGGCGGTGTGGACAGCAACGCCTTGCAGCGTCCGAAGCGGTTCTTCGGTGCGGCTCGTAACATCGAGGAGGGTGGCTCACTTACCATCATCGCCACGGCGCTGATCGACACCGGTTCGCGCATGGACGAGGTGATCTTCGAAGAGTTCAAGGGCACCGGCAACTGCGAGGTTGTGCTCGATCGCAAGGCCTCCGACAAGCGCATCTTCCCGGCCATCGACATCGCCCGGTCCGGTACGCGCAAGGAAGAGTTGCTGGTACCTCGCGATCAGCTCAAGAAGATGTACGTGCTCCGCCGCATCCTTGCGCCGATGGGCACCATCGATGCCATCGAGTTCCTGACGGACAAGCTGCGGCAGACGAAGAACAACGCCGAGTTCTTCCAGTCGATGAACGCCTGATCGGCGCAAGACTAAAGGTACAGGACGATGGGGGAACGGACGAATAGCTTTGGCCAGCCGATCGGTTTCCCCATCGCCGACTGGTCACCCCGCCAACGGCCATCACGCGAGGTGCTTGAGGGTCGGTACTGCCGGCTCGAGCGCCTCGATCCTGTGCGGCATACGGCTGAACTTTACGAAGCCAACTCCGCGGATGATGGCCGTGGTTGGACCTACATGGCCTACGGTCCGTTCTCCTCGCAGGACGAATACGCCGAGTGGGTGAAGAAGGTCGCGGCGTCGCAGGACCCGTTTTTCTATACCGTTATCGACAAGCGCTCTGGTCGTGCCGCCGGAGTCGCCTCCCTCATGCGGATCGATCCGATGAACGGCGTTATTGAGGTCGGGCACATCAAGTACTCGCCAGCTCTGCAGCGGACGATCGGCGCGACCGAGGCGATGTATCTTTTGATGCAGTACGTCTTCGATGAACTTGACTACCGGCGGTACGAGTGGAAGTGCGATTCCCTGAACGAGCCTTCCAAGGCGGCAGCCGTACGCCTTGGGTTCACGTATGAAGGCTTGTTCCGACAGGCTGTTGTCTACAAGGGCCGCAACCGCGATACGGCTTGGTTCTCGATCATCGACCGCGAATGGCCGGCGCTGAAAAGCGCTTACGAGCAATGGCTCGCGCCGACCAACTTCGACGCTGACGGACGTCAGCGCCGTCGCTTGTCTGATCTGATTTCTGAGGCTAGGGCGGTAGCCTCACGCAGCTAGACGTTTCGCTTGCCGCTGGTGGCAAAGGGCATACCGTAGGGCGTCCGGATCCGTCATGGGTGCCGAACAGGTCTGCCCAATGCAAACATAAGCGGTCGCTTTCCCTTCAATGGGTTGCTTCCCGGCCAAGGCAGTCGCTCCGGAGATCCGCGACACGTCTTCCACGAAGTTCTGCACCGCTCCCGGCAAGGAGACGGTGGTGACGACATCCTGAAGGACCCTGGCGCCTTCCGCGTCGCCGCCACTCAGCACCACGACATGCTGCGGCGAGATGAGGTCCATCGCGCTGGCGAGCAAGCCGGAATGCGAGACCAGATTATGTTGTAGATCAGCTCCGAACGCCTTCAGGATTCCCTCAGCCCTGTCGATATGAGCCGAGTTCCCCGTCAGCAGAAACAGCTGCACGAGGTTGGACAGCATGACGGCGTTGGCATTCGGCGTGGCGTCGTCATGCGCAAACTTCATCCGCAGGGGAACGTCGGTGGTATCATATGCTGATGTGAAGTAGCCGCCGTTCTGGCTATCCCAATAGTGTCGATTGAGCTGCTCCGCATACTGGATGGCGCGATCCAAATACTTGGCATTGTTGGTAACCTGATACAGCCGCAGGGCGGCCCAGGTCATGTTGGCGTAATCGCTGGCGGTTGCGGGCGCACTGACCTTGCCGGCCCGATAGGCATGCCTGAGGCGGCCATCGACCATCATCCGTTCATCGACAAATCTGAACGCCCGCTCCCCCAGCTCGCGCCACTCCGGCCTCTCGAACACCCTGGAAGCCGCGGCCAGAGCCGCGATCATCAGACCATTCCAGTCGGCCAGAACCTTATCGTCCCAACCTGGCCGGACGCGCTGGGCGCGATGTGCGAGCAGCTTCGCTCGCAGTTCGGCAAGACGCTCTTCCTCCTCGTCGCTGAGGAGCTCTGGCCTGTTAAGGCGGTTCAGGATGACTCGACCTTCCCAGTTCCCACCGGGGGAAACGTCGTAAATCGCTCCGAAGAAGCGGGCATCGTCGGAACCCAGAACCTCCTCGATCTCGGACGCGGTCCAGACGTAGAACTTGCCTTCCTCACCTTCCGAGTCGGCATCAAGAGACGCCGCGAACCCTCCGCCATCCGCGATCATCTCGCGTTCGAGCCAACTAACCGTCTCCTCGACGCGCTGCGCGAACAGAGGATCGCCCGTCTCGCGATAGACCTCCGTCAGGAGATCGATGAGCAGGGCGTTGTCGTAGAGCATCTTCTCGAAGTGCGGCACGAGCCAGCGCTCGTCGACGGTGTATCGGGCGAATCCACCGCCGAGATGATCGTAGATGCCGCCTTGGCAGATACGGGTCAGCGTGGTCTCGACGGCCGTCTTGGCCTTCTCCATGTCGTACCGAATGGCGCCACGCCAAAGGAGCCAGACGAAGTTCCACTGCGGGAACTTTGGAGCTCCCAGGATGCCGCCATTGACCGGGTCAACGGCGCGAACCATGCGATCGACCAGCTGTTCGAGAAGCAGGTCGGTAACTTGGATCTCTCCGGTCGGGGCACCATTTCTCTTGAGCGCGTCGGTGAGGAGTTCGGCATTGTGGCGGACCTTTTCCGGCTCCTGGTGATAGATGCGCGCCACCTCGCGCAGAACGTCCTTGAATGCGGGCTTGCCCCAACGCGCTTGCGGAGGGAAGTAAGTGCCTCCCCAGAACGGTCGGCCATCGGAGTCGAGGAACATGGTCAACGGCCATCCGCCTTGCTCCCCAAGGGCCTGCAGGGCGTTCATGTAGATGGCATCGATGTCAGGCCGTTCTTCCCGGTCGACCTTGATGTTGATGAACAGATCGTTCATCACAGCGGCCGTATCCTCGTCCTCGAAGCTCTCGTGGGCCATCACGTGGCACCAGTGGCAGGCGGCGTAGCCTACCGAGAGCAGGATCGGCTTGTTCGTGCGCTTGGCTTCCGCCAAGGCTTCGGGCCCCCACGGCCACCAGTGGACCGGGTTGTCCTTGTGTTGGAGCAGGTAGGGGCTGGTCTCCCGGCTCAAGCGATTTTCGCTCACGACAATTCCCTCCTGCTATTGGTTGGGTTGATGGTTCGCAAAAGGATGCCCTCAATGGGGTGACTCGTAAACTATGAGTCAGGTTGCAACGATTTTTGCTCTCTCAAGTGCACCCGGCCGCGCTGGGGTCGCTGTGCTGCGTATTTCCGGCCCCGCCGCCGGAACTGTGCTGGATGAAATGGCGGCGCCGCGCCCTCGACCTCGCCAAGCCAGTCTAAGACGTTTGCGCCATCCTGTATCGGAGGAAAGTCTGGATCAGGCGCTCGTCCTGTGGTTTCCCGCGCCAGCCAGTTTTACAGGCGAAGACGTGGCCGAGTTGCACGTCCATGGCGGGCGCGCAGTCGTACACGCGGTACTTGGTGCGCTCGCCGAAATTCCCGGTTGCCGTCCAGCCGAAGCCGGAGAGTTTGCTCGCCGCGCGTTCGAGAACGGCAAGCTGGACTTGACCATGGCCGAGGGGTTAGCCGACCTCATCGACGCTGAAACCGAAGCGCAGCGCAAGCAGGCTCTTCGCCAGGCCGAAGGAGCGCTGGCGGCACTGTATGACGGGTGGCGGAATTCTTTGATCGAGGCCTTGGCGCTCGTCGAGGCCGCGATCGATTTTTCCGATGAAGGGGATGTCGGCGAGACAACCTTCGCCAAGGCGGTTCCCGTCGTTCAGGGGCTAGAGGCGGAAATCCGGCGGCATCTTGCGGATGGCAATCGTGGCGAGATCCTGCGTGAGGGATTTCACGTGGTCCTCGCTGGGCCGCCCAATGTGGGCAAGTCCAGTTTGCTGAATGCGCTCGCACGGCGGGATGCGGCGATCGTGTCGGACGAGGCCGGCACGACGCGGGACGTCATTGAGGTTCGCCTCGATCTGGAAGGGCTGCCCATCATCGTCAGTGACACGGCGGGTATTCGGGAGGCTGCTGGCCGCGTGGAGCAGGAAGGAATACGCCGGACTCTCGCGCGGAGCCGCGCGGCGGATCTCATAATTTGGCTAATGGACGCAACGGCCCCGAATCCCCATTTGCCGCCAGAGTTGGCGGAGCTGGCCGACCGGACGCTTTGGGTTACGAACAAGATCGACCTGCGGGAGGGCGGATGGCCTGATGTTCTCCCTGACGACATGCTGGCAATTTCGGCGCGGACCGGGCAGGGTATTGACGAACTGGCTCGCAGGATCGCGGCCATTGCCCGGGAAAGGCTGGCACCGAGCGAGCACCCGAGCCTCACGCAGGAACGGCATCGCCGGAATCTCTCCGAATGCCAGAAGGCCCTGATCGATTTCCTCGAAGGAAGCCCTTGGCAACTTGAGCTTCGTGCCGAGGATTTGCGGATTGCGGCGCGGGCCTTGGGCCGCATTACTGGGCGCATCGACCCCGAGCAGGTGCTGGACGAGATATTCGGCCGATTCTGCATCGGAAAATAGAAGGCTTTTCCGATGTTTCACGTGAAACGCTCACTTGGACTTGAGGAAATCTCGGCCAAATCTCCGGAATGTCGGACATGATCAGAGTCAAAGCGTCGCCACACCAACTTGATGGGCGAACCAAACAAGTAAACTGGGCCAATTCATTGCCTATAAGCTGGAGTCGGCTAATTTGCCACCCACTTTTCCGTAACGCGAACGGCGCCTCAGGCGTTTGAACCTGGCCAGACCATGGAGAAGCTGAGCTACGACGTCATTGTTGTCGGCGGCGGACACGCCGGTACTGAAGCGGCTGCCGCAGCTGCCCGCATGGGCGCGCGGACGGCCCTCGTGACGCACAAGTTTGCCACCATTGGCGAGATGTCCTGTAACCCCGCCATCGGAGGCTTGGGCAAGGGGCACCTCGTGCGCGAGATCGATGCTTTCGACGGTCTCATGGCGCGCGTAGCTGACCAGGCCGGAATACAGTTCCGCTTGCTCAATCGATCGAAGGGGCCAGCGGTCCAGGGGCCACGGGCGCAAGCGGACCGGAAACTCTATCGGCAGGCCATGCAGGCGGCCATCCGGGCGGTTCGTGGCTTGGACGTTATTGAAGGCGGTGTTGACGACCTTATCGTTCAGGATGGCAAGGCCCAGGGCGTGGTGCTGGAGGATGGTCGCGAGCTCACCGCCGGCGCTGTGGTGCTGACCACGGGCACATTCCTCCGCGGACTTATTCACATCGGCGAGGTCAAGATCCCGGCAGGGCGTGTTGGGGAGGCACCGGCGGTTAAACTGGCTGACAGGCTCGCCGACCTCGAATTCCAGCTGGGTCGCTTGAAGACGGGGACGCCGGCTCGTCTACACAGAGATTCTATTGACTGGGCTCGACTGGAAATCCAGCCGGGCGATGATCCGCCGGTTCCATTCTCGTTCCTGACGGAGCGGATCACGACGCCTCAGGTCGTCTGCTATATCACGACAACGACGGAAGAGACGCACGCGATCATCCGGGCAAACTTGCACCGCGCGCCTATGTACTCGGGCCAGATTTCGAGCATTGGCCCGCGATACTGCCCGTCCATCGAAGACAAGGTCGTTCGTTTCGCGGACCGGTCGGCGCATCAGGTCTTCCTGGAGCCGGAAGGTCTCGATGACGACACGATCTATCCGAATGGCGTGTCGACCTCTTTGCCAGAGGAAGTACAGATTGCCTTCCTGCGCACCATGCCGGGTCTTGAGAATGTCGTCATCAAGCGCCCGGGTTATGCCATCGAGTACGACTACGTCGACCCGCGCGAGCTGCTTCCGACACTAGAGACCAAACGGCTACCGCGGCTCTTTCTGGCAGGGCAGATCAACGGGACGACCGGTTACGAGGAGGCCGGCGCGCAAGGCATCGTAGCCGGGATCAATGCGGCTCTGGCGGCCGCTGGTGGCGGACGCACGTTCACGGTCTCCCGGACCGAAGGCTATCTGGGCGTCATGATCGATGATCTCGTGACGCGGGGGGTGACGGAGCCGTATCGCATGTTCACCTCGCGGGCCGAGTACCGTCTGGCCCTACGCGCGGATAATGCGGACCAGCGACTGACGCCGAAGGGCATCGAAACCGGCTGCGTTGGGCAAGAGCGCGCGAAGGCTTACGCCGCAAAGGAGAAGGCACTCTCAGAGGGGCGGGCCCTGCTGGAGAAGCTGACACTCACGCCGAACGAGGCCGCCCTGTACGGCTTCGAGATCAATCGTGACGGTCGCAGGCGGTCTGCCTTCGAGTTGCTTGCGTATCCGAACATCAACCTTGAGCGATTGAAAGGCGTCTGGCCCGAGATCGGGCAACTCGATCTAAAGATCGCGGCGCAGCTGGAAGTCGATGCCCGCTACGCGTCCTACGTCAAGCGTCAGGAAGAGGATGTCGCCATCCTCAAGCGCGACGAGTCGGTGGCGATTCCGCTGGATTTCGACTTCTCGTCGCTCCCGGGGCTGTCGAATGAGGTCCGGCAAAAGCTGGAGCGGTATCGCCCGACGACCTTGGCCCAAGCGGCACGGATCGACGGCATTACGCCGGCGGCGCTGCTTATTCTGCTTGGTCGGCTGAAGCGCACGCGGGAGCGGGCAAGCGCATGAGCGCGATCCGCCGAGCGAAGAAAATCGATGGTCCGGAGGCGTTTCGCGCGGCTTTTTCTGTTTCACGTGAAACTCTGGACCGTCTCACTCTCTACGAAGATCTGCTGAAGCGCTGGCAGAAGGCGGTCAATCTCGTCGCGCCGACGACACTCGGGAAAATTTGGCATCGGCATTTCGCCGACAGCGCTCAGCTCGTGAGATTGATCCCCGAGGAAGCAGAAGCCCTCGTTGACCTCGGCTCTGGCGGGGGCTTTCCCGGTCTCGTCCTGGCTATCGTGCTTCACGAGCGCAAGGCCATGCGCGTCACGCTTGTCGAAAGCGATGGGCGTAAAGCGGCATTCCTGCGGGAGGTCGCCCGGCAAACGCAGGTGCCTGTGGACATTCTGTCAACAAGGATCGAAAACGCCGAGACTCAGCGTAAAGTGAGCACGGTTGATGTCGTCACGGTGCGTGCTCTTGCTCCGTTGAGCCGCCTGCTGGGTTTGGCGGCACCGTTTTTTGCGCCCAATACGCGTGGTCTGTTCCTTAAGGGGCGCGATGTCCACGGAGAAATCGACGAAGCAAGAGAAGCCTGGCACTTCGATGTCGAGCTCGTTCCGAGCGTGACGGATGCCCAAGGCCAGATTGCCGTGATGACTAATGTGAGAGCCAAGACGGAGGGTTGAGCCTTGACCGGCAAGACCACAAAGGGACTGCGGGTGATCGCGATCGCCAATCAAAAGGGGGGCGTCGGCAAGACGACCACGGCGATCAATCTCGGCACCGCGCTCGCTGCCGCAGGAGAGCGGGTGCTAATTGTGGATCTCGATCCGCAGGGCAACGCTTCGACAGGCCTCGGTATTGCTGCCAATGAGCGGTTCACAACGACGTACGATGTGATGACGGCGCGCAGCACGCTTCTGCGGGCCGCAATCCCGACTCAGGTTCCCGGGCTGATGATTGTCCCTGCGAACTCGGATCTGATCGGCATCGAGTCGGAGCTGATGAACGATCCGACCAAGCCGTTCCGCCTGCGGGATGCGATCGGGGCTCTCGTTGGTCAGCAGCGGGCCAATCCGGAAACGGCGTTCACCTACATCCTGATCGATTGTCCACCGTCGTTGAACCTGCTGACGCTCAACGCGATGGTGGCAGCTCATGCGGTGCTGGTGCCCGTGCAGTGCGAGTTCTTCGCGCTGGAAGGTATTTCGCAGCTGAAGGATAACATCGAGCAGATCAAGGCGACGCTGAACCCGGGCTTGGAAATTCAGGGGGTCGTTTTGACGATGCACGATCAGCGGACCGCTCTGTCGCGGGAGGTGGCGCAGAACGTGCGCGCTTATTTTGGTGCCAAAGTTTACGACACGATGATTCCGCGGAATACGCGCGTCGCCGAGGCACCATCTCACGGCAAGCCGATCTTGCTTTACGACGTAAACAGCGCCGGCAGTCAGGCTTACATGCGTCTGGCTGCGGAAATCATCGAGCGCGAGCGGCAGTACAAAGCCGCCTGATCAAATCAAGGAATCCTAGGAGAACGGAACGACCATGGCGACTCCACTCCAGAAGAGCCGGCTTGGCAGGGGGCTTGCTTCTCTTATTGGCGATCCGGTTCTGGCCGAACCAAAGTTGCCGGCTGAGGGCGAGCAGAGAGTCGTTCCCATCGATCAGCTTCGTGGCGGCAAGCTCAATCCGCGGCGGGAGTTCCGGGAGGAGGATCTGGCCGAACTGGCCGACTCGATCCGGCAAAGAGGATTGGTACAGCCGATCGTCGTTCGTCCGGATCGGGTGTCCGGTGGTTATGAGATCGTCGCTGGCGAGCGGCGTTGGCGTGCGGCTCAGCGGGCGGGTCTCCACACTGTTCCCGTGATCGTGCGCGAGCTCTCGGATCAAGAAGTCCTTGAGCTGGGCATCATCGAGAACGTCCAGCGCGCTGATCTCAACCCCATCGAGGAAGCGGCCGGCTATCGCGAGCTTATCGACCGGTTCGGCTACACCCAGGATCAGCTCGCTGAGGTCATCGGGAAGAGCCGCAGCCACCTGGCCAACACGCTGCGGCTACTGAAGCTGCCCGACTCGGTGCAAGAGCTCGTTCGCGAAGGGAAGCTGACGGCCGGCCACGCCCGAGCGTTGGTCGGACGAGAGGATGCCGAAGAGCTCGCCAAGCGGATCATCGAGCGCGACATGAACGTGCGCGAGGTCGAGGCCCTCGTGCAGTCTGGCGTTACCGTCTCAAGCTCTTCATCCAGCCGGAAGCGTGAGAAGACGCCTGACACGCTGGCCTTCGAAAAAGAGTTGTCCGACGCCCTGGGCCTGAAGGTCGAGATAAAGCGGGGCTCCGGCGAGAGCGGGCAGCTCGTCATCAAGTATGGAAATTTCGATCAGCTCGACTATATCCGCATGCGCTTGGTGGGCACACCGCTGTAATGGGACAGGGGAGCTCATCAAAGCTCCCCTTCTGATTTTGGATAGCGGGGCTGCGGCAAAACCCGCTTGACGCCATTTTTCGGAATTGCTGATGTCCCCGCCGGCCCTTTTGCACCCGGGCTGGAGTTCTGATCATGGGTCAAGATGTTCTCACCCAGCTCGCTGCGACCATTCGGGAGCGGCGGCACAGCGATTCCGCGCGCTCCTATACGCGGCAGCTTCTCGATGGCGGCCCGGAGCGGTGTGCTCGCAAACTTGGCGAGGAAGCAATTGAAACTGTCATCGCCGGGATTAGCCAGGACGGCCAGGCGCTTTGTCGGGAGGCAGCGGACCTGCTGTACCATCTTCTGGTCCTGCTGGAAGCCCGCGACGTAAAATGGGACGACGTCCTCGCTGAACTCGCTCGGCGTTCGGGGGTATCCGGACTCGACGAAAAATCAGCTCGCGGCCGGGGCGGTGACCCGGCATGACACTGGCAGTTGTACAACTCGACCAACCTGATATGCGCGGCAGATCAGCCCTGCAATTCTCGCCCTATCAAACCTTCACACGGGAGGAGTGGGCGCGGCTGCGGGCCGATACGCCAATGACCCTGGTCGAGCGCGACCTCGAGCAGCTCTCCGGCTTGATGCAAGAGCTCTCGATGAAGGAAGTCGAGGAGATCTATCTGCCGCTGTCGCGCCTCCTGAACCTCTATGTCGCTGCCGCCCAGGAGCTTCACGCAGTGACGTCACGGTTCCTTGGCCGCAACAATGTGAAGATGCCCTTCATTCTCGGCGTGGCGGGTTCGGTTGCCGTGGGCAAGAGTACGACAGCCCGTGTGCTGCGCGCCCTGCTCGCACGCTGGCCAGACCATCCGCGGGTCGATCTGGTTACGACGGACGGCTTCCTGTTGCCCAATGCAGAGCTCGAAGCTCGTGGCTTGATGAACCGGAAGGGATTTCCGGAGAGCTTCGATACGGCGCGGTTGCTGAACTTCCTCGCGGACGTGAAGTCAGGGCGCGAGCGGGTCGAGGCGCCGGTCTATTCGCACTTCCACTATGACATCCTCCCCGATCAGACGATCGTCATAGAGCGGCCAGACATTCTGATTGTGGAGGGCCTGAACGTCTTGCAGCCGGCGCGGTTGCCAAAGGATGGAAAGGCGATTCCGTTCGTTTCGGACTTCTTCGATTTCTCGATCTACATCGACGCCGATCCGAAAGTGATCGAGGAATGGTACGTGGCGCGCTTCATGAAGTTGCGCACCACCGCATTCCGCGATCCGGCGGCCTACTTCCACAAGTACGCGCATCTCTCGCCGGACGACGCGCGGGAGCGCGCGCTGGAAATCTGGCGGACGATTAACCTCAAAAATCTTGAGGAAAACATCTTGCCCACGCGGCAGCGGGCCAGTCTCATCCTCCGCAAGGGGCCGGATCACAGCGTCGAGAGTGTTTCACTGCGGAAGCTGTGAGATCGATAAGAAAACGCCACCCTCGGATCAAAGGGCGGCGTTCTTGTTTCCTCAACCTGTACGCAGTGACTACTGCATGCGCCGCATCCGGCGACCAGCATCCCCGCGCATCGGGCTGCGGAAACCTTGCATCCCCCGCGTCCGCTGGATGCGACGTGGCATCACGTCCCTCCGCGTGCGAGAGAACCGTGGCCCGACCCGCTGCCCGCGGTAAAAGCGCCTGGGACCGGCATAAGCGCGGGTGCGGTAGAAGCGCCGTGGAGCGACGGTGCGAGTCCGGTAGAATCTACGCGGGGCATAGTACCGACGCGGAGCGTAGAATCGGGCCCTGTAGAATCGCCTCGGTGCATAGTACCGAGCCCTGTAGAATCTCCGCGGTGCCCAGGACCTCACGCGGTAGTAGCGGCGCGGTGCGTAGTACCGGACCCGGTAATAGCGGGGAGGCGCCCAGTACCAGGTACGATAGTAATGGCGACGGGGCGCGTAATAGCGAACGCGATAGTACCGCGGCCGCCAGTAGTACGATGACCGGTAATAGTACGGGTAGGTATAGTAGCTGGAGTAGAAGAACGGCGCGCCCCAGAAGAAGGCCCGCGGCCGCCACCAGCGTACGCGGTAATATCTACGCGGTGCCCAATACCGCGCCCTATAAAAGCGGGGACCGCCCCAATAGGCTGCGCGGTAGAATCGCCGTGGTCCCCAGTAGACGGGGCGATAGAACGCTCTGCCACCCCACGACCGGTGAAATCCCCTTGCATGGAAGCCGCGGTACCCTCTGTGGAATTGGGCTTTCTCGACTGTCGACTTTGCATTGGGGGCAAAGGCAGCGGGTGGAGCGGCTGGTGCTGACATTGCTGCTCCCGCTAACATGCTCAGTGCAGCTGAGCATCCCGCGAGCAGCAAGACTCGGCGACGTCTCATCGCAATACTCCTCTCCTGCGACCGAAAGGGTCGGTTTGCTGAGCAACTGAACGTCGCCAGCAGTGATGGGTTCCTCAGTCGCAGGCGTTTTCAGAGGAGTAACGGGCGGATTTTTCTCAACCCAACCAACCGCTTGTCGCCTGTCTATGGTTACTGCCTGTTTGGCGATCGAGACGGTTGGAGAACGGCGGGTCAGAGTAGCCCTTGGGCCCTGGCGAGTTCGGCTAGGTTTTTCTGCGGTCGCGCGCCAAAGTGGCTGATGACCTCAGCAGCCGCGATGCTACCCAGCCGACCGGCCGTCTCCAGACTAAACCCGCGGGCATAACCAAAGAGGAAGCCGGCAGCATAGAGATCTCCGGCCCCGGTTACGTCGACTACATTGACCGGCATGGCAGGAATGGAGATCGGCTCCCGACTTTTCGCGCAGATCACTGAGCCTTTGGCGCTGCGCGTGAGCACCGCAAGCTCGGTGTCGGCTTGTGCGTGCTCCATCGCCTTCTCAAAAGTGTCGACCTGGTAAAGAGATGTGATCTCGGTTTCGTTGGCGATCAGAATGTCGACGCTGTTGCGAACCAGATCCAGGAATTCTTTTCGGTGCCGATCGACGCAGAAACCATCTGAAAGGCTCAGGGCAACCTTACGTCCAGCCTCCGCCGCGATGCTTGCGGCCTGACGGAACGCGGCTTTGGCCTCGGGCCGATCGAAGAGATAGCCTTCGAGGAAGATAATGCCGGCTGAACGGATCAGCTCCGGATCAACCTCTCCATCGTCCAGGTCGGGGCTGATGCCGAGGTAGGTGTTCATCGTCCGCTCGCCGTCAGGCGTTACGAGGACGAGGCAGCGAGCGGTTGGAATGCCGGAGGAAGATGGTGGCGTGCTGAAATGAACGCCGGCCGCGCGAATGTCGTGAGCAAAGATGCGGCCAAAATCGTCTTCTGCAACCTTGCCGATGAAGGCAGCGCGGCCTCCGAATGAAGCGATGCCGACCATGGTGTTGGCAACGGAGCCGCCCGAAACTTCCACTGTCGGGCCCATGGCTTCGTAGAGACGGCTCACCGTTTCCGCGTCGACCAAACGCATATGGCCCTTCGGGGCACCGTGCTGAGCGAGGAAGTCGTCGTTACACTGTCCGATGATGTCTACGATGGCATTGCCAATTCCGACGACGTCAAATTTCGTTTCGCTCATAGCGGCCCCTTGTTTCAGTTGGCCGCAGTATTAGAGCAACTGTGGCCAGCAACCAAGCGCCACGGAGCGAAGAGTCACCGCGGTCGACCCGGCTTGCGATCAGCTGCGTTTCTGGCGAGGTCGAGGAGCAGGCGTTCGGTGAGGGCAATTTCGAGCGATGCGTTCAGCCGTGCTCTCTTGGCTGTATCAGCAATCTGAGTAAGGGCGACCTGCAACTTCTGCGTCGTCCAGGTTCGGCATTGCGCCTCCAGAACAGGGCGCACCTTGAAATGTACAGGTGGTCGGAGCTGCTTGAGGGCAGACTCCATAGTCGCTCCGGCATCGATACTTGTCCGCAGTCGATGCAAGCGATGGAAATGGCGCTGAACTGCTACAATCACGGTTTGCGCGCTCTCGCCGGATGCGAGGATACGATCTAGTTCTGTGAGAGCGCGGTCTGCTTCTCCCGAAGCGGCGGCGAGGACTACTTTCTCAAGCGCAAGCTCGGAAGCGTCGCCCACAACGGCGTCGATGTCGTCCACCGCAACCCGCGTTTTTCCTCGCGTGTACAACACGAGCTTCTCGAGCTCGCCACGTGTGAGGGCGCGATCTGCGCCTAGACGGCTGACGAGCAACTGCAAGGCTTCGGGATCAATGCTCAGCCCTGCTTCTCGGAGCGTTTCGCGGACGAGAGACTCAAGATCGCGCCCTTCATCCTCGAAACAGGCGACGGCCGCAGCCTTGGGCGACTTCTCGAAAAGCTGCCGCAAGCTGTCGTCCGGGCGAAGGTTGCCGGCTTCGACAACGAGACTGGCGGCAAGCGTTTCTTGTTCGAGCAGCGGCTTGAGTACCTGGGCCGTGACACGCCGGCTTGCGCGCGTATGCACAACCTTTGGGCCACCAAACATCGGGACCGTCTGCGCTTCGACAAGAAGCCGGTCCGGCTCCATCTCAAGATCGGCATCCTCGATGCGCAGCACATCGCCGGGTGGATTGCTCGCCGCAGCCAATCGCTGTGCCGCCATGCGAGCGCGCTCCGAGACCAAGCCCGCGTCCGGCCCATAGAACAGGACAGCTCGATAGCGTGAATCGAGACTCTTGATGAACTGGTCGGCCTGATGGGTTTTGACGGCCGTCATAGCGTGCTGCGCGTCAAGCGCACTCAAAGAGGCAGCGACTGATTACACTGCGCCGGACAGGAAAGCCGCAAGTCGCGTCTTGATATCCTGAGCGACAGCGCGTGCTGCTCGATTTTCCGCGTCCTCGCGCGCCTTCACATTCGAGTAAATGGAATCGTAGCGCTCGAACGCTGCCCGTCCGTAGCTCGTGCCCTCGAGAAGGATTTTCTTGTCGGCAATGCGGATAAGCTGGAACTTCGCCTCAAGGTTATAGACCTGGCTTTGCGAGTCGCCGTCCTTCCGCACCAAGGTTGAGACGACCTGCTCGCGAATCGCAACATCCAAATGGTACTCGGGCGGAAGCGGATATCCGCCGCCGGTCGCCTGGAAAATCAGCTCATTCCGAATCTTCTGACCAACACGCCCAGGGATCGTGCCGAATTCGACCGCAGCCAGCTTTGCGCTCGTATCCGAAATGGCCGCGCTGCCATACATCGGACGAAACGCGGAGGCGCCGTCGCACGCCGCGATTGCGGGAGCGAGCAAAGTTACCAGCGCCACGGAGCGCATGGCTAACAGGCGATTAAGCCGACGCAAGGCCGACCAGGCTTGCCCCCTAGGCGACGACATTGACGATCCTCTGCGGCACTACGATCACCTTCTTCACGGGTCGCCCGTCCAGAGCCCGGATAACCGACTCCAGCTTCAGGGCAGCGGCCTCGATCTCGGCCTGACTCGCGTCTCTGGCAATCGTCAGTTCGTCCCTACGCTTACCATTCACCTGTACGGCAATGGTAATCGTATCGTCAACGAGAAGGACTTCTTCGACGGCCGGCCAGGGCTGATCGGCAAGTAGGGTGTTGTAACCAAGCCGCTCCCAGCATTCTTCAGCCAAATGCGGCATCATCGGGCCGAACATCTGGACAAGGAACTCGGCTGCCTCGCGAATGGCCCAGTCCATGCCCGGACCGCTGTGGCCGAGTGCTGACTGGAGAGTACCGGTGAACTCGTAGATCTGCGCGACAGCCACGTTGAAGCGCAGGTTCTCGATGTTCTGGCCAACCCTGTAGAGGGTCTTGTGGGCTGCGCGGCGCAGAGCCAGAGCCTCGGAGCAGAACTCAGCGGGTTTCGGACTGCCTTTGGGAGCAGCCTTCGGCAAGAGTTCGTGGATGAGCCGCCAGACGCGCTGCATGAAGCGGCTGGCGCCGGAGACACCGGCCTCAGTCCAGATGACGTCGCGTTCGGGTGGGCTGTCCGAGAGCATGAACCAGCGGGCGCAGTCGGCGCCGTAGGTCGAAATGATGTCGTCAGGGTCCACCAGGTTCTTCTTGGACTTCGACATCTTCTCGATGGAGCCGATCTCCACCGGCTGACCCGTGGCGATCTCGTAGGCCCGACGCTTGTCGCCCTCGCCCTCGATCCTCACCTCGGACGGCAGGAGCCACCGGTTACCAATCTTGTATGTTTCATGTGTAACCATGCCCTGCGTGAAGAGGCCTTCGAACGGCTCCTTCAGATGCAGGTGGCCCGTCTCCAACATGGCCCGCGCGAAGAAGCGCGAGTACAACAGGTGGAGAATCGCGTGCTCGATACCGCCGATGTACTGGTCCACCGGCAGCCAGTACTTGGCAGCCTCCAGGTCGACGGGCTTGTCAGCGCGCGGCGCGCAGAAGCGCGCGTAATACCAGGAGCTGTCGACGAACGTGTCCATCGTGTCGGTCTCGCGGCGGGCAGGCTTACCGCAAGAGGGGCAGTTCACGTGCTTCCAGGTCGGGTGGCGATCGAGCGGGTTGCCCGGCACGTCAAAGGTGACGTCCTCCGGCAAGCGAACCGGTAGTTGATCCTCCGGCACCGGTACGATCCCGCAAGCGTCGCAGTGGATGATCGGAATCGGGCAGCCCCAGTACCGCTGGCGGGAGATACCCCAGTCGCGCAGGCGGTACATGATCTTGCGTTCGCCCTTGCCGATCTCTTCCATCCGGCGGGCGACCTCGGCTTTCGCCTCCTCAATTGTAAGGCCGTTGAGGAAGTCAGAATTGGCGATCCGCCCCGGGCCATCATAGGCCTCGCCGCCGAGGTCGGATGTGGCGGGGTCCTTACCCTCCGGGATGACGACGGGTACGATCGGCAACTTGTACTTGGTCGCGAACTCGTAGTCGCGCTGGTCGTGGGCCGGGCAGCCGAAGATCGCGCCCGTGCCATAGCCCATCAGCACGAAGTTGGCGACGAACACCGGCAACTTGCGATCCGGGATGAGCGGATGGGTTGCTGTCAGCCCCGTGTTGAAGCCCTTCTTTTCGATCCGGTTGAGCTCCTCCTCCGAGGTACCGATGCGGTTGCACTCCTCGACGAAGGCGGCGAGCTCAGGGTTCGACTTCGCAAGCTCGAGGGTCAACGGGTGTCCCGGCGATAAAGCGCAGAAGCTGCCGCCGAAAATCGTATCGGCGCGTGTCGTGAAGACCTCGAGCTCCTTCCACCCGGCGGGAAGCTTGTCACCCTCCAGACTGTACTTCATCAGCAGGCCTTCGGATCGGCCGATCCAGTTGGCCTGCATGGTGCGAACTTTTTCCGGCCAGCGCTTGAGATCGTTCAGCGCCTCAAGCAGCTCGTCCGCGTACTTCGTGATCCTGAAGTACCAGACCGGCATCTCGCGGGTTTCAACCAGCGCGCCGGAGCGCCAGCCGCGGCCGTCGATCACCTGCTCGTTCGCAAGCACCGTTTGATCGACCGGGTCCCAGTTGACCTTGCCGACGCCGCGATAGGCCAAGCCCTTCTTGTACATGTCCAAGAAGAGTTTCTGCTGCTGGTGATAGTACTCGACATCGCATGTCGCGAACTCGCGCGACCAGTCGAGCGAAAGGCCCATGGACTTGAGCTGCCCCCGCATCGTGGCGATGTTGTCGTAGGTCCACTTCGCGGGGTGCGTCTTCCGCTCCATGGCCGCGTTCTCGGCGGGCATGCCGAACGCGTCCCAGCCCATCGGGTGCAGCACATTGAAGCCCTTGGCGCGCTTGTAGCGGGCCAGCACGTCGCCCATCGTGTAGTTGCGCACGTGGCCCATGTGGATGCGCCCCGAGGGATAGGGGAACATCTCCAGCACGTAGCACTTCGGCCGCTTGTCGTCGTTCGAGACCTTGAAGACGTTGCGGTTCTCCCAAACCTGCTGCCAGTGCTTCTCTCGGGCAGGCGCGTTATAGCGTTCGATAGCCATGGGCGATTTCAGCTCTTTGATCAGATCGCGGGCGATACAGCCTTAAAGGTGGAACGCGGTCAAGGGCGCGGGCTATCCCCGGCAAGCTGTTGGCGGGATAGGCCGTCAGCCGCGCGGATGCAAACGACCGATCGTCCCGTATATATCGACGAATCCGGAATTTTTCGACATATGACCCGCCGGATGGTGCAGGCTCAGCACAGGACAGGTGGATTGCCATGACATCGGCTGCAGATCGTTTGTTGGGTATTCGCGAGCGCATTGCTGCGGCCGCCCGGGAGGCCAACCGAGACCCCTCGTCCGTCAAGCTCATTGCCGTGTCGAAGACCTTCGATGCACCGGAAATCCTACCGGTGATCGAAGCGGGCCACCGGCTGTTCGGTGAAAACCGGATTCAGGAAGCCAAGGCCAAGTGGCCAGCGCTCAAGGAACGCTTCCCGGATCTGGAGCTTCATCTCATCGGCGCTCTTCAGTCCAACAAGGCCAAGGAAGCGGTCGCGCTGTTCGATGCCATTCATTCGATCGACCGGCCGAAGATTGCCCGTGTCGTTGCCGAGGAGATGAACAAGCAGGGCCGGCGCCTCAAGCTCTTTGTGCAGGTGAATACGGGAGAGGAACCGCAAAAGGCTGGTGTCATGCCGCGGGAAGCGGCGGACTTCGTTCGCCAATGTCAGGAGGAATTCAAGCTCGACATCGCGGGGTTGATGTGCATCCCGCCGGCCGATGAGGAACCGTCTGTCCACTTCGCATTTTTGGCAAAGCTCGCGTCTGAGCTCGGTTTGAAAGAGCTCAGCATGGGGATGAGCGCCGATTTCGAAAAGGCTATTGGTTTCGGCGCGACCTATGTTCGGGTCGGTAGCGCAATCTTTGGTGCGCGAGAATAGTTTCCCACCGTTTACTTTGGCGCGATAGCCAGCACACCGAAAGTCCCTAACAGCACGCGAAGTTTTCTGATAGCATAGTTGGGCTTGGTCGAACGAGGGCGACCAGGCCGATCAACGATAACCAATTCATGCGGAGGAAACACATGCGTGCCCTCTCATTCATAGCCTCGGCGAGCATAGCGTTGATGGCTCTTCCAGCACTCGCGCAGCAACCAACAGCGGGTAACCTGGAAAAGCTCTCGAAATTTCAGTCAACAGGAACGCCTCTCGAAATTCCCCAGGTTCCGCAAACGGGTCCAAAAGCGGATCAGATCCGCAAAAACCTGCAGAAAATCAAACTTCCCCCCGGTTTCAAGATCGATCTTTACGCGCTTGTGCCTGATGCCCGCCACATGGCCGTCGGCCCACAGGGCGTCGTAACGTTTGTAGGTACACGCAAGAATAAGGTTTACGCTGTAACCGACCGCGCGAAGATGGGGGTGGCCGAAGAGGTCAAGGAATTCGCGCCTTCGATTCAGTTCAAAATTCCCAACGGCGTTTGCTTCTCGCCCGACGGCTTTTTGTTCATCGTCGAGCAAAACCGGGTTCTGGTGTTTCCCGCCGCGGAATTTTTCTATGAAAGCCCTGATGTTGCAGCGTTTGTGGTCGTAAACCAGGGTGAGCTCATTCCGCCGGAGGAAGAGAGCTTCAACCATACAGCCCGCGTCTGCCGCATTGGCCCGGACGACAAGCTCTACATTTCACTTGGCCAGCCGTTCAATGTCTTCGCGAAAGAGAAAATGGACCTCTACAAGAAGACAGGTATCGGCGGCATCATTCGCATGAACCGCGATGGGACGCAGCGCGAAGTGTTCGCGTTTGGCATCCGCAATTCCGTCGGCATGGATTTCAATCCGAAGGACAAGTCCCTTTGGTTCACGGATAACCAGGTTGACGGGATGGGTGACGACATTCCGCCCGGTGAGCTCAACCGCGCTGACCGGCCGGGATTGCACTTCGGCTTCCCCTGGTACGGCGGCGGCAAAGTTCGCACGGAGGAATACAAGGACAGCGAACCGCCCGCCAACGTCGTTTTCCCGCAGGTGGAAATGGATGCCCACGCGGCCGACCTTGGCATGACGTTCTACACGGGCAACCAATTCCCGGAGAAGTATCGCGGCGGCATTTTCTCCGCGCAGCACGGCTCCTGGAACCGTACGAAGCCCATTGGCGCGCGGGTGATGTTCACCAGCCTGAAACCTGATGGCACGGCCGACAAGACCGAGGTCTTCGCTGAGGGCTGGTTGACGGAAAACGGAGAGTATATTGGCAGGCCAGTCGACGTGGCTCAGCTGAAGGATGGCTCGCTCCTTGTATCGGATGATTTCGCAGGAGCGGTTTATCGGATCACCTATGAAGGGAACTGATCTGATTTGCGCGGCGGCGTTTCTTGCCGCCGTCTTTTTGTCGGGGGGACCGGCCGTAGCCGGCGATCCTGAAGCAGGACGCCAGAAGGCCCTGAAATGCCAAACCTGCCACGGGTTGGATGGTGTCAGCAAAATCCCTGACGCGCCGCACATCGGCGGTCAGAACGAGTACTACCTCATAAAGAGTTTGAAGGCCTACAAGACTGGTCAGCGCAAGGACGAGATGATGAATTTCATCGTCTCCGAACTTAGCGACGAGGATATAGCCGATCTCGCCGCCTATTTCGCCAGCCTGGAGCCCAAAAACCAATAACCGGCGCATCCGTGGGGCTGCTGGTCAACCAGACGAGCAGCCTCCCTCAAGTTTTCCAGATCAAATTCAGCCGTTGCCCCTTGGATCCTGTCTCACAGTGGTAGGGTCACGAAAGTGATTCGTGCGTCGTATCAGGCGGGGGAACCAAGGCATGACGCAGAGCACGACGGCTGAGGTCATCGATGACACGGACATCGCGGCGCGTGACCAAGCGTTCGATGAAGCCCTTGCCGCGGCGAACAACGATGTACCCGAGATTGAGGAAGAGGCGCCACTTGGCTCTGCGTCTGACGGCTGGCGCACGTTCGCGCTGGACATCTGGATTACCGATCTCAATTCGTACGAGTTCGGCATTTATCGGCACTCCCGGAATCGCGCGAAAACCCGGCAATTTTCGTCTGACATGGACATAATTGCGGAAGTCAAGGAGGACGGCCGGCGCACCGGGGTTGTTGCTTACCGCGAAGACCTCTGGAAGCAGAAATCAGGAATGGATCGGAGGCTGGTGCTGAGGCTATTCTCGGACAAGCTGAATTGGCGCGCCACGATGGATCTGCTGATTGGTCGCAGTCTTCAGCTGACGGTTGGCGCGCGAGGCATTCCGATCACGGCCTATGCGATAAATCTCCACGTGGATAAGACCGTCATCTACTTGGAGCGATCCGCTAACAAGTGGCCGGTTTTGCCGGAAAATTTCTCGTTCTTTGTCGTTCGTGACGGAAAGCCGTTTTATTACCGCTTGCGCCACGATTTCTTCAGCGTAGGTGGCGACTACACCTTGTACGACGAAGCCGGCCGTAAAGTTGGCCATTTGGATGGTCGCCTTTTCTCGCTCGGTGGCTATTGGACCGGCAAAGTGCGGGCTGACCACGCGGACAACAAGCTTATGTCAGTCATGAAGCTGTTCGCAGCTTCTGTCGGGTTTAACTCCGCCTGCCGGCGACACATCAAGCGTCTCTGGAAAGACCTTCGCGCCGGCAAAATCGAACCGAAGCTCGAGCGGTACGAAGCGGAGTACTATCTCAATCCTCGGCGAGTGCGCTGAGCCGGGGCATTTGCGATCCTGAATGCTGGGGTGCTATGCGCGCCGTGCGGCAGCGGCGTGCTGGTCTGTGCTGGCATCCTCCGGTAGATGTCGGCTGAGCAGATTTCGGCAAGGACAAGGTGCATGAGTGATTTCAACGGCCTAGAGGCGCTGGCCAAAGGCGCCATCCTGTCACCTTTTTCTCGACTGGCTCGACTTCTCGAGGGCGTACCCCCCGGCGACGAAAAGGTCATTGAGATGACGGTGGGCGATCCCAACGAAGCCATGCCTGAGTTCGTCGTCGACAGAATGGCTGAAGCGAAGCGCACACTGGCGACCTATCCGAAAATTTGGGGGTCTGACGACCTGCGAGGTGCAATCGCCGCCTGGCTGGAGCGCAGGTACGGGCTCAAAGGCAAAGTCGATCCTGCGCGGGAAATCCTCCCCACGAATGGGTCCCGTGAGGGGCTTTTCTATGCGGCTATTCCGGCGGTGGGGCGGAAGCCTGTGAACGGTCGACCGGTTATCCTGCTGGTCAACCCTTACTATCATTCATATCTGGGCTCCGTTTACGCCACGAACTGCGAACCGTACTTCCTGAACGCAACGGAAGAGACCGGGCATCTGCCTGATCTCGACGCGCTTGAGAAAGAAACCGAAATCCTGACCCGCACGGTTGCCTTCTATCTGTGCTCGCCAGCCAATCCGCAGGGCGCGGCCGCCGATGCGGCCTACATTCGGCGCGCTTTGGATCTCGCGCGCCGGTACGACTTCATGCTGTTCTTCGACGAGTGCTATTCCGAGATTTACACGGGCGAGCCGCCAACGGGCGGACTGGAAGTGGCTGCAACCACGCCGGAAGGGTTCCGCAATATCGTCGTTTTCAATTCGCTCTCGAAGCGCTCCAACCTGCCCGGTTTGCGATCCGGCTTCGTCGCCGGCGATCGCGAGTTCCTGGCCTCGCTTGCCGAAGTCCGGAACCTCATCGCGCCGCAGATGCCGGGTGTGATCCAGCATGCCTCTGCGGCTGTCTGGTCCGAGGAGCAGCATGTGGCCAACATTCGCCAAGCCTACCGAAAGAAGTTCGACATTTGCGATGAACTCCTGCAAGGCCGATATGGCTACCGTCGCCCCGCTGGTGGCTTCTTCCTGTGGCTCGATGTGAGCCAATTCGGCGGGGGCGTTGAGGCCACGGTAACCCTTTGGAAACGCTGCGGTGTCAAGGTCGTACCTGGTGCCTACCTGGCGCAACCCGGACCGAATGGGATCAACCCCGGCGACGGTCGTATTCGCGTCGCCCTTGTCCACGATCCGGCAACGATCAGGGAGGCGTTGCAGCGCATCGTTTCCGTCCTTTCATAGGTTTCCATGTTGCAGCACGGTTACGGGGCCGATCAGCAGCGGCTGCTTCCACATTCTGTCGAAGACAGACTCGCGAGCTGGACGGCCCGCTGCGCCGGTGCTGCGCTCATGCTTGTCGGGCTCGCGGGGTGGCTGAGCCTTGTCACGTGGTCGGTGAGTGACCCGAGCCTGACGCACTCCATTGCCTATGGCCCCACGCAAAATCTGCTTGGACCGGGCGGAGCCATCCTTTCGGATATGATGCTCCAACTGCTGGGGATGGCTTCCACGATCCTGGTGTTGACGCCGGCGGTTTGGGGCCTTGAGCTTTTCCTGGGCGGCAGGATTGCCCATTTGCGCACTCGGCTTGTGCTAATGGTCGTTGCTGTCCTCGCTTTGGCAGCGGGCTTCTCTGCGCTCCCGACGGCCGCGAATTGGCCGCTCTACAATGGCTTCGGTGGCGTCATCGGCGATCTGCTCTACAATCTCTTCGCTGGTCTGCTTGCCACCATCGTCCCCGTCAAATCAGGTGCCATTGCTGGGGCGGTCCTTTTCTCCGGCGGATTGGCGGCTGTGGTCTGCAGCCTTGGTCTGGGCGGCCGATGGGGGTCCGATGTCTGGCAACCTGGCGCCGTCTTCCGCCGTCCTGCTGCGGCAGTGAGCGAGCGGCGCTGGCGGTTCGCGATGCCGTCGTTCTTCCGGAGGAGTCGGGCCACCACGGTATCACGGCCGATAGAACCCCTTCTGCCAGTAGGACCTGCGTTAGATCTAACGCCAAGCGCTGCGCGCGTTCGGCCTGCGGCGGCACGCGAACCTGTTCTCGATGACGAAGAACCGTCTCTGACGCTTCCCGATCAGGACGAGTCGGTGCAGGAAACCGACGAGTTCGACGAGGCCGATGAAGAAAGTCGGCGCATGGCGGAACGGTTCGCGCCTCCCAATGCCCAGGTGACGCCCAGCGCACCGAGGCGACCGGCGTCTTCCGGACTGTTGCGCGCGCTGCCGCTGCGTCGCGCGGAAAGCGGTTTCAAGAAGCCCAGCGTGAACCTGCTCAAGAAGCCCGCCGGCGGAAAGCCGGGTCCGGAGTTTACCCAAACGGTGCTTCGTGGCACCGCGCGTTTGCTCGAAGACGTGCTGACGGACTTCGGCGTCAAGGGCGAGATCAAGGACATCAAGCCCGGTCCTGTCGTCACCTTGTTCGAGCTGGAACCAGCGCGTGGAACCAAGTCATCCCGAGTTATTGGTCTCGCCGAAGACATCGCCCGTTCGATGAGCGCGACGGCTGTGCGCGTGGCCGTCGTTCCGGGTCGGAACGTCATCGGCATCGAGTTGCCGAATGCCCGGCGCGAACTCGTTTTGCTGCGGGAGATCTTCGAGTCTGACGCTTTCAAGAATACCGAGGCAAAGCTGCCGTTGGCGCTGGGCAAGTCGATTGCGGGTGATCCCATCGTTGTTGACCTCGCCCGCATGCCGCACCTGCTCGTTGCTGGCACGACGGGCTCCGGCAAATCCGTCGGCATCAACGCGATGGTGCTGTCGCTGCTCTACAAGCTGACGCCTGAGGATTGCCGGCTGCTGATGATCGACCCCAAGATGCTGGAGCTGTCGGTCTACAATGGCATCCCGCATCTGCTGACGCCGGTCGTCACCGATCCGCACAAGGCCGTGGCGGCGCTCAACTGGGTCGTGCGCGAGATGGAGGAGCGCTACAAGCGCATGGCGGCCCTGGGCGTCCGCAATATTGACGTGTTCAACAATCGGGTCCGTAACGCGAAGATTCGCGGCGATACACTGCGCCGTACGGTGCAGACGGGATTTGACCGCCGGACCGGTCAGGCGACATTCGAGACGGAAGAGCTCAATCTCGAGCCAATGCCGTACATCGTCGTCGTCGTTGACGAGTTCGCGGACCTGATGATCGTTGCCGGCAAAGAGATCGAGGCCGCGGTGCAGCGGCTGGCCCAAATGGCCCGCGCTGCCGGTATCCATCTCATCATGGCGACGCAGCGGCCGTCGGTGGACATCATCACTGGTACGATCAAGGCGAACTTCCCGACGCGGATCAGCTTCCGGGTCACCTCGAAGATCGACAGCCGCACGATCCTCAACGAGCAAGGTGCTGAACAGCTCCTTGGCCAGGGCGACATGCTCTTCTCGCCTGGTTCAGGTCAGATCGTTCGCGTGCACGGGCCGTTTGTTTCGGATGAAGAGGTGGAGAGCATCGCCCAGTTCCTGCGCGAGCAGGGCGAGCCGGAGTACGTGGACGGCGTGACCGACGGTGCTCCGGAGCCAGATGAGATGGCGCCGGGCGGTTATGGCGGTCGTGCCGCCAGCGATGGAGATCTGTACGACAAAGCGGTGGCCATCGTGCTCCGCGACAGGAAGGCGTCCACCAGCTACCTGCAGCGCCGACTTTCAATCGGTTACAACCGAGCCGCGGACCTCATCGAGCGAATGGAACGCGAGGGGATCATTAGCCCTGCGAATGCTGTAGGTAAACGCGAAATCCTCGTGTCATCATCAAGCGCGGCCTGATTCGCGATCTATCCTCCACAGGTGGCGAGCCGATCTGGTTTGTACCATCAAGGCAAAAGGGTAGATTGCCCACATCTGGTCTCAATGTTGCGACAATCCATTGTCGGGAAGACGACCAATCACAGGGGGCGGGATGAAGGCGAAATCGGCGGTATGGGCGGCGGTTTCCGCAGGCTTGGTCGCGTTGCTGGCTTTTGCCGGCACTCCCGCTTCGGCTCAAACCGCGGATCCGAACTGGGCCGGGACCGTCACGGGTGCACAAGAGCAACCGCAGTTTGCCCCCGAACAACTCGCTGCGATTGAAGAGGTCAATAGGTATTTCAACGAGCTCAAGAACTTGAAAGGGTCCTTTGTGCAAACGGACCCCGACAAGAAGCAGTCTCGCGGTAAGCTCTTCGTCAAGAAGCCTGGCCGTTTCCGCTTTGACTACGGAGCGCCGAGCCTCAAGGTCATTATCTCTGACGGGAGGTGGCTCGCGATCCAGGATCACGACCTCAACACCGAGGACGTTTACGAGCTCGACAACACACCATTCCGGCTCCTGCTACGTGACGGCGTCGACCTGATGCGTGATGCCCGGATCCTCGATGTGCACACCGCTGAGGATCTCATCATTCTCTCTTTGCAGGACAAAAGCCCTGATGTGCCGGGGCAAATCACGCTCTTTCTGAGCAAAACCCCGCAGCTCGAATTACGGGAATGGGTTACGGAAGACGCCCAAGGTCTCCAGACCCGAGTCCAGCTTTCCAACCTCGATACGACGGAGGATTTGAACCCCGCCTTGTTCAAAAGGGAGAATCTGACGCTCAAGAGGATGCAGCAGTAGAGCGCTTGCCTGTTGTTTGTTCGCTGCTGGCAATATGAAAGATGTTCATAAGGGCTTTTCCTCGATCACGTTTCCGTGAGGAGGCAAGAGTCCCTCTGTTGAATTTGTGCGTATTGCGCTTAACTATAGCGTGACAGGTGGCGTCACCCTGTATCGGTAGTGCCCCCCGTCTAGCCGAAGACGCCGCCTGCGGCGTCGGAGTCCCTCCCGGCGCCATGCGCTGATAGCGCTCCTCGCGCCCAGCTCCTCCCCCCGGAGTTGGGCGCTTTTCATTTCAGCTCCCTCACGAAGCCGCAACCCGCCGGGCACTCTGTGTGACAGGCTTCGAAGGCGGCGCCAAGGCGAGGCGGCGTTGGCGCGGCGAACGGATGTGCTGAAGCGACTGGGCGAAGGTGCTGTCGATCTTGCGAAGTTCCTGGGCAAGGCGATTTAGGCGTCCGGCCAGACGATCGACAATTTGTTCGGCCAGCTCGGGATCATTTCTCATTTGCTCGTGCAACATCCGTCGCGTGATCTTCAGAGCACGAACCGGACCGCGGCAGACGACGGTGGAGGAATGGGTCGTCTCTACCAACATGGCCATTTCGCCGATAAGCGTGCCGACCCCGAGTTCGACGGATTCGTCGGCTCCCGGTCCAGCGACGCGAGCGACAGTACCCTCGACGATCAGGTAAGCGGCGTCTCCGGCCTCGCCTTCGCTAATGATCTTGTGCCCTTCTTGGAACTGGATGCGGTCAGCGTGTCTGACAATATCTGTCAGTTGGTGCGGCTTAAGTCCCTGGAAGAGCTCCAACCTCATCAGAAGTAACGCACACGACTCGTTCGACATGTCGGCTCTGCCCCCAAGTTGCCGTTCATGGAACGGACGCGACGAGCATTGGTACAAAACAAATGATTCGCGCCGAACGGTCAAAATCATCCGTTAACAAAACGGGTGGCAGCCGGGATGGACATGAAGCCCGGCTGCCTTCGTGTGTGTTGTTCGGATTAGCTCAAGTTACGGGATAAGCTTGTAACCGCCGGTTTCCGTTACGAGCAGTTCGGCTTTCGAAGGATCTTTCTCGATCTTCTGCCGCAGCCGGTAGATGTGCGTCTCCAGCGTATGTGTGGTGACGCCGGCGTTATAGCCCCAGACTTCGTGCAGCAGCACGTCCCGCGTCACGACCTTCTCACCGGCACGATACAGGTATTTGAGGATCGAGGCCTCTTTTTCGGTCAGCCGGATCTTCGAGCCCTTTTCGTCGATGAGCAACTTGGCCGCAGGCTTGAACGTGTATTTGCCGATCGTGAAAACCGCGTCCTCGCTCTGCTCATGCTGGCGGAGATGGGCGCGTATCCGCGCCAGCAACACGGCAAACTTGAACGGCTTGGTGATGTAATCGTTGGCTCCGGCGTCGAGTCCCTCGATTGTGTCGGCGTCGGAAGCATTCCCGGTCAGCATGATGATCGGCGGTTTGAAGCCTGACTCGCGAAGTTTCTTGCAGGCTTCCCGCCCGTCCATGTCGGGCAATCCGACATCCAAGATCAGCAAATCGACACGACCGTTCTTTACCGCCTCCATGGCTTCGGAGGCGGTGGCCACGGTCGCAACCTCGAACTCATTGTGGAGGGCGAGCTGCTCCCTCAGGGTCACACGAAGGTCCTCGTCGTCATCGACGATGAGAATCTTGCGTGGCGCACTCATTCGGCTTGGCTCCCCGATGTTACAAACATGGTGAACAATGTATCACTGGAGAGGGTGACAAAACAGTGCCTAGGCACGAATCGGCGCGCTGCGAACGGCGCGAAAACAGCCCTGGCGAATTGCGAGTGAGGGCGCTGTCATTGGCCGCGACGCGCGGTTGGGCGACGATCAACGGCCTTCGCTTTCCATGTGCCGTGGGACGATCCGGGCGTCGGGCGGCAAAACGGGAAGGCGATGGGGCGACGCCCATTGGCGCATTCAAGGTTCGCCGGGTCTATTACCGGCCGGATCGTCTGCTTCGTCCGTCCACGCGCTTGCCGGTGGCGCCCCTCCGGCCCGACGACGGCTGGTGCGATGCCGTCGGCGACCGCAACTACAACCGCAAGGTCAAGCACCCTTACCCGGCGAGCGCCGAACGAATGTGGCGGGAGGACCATCTGTACGATCTCGTCGTCGTGCTCGATCACAACGAAAAGCCTCGCGTGCAAGGCCTCGGCAGCGCAGTGTTCATGCATGTGGCGCGACCGGGCTATCAGCCGACGGCGGGCTGCATTGCGTTTCAGCGTCAGCACCTTTTGAGGATCCTCAAGCTGCTTGGGCCCGGCTCGGTCGTCCGTACCGCGCCTTGATGTTTGATTGCCTGGTGAAAAAAGAGCCCGGAACGGGGAGTCCGGGCCGAGGCAGTCTAGGGAAAATGCTGATGTCAGCGACGGTCAGGGTCATGCCGGCCGCTGAACGGCCGGCATGAAGGAGGATTACTGCACGACCTCTCCGTGGAGATTGATGTCGAGGCCTTCAATCTCGACGGCCTTGTCGACCCGGAGGCCCATGAGGGCCTTCACCACCATCAGGATCACGAAGGTGGCGACGGCGCACCAGACGATGGTGGCGATGATGCCGTAGATCTGCAGCGGAACCTGAGCCGCGTTGCCTTCAAGAAGGCCCGGCGTGCCACCGATCGCCTCGACCGCGAAAACACCGGTCAGGATTGCGCCGACGATACCGCCAACGCCGTGGATGCCGAACACGTCGAGGCTGTCGTCATAACCGAGCGCGCGCTTCACCGTGGTTGAGGCGAAGAAGCAGACGATGCCCGCTGCGATGCCGATGAACAAACCTCCCATCGGAGCCACGAAGCCGGCCGCCGGCGTGATCGCGACAAGGCCCGCAACAGCACCCGACGCGATACCGAGGACGCTCGGCTTCCGGTGGATCATCCACTCCATGAACATCCAGGCGAGAGCCGCGGCAGCGGTGGCGATCTGAGTGACGGCCATTGCCATAGCGGCCGAGCCGTTCGCGCCCACCGCCGAACCGGCATTGAAGCCGAACCAGCCAACCCACAGGAGCGAGGCGCCGACGACGGTCAGGACGAGGTTATGGGGCGCCATGTTTTCGGAGCCATAGCCCTCGCGACGGCCCAGGACGAGTGCGCAGACAAGACCGGCGATGCCGGAGTTGATGTGGACGACGGTGCCGCCAGCGAAGTCGAGAACGCCGTCAGACCCGAGGAAGCCGCCGCCCCAGACCCAGTGACAGACGGGGGCGTAAACGATGAGCAGCCACAGAGCGAGGAAGACCAGGAGGCTCGAGAACTTCATCCGATCCGCCACCGCGCCGCAGATGAGGGCCGGCGTGATGATGGCGAACGTCATTTGGAAGGTCATGAAGAGCGACTCGGGGATCGTGCCCTGCAGGCCGTCTTTGGTCAGGTCGGCCAGGAACATCTTCCCGAGGCCACCTACGTAGTTGTTGAGCGAGCCGCCATCGCCAAATGCCAGGGAGTAGCCGATGATCATCCAAAGCACGGACATCAGGCACGCCGTGGCGAAGCTCTGCATGACGGTTGCGAGGACGTTCTTCTTGCGCACCATGCCGCCGTAGAACAGCGCGAGGCCCGGAATGGTCATCATGAGGACCAACGCGGTCGACGTGAGCATCCACGCCGTGTCGCCAGTATCGAGAGTTGGCTGCTCCTGCTGCGCGAGGGCCGGCATGGCGGAGAACGCTGCGAGCAAGGCAGCGCCGCCGGCGGTGCGCACGAGCTTCTTGAACGTCATGTTACGAATTCCCCTTCTGCTGGATATTCAATTGCTGGCAAGTGCCCCCCGAGTTGGCCGGCGGGCTCAAATGGCGCTGTCGTCCGTTTCTCCTGTGCGGATGCGGACGGCGTGTTCGATGGTCGAGACGAAGATCTTGCCGTCTCCGATCTGGCCGGTTTGCGCGGCCCGAACGATCGCTTCGATCGCCCGATCGACCTCGCTGTCGGGAATGACGATCTCGATCTTCAGCTTGGGCAGGAAGTTCACCGCGTATTCGGCACCGCGATAAATCTCGGTGTGGCCTTTCTGGCGGCCGTAACCCTTCACCTCGGTCACGGTCATGCCCTGGTAGCCGAGGTCGGTGAGCGCGGCGCGGACCTCCTCCAGCTTGAAAGGCTTGATAATGGCGGAGACGAGCTTCATGTCGGCGACCCTCTCGGTTGTTTCACCGGAGCCCGGGCAGCCCGGGCCGCGAGAGCCCGGCTCGGTGGCAAGGCTCAGCCGAGAAGAGTCAAACGGCGTGCCAAATGGTTAGCACGCGGGTAAGCTTCTGGAATTGCTGAAGAAATTGGCAGCGAATACGGAGGCTGCCTTCAGGAATTGTGCAGGGCGTTGCGCAAAAATTATGCAATCTCCGTCAATTGCCCATTAACTGAGCACGTAAGCCGTGGTGCGTTGCCTGACGAGCCCTTCCTGCGCAGCAGACGCCACCAGCACCCCGTCAGGGGTATAGATGCTGCCGCGGCAAAAGCCGCGGGCGCCGTAGGCAGACGGGCTGTCCTGGGCATACAGCAGCCATTCGTCCGCCCGGAAGGGCCGATGCAACCAAAGCGCATGATCGAGGCTGGCGAGCTGGACATCGCGGTCGAACAGCAGCTTGCCGTGGGCAATCAGCGCAGTGTCGAGCAGCGTAAAATCGGATGCGTACGCAAGCACGCACTGGTGCAGTTTAGGATCGTCGGGTAGCCGACCATTGGCGCGCATCCAGACATATTGGACTGGCGGAGCCTTCTCGCGGCTGATGTAGCGCGAGAAATCGACGAACCGCATCTCGATCGGCCGCTCGCGCTCCCAGTACGAGCGAATATTGTCGGGCAGGCTCCCCACCAACCGCTTCATGAGCTCATGCTCATTGGGCAGCTCCTCAGGCGGCGGAACCTTTGGCATCTCCCTATGATGCTCAAAGCTGGTCTCCTGCTTATGGAAGGAGACGCTCATTGAGAAAATCGCCCGGCCATGCTGGATGGCTTTCACCCGACGCGTGGTGAAACTGGAGCCATCGCGGATGCGCTCGACCTCATAAATGATGGGATGCGTAGGGTCACCTGGGAGCAGAAAATATCCGTGCATGGAGTGAGCAGTGCGCTCCTCCGACACCGTGCGCCCTGCTGCCACGAGTGCCTGGCCCAAAACCTGCCCGCCGTAGACGCGCTGCCAGCCCTCCTGCGGGCTCTGGCCGCGGAACAGGTTCTGTTCAAGCTGTTCCAGGTCCAGTATGGACAGTAGTGAGGCAAGCGCCGAGGTTTTCTCGGTTTTCTTGGCGGACATGGGACCTCGCACTGGGGGTGGCAAGTCGATCGTCCTGGTGCGATTTAGAACTCTACCATCGCTCCGCAAGTTGGCCCAAGGGCGAGACGAGGCATGGAAGTGCTCAAGTCCGACATCGTAATCGCCGGCGGTAGCTACACCGGTCTGACACTTGCGCTGGCCCTGGCAAAGTCGCTTGGTCCAGAAATATCCATAACGGTAGTCGACCGAGACTCGCGTCAATCGCGCAAAGACGACGTTCGGGCATTTGCGATTTCAGCCGGGCCGCGGCACATGCTGGGGCTGCTGGGCGTCTGGTCCTTGATCGAGGACGAGGCTCAGGAGGTCCGCGAGATCCTGCTGACCGATAGCCCGCTCGAGGCTGCCGTTCGGCCTGTTCTGCTCACGTACAACAATATTCTGGATACCGGGGAGCCCGCATCCTTCATCGTGCCGAGCGGTGCGCTCAACGCAGCCGTCGCAAAGGTCGTCGAGAGTTTGCCATCAATTCGGTATGTCGAAGGGCAGGCTGAAGAGTTCGAGGCAGGCGATCCGTTTGTGAAAGTTCACTTGGCGGACGGACGGATTATTGAAGCAAGCCTTCTCGTTGCGGCAGATGGACGTCGTTCTCGCCTGCGGGAAGCCGCGGGCATCAAGTGTATCGGCTGGAGCTACAATCAGATCGGCATTGTTACGCAAGTCGAGCACGAGCTTCCGCACAACGGTCGCGCCATTCAACATTTCCTGCCCGGCGGTCCCTTCGCTATTCTTCCGATGCGGGGCAACCGCTCCTGCATTACGTGGTCGGAGGATGCTGAGCGCGCTCGCGAAATCCTGACCTTTGACAATGACGCTTTCCTGGCCGAGGTGGACAAGCGGTTTGCCGGTAGGTACGGGCGCCTTAAGCTGGCCGGGCCGCGGGCCTCGTGGCCTTTGGAGATGCATCTTGCCCGGCGTTACGTGGCTCACCGCTTTGCGCTGGTCGGCGATGCCGCCCACGGTGTTCACCCAATAGCAGGCCAAGGGCTTAATTTGGCGTTCCGTGACATTGCCGCGCTGACAGAAGTCGTAACAGATGCCGTGCGGATTGGGCTAACCCCCGGCGATGCGGACGCTTTGGAGCGCTACGAGCGCTGGCGGCGCTTTGATTCGAGTATGTCCGCAGCGACATTTGATGGGCTCAATCGCCTGTTCTCCAATGACGGAACGCTGTTGCGGTCGATCCGCGAAGCCGGGCTCGGGCTTGTTGATCGTATCCCGGCTCTGAAGCGGTTGTTCGTGTCAGAAGCTGCGGGATTGTCGGGCGACGTGCCTAAGCTTCTGCGGGGCGAACTCGTCTAGCCCCGCCCGAAACCTGTATTCTATAGCAACTACCAGATTTCGTCGGTGTCGCCGTCGAACTCGATGCTGCAATAGGGCCCGCCCTGGTAGAATTCTCCGATTGGATCGGGCGGAAGTTTCTCCTGCGCCGCGAGCGCTTCGTCGCGGAAATCCTCGGCCTTTCCGGTTGGGCGATAGCCGTATTTGTAGGCGACAGAATTATCCCACCACGACCGCTCGTTGAGCGAAGCGCCATACATCACTTCGTAGCGCAGCTCCGGGTGCTCGAGACCGATACGGATAAGCTGCATGAGATCTTGGGGCGAAATCCAGATGGATAGCCGCCTCTTATCGACGGGCCGCTCTCCGACGTTGCCGATGCGCAGGGCGAGTACCCGCATACCATGCTTGTAAGCGTAGAGTGCCCCGAGGCCTTCGCCGAACAATTTGCTGACGCCATAGCGGCTGTCCGGTCGCGCGACGACATCAGGGCCAATGCGCTGGACACGTGGATAAAAGCCGATTGCGTGATTTGAGGAAGCAAAAACCAGCCGCTTCACGCCTTTCCGCCGGGCGGCCTCGAACATGTGGTAACAGCCGATGATATTGGCCTGCAGAATAACTTCCCACGGTCCCTCGACCGAATAGCCGCCAAGGTGAACGACGCCATCGACGCCTTCGCAGGCTTTTTCGACGCTTACCGGGTCTGTCAGATCTGCCTGGATAAAGGTCTCGTTAGGCTGAAGGTTCTGCGGTTCTTTAATGTCACTCAGGACAATTTCTGGATAAGTCGACGCCAATAGCGGCCGAATCATTCCACCGACGGCACCTGCAGCACCCGTCAATAGTACGCGTTTCATGGGCCATTTCCTCTTCGTCGCATCGAGATCGCTATGACCCATGAATTCCCAATAGGGTCAAGTCCCGCGCGCTGAAGAAGCTTCATAAAGACGGCGGTATCGGGAGAGACTACCCGTCAGATGGCTGCGCATGGCGCGGCGCGCACCAGTTGGGTTTTTTGAACGAATAGCCTCGAAAATATGACGATGCTCGCCTTGAATGCGGCGTAGATATTGCTCTTGCTGTTTGGGCGTTCCGATCGACGCCCTTATGCTCTGCCGCGGGATGATGTGGCGGCCGAGGAACTCCAGCATCATGCTGAACTTTGGATTGCCGCTCGCCACGGCTATGGCGTTGTGAAAGGCGAAGTCCTCGTTGACAGCAGGCTCGCCGCGCGAAATTGCAGCCTCAATTTCCGAAAGCGCGGTTTCGATCGACCTAAGATGTTCTTCGGATGCGCGCTCCGCCGCGCGTGCTGCCGCCTCTACCTCGATGGCGAGACGCAGCTCCATGACATGCAGAATGTCTTCGAGGGAGCCCGATGCTTCTAGGCTGATGCGCAACGGCGCTCGGCTGGCATCCGTGACGAAGACACCAGCGCCCTGCCGGGAAATGACGAGGCCTTCCGCTCGCAGCGCAGCAATGGCTTCCCGCACAACGGTTCGGCTTACGCCGAGAGTCGCCATAAGTTCATGTTCGGTCGGCAGGCGCGACCCAGGTGGAAGGTTACCACTGCGAATTTCGTTTGCGATCTGTTCGACAACCTCGAGAGTCAAATTTCGCACGGGGCGGAGCCGGCGCAAGATTGCCAGCTTGCCACTTCCTTGTGCTGATGGTACGTTCTCGACTTGTCGGGTCATCGTACAACTTTTAGCATCCGGCTATTAGGTTCGCAAGGCAGGGGTCGGAATATTTGGGATCAAAGGAGGCCGGCAACGCAAATTGGAAACGATATAATTTCAGTCTGCCCAAAAAACAAAAGTCGGCGAAAGCAGAAATACGCCGGCCATAGGCATCAAGGAGGAAACGCAATGAACAGACGTGAAGTGATCAAGCTCGGTGTCGCATCGATTGCGGCAACGGGTAGCCTGGCGAGCTTTGGCGGATTTTCCGCGTTGGCCCAAACCAAGATGGTCCTGAAGGCGTCCGACGTGCACCCGCTCGGTTACCCGACGGTCGAGGCAGTCGTGCGCATGGGCAAGAAACTGGAAGAAGCGACCAACGGCCGGCTTTCTATCCAGATGTTTCCCGCCATGCAGCTCGGCGGCGAAAAGGAAATGATCGAGCAGGCCCAGGTGGGCGCGTTGGAATTGGCCCGTATCAGCGTTGGACCCGTCGGCACCGTTGTGAAAGAGCTCAACGTCTTCAACATGCCGTTCATTTTCCGCGATGAGAACCATATGCGGAAGGTGATTGACGGCGAAATCGGCAAGGAGCTGCTTGAGAAAATATCTACGGCCCCGGAGACGCGCCTCATTGGCCTATGCTGGATGGATGCTGGCACACGCAATGTCTACACGAAGAAGCCGATTCGGAAACCGGAGGATCTTACTGGCCTGAAGATCCGTATGATGGGCAACCCCATCTTCGTGGATACCATGAACGCCATGGGCGGAAATGGCATTTCCATGGGCTTCTCGGAGCTTTACTCTGCGATGCAGACGGGTGTGGTTGATGGCGCTGAGAATAACACGCCGACTTACGTCACACACAACCATCACCAGATCGCCAAGTATTTCTCCTTCACGGAACACCTGATCATCCCGGAAATTCTAGTCTTCTCACGCGTGGTGTGGGAGAAGCTGTCGCCGGAGGATCGGGCGCTGATAAAGAAATTGGCTGCCGAGGCCCAACAAGAACAGCGCCAGCTTTGGGACGCGATGGTGAAGGAGTCGATGGAGAAGTTGCAGGCGGCGGGCGTTACGTTCGTGACGGATGTCGACAAAGAGGCCTTCCGAGCGGCGATCAAACCGGTCTATGACAAATATGGCGCGGAATACGCCGAAATGATCCAGCGTATTCAGGCGGTTCAATAGGCATAACGCGCCTCCCGCTCTCCGCGCCGGGAGGCGCTCTTGCTTGACGGTCCGTTCTCTCAAAAGCGAAGTCGCTGGTAGCTCCACATGTATGCTCGCTACGTCCGGGCCATGGACATCCTGCATCGCTTCTGCATGCTGGTGGCCGGGCTCTGTCTCGTCGTCATTACGATCATCATTCCCTGGGGCGTTTATACCCGATACGTGTTGGGCTATGGCTCGCAGTGGCCGGAGCCGATTGCCATTATTCTGATGATCGTATTCACGTTCTCGGCCGGGGCCGTCTGTTACCGGGAAAATCTGCACATCGCTGTCATGGCCCTTCCAAGTATGACGGCAGGGTGGGCCCGAACAATCCTCGGTTTCGTCATCGAGCTCTGCATGCTTGGGACGTCGATTTTCCTGCTTGGCTTCGGCACCAAGTTGGTCAGAGCGACGTGGAACCAGGTCATGGCGCAAATGCCGTCAATTCCTGTCGGCCTCACCTATTCCCCAATACCGATTGGTGGTGCCATCATCGCTTTGTTCGTCATAGAACGCATTTGGTCCGGCCGGTTTTTCGCGCCCGCTGAATCAACGCCGCCGTTCAGTTCGCAAACGTCGGACATGGATTGAGGACCGCCTTTCAGGATCGACGGCACATGGACGCACTGGTTCTACTCGGGACATTCGGCCTTCTTATCATTTTGGGCGTTCCGATCGCCTTTGCTCTCGGTTTGGCCGCGATAGCAGGCGCGCTTTGGTATGGCATTCCGCTCGAAGCGGTCATGCTGAAGATCTCCGACGGTGTTGATGAATTCGCGTTGCTCGCCATTCCGTTTTTCGTACTGGCCGGAGCCATAATGGCCGAAGGCGGAATGGCCGTGCGGCTGGTAAATCTGGCAAAGGTTTTCGTCGGTTTTATTCGCGGCGGTCTTGCTCTCGTAAATGTTCTGGCCTCCACGTTTTTCGGATGCATTTCGGGTTCGTCGGTGGCTGACACGGCTTCGGTCGGCAGTGTGATGATCCCGCAAATGGAAAAGAACGGATATCCGCGGGTTTTTGCGACGACGATCACGGTTTGCGGATCCGTGCAGGCCATTCTCATTCCGCCGTCGCATAATGCGGTGATTTATTCGCTTGCTGCCGGCGGCACCATTTCAATTGCGCATCTCTTTCTTGCAGGCGTTTTTCCTGGCCTACTTCTGGGCGTGACCTTGATGGTCATGATCCTGGCGATTGCCCAGCGTCAGAATTTTCCGAAGGGTGAGGTGGTTTCCCTCCGCGAGGCGGGGAAGATTTGCCTCGACGCCTTTTGGGGGCTGCTGACGATGTTCATCATCCTCGGCGGAATCCTCAGCGGCGTCTTCACGCCGACGGAGTCGGCAGCGGTGGCGTGCATTTACGCCTTCATCATCACGATGTTCGTCTATCGCGATTACAAGTGGCGAGACTTGCCTTTGCTCGTTGCTCGAGTGGTGCGCACTGTCGGCATGGTGATGATGCTGATCGGTTTCGCCGGCGGCTTCGGCTACATGATGGCCCTGATGCGATTGCCCGCTCAGGTCACGGAGTTCTTCCTATCTGTAACGAGCGACAAGTATCTCACGTTGCTCCTGATCAACATAATGTTGTTGATGCTGGGCTGCCTGATGGACATGGCGCCCTTGATCATCATCTGCACGCCGATTCTGCTGCCGGTCGCGATCAGCATCGGCGTTGATCCCATCCATTTCGGCATGATCATGCTGGTCAACCTGGGAATCGGGTTGATAACGCCGCCGGTGGGGGCAACGCTGTTCGTCGGTTGTGCGGTCGGAAAGGTCCCGATGGGCGAAATGTTGCGGGCTATATGGCCCTTCTATCTCGCAATGCTGGGCGTTCTGGCATTGGTGACCTACGTACCATTTTTCTCGCTATGGCTACCCTCTCTGCTCAAGTTCTGAAGTTTCGTGAGGCCCTGCCGCTTGACTTGGCGTGTTTGGTCCTCGTCGCTAGAAATGCGTGATGAGGGAAACAGACTAAGTCGAGGAAAACCTTGGATTTCGAACTGACAGCAGAGCAGCGCGAGCTGCGTGATACGGCACGCGCTTTTGCGCGTGAGCAGATGGCCCCGGTGGCGCGGGAATTGGAGCGGACAAACACGCCGCTCTCGAAGGAGTGGAAGCGCCGTTATGCCGAGATGGGGTTCCTCGGCATTAACATCTCACCCGACTACGGCGGCCTCGGCCTAGGCAATCTTGAAGCTATCTTGGTGCTCGAGGAATTTGCGCGTGTGCATCCGGCCGTAGCCTTCCCGATCTTCGAAAGCGCGGTTGGTCCAATCAAAGCGGTCGAGCGCTTCGGTTCAGAAAGCCTGAAGAAGAACTTGCTGCCGAAGGTGACAAGCGGCGAGGCTATCGTAGCCGTGGCCATGTCAGAGCCCAATGCGGGCTCGGCCCTGACGGATCTCACGACGCGCGCGGAAGTCCGTAATGGCCGCGTCATCGTTAATGGTACGAAGCGCTGGTGCACCGGCGGCGGCTCTGCCGACGGTTATGTGGTGTATTGCCGACTTTCGGATGCTCCCGGGGCCAAAGGCATTGGCGCCGTCTATGTTCCAAACGGCGTTCCGGGCCTCAGCTTCGGCGCACGCGAGGAGCTCATGGGTTTTCGCGGCACGACGACGGCCGACATTTTCTTCGATAACGTCGAGGTGCCGGAGGATCATCTCATCGTTCCGGCCGGCGGCTTCTCGAAGCTGATGGAGGCCTTCGACCTTGAGCGCTGCGGAAATGCGACCATGTGCCTGGGCATCGCAGCCGGGGCGCTTGAAGACACACTCGCTTATGTCCAGGAGCGCAAACAGTTCGGCAAGCCGATTGTCGAGTTTCAGGCGGTGCAGTTGAAGCTTGCCGAGATGGCTATGAAAGTCGAGGCAGCGCGCCTCTTGATTTATCGAGCCGTGACGCGTGCTTCGAACGGATTTCCATCCGTTGCCGATTCTTCCATCGCGAAGTGCTTCGCGAACGAAATGGTGCGGGAGGTGACGGGGGCCGCGATGCAGCTGATGGGCGGCTACGGCTACTCCAAGCAGTATTCGGCGGAGCAGCGTTTCCGCGATGCGTGGGGTTGGGGCATCGCCGGCGGCACCATCGACATTCAGAAAATCAATATCGCCTCGGCGCTCGTCGGACGCCGTTTTGACCAAAGGCGATGAGCGGGAAAGCTGGGGGCTCGATCAGTCCCCAGCACCTGGCTTCGGCGAGAAATAGAGCTCGAATTTGCCCTCTACGTCGCGGTACTCATCCGCGTCGGGCGGCGGTGCCTTCTTCGATGTGATGTTGGGCCACTTGTCCGCATATTCGCGGTTGAGCTCGAGCCACTTTTCAAGACCAGGCTCCGTATCAGGCTTGATTGCCTCAACCGGGCATTCGGGCTCACAGACGCCGCAGTCGATGCACTCGTCGGGGTGGATGACGAGCATATTCTCGCCTTCGTAGAAGCAGTCGACCGGACATACTTCCACGCAATCGGTGTACTTGCACTTGATACACTTGTCTGTGACGACGAAAGTCATCTGCTCGGCACCCCGTTTTTTGTCGGGCTTGTCTTACGACTCGCGGCAAGCATGCTGCAGTTTGGCAGGATGTCGCAAGCTTGCGCATTGTCCCAGGACGACCTGCCGTAATTTTCAGCTTTCCCGCTTCATGAGGCGTTCGATAGCGCGCCGATCGCGTTTTGTCGGGCGGCCGGAGCCAGGGGCGCGCTGCGGGCCGAGCTCTGCCTCATGGCCGCCAAATGCTGTCGGCGGAGGAGTAAGCTCCTCGTAGAGTTCGCGTGCTTCCGTGGCTGGCCCGCGGCGTTCGCCAGTGGCGAGGACTTTGAGCACCCGCACGCGCGAATGCGCGGTCACGGTGATAACGTCGCCGGGCCGAATGGTATGGCTAGGTTTGTCGGTCCGAATGCGATTGACGCGGACTTTACCGCTTTGGACGAGAGCAGTGGCCAAAGAACGCGTTTTCACAACACGGGCAAACCAAAGCCATTTATCGAGCCGCTGGGCTCCGCCGGGATCCGGTACGGGGCCAGGGCTGCGGCTCATGAGGAACCTGAATCCTCCGCTGCTTGCTTCTCCAGCACCTTCTTGAGGGCGCTGAGAGCCGCAAAAGGTGAGTCGGGATCGACCTCGCCGCGCTTGGGCGGCGGAGAGGCGTGCATTTGGATCGGACGCCGTTCGTGGTGTCTGCGGCGATCGTCGCGGCGCTTGCCATCGCGCCGGTCGTCCTTGCGGTCGCGCTGCTGCTGTTGGTTGGCCGGACCGGACTGTTGAGGTGTGGACGCGGAAGCTGCGGCTGCTCCAGGCTTCTTGTCCCGATGCTGATGTGGGCGGCGATCCTGCCGCGCCTCGCGGCGTCCGCCATCATGCCGATGACGTTTGCGGTGCCGATCCTCCCGGCTCCCCTCGTGCTTTCGACGCGGACGCCAGACTTCTTCGTACTTGATCTCCTCGACCGCCTCAGCGCTCGTTTGCGGGGCGCTATCCGTTTCGGCGGCGATCGTTTCCGACGATGTTTCCGCCGGGGCATCGACTGCAGTGACTTCCGCTTGCTGCTCTGTGCCGGAGTCTTCTTGCGCAGCCGCTGGCGGTTCGGTCTCGGTTACTGCGTTGGACTCGGCGCAAACTTCCTCCGTGGAGATTTCGCTTTCGCCTTCTGCCGGCGTCGCGTCGGGTTCCGCAGCGAGTTCGCCGATAGACTCTTGATCGGCTGCAGATTTCTGGACTGAGGCTTCGTCTGAAGCTGGTGGCTCCTCAGGCGTCTCAGACTCGGTCCCTTGCTCAGCAGGCGCAGCTGCAGTCGCCTCGGCACCCACTTGCGCCACGGTTGGCTGACGTTTCACCGGACGCTTCTCGGAGCGGAAGCCTAGGCTGGTCAGCACGGCCCCGAGCTCTTCCGGAGAGCATCCGAGAATGGACATCATCTCCGGAATGACTACGAAACCACCGTCGCCGGTTGAGCCTTTCGGCGGTTGGGCAGACGGATTTTCCGGATCCGGACGCCACGCGAGCAGCGGGCGGATAAGATCGGCCAGTCGCTCCAGAATATCGATGCGCACGGCGCGGGGGCCGCAGACGTGATATCCGCACGCGCGATAGAAGGCCTCCGGAACGCCGGGTTCAGCGCGCGCCGAGGTCAGCCCGGCGCGCGGCGGCTCCGGCAATGCGTCGATAGAGAGATTGTGCTCGCCCGCATGCTTGAGGGCCCACAGCACCAACGTCAGCTCCGCCGGCGCCGGCTTCAGGAGAAGTGGGAAATAGATGTTGAAGGCACCGAAACGGACGCCGTAACGGCGCAGCTGTGCGCGGCCGTTCTGGTCGAGGGATTTCATTTCCTCGGCAACGGTCTCGCGCTTGAGAACGCCGAAATTCTCGGTGAGCTGGAAGGCGATGCCGCGAGCCAGTCCGGTAACGTCCTGCGCTTCCGAAAGCTCGACCAGCGGCTTCAACCGTTCACGGATCGTGTCGTTGAGCCATGTCGTAAGACGCTCCTGAACCTTTTCGCGATCCGGCGCCTGCAAGTGTTCATCGGCCAGCAACACGAGTTGCGGCTTCAGCGGATGGTCACCGGGCTCCAGCCGGGCCACTTCCTCGCCGCGCCAAAGGATACGGCCATTGCGGCTGAGCTTGAAGGCGTCGTTTTTCGCGGCCGTGATGCGGCGCACGCGCATGGCGAGCTCGCGTGAAAGAACCTGCGCCGCGGCCGTCCGCGCGGCCTTGCCGTGGATACCTTCGGCCTGAGCGTCCGGCGTGAAGATGAACCCTTTCAAGCGACCAACGTAGTGGTTCTCGACGTGGATCGAGCCGTCTTCGGAGATTTCAGCGGTCAATTCTTCCTTGTCTCGCATGCCGCGCATAAGTGCACTGGTGCGCTGATCGACGAAGCGCAGGGTCAACTGTTCGTGGAGAGCATCGGAAAGGCTGTCCTCGATCTCGCGAGTCCGCCCTCTCCAATGCTCGGGGTCTCTAAGCCAGTTCGGCCGATTCGAAACGAACGTCCAGGTGCGAATATGCGCGATGCGATTGGCGAGGGTGTCGATGTCGCCATCCGTGCGGGCTGCCATCTTCACCTGTTTGGCGAACCAATCTTCCGGGATTCTCTCCTCGCCCGTCATCAGGAACTTGAAGAGGGTCGCCACCAGCTCCGCATGGCTCTGGGATGAGATCTTCCGATAATCGGGGACTTGGCAGACGTCCCACAGCATGGCCGTCGCAGCGGGGCCGCGCACCATGTCGAGAATTTCGCGGTCATTGCTGACGTTTTCGAGGGCAATGACGTCTTCAGCCATGCGTGCCCGCGTCAGGCGAGGTTCCGTTGGGTAGGCCCGAAGGCTTTCACGGAGAGCATCAATCGACGAAAAGTCGAGCTTGCGGTTACGCCACTGCAGCACCTTCACTGTGTCGAAGGTGTGCGTTTCCAGCCGCTCGATGAGATCGCTGTCGAAGGGCTCGACGTCGCCCGTCACGCCGAAGGTGCCGTCGTTCAGGTGGCGGCCCGCACGGCCGGCGATCTGTGCCAGCTCGGCCGGCGTCAGATCACGGAATGTCTGACCATCGAATTTGCGGATCGACGCGAACGCGACGTGATCGACGGTGAGATTGAGGCCCATGCCGATCGCGTCCGTCGCGACCAGAAAATCGACGTCGCCTGACTGATAAAGCGCCACTTGCGCATTGCGCGTCCGCGGTGACAAAGCACCGAGCACTACCGCAGCCCCACCACGCTGACGGCGGATCAGCTCGGCGATGGCGTAAACATCGTTGGCCGAAAAGGCGACCACGGCAGTGCGCGGCGGCAGGCGCGTGATCTTCTTCTGCCCGGCGTAGCTGAGCTTCGACAAACGCGGGCGCGAAATGAAGTTCGCGCCAGGGATGAGGTCGGCAATCGCTTCCCGCATCGTCGCTGCGCCCAGCAGCAACGTTTCGAGCTTGCCCCGCGCGTGCAGGAGGCGGTCGGTGAAAACGTGCCCACGCTCAGGATCGGCCGCGAGCTGAATCTCATCGATGGCGAGAAAATCGACATCGATCTCCCGCGGCATGGCTTCGACGGTGCACACCCAGTACCGCGGATTGTCCGGCTTGATCTTCTCTTCGCCGGTAACAAGCGCCACACGCTCCTTGCCAACACGGGCAACGATCTTGTCGTAGACCTCGCGGGCCAGCAGCCGTAGCGGCAGGCCAATCATGCCGGTCTCGTGACCGAGCATGCGTTCTATGGCCAGGTGCGTCTTGCCTGTGTTCGTTGGCCCCAGAACCGCGGTGACATTGCGGGTCCGCGTTTCGTAATCCATGCCCATGATGACTTCAGCCTCCAGCCTTGGTCTCGTGCGAGACGCAGGCGCTACGGACGCAATCAATACCGTTCCGCAAAATTAATGCCACCGCTCAAATGCGTATCCGGTCGTTCGGGGAAATGACCTGCCCCAATGGCTGCTCTCAACCCGGGTGCGTGTGCCCAATCCTTCCCTGCCAAAGAAGCTCCATTCAAGTGTCATTGGCAGGTGCGCGGTCAATGAACAAGGGCGATCTGCCTCACAGGAGTTGTAATATCAACACGCTCCGATTTCAGCACGGCCCAGCCTGCGAACACCGGCACCGTGATCTGGTACGGGATGAAGATATTGGCGCTGGGGATCGGGCGCAAGACAACCTCTATCCCATCATTCTGTGCCAAGCTGCGGACAGTCTTGCTATCACTCTTGTGCCCGGCGATCGGGACATAGCGAACCCTACAGACATAACCGAATTCCGGCTCACCGCTCGGTTTGGCTTCCTTGATGCGTTCCTTGCGCAGGTAAGAGAGAACCAGGTCGAACCGGTATTTGCCATCGAAAATGGCGACCTTCTGCTCGCAGGGGTTGGACCGGACTCCCCGCGTCATGGCCATGATGGCACTCAGAGGATCGAGCACGCCTTTCAGGTGCTCCTCGGTAAGCGGGACCGTGTTCTTCGACGGTGAGCTCGGTGGCTTCAGAACGCGGCCTGCAACCTTGTCGTTCTTGAAGCTCATGAAGACCGATCTGTTCTTTTTATTTTCCTTGGTCGTGAACGAGAATTCCGCTGGCCTGGGATCTCCCTTGGCAAGGACTCCCTTGCTCGCCGTCTCGGCCTTCCACTTGAGGGCCCCTAGCATAAGAGAAAGGCTGGCCTTTCCCGCCAGGTCGTAGCTGTGTGCGTCCGCGCTCGACTGAAAGCGGAAATCTCCGATATCGATCCCGTTGAAAGTGATCTTATACTTGGCGGCCACCTTGTCGGGCCACTCTTCCGCAGCGAGGCCCGGCGCCGAGAGCGTTGCTGTCAGGACAGCTAAGACAGAAGCAGGTCGAATAAAGGACTTAAAGAAAGACACAAAAGAAGCAGCAGTTCGGGTCTGCATGGCGCATTGCCTCGTGAGACAACATCACCCATCGAAGTACGGGGATTTTTGGTCCATTCTGTGTTCTGTTCCGTAAGCTGGCGAGGCTTGCTCTGCAAGCTCTTACGCTTGACGCTGACCGGGCGGCGCCATTATAGAGGGGCCCAAACTCCCGGCCGCGATCTGACGGGACGTTTCCGGATTCCGAAACGAACAAATTGCATGCGTCCCCGCCAGGGTGCGCCACAAGAGGATGTCGTGTCATGACGAGACGCTGTGAGCTGACTGGAAAGCTCCCGATGTCGGGCCAGCTCCGCAGCCATGCTGAGAACAAGACGAAGCGCACGTTCCGGCCGAACCTGTGCACGGTTTCGCTGATCAGCGATACGCTGAAGCGGAAAGTGCGGCTTCGGATCAGTGCCCATGCGCTGAAGTCAGTCGAGCACCGCGGCGGGTTGGACGCTTATCTGCTCAAGGCTCGGGACGAGGAGCTCTCCGACCGTTGCCGGCGCCTGAAGCGCGAAATTCTGAAGGCGAAGAACAACGCCGAGCAGCAGGCTCAACCTGCGGCGTAAGACAATCGGCTTTTCGGAGCGTGCTTAACGGAGAAAGCGGCCGATCAGTCCTCGGCCGCTTTTAACGTGAATTGAAGCAAGACAGTCCGCTGCAGCAGCGAATTGAAGTTGTCGTCCGAGATCAGAGTGACGACCGTCTCGCCCTGCTCTCCCCTATGCACGGCGACGCCTTCCAGATTGTCGATCTGGTAGCCCATATTGGCCTCAAACAGCACCTCGCCCTTCATCACTGAACGCGGGGCGATTTCCTCGGGGCTCACCAGCCGCAGCCGCATCTTGATGCCCTCTAGCCAGCCGAAACGCCGCTCGAGCACGATCAACCCGCCATCATCCAGGGCTGCCGCGTCCGTAATGTTGAAACCGCCGATATCGGTGAGATGCAACTTGTGCTGCACACCGTTGACCCAGATCCAGCCGGTGTGGTGGCCGCGATCGTCCTTGAACCTTTCGGATAGGGCAATGATAGCACCCTTGTAGCGCCCGCCTTTGAGAACACTGATGGCTTCGAAGCCCTCATTCGACTTCATGCGGCGCGCTTCTGGGGGAAGCTGGAGGTACTGCTGAGGGCCGGAAACTCCGTTTCTGCTAATGGAGAAACGGCCGATGCGATGGTTACCCTCGAATGCAACGAGGATTGTGCCGTTGCGCAGAGTGCCCTGCGCAAGTGTGACTGCCTCGGCATCGCGGTCCCGAAGTCGCAAGAGAGGGCGATCTTTCAGAGCCTTCAACGGGCCGATACGGGCGTTCCGAACGCCTAACGGTCGGACACCATCGTAGATCAATTCGCCGGTAAGCCAGGCTCCGGAATCGGACACAGCCAGAAAATCGCGGCCATCGCGATCCAGGACCAAACCGGACCAGCCGCCGAAATCAGGGCTAGAGGATTTCAAAACCAGCCCGCCGCGCCAGCGAAGTCGCCCGAAATCCTTTCGATTGGCATCGGTAAACTGAAAGCCGGCGATGGGTGTCGCCGAGATCTCGATGGATTTTGTCTCGGTAACGCGTGGCTTCTGTGCGACTGCCTGACCAGTGGCGACGGCAAGCGCTAAGGTAAAAGCGGCTGCTGCGAATAGCGCGATCACCTTTTGGGGGCGCATCTTCGCCTTCAGCCGCACCGATCATGCCCCATTCAAAAGGTCAGTGCAGAAGAATTCCGCGGTCTCGCAAACGCCGGATCGTCCCGCGAACCTCCTTCGGCTTCTCTTCGAACAGCTCGACAAGCTTGTCGGTCATGGCGCCGGCCAGCTCCGAAGGATCGGTTATCGTGACGGCACGCTTGTAATAGCGCGTCACGTCGTGGCCGATGCCGATGGCGATGAGCTCCACAGGTGACCGGGTTTCGATCTCGTGGATCACCTGGCGCAAATGCTGCTCGAGATAGGACCCTGAGTTGACGGACAACGTGGAATCGTCGACCGGGGCGCCGTCGGAAATCATCATCAAAATACGGCGCTGCTCAGGGCGCGCCAACAGCCGCTTATGTGCCCACGCCAAGGCTTCGCCGTCGATGTTCTCCTTGAGCAGACCTTCGCGCATCATTAGAGCGAGATTGCGCTTGGCGCGCCGCCAAGGAGCATCCGCAGACTTGTAAATGATGTGACGGAGGTCGTTGAGACGGCCGGGATTCGGCGGCTTGCCGGCGGCAAGCCACTGCTCGCGCGACTGACCGCCCTTCCACGCCCGCGTCGTGAAGCCGAGGATCTCAACCTTGACGCCGCAACGCTCAAGCGTGCGCGCCAGGATGTCCGCGCAGCAAGCGGCAACCATGATCGGCCGTCCACGCATGCTCCCGGAGTTGTCGAGCAGGAGCGTCACGACGGTATCGCGGAAGTCCGTGTCCCGCTCGCGCTTGAACGAAAGCGGATGGGTCGGGTCGATGATCACGCGCGTCAGGCGGGCGGGATCGAGCATGCCTTCATCGAGGTCGAACTCCCACGCGCGATTCTGCTGCGCGAGCAGTTTTCGCTGCAGCCTGTTGGCGAGACGCGCCACGGCGCCGGAAAGGGCGCGGAGCTCCTTATCGAGGAATGTCCTCAGGCGCTCCAGCTCATCCGGCGTGGAAAGATCTTCCGCTGCGACTTCTTCGTCGTAGGCGCGGGTGAAAACCCGGTAGCCAAACGCCTCGGGGTTATCGAGAACGGAGATATTCGGCCGCCACGGTTGGGTGGTCTCCGCTTCCTCTTCACCCTCGACCTCGGCCTCAAACTGGTCGGCGTCGGCCAGATCGGTGGAGTCCTCGGAATCGCCTTCCTCGCCTTCGGCTAGCTGATCTTCCGAAGCCTGCTGCTGGCCCTCAGCTGCTTCCTCGGCGCTTTCCGACTGCTGGTCGCCAGCCTCGGGATTCTCCTGGTCCTCGGCGTTTTCCTCGTCCGGCTGCCCCTCGGCGACCTCATCGGTCAGATCGAGCTGACGGAGCATGTCGCGAAGGACACGCCCGAATGCCTCCTGGTCTTCGTAAAGGGACTCCATGAGTTCGAGCGATTTGCCGGCACGCTCCTCGATCCAGGGACGCCAAAGGTCGACGAGGGCTTGCGCCGTCTTGGGCGGCGGCAGGCCGGAAAGCCGCTCCCGAACGATGAGCGAGAGCGCATCTTCCAGCGGCGCTTCGGCCCGGTCCTTCACGTTCGCGTATTGGCCGTGCGCGTAAAGATCCTCGATCTTGGCTGCGAGGTTCCGCGCCATGCCCGGCATGCGGAGGGAGCCGAGCGCCTCGACCCGAGCACGCTCCACGGCCTCGAAGACACTGCGCGCTGGGCCGGCGCTCGGGGCGAGCTTGCGGTGGATCTTCTTGTCGTGGACCGCCGCCTCGAGTGCCAGGCTGTCTGCCCATCCGCGGATGACAGCGATCTCGCGCGGAGACGGCATGCGAGACGGCTCCGGCAAGTGCACCGTTTTTCCGTCGATCTCAGGCTTGCCGGCGGAGTAAGCGACTTGAAGTTCGCTGTTGCCCGCAATTGCGCGCACCGCCAGCCCGAGCACTCGCTTGAATGGCTCGGCTGGCGATTCCTTGCGCTTAGGGCTTTGCGCCATCGGTTTCGATACGACTCCCGATTAGCTCAGCACGACGTTGGCGGCGCTTTCGGGCAACTCCTCACCGAAGCAGCGCTGATAGAACTCGGCCACCAGCGGCCGCTCGAGCTCGTCACACTTGTTGAGGAACGTCAGTCGAAAAGCGAAGCCGATGTCGCCGAAGATCTCCGTATTCTCAGCCCAGGTGATGACAGTACGCGGGCTCATCACGGTCGACAGGTCGCCGTTGATGAACGCGTTGCGCGTCAGGTCGGCCACCCGGACCATGTTGGACACGATCTTCCGCTTCTCTTCGGACTCGGTGAACGACTTCACCTTCTGCAGCACGATGTTCACTTCGTCGTCGTGCGGCAGATAGTTGAGGGTGCACACGATGGACCAGCGGTCCATCTGACCCTGGTTGATCTGCTGGGTGCCATGGTAGAGGCCCGACGTGTCGCCGAGACCGATCGTGTTCGTCGTCGCAAACAGGCGGAATGCCGGGTGCGGACGGATCACGCGCGATTGGTCGAGAAGCGTCAGCTTGCCCGACACCTCGAGCACGCGCTGGATCACGAACATCACGTCCGGACGACCGGCGTCATACTCGTCGAAAACGAGCGCCGTGTTAGTTTGCAGAGCCCAAGGCAGGATACCTTCCTTGAATTCGGTGACCTGCTTGCCGTCGCGCAACACGATGGCGTCACGGCCAACAAGGTCGATACGGCTAACGTGGCTGTCGAGGTTGACGCGCACGCACGGCCAGTTGAGCCGGGCCGCAACCTGCTCGATGTGGGTCGACTTGCCGGTCCCGTGATACCCCTGAATCATCACGCGCCGGTTGTGCTTGAAGCCGGCGAGAATGGCTAGCGTCACCTCCCGGTTGAAGAGGTAGTCCGGATCAAGATCCGGCACATGCTCGGTGGGTGTCGAGTACGCTGGAACTTCAAGATCGCTGTCGATCCCGAAGACTTGGCGCACGGAAACCTTCATGTCCGGGAGGCCGGGCACCCCGGCTTGCTCTTGGGCACGCATGTTAATGATTGTTCCGATTTCGGTTCTGCTTCCTTACCGGCACGTATGGCACCGTACCGAACTCAAATTGCTTCCAGAGCGCCGACGACAGATCAGACGAGCCCTGCCTGCTTCAGATAGTTATAGGCTTGGATAATTTCGCGCAACCTGTCCTCGGATCCCTCTTGGCCACCATTGGCGTCGGGATGATGCATCTTTACGAGCGCCTTGAAACGCGCCTTGATTTCCTCGCCTCTGGCGGTTTCCGGTAAATTGAGCGTCTCGAGCGCCTTGCGCTCCAGAGGTTTCAGAGCGCGGCGATATTCTTGCCGGCCAGACTGGCGTGCGCGCCACGAGTAGTAGGCGTCTGCGTTGCTTCGCCCCTCTGCAAAACGCCGTAGCTCCTCTGGTGACAAGCTGCGCCGTGTGCCGTTGGTCCAGGCGTTGACCCCGACCTTCCACGTCGGCCGATGGCCGTAGACGACGCCTTGCAGGTACCGCTCGACCTCGGCGCTCGACATCCCTTCGAAGTAGTTATAGCTGCTGTTGTACTGGCGGATGTGCTCCGCGCAGAACGTGTAGTACTTCCCTTCGTAGCCGCGACCCATCGGGGCACGATAACGGCCCGGGTTCGTGCAACCCTTCCACTGACAGCACGGCTCGTTGTTCTTCGCTTCACGCGCCTCCTGCTTACGGCGGTGAATGCGGATCATGTCGAAGTATTTCGAGTCGAGCTTCATGCCGCCGGAGTATGATCCCGAGGCTTCGACCGCACAAGCTGGTCTCATAGCGCGCATTGGCCGCGTGGCCTGCTGGCCATAGAGTAAGACAGTTACCGATTATCGCCAACGCGAGGCTGACCCCATGTCGATGGAGCGCAGGATACGAGAGAAGCTGATGCTGGCCCTCGACCCGGTGCGTCTTGACGTTATCAACGAGAGCGAGCTGCACGCCGGTCACCGTAGTTCGCCCGGTACGGGCGAGAGCCATTTCCGGGTTCTCGTCGTTTCAGAGAAGATGCGCGGCAAATCCCGCCTCGAGCGTCATCGCATGGTGAACGAGGCGCTGGCTGACGAGCTTAGAACTGGGGTCCATGCTCTGGCGATCAAGGCCTACGCGCCGGGGGAGGACATTCTGCCCTGACGCTAGGCCCCTCGCGTCCGCCGCAGGAAGTCGAGCAACGTAGCAGGCTCGACCTCGCGCGTGGCGAAGGCATTCCCGATCTCACGGAGAAGAATCAGCGTCAGTCGGCCCTGGCGAACCTTCTTGTCCTGACGCATTAGCTCCAGGAGCCCCTCCGCTCCTGGCAAGTCGCCAGCGCCGGGAATATCTTCGAGCTCGGTCGGCAGGCCCACGGATTGCAAATGGGCTGCCACGCGGGCCGCGGTCTGCGGCCGGCAAATATTCAATTCTTCTGACAATCGGATAGCGAGGCACATGCCGATGGAAACAGCCTCGCCGTGGAGCAACCGGTCCGAGTAGCTGGTGGCCGCCTCCAACGCGTGACCGAATGTGTGCCCAAGGTTGAGCAGCATCCGGTCTCCTGACTCGGTCTCATCGCGTACCACAATCTCGGCCTTCATCTCGACGGAGCGGGCGATGGCCCTGGTCAGAGCGGAAGGCTCGTGCCGGAAGAGGCTCTGCCAGTTGCCTTCGAGCCAATTGTAGAAGGTCGCATCGCCGAGCAGGCCATATTTGGCCACCTCCGCATAGCCGGCTCGCATCTGCCGCTCGGGTAACGTGGCGAGGACGGACGTGTCGGCCAGCACAAGGCTTGGCTGATGGAAGGAGCCGATCAGATTTTTCCCTTGCGGCGCGTTGATGCCTGTCTTGCCCCCAACGGAGGAGTCGACCTGCGCGAGCAAGGTGGTCGGCACCTGAACGTACCGTACGCCACGGCGCAGAATGCTGGCGGCAAAGCCTGCCAGATCGCCGATGACGCCGCCGCCCAGCGCGATCACCACGTCGCTTCGTTCGAGCCCCATGCTGAGGAGCTCCCTGCACAGGTGATCGAGCTGTGTGAAGGACTTCGTTGATTCGCCTGGCGGCAGGACAACGGAGCCGACAAATCGGTTCGACTCCGCCAGGGCCTGTTGAACGCTTTCCAGGTGGCGGGAGGCGACATTCTCGTCCGTGACGATGCCGCACCGGCAAGCCCCCAGCGCAGATTCGATAAAGTTAGACGCCCGCTGCAGCAGCCCCGGCCCGATGAGGACATCATAGGCCCGATCCCCAAGAGCCACATGCACACGCTGGATGTCGGGGGCCGATGCGCCCATTCCCGACGCCGGTTGGTCTGCCATAAGCGTCCTCGATCAGCGGGTAGTCGTCGATCCGCACGTTTCCGTGCCGGAGATGATTGGCGCGTGGGACAACGGTCCGCGCAACAGGGCCTCGATGATCTCTTCCACGATTACATCGTGCGGTACGTCGCGGCTGTAAGTCACCACATCCGCCTGCGCGTAAATGGGATAGCGCTCCTCCATCAGCTCCCGCATGCGCGCTTCGGGGTCCGCGGTCTTGAGAAGCGGCCGGTTGTCGCGCCGCATGACGCGCTTCATCAGCACCGGCAAATCAGCCTTGAGCCAGATGGAGATGCCAGCCTTCTTGATGTTTTCGCGGGTCTCCGCGTTCATGAACGCTCCACCGCCGGTGGCCAGCACCTGCGGTCCGTTCATTAGGAGGCGCGCGATGACCTTCCGTTCGCCGTCACGGAAATAGGTCTCGCCGTGATCGGCGAAAATCTCGCTGATGGTCTTGCCGGCGGCCAGCTCGATTTCCTCGTCGGCGTCCACGAACGGGAGTTCGAGCTTTGCGCTCAGGCGTCGGCCCACGGATGTCTTGCCGCAGCCCATCAGCCCGACCATGACGAGCGATTTGTTTCCCAGCGCCTCGCGGATCGCTCTCGCCCGGTCACAATCCCCGGTACCCTGTTGCTTCACGTTCTGACCGAATCGAACCATGACTAAAGCTGATGGACTACTCTAAATGCACTGATGATTTGGCGGTGACCGTCACACAAGTCACGCACTGAGGCAAGATGCGGCAGGCCCGGGCGCAGTCGAGCGGGATTGGCGGGTCTGAACCTTTCAGCGAAGTGCTCTGACGTCACCATATTGGTGTCACTTGGACCAGCAACATGCATCGTGTAGGTTACCCGAGATGCCTACTTTATTCCGATTTCTGCTGGTGACCGGGATCATCGCTGGCATCGCATACGGCGGGCTCTACGCTCTGGCGGTCTATTTCGAGCCTGAGCCGCAGGAGGTTGCCCTTCCGGTGCCAGGTGTGAAGGTTCGCGAGTAGCCGGGGTAGCTCTGCTGACGAGGCTGCCGCTGATAAAACGGGGGCCACGAGGGATGAACCTCAGGACGATTGCTGCCCTTTTGTCGGCGGCGTCGTTGGTGTGTGTTTGGCCACATTCCGACGGCGCCATCGCGCAGGAGTGGCGGCCTTTCGACGACCGCTTTCCGCCGTGGGGCGCGAAGCCAGAACGGCGATCGCCCCCGCCTGCACCGGCTCCTTCGCCATCCGAGTATTCAGATCCCTACTACCGCCGGAAAACGCCTTCCCCGGAACCCCGCGGTGCGCCGCGCCGGTCACCTCAAGGGGAGCCTTATGATCGCTCGGTTGAAGTCGCTCCACTGACCGCGCCCGTCGAACGGTCGGAGCTTCCGCCGGTGATGGCAAGCGATGGCTCCGGCCTGCCGCTTGAGGTGTGGGGTGGCCTCGATGCCGCCAAGGCGGCTGAGCTTATGGCCGGCCTTGAGCTGCCGCCGCGATCGATGGCCCTGACGACCCTCTGGCGTCGTCTCGTCAGCGCGCCGGCTTCTGGTCAGCTCGAGGCTCTTCGAGCCGAAGCCCTTTATCGCTCCGGCCTCATGCAGGAGCTCGGTGAACTATTTTCTCGTGCGGACCAGCTCGCCAGCCCGATGATGAAAGCTCTCGCGGCCCGTTACGAGATCGCCGTAGGGCAGCGTGATGCTGGCTGCAGCAAGGTGCGAGAGGCCGCCGCAAAGAAAAAAGAGCTGACGAAACAGCTTGCCGGCGAGATGCTGGTTCTCGCCGGCTACTGCGCCTCAGCTGGTGGCGATCGCTCCGCCGCTTCATTGGCGGAGGAGCTGGCGCGCGAGGAAGGCGTCAAGGACCGCGCCATGCTGGAGCTGCTCCGTGCGGTCGCGGCTAAGCGGGCTCCCAAGCTGCCGCAGGACGCGCGGCTCACGCCCACACATTTCCGGCTGCTTGAGCTGACCGGCGCTGTCGATCCCCTGCTCGTTGCAGAGAGAGGAACGGCAGCTTTACTCGGTGCGCTGGTGCTGGATCCCGCCGTGGACAACCAGGTGCGCGTGGCTGCTGCTGAGGCGGCCGCTCGGGAAACGATCATTACTCCCGAGGCGCTGGCGGAGGTCTACCGGGCACAGACGTTCCAGCCGGACGAACTGGCCAATCCGCTCGTGCCCGGCGCCAATCCCCTGCTCCGCCGGGCCCAGCTTTTCGTCGCGGCGGAACGGGAGCGTCATCCGACTCGCCGCGCACAGATCCTTCGGGCCCTCCTGGATGAAGCGCGTCAGGCAGGCTTCTACGTTTACGTGCTCTCGCTAGCGGCACCGCTCGCAGAGTCCATTCCGAAGGGCGGCGAATTGGGGTGGTTCGCCGAAACGGGCATCGAGACAGCACTGGTTTCCGGAAACCACGCTGACGTGCGCGCTTGGGTTGCGGTCGCTGGCGGTGGTCGGCGGGGCGGCAGGTTCGATCATTGGCTTGCCCTATCGGACATCCTCGACACCGCCTGGCGTGGGCCGAGGGGCGCCTATCTGCCCGCTGTAGAAATGATGGCGGTCCAGGGACAATTCAGTGAGCTGCTGCTTCATCGCTTGGCGACTGTTCTCGACGCGTTGGATTACCAGGTGCCGATGGAGCTCTGGCGGGTGGCCAGCAGCACGCCGCAACCGAATGATGGACATTTGCCGGAAACAGGCGTCCTGACGGAGCTTCAGCTAGCGTCTGAGCAAAGAGAGAGTGCGCGCACGATTTTGCTGGCCATGAAAGCCCTTGGCCCCCGGGGCGGAGAGGGAGCACACATCATCGCGCTAGGAGACGTCATCAGGGCGTTGAAGCGCGTGGGTCTTGAGGCGGATGCCCGACGGATCGGCTTTGAAGCCCTGTTCGGCGGCTGGCCGCGCTCAGCCATTCACTAGCGGGAATGCCATGTCGGCCACCGACCCGCTGATCGATGCCTTCATCGAAATGCTCGCCGCCGAACGCGGGGCTGCGGCCAATACGTTGGAAGCCTACCGGCGCGACTTGGAAGACTACGCTGCATTTCTGGCCACATCCAACACGACAATCGTCCATGCGCGTGCGTCTGATGTTGCGAGTTACCTGAGGGATCTCACTGAGAAAGGGCTGGCCGCAACTTCCCGGGCCCGGCGGCTCTCGGCCTTGCGTCAGTTCTACAAATTCCTTGTGGCGGAAGGGCATATCGAAGACGACCCGGTCGTCGGCATCCAAGGCCCGAAGATGGGGCAGACGCTCCCCAAGACGCTGTCGGTCACGGAAGTGGATCGGTTGATCGAAGCCGCCAAGGCCCGAATCGAGTCGACAACGGGGCGCGAACGCTACGCCGCTGTGCGGCTCTACTGCCTGCTTGAGATGCTCTACGCGACGGGCATGCGCGTATCCGAGCTGGTGTCGCTGCCGCGATCTGTGCTGCAAGGTGACTCGCGCGTGCTGACGATAAAGGGCAAGGGTGGCCGCGAGCGTTTGGTGCCCCTCAATGCCGCGGCGCGCGCGGCTTTGGATCAATATCTCGCGCTGGGCGAGGATGCGGACGATGGTCTATCGCCGACGGTGCGAACGAAGTGGCTGTTTCCATCAAAAAGCGCCGAGGGACATCTTACCCGGCAGCGTCTGGGCCAGGAACTTAAGGAACTGGCTATCGCGGCGGGCATCGACCCGCGCCGCGTGAGCCCGCACGTGTTACGCCACGCTTTCGCAAGTCATTTGCTGGACCGGGGTGCGGACTTGCGCTCCGTTCAGCAGCTGCTCGGCCATGCCGACATTTCGACGACGCAGATCTATACACACGTTCTAGAGGAGCGACTGCGACGTCTGGTCCTCGATCATCATCCGCTGGCGAAGGCAAAACTCGGTTAAGTTGCCTTAATATTGGAGAACTACTTGAATTGATTGTATGTCGGTGCGGCGGAGTACGACGCGCCACGCTGTATTCTTGACTTTGCGACCCGTCCCTGGCGAATGTGCCGGGCAATGTGCCAGCCGACCGCGTGTGTTGGAGCGGTCTATCCGGATTTCACATGGATCGTCAGCCTATCAAAACGTACATCGAGTTTGAGAAGCCGATCGCCGAGCTCGAAAGCAAAGTTGCGGAGCTCAAGGCTCTGAGCAACGGCGAAAACGCAGTCTCTCTCGCCGAGGAGATCGCGAGGCTCGAGCAGAAGGCGCACCAAATTCTCGCCGACACCTATGCCAAGCTGACGCCTTGGCAGAAGACGCAGGTAGCACGGCATCCGGATCGACCCCACACGCTCGATTTCATCGGCGGGCTGATCGAGGATTTTACACCCCTGGCGGGTGATCGCTACTTCGCGGAAGACCAGGCAATCGTTGGTGGCATCGGTCGATTCCGCGACCGTTCGGTCATGGTCCTCGGCCACGAAAAGGGCTCGGACACGGAAAGCCGTCTGCGCCACAACTTCGGGATGGCGAGACCGGAGGGCTACCGGAAAGCCGTCCGGCTGATGCGGATGGCGGAGCGCTTCGACATGCCGGTCATCACGTTCATCGATACGGCCGGCGCTTATCCAGGTATCGGCGCTGAGGAGCGTGGGCAGGCCGAGGCCATTGCCCGGTCGACAGACTGCTGCCTTTCTCTTGGCGTGCCCATCATCGCGGTGGTCATTGGAGAGGGTGGTTCAGGCGGCGCGGTCGCCATCGCAACGGCCAACCGCATCCTGATGCTGGAGCATGCCATCTACACGGTGGCTTCTCCGGAAGCCGCTGCTTCGATCCTGTGGCGCGACTCAGCAAAGGCGATGGATGCCGCGACCAGCATGAAGATCACCGCGCAGGATCTCGCCCAGCTCAAGGTCATCGATGTCATCGTGCCCGAGCCAATCGGCGGGGCGCATCGCGATCCCCAGGAGGCTATCAAAAGGACCGGAGAGGCAATTGCCACCACTCTTGCCGAGTTCGACGGCATGCCTCCGGAAGAAGTCAGACGCCAGAGGCACGAACGGTTCCTCCAGATCGGGCGAAATCTCTAAGCTCTTCAAAGTCCTACCAGCCGCGTTTCAAAGGGCCGTCATCCGTGGCCTGTGGAAAAGCTGTGTGCAGCTGCGCTTGACAGCGCGCACGCGCGGGGGCGTAAGTTCCGTAAAGTCGCGTTGATTCACGATTCTTCAACCAACGAAGCTCACATCATTAACCGTGCGCCAGGAGCACGGTGTTTGGAGTTTGGGCCTGGGACGGGGGAACATGCGCGGCGTTCGAGTGGGTATGCTAGTCGCTGCGGTGGGTCTGCTCGCCGCGTGCGCGAAAATCGAATTGCCGCCGCACGTTCAGCCACTGTCCAAGGAAGCGATGATGCTTCTCGGGCGGAAGGATATGCGCCCGGACCAGCCGATCTTCATCCGCATCTTCAAGGAAGAGTCCGAACTCGAGGTCTGGAAGCAGCGCGACGACGGACGATTCTATCATTTCAAGACTTACCCCATCTGTCAGTGGTCGGGTGATCTCGGCCCTAAGATCAAGGAAGGCGACAGACAGGCGCCGGAAGGGTTCTACCGAGTAACCCGACATCAGATGAACCCGAACTCCAAGTACCATCTGGCCTTCAACCTCGGCTTCCCGAACGCCTACGACCGCGCCCATAACCGTACGGGCAAGTTCCTCATGGTGCATGGTGACTGCAAGTCGGCCGGCTGCTACGCCATGACGGATGCCCTTATGGAGGAAATTTATGCTCTGGCGCGCGAGGCTTTCATCGGCGGGCAAGAGGCCTTTGAGGTCCACGCTTTCCCGTTCCGGATGACGGACGAGAAGATGGCGCTGCATTGGGACAGCCCGCACTACGAATTCTGGAAAACGCTCAAAGAAGCCTACGATTACTTCGAGCTGACCCGCGTTCCGCCGACGATTGCGGTCTGCGAGAAGCGATATCTCGTCAATGTGCGGTTCCCGGACTCCGTGGATCCGAAGAAGCTCGATCCGAGCGGCTACTGCCCGCCGCACGAGAAGATCGTGCCGGATCCATTTGTGCCGTACAATGAAGAGGTGGCGCAGCTCGCTGAGGAGCGCGTCGTGGCGCCTGGACCCAAGAAGCGCACGCTGGCCAGCATTCGCAATGGCACGAAAATGAGCTTGGCCGATCCCACAATCGCTACCGCTGCGACTCCTGCATCTGGTCAGAATGCCTGGTCTTCGATGGCCGGTGCTCTCGGCTTCGGCCGATAACAATTCCTGGAAACGCGTGAGCGGGTCGTCCTGCCAGCCACCTCACGGACGCGTGAGCAGGCTTGAAAGGGTTACCCGAATAGGCTGACCTTTGCCCGACAGAGCTTCGCAGCCGGGAAGGAGCATCATGCGCGCCAGGATCAACGGCATTGAGATAAACTTCGAGGTATCAGGCACCGCCGATACCTCTGCCGTCTTATTGCATCATCCGCTCGCCTCAGACCTGACGGTCTGGGATAGCCTCACGGAGGCGTTGGAGCCGAGCTACCGCGTCATCCGCATGGACGCGCGTGGCCACGGCAAGACCGAAGCGCCGGATGGGCCGTACAACTTCGAGATGTTGGCGGCCGACGTGGTAGGGCTGCTTGATGAGCTGAAGATCGACAAGGCGCACTTCGTCGGCCTCTCGATGGGCGGGATGGTGGGCCAATACCTCGGCTTGCTTTACCCGCACCGTTTCAAGTCTCTCTGCCTGGTGGCGACCACCAGCGCAGTGCCTGCAGAGGCACAAGCCTTGTGGGAGCAACGCATCCGTGCGGCTGAAGCGGGCGATCTCAGCAGCCTTGTGGAAGCGGCTGTTGGAAGATGGGTGGCGCCGCGGACCCTGCAGAACAAGCCGGAGGTGGTGGAGAGGCTGAAGGCTTTGATGCTAGCCACCCCGCCAAAGGGTTATGCTGGCTGGTGCCACGCGATCCGCAATCTGAACGTTACCAACCGGCTCAAGGAAATCTCCCTGCCGACGCGAGTGATCGTCGGGGCCCTCGATCCTTCAACGCCACCGGCGGCCGCCGAAGTCATCCATCGGGAGATTTTGGGTTCTGATCTCGTCGTGGTGCCCGACGTCTCCCACATGCTGCATCTCGAGGTGCCGGAGACCTTCAATCGGCATGTGCTTGATTTTCTGGCGGCGCAGGAAAGCTCGGCCTGAAAGCCAAAATGAAAGAGCCCGGCTTTGGCCGGGCTCCTGAACTTGATGGCAACCTGTTTGTCTCAGGCGCTCTGCTCTTCCTGCGGCGGAACCTCCTCAGCAGCCGCTTCGGCCATCAGGCGCCGGGCCTGGCCGATCCAGTCATCGCGCTCGATCTGGCCATTCAGGTTGAGCAGCTCGTCCAGGTTGGCAATGTCCTCGTCCGAGAACGCAGCGATCTGGTCGAAGCGAATAACGTTGTACTTGCGAAGCTGAGCTTCGAGGTCCGCTGTGATGCCGTTGATCAGCTTCAGATCGTCCGGCTTGCCCTTCGGGCGCTTGAAGCCCTTGAACGCAGCATTGAGCCGGCGGGCACGGGCATCAGTCCGCTCGACGATGCGCGCCGCCTTACCGCGACGGCCACGCAGATAGTAGAGCTTCGCGCGGCGTACCTTACCGCGGCGGACAACTTCGATGTCCGCGATGTACGGCGAGTAAAGCGGGAAGACGCGCTCGACGCCCTCACCGTAGGAGATCTTGCGGACGGTGAAGCTCTCATTGAGGCCCGAGCCTGAGCGCGCGATGACAACGCCCTCGTAAGCCTGGGTGCGAATGTTGTCGCCTTCAACGACCTTCACCATCACCCGCACGGTGTCGCCCGGGCCAAACTCAGGGATCACGCGTTTCGCGGTGATCGCTTTCATCTGCTCGGCCTCGAGCATTTGGATGATGTTCATGGCAGGACCTCAACCGGAGTAACAATACGCGCCACAGGTTCGACACCTCAGCGTCGACCCCCGCGCGGCAGCATTTCGGGAATTCGGACGCGGCTAAATACCGTAATTGGATGCCGTTGTCGACCCTTTCTCTTGTCAGGATTTTCCGGCTTTGGCCAGTAGGTCCGGTCGCCGCTCCCGCGTAACCCTAATTCGTTCCGCCTGCCGCCATTCGGCAATGCGCTTGTGATCGCCGGAAAGCAGCACCTCTGGGATCGTCCGGCCTTCCCATTCCCGGGGGCGCGTGTAGTGAGGGTATTCGAGCAGCCCGTCTTCGAAACTTTCCTCGGCCAGCGAGCTTTCGGCGCCCACAACTCCGGGCAGGAGCCGCACGCAGGCGTCGATCAGCACCATGGCGGCCAGCTCACCGCCCGAGAGCACGTAGTCGCCAATCGAAATTTCTTGAGCGTGACGGGCTTCGAGAACCCGCTGATCAACGCCCTCGAAACGTCCGGCCAACACCATCACGCCCGGACCTGCGGCCAAGTCTCGCACGATCGCCTGTGTTAGCGGAGTGCCGCGCGGGGACATGTAGATGAGCGGCACGTCCGACTCCACCTTGCGGGCGTCATCAATGGCGGCCGCAACGACATCGCAGCGCATTACCATGCCAGGACCACCCCCGGCCGGGTGATCGTCAACAACCTTGTGTTTGCCGAGGCCGTAGTCGCGGATATTCCGGGCTGACAAAGACCAGATGCCGGTGTTGAGGGCCTGCCCCGACAGCGAAAACCCAAGGGGGCCCGGAAACATTTCCGGAAACAGCGTAAGAACGGTCGCACGCCACGGCGCGCGCTGGGCGCCTGACGCTGTAGGTGTGGACATGGGTGGCTCTCCAAAGCTGCGCGTTCGAGCCTGTTCCCCACCCGGCCCGACAAGTCAACGTGCGACAGAAATGGACAGCCTACGAGCCTCGGAATCTGCCAAGCAGAGGAGAAGAGGGATCGCCGCTCAGGCGGCGAGCTTGATGTGCTCTTCAGCGGAAGGAGCAACAGGCTCCTCAAGCGCTTGGGCGGCCGGCTTCGCGGAAACCGGGATTACGGACGCGAGATCCTGCAGGAGCCGGTGGAATGTATAGTCTGCGGCGTCGAGTCGAACGCGGGCAAGCTCTTGCAGCGTGTTCACGCGCTCTCCGCGACCAGCGGCTTGCTGAACGTAAGCGGCAAGGCGCTTGGAATGGGACTCAAGCGAATGAATCCATCCCCCCGCAGGTACAGGAGCCTCGGACGGCTCCGGCGAGATCGAAACCTGAATGCTTTCTTCTCGCGACGCAGTTTGGACCAGAGAGCTCTGCGTCGGTTTGACTGAGCGTTTGGTGCGGTTGGCGGCCTGTTGTGCTGTAAGCCGCTTTTGCTTCGGGGGCGGACTCCCAAAGATCCGGAGCTTCAACCAATAGCCAAGTGCGACGATAAGGCCGGAAACGAGGAAGACCTGTCCGAAGGCGACAGCTGCTTCCAGGTATTCATTCACCAGTTCCTGAAGCAGAGACATCATCGGCCGTTAGTGGTGCAAGAAAGGGGGCTAGGTAAACAACACACCATCGAAATAGAAACGAATCGATAAAGTTCCAGACTGCCGATGTGATTGTGACAAGCGTTAAAGATTTCTTAAGAGACGTTCCGCGTCAAAACGATTGTATTGCCAGGTTTTGCGAAGAAGTTTGGCGCTTGCTCAAAAACCGATCAGCCTACGGATGTCCTGTGGGGTCAAGCCTGCCTGTCTCAGGGCGCGGAGCGAGGTGTCGCGTGCGCTCTTGCTGAGCTTGCGGCCACCAAGATCAGTAATGAGCCGGTGGTGGTGGTAAACCGGTTCGGGCAGATCCAGAAGAACCTGCAGCAATCGATGAACGTCGGTGGCAGCGAAAAGGTCCAGGCCGCGTGTCACGTGCGTAATGCCCTGGCGCGCGTCGTCGACTACTACGGCAAGATGATAGCTTGCAGGGATTTCCTTGCGAACGATCACGACATCGCCCCAGCGCTCGGGAGATGCCTGCACGCGGCGGCACTGCCTATTGCCATCCCACTCTGAGAAAAAGAGTTCGCCGCGACCGGTTTTTTCGCGAACGAACGAGAGAGCGCGCTGCATATCGAGTCGTAGGGCGAAACGCTCCCCATTCTCCCTTCTCCGCGCGCGTTCAGCGTCAGAGATATCGAGGTCGGCACGAGTAACGCGCGGGGCACCGTCTGGGTCACGGGCGTCAGAATTGGCGGCGGCGAATGCTGCCAATTCGTTGCGTGTCAAAAAGCACGGATAGAGCAGCCCCAAGTCTTCAAGCTTTTTCGCGGCCGCCTGGTAATCAGCGAAATGTTCGGATTGGCGAAGGACAGGCTCTTCCCACTCGATGCCAAGCCACGCGAGGTCTTCGAAAATGGACTGAATGAATTCCGGCCGCGCGCGCGTGGTGTCGATGTCCTCGATGCGAAGTAGGAAGCGCCCACCAAGCCGGCGCGCCAATTCGAACCCCGTCAGGGCAGAAAGCGCGTGGCCGAGATGCAGCTCACCGTTGGGACTGGGTGCGAAACGAAAGACAGGTCTTTTCATTCGCAGACTTTGCGCCGACCGAGATCACGCAGGCGTTATGGTGGAGCTTTCGCCGCAAAAAAAGCGCCAATTCGGGGATAGGATGGAGCCCGCCGACGCTTTGATCTGCTTGGACCTTGCGGCTTCTCGGAAAAGACAAGTTTCGGGTTTCGGCAATGCCATTCTTGAGCTAGCGGGCATGCGCTAGCATGTGACCGGAAGCGGCGGCGGCAATGAGCACGGACGGGCTGAGATGGCCAAGCTGATGGCTGTGAATGGTCACCCTTCGCGGATAGGGACCATCGAGACGGAAAACGACATCAAGGCGGGCATGCGTGTGTTACGGCGCAAGTGCCCCCACCTCCGCCGGGTGCATGACATTACCGGGGATCCGCCACTGCGGCGTAGGCCGGCAGGGTTTGAAGGGTTGGCGCGTATCGTCGTCGGCCAGCAACTCTCGACGGCAAGCGCCGGGGCCATCTGGAGCCGGCTGGTCGCTGCCATAGAGCCTTTCGATGTTGAGAGCTTTCTATCCGCTCCTGAGAAAACGTTGCGCGCCGCTGGGCTGTCAGCGCCCAAGATTCGCACGTTGCGGAGCATCGCGCGCGCTGTCGCTGAGGGCGAGCTTGTGATCGAAAGTCTGGCAACCGTGCCGGACGAGGTCATCCACGAGCAACTTACGATGGTCCCTGGAATCGGCCCGTGGACGGCGGACATCTTCATCATGTTCTGCCTCGGCCGGTGCGATGCGTTTGCGGCTGGAGACCTCGCCTTACAAGTAGCGGCCGCGGGAGCTTTGGGCCTGGAGCGCCGACCCACACCGGCGGAGCTTCTGGAGATTGCCGAGCGGTGGCGCCCCTGGCGGGGTGTGGCAGCCCGGCTACTGTGGGCCTACCATCCTTTCCTCAAGAAGCGTGGCTCCGCTATGCCAGTCTGACGAGGACCATGACGCTCGACGGACCCCGCCAAGAACCCAACCAGCCGGCCACGGCGCTTGTCGTGCTATTGCACGGTTATGGCGCCGACGGAGCAGACCTCATCAGCCTGGCCGAGGCCTGGCACTCGGTGCTTCCCGGGGTGGCCTTCGTGGCTCCCGATGCGCCTGAGCCCTTGCCAGCTGCAGGCTTTGGCGGACGCCAGTGGTTCCCGTTAACCTTGCGTGATCCCAATGAGCTTTGGCACGGGGTGAACTATGCGGCCCCGGTCCTTAATCGATTTCTTGATCGGGAGCTCGAACGATACCAGCTGTCGCCGAACCGACTGGCCCTCGTTGGCTTCAGCCAGGGGACGATGATGGCCCTTCATGTGGGGTTGCGCCGTAACGAACAGGTTGCCGCCATAGTGGGGTTTTCGGGATTGCTGGCCGGCCCCGAGCATCTCGCCTCCGAGATCAAGTCCCGACCGCCGGTCCAGCTGATACACGGGGAAATCGACGACCTCATTCCCGTCGAAGCCCTTCATTTCACCAGGGAGGCGCTCGCCGCGGCAAGGGTGCCGGTCGAATGGCATGTCCGCCCGGGGCTTGGCCATGGAATTGATCCGGTTGGTCTTCAGCTCGCAGGAGATTTTCTGGCTCAGGCATTGGGCCCGCGCGGTCGATAACGCGCGGACGACCGGCGAAAGATTGCGCCATTTTTGAGCATTTCGCGCGTCTTCACAGAGCTGATGTACAGTTATAGTATTGCCGCGGCGCGAGTGCGACGTGCATTCCTCGAACGAGAGGGCAGAGTGCAGGAAGCACAGACGTGAATGTGTCAGCGACATCGCCGGAATCGATGCCGGCTCTGGTCCTGAACGCCGATTTCCGGCCACTCAGTTATTATCCCTTATCGCTTTGGAGTTGGCAGGATACGATCAAGGCGGTGTTTCTGGACCGAGTGAACATCGTATCCGAGTATGACAAGGTGGTGCGCAGCCCGTCTTTCGAAATGCGCATCCCGAGCGTGGTAGCGCTCAAGACCTACGTAAAACCGGCTCTCTATCCCGCCTTTACCCGGTTCAACGTTTTTCTTCGCGACCGTTTCACCTGCCAATATTGCGGATCGAAAGAGGATCTGACCTTCGATCACGTCGTTCCGCGATCGAAAGGCGGGCAAACGCGCTGGGAAAACGTGACTACCGCTTGTGCTGCCTGCAATCTCGCGAAAGGGGGCGAGATGCCCGACAAAGTCGGGATGTGGCCCAAACAAAAGCCCTATCGCCCTACCGTCTTTGAATTGCACCGCAACGGCCGACTTTTCCCACCCAATTATCTCCACGAAAGCTGGCTCGATTACCTCTACTGGGATACCGAGCTGGAGCCTTAAGCAGCCCCTATCCGTGCCCATTGAGAACGGGCTGATTAAAAAGGGCTGGGAGGGAGGCAAAAGCGCGGGGTGCGCCAGGCGGGGACTTTGAGCGGCCTGTTCTTACGCGACCTTTTGCAACTCCCTTGTACAAAGCCGTTCGGCAATGGCCTCGACAGCCTTGCTCCAGCTAATCGATTCTGGCCGCGGCAATCCGAAAGCCGCAACGGCATCGGCTGCGCTTCCACCATCGCGAAATACCCGCGCACAGACCTGACGCGCGACGCCAACGGCGGAGTGCCATTGCAGCGGATTGATGGGATTGCGGTTCATTATTCGCCTCACTGTCTGACGCGCCTTGTGACCCCAGGATCTCAGGGCGGCAAACACGCTCGGCGCTATGGCGTCACTACGCGGGACCGTGCAATGTGAAGCCTTTGAGGGACTGCAGTTCTGCGCCTCGCGTGTTTGCCAACTTGGGGAGGCGGAAAACGCCTCCAATTCCGCTCCTCAGTTTTTCGCCGGCTGGGCAGAGGGGCCATTGTGCTGCTCTGCGGATGCCAAGGAGGTGCGTCCCTTGCTCAGTCCGGCCAGCACATTCCCGACTGCCTCGTGCAGCGGAACCCACGGGCTTGGGGCCTGACCTACTTCTTCCATACTCGTCACTTGGAACTCTGACGCCACGCTACGCTTACTGACGCTACGCTTATTGAATTGGCAGACGCAAAACCTACTGCAGACGCTTACTCGGTTTTACTCGGAGCGACCTCCCACTCCTTGCCACCAGCCCGTTCGACTTACTTCGAACTTCATAGCCGTCGTCCGGTCGCCTGGCCCCTTGATCGAGCCGCACAGCGATACGCCTACACTTCCTCGCCGCTGCGGCTCGCTTTAGTGCTCGAAATACGCCGCGAAGCGCATTTCGTGGGGAGGTGCTGTACTCAGACGCAACAGAACGCAACGGAACGCTACTGGTACACACTCGCGGAAACAGCCCGACGAACTCGGCTGCTGTTGCTCCGGATGCCGGTACGCTGGCATCCCGCGAGATACGCCTGAACAACGAACGCAGGAGCAACCTTGGTGGGACTGACTCACGCGGTACGCTGTGCACAGAAGTCACGCTCCTCACCTAAAACTCACCGTTCGCACTGTGTTCCGCGAACGGTATTAACTTAATCTTTGTCCTGTGACCGCAAAGTGACACGTTTTGGGCCAAGACAAGGTTTTTCACTGAGTATTTGTTCAGCTTTGGAAAGCGCGAAAACGGAGTGGAGTCCGGGAGCTTAATCGCGCTGAAGGCTGAGCCGCGCGGCTGAAAATGTGGCAATAGCCAGCAGCAGAGAGAAAACGGCGTTCCAACCGGCAAACGACAGTCCAAGGAAACGCCAGGCCGCCTCGTCACAACGGATAACGCGGGTCGTTTGCAGCCGCTCCAGCAATGAGCCGGTTCCGGAGGTCAAGGGTTCAAGACCCATTTGGCAGGTTTGCGGCCCTTCCCACCACTTCCATTCGACACCCGCGTGGTAGATGGCAAGCCCCGTATTGGCGAGGAAGCCGAGAGCGACGAGCGCAAAAAGGGCGCCTGCCAGCCGTTTCTGGCCGGTGCTCGTCAATACGAGTGCGCCGAAAAGGATCGGTATTCCCGCGTAATAGGCGTAGCGCTGCTGAAGGCAGAGCGGGCAAGGCCTGTAACCGCCGATGTATTCGAAACCCAGCGCCGCGAGAATGATGGCCGCGGCTATGAAAAGAGCGGCTGCACCCCAGCGATATGCGGGGTCCTTTTCCGGGGTGGGCAGTGATACGACCATGAGTTAGACGAGGTAACGGAGCCCGACGAAGCCACCAATCAGCAAAACAAGAAATAGCGTGGTCACGAGCCCAAGCCGCTGCTCGATAAAGTCGCGGATGGGCTCGCCAAACCAGTAGAGCAACCCGCTGACCAGAAAGAACCGCAGGCCGCGGGCGGCAATGCTGGCCAGAATGAAAATCAAGAAATTCAACTGCGTCACGCCGCTGGCAATCGTGATCACCTTGTAAGGAAACGGCGTTACTCCGAAGAAGAAGACGATAAGGGCGCCGTATTCGTTATACTGGTTGGCGAAATGCGTGAATTGCTCGCTGTAGCCATAGAGATCGAGCAGCGGTTTTCCAATTAGATCAAAGAGAAACAGGCCGATCAGGTACCCGGCCACGCCTCCCAGCACGGATCCGACAGTCGCGATTGACGCAAACACCCAGGCTTTGACCCGTTGGGCCAAAACCATGGGTACGAGCATGACGTCGGGAGGGATCGGGAAAAACGAGCTCTCGATGAAAGAGACCAAGAAAAGCGCGCGAGGAGCCTGCTTGTGGCTCGCGAGCCGCATCGTCCAGTCGTAGAGCCTTCGGATCATGCGGGCGGTGAATAAGGGGTCACCCTGCGGCTGTCTACTGAACAAATGGGGCGGACTGGCTGCGCGAGTAGATAGCCTTCCCTGTGTGCCTTTTCAGAATTGCAAGCCGTCAAACCTGCTCCAGACTTTCGGAGAGGCGCAGCACGAGCTCATTCAGAACCATTCGACCGAAAGTTGTCGCTGCAATCCGGTCAGGATCTTTGCGCCACTCCAACAGACCTTGCTCTTCCAGCTCGGCAATCACTCGAGCACTCGGCCGGACGCCTCCGATCCGTTCGAAGCGCGGGAGGTCCAACCCTTCAACCAAACGCAGGCCCATCAGGAGCGCCTCGTCGGCCTGTTCCTGCCGGTCCAAGGTTTCGGTGGAAACAATTCCGTGGCCGGAGGTCTCGACCGCCTCCAGCCACCGCTCGGGCGCCTTTTTCGTCATCGTTGCAACCCGGTCCTGACTGATGATGAGTCGGCCGTGCGCGCCGGGGCCGATGCCGGCATATTCGCCGTAACGCCAGTAAAGAAGGTTGTGCCGACTTTCTTCGCCGGGCGCGGCGTAGTTCGAAACCTCGTAGGCCGGCAGGCCATGCTTCGTCGTCAGTTCGCCGGTCAGCTCGTAGAGCGCGGCAGCCAGCTCTCCATCGGGCACTTGCAGCTTGCCCAGCTTGTACAGGGAAGCAAACGGCGTCCCCTCCTCGATCGTGAGCTGATAGAGCGAGAGGTGGCCTCCTGCGAGGCCGAGCGCCTCTTCCAGCTCTTCCCGCCAGTCCTCAATCGTTTGACCGGGGCGAGCGTAGATGAGATCGAAGCTGAACCGCTCGAACGTGCTTCGGGCGACTTCCAAGGCAGCCTTGGCCTCGGCGACGGTGTGGATTCGGCCCAGTCGCTTCAGGTCTGCGTCGCGCAACGACTGGACGCCGAGGGACACCCGGTTGACGCCCGCAGCGCGATAGCCGCGAAAGCGCTGGGCCTCCACGCTCGACGGATTAGCCTCCAACGTCACTTCGGCGTCGGGAGTAACGCTCCACAGGCAGGCAATCTCGTCGAGGAGGCCGCCCACTGTCTCAGGGCGCATGAGGGATGGGGTCCCGCCGCCGATGAAGATGCTCGTGACAGTACGTGGTCCGATGCGTTCCCGCGTGGTGCGCAGCTCGCGCTGGAAGGCGGCCAGAAAGCGCGGCTCATCGATGCCGCCGAAGCGAACGTGACTGTTGAAGTCGCAGTACGGGCACTTCGACGCGCAGAACGGCCAGTGGATGTAGACGCCGAACCCGACCTCGTCAGGATTGCTTGCCTTCGAGGCAGGCATCCACGAAGAGCGCGAAGGCACGGGCGCGGTGGCTGATTGCATGCTTTTCCGCCGGATCCATCTCGCCGAACGTCAAGGTCTCGCCGTGCGGCATGAACATGGGGTCGTATCCGAAGCCCTTGTCGCCGCGGGGCGGCCATACAAGTCGGCCAAATACTTTTCCCTCAAAGATGTGCGCCTCCCCGTCCGGCCATGCAATGCAAAGCGCGCAGGTGAAATTGGCGCGGGGGCCGTCGCCTTTCCAGGCACCAATCTTACCAAGCTCCTCTGCTACGCGCTTCATGGCAAAGCCAAAGTCCTTTCCGGGGCCAGCCCAGCGGGCCGAATAGATGCCAGGCTCTCCGTGCAGCGCCTCGACCTCGAGACCGGAATCATCGGCAAGGGCCGGCAGACCGGATTGCGTCGCCGCCGCCACGGCCTTGAGGCGGGCATTCCCGGCGAAAGTGGTCTCTGTTTCCTCGGGCTCAGGCAGGTTCAAGGCGCTGGCAGAAACGACATCGAGGCCGTAAGGCCGAACGAGGTCTGCGATCTCGCGCAACTTGCCCGGGTTATGGCTTGCCACGACGAGCCGCGTGCCCTTTTCCAATCGCCGTGTCATGTCAGCCCCCAGATCCGCGGCTCGGCGAACTCGAGGCAATTGTCCGAAGGATCGCGGAAGTAAATGGACCGGCCGCCATTGGGCCACTCGAAATCGGCTTCGATCACCACGCCCTTGGTCGTGAGGTGCTGCTTCCAGCGTTCGATCTCCTCGGCAGAGGCCCGGAAACAGACATGGCCGGGACCCTTCGCGCCGTGCGGAGGTACGGGAAGCGCATTCGGCGCCGGGGGTTTCGAGGTTGCGTCCGGGTTGAATAACAGCAGCATCTGGTCACCGCAGCGGTAGAACAGTTGGCGGCCGGCAGCCTTGGAGAATGGCTCCAGGCCAAGCACGTCGCGGTAAAACTGCTCGGCAGCGGCGAGGTCGTTGACGTAAAGTACGGTCTCCAGCACGCCTGTTGGCGTCATCGATACCATTCGCACCTCCCCTGCGGAACGCGAGGGCTCATGCGACCGTCAACTGCTGAAGCGACAGAAGTTCCTTGATCCCCTTGCGCGCCAGCGCCATCAGCTGTTCGAACTGCTCCTGGCTGAACGGCTCCTTTTCGGCGGTGCCCTGAATTTCCACGATGCCGCCCGAGCCGGTCATCACGAAGTTCGCGTCTGCGTCCGCTTCCGAATCTTCCGCGTAATCCAGGTCCAGCACAGGCGTGCCTTGATAAAGGCCCGCGGACACGGCGGCCACCTGGTCCTTCAGCACGCCGTCCGGCACCATGTCGCGGGCGCGCATCCACTGAATGCAATCATGGAGCGCAACCCAGGCTCCGGTGATAGCCGCAGTCCGCGTGCCCCCGTCAGCCTGGAGCACGTCGCAGTCGATCGTGATTTGCCGCTCACCGAGCTTTGTGAGGTCGACCACAGAACGCAGCGCGCGGCCGATCAGCCGCTGAATTTCCTGCGTGCGGCCGGACTGATATCCCACCGTGCTCTCGCGCCGGGTCCGTTCGCCGGTGGAGCGCGGCAGCATGCCATACTCGGCCGTCACCCAGCCCCGGCCTTGGTTCTTCAGCCACTGGGGCACGCGCTCCTCAAGGCTCGCCGTGCACAGGACATGTGTGTGCCCAAACTTGATGAGGCAGGAGCCCTCCGCATGGATGGACACGCCACGCTCGAAGGAGACGCGACGAAGCTCGTCAGGATTGCGTTTTGAAGGTCGCATATCGATATTTGTCTGGTTGCACGACAAAGCCAGCCACCGGCAGGTCTGGTGCGCGGCAAACTAGGCGAGCAGTCGCTGCCGTTCAACACCAATTCGCGCACGATTTGACGGGCCGGTACGGCTGACCCTAGATTCGTGCACATTGTTGTTGGTGCGAGCTTGCGACACCTCAACGAAACCATGTCAGGGACGATTACCGAGCTGAAGCAGCTCAACGAACGTTCACGCGCGATCTTTCGTCAGATCGTAGAGACCTATCTCGAGACCGGCGAGCCCGTCGGTTCGCGGAACGTCTCGCGCAATCTGCCGATGACGTTGTCGCCCGCGTCGGTGCGCAACGTGATGTCGGATCTCGAGCAGCTCGGGCTCATCTATTCGCCCCACACCTCAGCAGGGCGCGTGCCTACGCACATGGGCCTTCGCCTCTTCGTGGACGGGTTGCTCGAAGTCGGCGATCTGAGCGAGGAGGAGCGCAGGCAGATCCAGTCGCACATCTCCGTCCAGCGTGGAAAATCTATTGAGCAGCTGCTCGCCGAAGCCAGCGAGATGATCTCCGGGCTTTCCCATTGCGCTGGCGTCGTGCTGGCCGAAAAGCAGGTGAGCCGGCTGAAGCACATCGAATTCGTGCCGCTGGAGCCTGGGCGTGCGCTGGTTGTCCTGGTGGGTGAGGATCAGACGGTCGAGAACCGGATTATCGATCTGCCGGCCGGCCTCCCGCCATCGGCTCTGACGGAAGCGAGCAATTATCTCAATGCGCATGTTCGTGGACTGTCCATCGATGAGGCGCGGGAACGCATCGAGCAGCAGATCGCCACAGCTCGGGCCGAGCTCGATGCGCTGACTCAGAAGGTCATTCAGGCTGGGCTGGCCGAGTGGTCTGGCAACCTCGGTGATCGGCAAAGCCTTATTGTGCGTGGGCAGTCGAATCTGCTGAAGGACCTCACGGCCATCGAGGAGCTTGAGCGAATCCGCCAGCTCTTCCACGACCTCGAGACCAAGCGCGACCTCATTCAGCTGCTCGGCCTTGCCGAGAAAGCCGACGGAGTGCGCATCTTCATCGGCTCGGAGAATAAGCTGTTCTCGCTTTCTGGGTCATCGCTGATCGTGGCGCCGTTCCAGGACAAGCACCGCAAGATTGTGGGCGTACTTGGTGTCATCGGTCCGACGCGCCTGAATTACGCGCGCATCATCCCGATGGTGGACTACACTGCCAAGTTGGTCGGGCGGCTGCTCACTTGATTTTTCACTGACCGAACCCATCATACCGGCGAACGTTCGAGACGCAGGCACCTCGTCTCGGTGCCTGCATACTGCTGAAATCATTGCCGTTTGGGGACTCATGAGCGCGAATCCGAATCCAGAAGAACAACCGACTCCTCCTGAAACGCCAGCTCAGAACAGCGCTCCGGACGGCGGTATGCCGGAGGACAAACAGCCGCAGGCTGACGCTTCGGGGAGTCCTCCTCAAGCGGGCGAGGAGACAGCGACTGCCAGCGCCGAGCAGCCCTCGGCAGCGCCGGAAGGTGCAGGCCAGCCTCAACCTGAGACGCCAAATTTCGAGGCGAGAATTGCAGAGCTAGAGGCTCAGATTGCCGATCTGACCGACCGGCTGCTCAGAGCGCACGCGGAAATGGATAACATTCGCAAGCGTGCCGAGCGTGAAAAGGCGGACATCACGAAGTACGCCATCACCAAGTTTGCGGGCGACGTTGCAGTCCTGTCCGATAACTTCCAGCGCGCCCTTTCGGCGGTGCCGCAGCATGCGATCGAGCAGGATTCGACGCTGAAGGCGCTTGTCGAAGGCGTCTCGATGATGGAACGCGAGTTCCTCAACGTGCTGGAGCGGCATGGCGTGAAGCGGATCGACCCGCTCGGCCAGCCGTTCAATCCTCACTTCCACGATGCCGTGATGGAGCAGCAAAATCCCGAGGTTCCGAACGGCACGATCGTGCAGGTGTTCCAGCCGGGGTACATGATCGAAGATCGTGTGATCCGGCCGGCGATGGTCGTTGTTGCCAAAGGCGGACCGAAGGCGACACCTGCTGGCAAGCCGGCTGAACAACAGGCCGAGCCTGCTGCGGAGCAACCGCCGGAACAGCAGAAGTCGCAGGCAACGAACGGGAACGATTCAGCAGAACCGAACAACGGTACAGCCTGAGGCGACGAGTTCTCGTCAGAATCTCGAATCCATCAGAAATCAGCACGCGTGACGCGGCGGAGGGTGAGATTGATTCGCCCTCCACCCGGGACGAGCTGAGAGGTTCCTGAGTAGATCCGATCAATGCCGTGATAGGCGAGGCGCGCCTCGCCACCCAGAACAACGACATCTCCTGACCGAAGCAGGAGCCGCGTTTTCGGATCGGAGCGCTTCAATCCGCCGATGTGAAAGGCGGCATCATCGCCGAGCGACACCGAGATGACGGGTGCGCGGGTTTCCTGTTCGTCCGCGTCGACGTGGCTGCCGAGCTTGGATCCGGCCCGATAGAGGTTGATCAGGCATGCTTCGGGCGGGAGCGGATAGCTGGACAATTCCGCCCAAAGCCTGAGCAATGATTCCGGGATCGGCGGCCAAGGTTCGCCGGTCACGGGATGGGTGGCCTGGTATCTGTACCCGCCGTCCTTGTCCGTCACCCAGCCGAGCGAGCCCGCGTTGGCCATTTCAACGGAGAGAGGCTTCCCGCTGCGGGGCATCGTGGGGCGGTAGAATGGCGCACGCTCCAGGATGCGCTCGACCTCACGCATCAATTCGTTTTGGGCAATCGCGTCGAAGTATCCAGGCAAGTGCTGGAAGCCGGCCAAAGTCATGGTCGAAGCCGCGGAAAGGTGCCAAAATCCTGGGGAAGAGGCGCAAAAGCAACGGCTTTCGCTGACTTGTAGTTTATGAAGGTCTGAATTGCCATTTTTGTAACGTACGGCTCATGCGGTGCCGTTGCAGCCCCAAAGACCCCCGCTTATATACCCGCTGACCTATTGTAGAGAGCTCTAGGGGACCGTCTCACGACCCACTCGGGAAGGGGCATTGCCGGGCGCCGTGAACCGGGCCCGGGCGGTCAGCCGTAAAAGAGAGAGGAACAGGCCGACATGTCGAAAGTGATTGGAATTGACCTCGGAACGACGAACTCGTGCGTGGCCGTGATGGAAGGCGGCCAGCCGAAGGTCATTGTCAACGCCGAAGGCATGAACACGACGCCCTCGGTTGTGGCGTTCACTGAAGACGGGGAGCGGCTGGTCGGCCTCCCTGCGAAGCGTCAGGCCGTCACCAATCCGCAGAACACTTTCTTCGCGATCAAGCGTCTTATTGGTCGGCGCTACGACGACCCGACAGTGGACAAGGACAAGGGGCTCGTTCCGTACAGCATCGTGCGCGGCCCTAACGGCGACGCGTGGGTCGCGACCAAGGAAGGTAAGCAGTATTCGCCGCAGCAGATTTCGGCGTTCGTTCTCCAGAAGATGAAGGAGACCGCCGAGGCTTACCTCGGTCATCCAGTCACGCAGGCCGTTATCACGGTGCCGGCTTACTTCAACGACGCTCAGCGTCAGGCGACCAAGGACGCCGGCAAGATCGCCGGTCTTGAGGTGCTGCGCATCATCAACGAGCCGACTGCGGCAGCGCTCGCCTACGGTCTCGACAAGAAGAAGGACAGCAAGACCATCGCTGTTTACGACCTCGGCGGCGGTACGTTCGATATCTCTATCCTCGAGATCGGGGATGGCGTCTTCGAGGTGAAGTCGACGAACGGTGACACGTTCCTCGGCGGCGAGGACTTCGACATGAGGCTGGTCACCTACCTCGCCGACGAGTTCAAGAAGGAAAACGGCATCGACCTGCGGCAGGATCGGCTCGCCTTGCAGCGCCTGAAGGAGGCTGCAGAGAAGGCAAAGATCGAGCTGTCGTCGGCACCACAAACCGAGATCAACCTGCCGTTCATTACGGCCGACCAGTCGGGTCCTAAGCACCTGACCATGAAGCTCACCCGCGCCAAACTGGAGAGCCTGGTCGAGGATCTGATTGCCCGGACGCGTGGTCCGTGTGAGCAGGCCCTGAAAGACGCTGGTTTGAAAGCGGCAGAGATCGACGAGGTCGTTCTCGTCGGCGGTATGACCCGCATGCCGCGCGTGCAGCAGATGGTGAAGGAGCTGTTCGGCAAGGAGCCCCACAAGGGCGTCAACCCGGACGAGGTTGTTGCCGTCGGCGCGGCGATCCAGGCCGGCGTCCTCCAGGGCGAAGTCAAGGACGTGCTGCTGCTCGACGTGACGCCGCTGTCGCTTGGCATCGAGACGTTGGGTGGCGTCTTCACGCGGCTCATCGAGCGCAACACCACCATCCCGACGAAGAAGAGCCAGATCTTCTCGACAGCCGAGGATGGCCAGACCGCGGTTACCATCAAGGTCTACCAGGGTGAGCGCGAGATGGCGGCCGACAACAAGCTCCTTGGTACCTTTGACCTGGTTGGCATCCCGCCGGCGCCGCGCGGTGTGCCGCAGATCGAGGTGACGTTCGACATCGACGCCAACGGTATCGTCAACGTGTCCGCCAAGGACAAGGCGACCGGCAAGGAGCAGTCGATTCGCATCCAGGCTTCGGGTGGCCTCAGCGACGAAGACATCCAGCGGATGATCAAGGAAGCCGAGGCGCATGCGGCCGAGGACAAGAAGCGGCGTGAGCTCGTCGAGGCCAAGAACCACCTTGAGGCACTTATCCACTCGACGGAGAAGTCTGTCGCCGATGCGGGTGACAAGCTTCCGGCGAGCGTCAAGTCCGAGATCGAAGCCGCCATTGCTTCGGCGCGTGAAGCTGCCCAGGGCGACGATATCGACCGCGTGAAGTCGGCGACACAGTCGCTCTCCCAGGCGTCGCTGAAGATCGGCGAGGCGGTCTACGGCGGTGCGCAGCCGGGTGCTCAGGCCGGATCCTCGGCTAGCGGCTCGAGCAGCGGGTCCGGCGAGGACAACGTTGTCGATGCGGAGTTCGAAGAAGTGAAAGATAACAACAAGAAGGACTCGGCCTGATCTGGCCGGGGAAGGGGCAACAACATGCTAGGCCCCCGTCGTAGCGAGCCACGGTAGCGTTCTGCTTCCGGGGATGTCTGTCGGCGGGGGTCTAGTCCGTCAGGACGGGGTGGAAAAGCGCCACCCCGCAGACGGCACCGAAAGCGGGCGTCCGTAATGGCAAAGCGGGACTACTACGAAGTCCTCGGCGTATCCAGAAACGCGACAGAGCAGGAGCTGAAGGCTGCCTTCCGGCGATTGGCCAAGGAATGCCATCCCGACTTCCACCCGGGGGACAAGGACGCCGAGCGGCGCTTCAAGGAAATTGCCGAGGCTTATGAAACACTAAAGGATCCGCAGAAACGCGCGGCCTACGACCAGTTCGGCCATGCGGCCTTCGATGGAACTGGCCGGACGGCGGGAGGTTTTGGACCGGATTTTGCAGCCTCGATGTCGGACATTTTCGACGACCTGTTCGGCGAGTTCATGGGCGGTCGTCGGCGGCATCGGACGGGTCGCGAGCGCGGCGCGGATATCCGATACAACCTCGAGATCACGCTTCAGGATGCCTATACGGGCAAGACGGCGGAAATCCGTGTGCCGTCGAGCGTGTCCTGCACGAAATGCTCCGGCACCGGAGCGCGGCCCGGCACTAAACCTTCGACCTGCCCGACCTGTGGGGGCTACGGGAGGGTTCGGGCGTCTCAAGGTTTCTTCACGATCGAGCGCACCTGCCCGAACTGTCAGGGGCGTGGTGAAGTCATCGACGATCCGTGCCCCGAGTGTTCGGGTGCAGGCAGGGTTATGCGGGAACGCACCCTGTCTGTGAACATCCCTCCGGGTGTCGAGGACGGCACACGCATTCGCCTCGCCGGCGAGGGCGAAGCGGGTTTGCGCGGCGGCCCGCCTGGCGACCTTTACATTTTCCTTTCGATCAAGCCGCATGAGTTCTTCCAGCGGGATGGTGCCGACATTTTCTGCGTTGTGCCGATTTCGATGTGCACGGCCGCGCTGGGTGGCCAGATCGAGGTGCCGACCGTTGACGGCAGCGTGACGCGGGTGAAGATCCCGGAGGGGACAGAAACGGGCAAGCAGTTCCGCCTGAAAGGCAAGGGCATGCCTGTGCTGCGCTCGAAGTCCTACGGCGACATGTACATCCAGGTGCGGGTCGAGACGCCCAAGAACCTCACCCGGCGTCAGCGCGAGCTACTCGAGGAGTTCGAGCGAGAAAGCCACAAGGATACGAGCCCGGAGAGTGCTGGCTTCTTCAGCCGGGTAAAAGAATTCTTTGAGGGACGCGGGGCGTAACGCCGGGTTTTCTCGCCGCGTTACGCCAATATCCTCCGAAAATTGAGAGCAACTGAAACGCCTCGGTCTTCGACCAAAACCGCGGGTCGCATTGTCGCCACGTGCCGGGCAAGCTGCCCATCGCCTGTTGGCCCAGGTTTGTTCTAGAATGCCCCGGAAAACGACAAGTGATGGGGCACCCAATGGCACTCTCCCAACAAGAAGCGCAAATCACTGAATGGCTGGCCAATCAGAAGGACGCCATGATCGCGCTGTTGCGCGACGTGGTGAACATCGATTCCGGTAGCTACGACAAGGCGGGCGTCGATGCGGTGGGAGAGCGCTTTGAGCGCTTCTTTGCAGAGCACGGGCTGATTACCCAGCGTGAACCCAACGAACGGTTTGGGGACGCCATTCACATCCGACTCGATGATCGGCTGACCAACGAAAAGCCGGTCTTGCTCCTCGGCCATCGCGATACGGTTTTCTCGAAGGGCGAAGCTGAGCGCCGTCCTTTCCGGATTGAAAATGGCCGCGCCTACGGCCCCGGCGTTTCCGACATGAAGGCGGGTCTCGTCATGAACGCCTTTGTGCTGGCCGCTTTCAAGAGGTTTGGCGCTCCTGTGCCCGTCATCGGTCTCATCACGAGTGACGAGGAGATTGGCTCACCCGCGTGCCGACCAATTATCGAGCGCGCGGCCAAGGAGGCGCGGGCCGTTCTCAACTCGGAACCCGGAAGGCCCACTGGGAACGTCGTCACCGGCCGAAAGGGTGGCGTTTTCATGCGCATGACCATTGAGGGCCGGCCGGCGCATTCGGGCGGGAACTTTGAGAAGGGCATCAGTGCCATTGGAGAGCTCGCCCATAAGATCATCGCTATCCATAAGCTGACGGATCTCGCGAAAGGCACGACGCTCAACGTGGGCATCGTGAAGGGCGGTGAGGCAGTGAACATGGTGGCGCCGTCGGCCGAGGCGCAGATCGACCTGCGCTATATCGATCCGCCGGAGCGCACCAGGGCGGTTACTGCCATCGAGGAGATCGTGGCGACGAGCTACGTGCCGGGGACCACGGCGAAGCTTGAAATTCTCGGGGAGTTCCTGCCGCTCAATCCCACGCCGGAATCGGAGAAATTGTTCGCGCACTATCAGGCCGCTGCCCGCGATGCGGGGCTCTCAGTGGAAGGCGAGTTCTCCGGCGGCTGCGCCGATTCAGGCTTCACCGCTGCAGTCGGCTGCCCGACGATTTGCGCAGTCGGTCCGGTCGGCGGTGCCGCGCATACGCCGGAGGAATATCTGGAAGTCGACTCGCTGGTGCCGCGGGCACAAGCCATGGCGCTGGCCATCATGAGAATGGCGCCGGCGTAATTCCTCCTGTCAGAATGAATGAAAACCCCGCCGCACGACACGGCGGGGTTTCGTTTGGTCAAAGGTTGTATTGCTCGCGGGCGAATTTGCCGAGTCCCACCGCATCAAGCCGGCTGAGGGGCGCGAGGAAGGTCACCTGAATGACGCCCGGGGCGCGGCCAATTTCGATCGCGCCGTTGATGGTCGCGCGGTTGCGCACTTCAGGCACGCTCATGCCAAGCAGTTTCGCTGCTCGCTGCAGTCCGTTTTCGATGGCAGCGTTCATGTTGGCAGCCGTGCCGATAACTGAGATCGGCGCAAGCTCTTCGAGCGTCTCCATGCCCCAGGATTTCGCGAGACGCTCTGCTCGTGCGCGCTCTTCCGCGGTGAAAGGCTTCGCCAAGGGCGGCAGGTCCTCGACGAGGGGGAAGAGAACCGGCCCGTCGATGGGGTAGTTCTTCACCACCTCCACCTGCAAGGTGACGCTACCAGCAACGTCCATCGTGTGGCCGGCGATTTCGCCATCGCCCTGCCCAGCGTGCATGTCGCCCATGTACACGCCGCCGCCTTTCACCTTCACGGGCGCGACCAGGATGGCGCCAGGCCGGACAGCGTCGATGTCCATGTGCCCGTCGGTCTTGTGTTCTGCGAGCTGCTCGGCCGTGATGCCGTAGGCGTGCGGCGCGCCGACCAGGAATGCGCCGAAATCACCGGCATTGTGCGAGTCGGGCATCGCGATAGACGGCATCGTTCCGAGCTGACCGAGGAACGGCCGCATCCGCACCATCACTGCCGGCATATCGGCTGGCGCGAAGACAAGGATCGGGTGCTGCACGGACTTGTCCGGCAGCGCGGCGTAGTGATGGGCATTACGCGCGATCTCTTCGGCAGCCGCCTTCGGTACGGTGACGCCCACTTGCCGCGTCTCATCGAAAACGACGGTGTAACCGTGCACAATCTCGAACGGCTTAACCGGATTACCGCACTTGTTGCAGATGACGGCGTTCTGGCCGATGCCTTCAAGATGGGTTTCCGGCCAAACCTCATCGCAGGTCGGGCACCGCGCGGCAACGTATGGGTCGCCGAGGCAATAGCCTGAAGGCGAAGTGTCATGTCCGGAAGCCGTCGCGATCGCAGTCACGGTGATGTCGCGAATGCGAATGGCAATGCCGTCGCCGGGCTCAGCACCCTCCACATAGACGGGCTGTGTCACTTCATGCCCGCCGCGCAGGCGCGGCGTAATCATTGGCCCCCAGCAGCCGGGCGCTGTGTTGGCAATAATAGTCCCGCCGTTTTCGACGGGCCCCAGCATCGGCGCGTTCGGGTCAAGAACGCTATTGGTGAAAGTTTCTACGACGACGCTACGGCGCGGGGTGTTGCGAGCTGTCGATCCGTTTCCATCAGGCATGGTGCGGTCCTCCGCTAGGTTTTGAGTGAGCGTAACGGAGGAACGTTGCAGGGCAAATGACTTCAAACAAATGCCGGGCTCAAACCCGGCATTTATCGGCAACAAATCGTCAATGAGAGTTCGGAAGGGCTATTTGCCGCTTTCAATGTGGAGCACTAAGGCTCACAGCCAAGGCCGAGCGGCGGCCATCTTCTCCTCATAGGCCCGGATAGCGGTCTCCTTTTGCAGCGTCAGGCCGATGTCATCGAGGCCGTTGAGCAGGCAGTGCTTCCGGAAGGGGTCGATATCGAACCTGATGACGCCCCCATCAGGCCGGCGAATCTCCTGCGCCTCGAGATCGACGGTCAGCGTTGCGTTGGAACCGCGGCTTGCGTCGTCGAACAGCTTCTCCAGCTCCTCGGGCGTCACCTTGATGGGCAGGATACCGTTCTTGAAGCAGTTGTTGTAAAAGATGTCCGCGAAGCTCGTGGAGATGATGCAGCGGATGCCAAAGTCCAGCAGCGCCCACGGCGCGTGCTCACGGCTCGAGCCGCAGCCGAAGTTGTCTCCGACCACCAAAATCTGCGCGTTGCGATAAGCGGGTTTATTGAGAACGAAATCCGGGTTCTCGTTCCCGTTTTCGTCATAGCGCAGGTCGTAAAACAGCGACTTACCAAGCCCGGTGCGCTTGATCGTCTTCAGGAACTGCTTGGGGATGATCATATCGGTGTCGATATTGATCATCGGCAGCGGCGCAGCCACGGCGGTTAAAGTCGTGAACTTCTGCATTGGTTTTCCTCAGCCTTGGGCACGACTGTTCTGCTATATGGCCCAGTCCTGTTCATAAACTAGACATATAGCGCGCCCGTCAAGCGCCTCAGCGGACCGTTTGCTCTGCGTAGCATCTGCGCATGGCCTGGCAACGGTGAGAGCCGGCCAGGTGCATGCTCGTGCTCTTGGCAGGGGTAATGAAAGCACAGACCTCTTCGAGCCCCTGGGGGGTCAACCAACCCTCGCGGCGCCCCCGCTGGACGGCAAAGCAATCAGCCGTTTCCTCATCCGGTCCGCGGAATTGGTGAGCGCATTCGTGCGCGTGGATCCAGAGTTTCACCGGGGTCGAAACGCGCGCGAGCAAACGCGGATTGAGAATAAGAAAGCCCGGATAAGCTGCGCCGTAATCGTCGAGTTTCGGATCGAGCACGGTCGGCCGCTTGCCGCAGTAAAGCCTATAGCCATCGATTACCAACTGTCCGGGCGGAACGAGCTTGGCCTCACCGCCCACGTGGGCCAGATATTGCTCCGGTGTCGGCGTTTGCGCTGAAGCCGCGGTCGCAAGAGCAGCCGCAAGTCCGAAAAAAAGGCTGGCTGAAATCCAACGGGCCAGAGCTCCGAAACTCATTCCCACCCTCACGCGATCTGCGCCCCATGCTGAGACGGATCTTACGCGAAACGGCCCTGCTCTCAATCGCGTGGTCGATGTTGTGTGCAATCGAGTGCGATTGGTCGCGGGGAAGCAACAGCAGCGAAAACTCAAGGCTTCGCCGAAGCTTCTATTCTTTCCATGTCCTCGTCGGAAAAGCCGAAATGGTGGCCAATCTCGTGGACCAGAACGTGGGCGACGATGTCGCCCAGCGTATCTTCACTTTCGGTCCAGTAATCGAGAATGGCGCGGCGATAGAGGAAAATCATGTCCGGCTGGCGCGGCAGATCGCTGATGCTGCGTTGATCAAGGCTCACACCCTGGTAAAGGCCCATCAGATCGAAAGGACTTTCGATTCCGAGCTCGTTGAGAACCTCGTCCGTTGCGAAATCCTCGACGCGGATGACGAGGTCGCTGCACATCTCGCGGAAATGCGCTGGCAGCCGCTCCCAGGCTTCAGCAGCCAGTTGCTCGATGTCTTCGAGGCTGGGAGCGCGCGCATCGCGCCAATTGAGGCGATCGGTCATCGACGGGTGGCTAGTTCCACATGAGCGCTTGGCCTGACGCCCAGCCATGTGGCCCGCTGCCCGACAAACGTCAATCTTCGGGCTCGACCACCGCAATGACCTGCCGCACACCGACCGTTGCTCGGAGTGCATGTTCGACGAGCTGCGCGGTGCGCCGATTGACACCCTTGAGGCGAAGGTCGACCGCCACTTCGGAGCCGTCACCGGATTCGCGGGAGGCGTGAACACGAGTAGGCACATGGCCCATTTTTGCCACTGGCTCGATCAAACGCGGCAGCAGACCCGGATCGGCAACGCCGGTCACGTAGAAAAGAGCGCGATAGGAAGTGGGGCGAGAGAGAGAAGACTCCGCTTGAGCGGACGCGGCGGCGTGAGCTGCCATAGCGAGAAATCCTTCACACGAGATCGATTAGGGGAAAGCGCAAGAAGTTACCCGGCGGCCCTTAGGCAGCCGGGGCAGTAATTCGCCCAATGATCGTGTGAAGAGAGGTGTGCATGCGCTTACAATAGCGAGCGCTTCCGAAAACTTCAACCGATTCCGCTTGATTCGGCGAGGCTGGTGAGTTGTGAACTCGCTAAGTGATCAAATCCCGCAATATCGGAATGAGCGGCTCGTCAGCCGGCGGCATGGGGTATTCGGATAACCGGTTGACACGAACCCACTTGATCTCCTGCCCCTCGCGCGCATCGATAACGCCGTCCCACGTCCGGATCTGGTAGAGCGGCATCAGCAGGTGGAAGTTCTCGTATTCGTGGCTGGCGAACGTGAGCGGCGCGAGGCACGTGGGACAGACGTCAATGCTCAGCTCTTCGAACAGCTCGCGAATGAGGGCCTGCTCCGGCGTCTCCCCCTCCTTCACCTTTCCGCCAGGAAACTCCCACAGCCCGGCCATCGGCTTCCCCGGCGGCCGCCGCGTGATGAGGACACGCTTGTCGCGGTCGATCAGCGCGGCAGCGGCGACGAGGAGCAACGGTTTCGCCATGATGGCGGCCTTGGCTCAGCTTCGGTAGTCGGCGTTGATAGAGACGTAGTCGTGCGTCAGGTCGCAGGTCCATACCGTGGCCTGGCCGCTGCCAACGCCGACATCCACGCGGATCGTGATCTCGCGGTTCTTCATGTACTGGGCCACGACCGGTTCGGAGTAGTCGGGCGACCGCTCGCCCTCGCGCGCCACGAGATGCGGCCCGAACCAGATGGCGAGACGATCACGGTCCGCAGCCTCGCCTGATTTGCCGACGGCCATGACGACGCGGCCCCAGTTCGGGTCCTCGCCGGCAATGGCTGTCTTCAGGATCGGCGAATTGGCGATTGCGAAGGCGATGCGCCGCGCAGCCCGGTCATCCTCCGCGCCGAGAACTTCCACCGTTACGAACTTGGAGAGCCCCTCCCCGTCTTTGACGACGGCCAGGGCAAGTTCAAGCATCAGGCTGTGCAGTGCTTCGGCGAAGGGCACGAGCGCTGGGTCCGCGGCATCCTTCACCGGGGCGACGCCGCGCTCAGCTGCCCCTCCGGTCGCAAACAGCAGAACCGTGTCGCTGGTCGAGGTGTCGCCGTCGATGGTGATGCAGTTGAAGGTCTTGTCGGCCGTCGACGAAACAAGCCGCTGCAAGACCGGCTGCGCGATGGGCGCGTCCGTGAACATGAAGCAGAGCATCGTCGCCATGTCAGGCGCGATCATGCCGGCGCCCTTGCAGAAGCCGGCCAACGTCACCTCGCCCGAGCCCATCTTCACGCGGCGCACAGCGAGCTTCGGATAAGTGTCCGTGGTCATGATGGCGCGTGCCGCCTCCTCCCACCGGTCCCCCCGAGCGGAAGCGGCGAGGTCGGTGAGCAGATGGGCGAACCGGGTGGCGTCCATCGGCTCGCCGATCACCCCTGTGGACGCGATGTAGACCTCTTCCGGGCTGCAGCCGGCGGCTTTTGCCGCGGCCTCGGCGGTGACGAGAACGGCTTCGTGGCCCTTCTTCCCCGTGAAGGCGTTCGCGTTGCCGGAGTTGACGACGAGCGCACGGGCGCGACCGTGCTCCAGCTGCTTGCGGCACCAAAGCACCGGCGCTGAGCAAGTCTTCGAGCGGGTCGTCACGCCGGCTACCACCGTTCCCGGCGGCAGGACGGCAAGAAGGAGATCGGTCCGGTTCTTGTAGCGAATGCCGGCCTCGGCGGTGGCGAAACGAATGCCAGGAATTTCCGGAACTTCCGGCAGGCTTGTCGGTGCGAACGGGGAAATTTTCGTGGTGCTGCCCAAAGGACCCTCCAGCATCGGCTGGGTGAAAAACCGCCTCCACGAAACAGATTGTCGGCGGCAAATCAATAGACATGAAAAAGGGCCTGGCCACTGAGACCAAGCCCCTCTGTTCTGGAAGTCCGTCTGCTTACTGCTTCGGAGCCTCGGCGCCCGGTTGCTTTTCGCGCTCGACCTGCTGCTTGATCTCAGGGTCGACGTATTCAATCGTCGCGTCCCCACGCAGCTTGGCGGCGATCTCCTGGGCCTTGCGGTGGATCATCGACGCGATCAGCCGGTCCTTGATGACATCAAACTCTGGCGGCTTGCGCTGCCGCCGATCCTCGACCTGGATCAGGTGCCACCCGAATTGGGTTTGGACAGGCTCGGAGACGTCACCGGTCTCCAGCTTGAACGCCGCTTCCTCGAACTGCGGGACCATTTGACCGCGGGTGAAGTAGCCAAGTGAGCCGCCATCGTCCTTAGTGCCGGGGTCCTTCGAGTATTGCTTCGCCATCTCGGCGAAGTCGGCGCCATGGGCGATCTTCTCGGCGATCTCTTTTGCCTTTTCCTCGCTCTCGACCAGAATGTGCCGGGCCTTGATTTCCTCCTCCGGCTTCAGCAGCTTGATCTGCTGATCGTAGAGCGCCTTGGCCTCCGCTTCGGTGACGGCGTTCTTCACCGCCGCATCGAAATACGTGTCGCGCAAGGCACGGCGGCGCCAATATTGCATACGACCATCGAACTCGGGAGTAGAGGCCAGCTTTTCGCCTTCGGCTGCTTCAGCGAAGAGCTGGTTCTCGATGAGATATTCCACCAGAACGCGGCGCTTGGTGGCCTCGGGCAAGCTGCCGAGGTCCGAGCCGATCTCGCTTTCAGCGAAACGGACGTCGGCCTCGGTGATCTTCTTTCCGTTCACGACGGCCACCACATCGTCCTGGGCCGAGGCTTGAAACCCGGAAGCGACAATGGCAATGCCGCCCGCGAGCGCGGTGGCCACAAGGCCCAGTCTCACTTTTGAGATCACGGGATCGTTCCTCGCTTGGTCAGTGGCTTTCGCAGCGGATCGGTCTGCCGTGGCGCGCCACAAGGTTAGAGTGACAGCAAAATTCAAACTGGTCTGATGCTTAGCGAGCCTCGATCATAATGCCAAGTTAACTTCGGTTCATGTGGCGGATTTTCGGCGATATGCGGAAAGACGAACTGTCGCCACCGATTGATTGACATTTGCAGGCCCGGCTTCTTATCTCTCCCCCACACGAGTGGCACTTTCCGGCTGCCGGTAGCCCGCTCGCGCCTGTTTGCGCTTCACCCGGTTTAGGCCCGCGTTCACCCCGGCGCGAACACGTGAGACCGGGGCTTGGCGCTCGACCTGCCCTGCAAGGAACGGGAAACATGCTTTCAATCGGCTCGATCGCGGCCAAGATTTTCGGTACAGCCAACGACCGCAAGCTCAAGGCCTACCGCGGCATCGTGGCTGCCATCAATGAGCTTGAGCCTGAGCTCGAGAAGCTGAGCGACGACGAGCTTCGCGCGCGCACCACCGAATTCCGCGAGCAGGTCAAGGCCGGCAGGAGCCTGGACGATCTTCTCGTGCCGGCGTTCGCAACCGTCCGTGAGGCTGCCAAGCGCACGTTGGGTCAGCGGCATTTCGATGTCCAGCTGATGGGCGGCATCGCCCTCCATCAGGGCAAGATCGCCGAGATGAAGACCGGCGAAGGTAAGACGCTGGTCGCGACGCTTCCCGTCTACCTCAACGCGCTTACAGGCCGTGGCGTCCACGTCGTGACGGTCAATGACTACCTGGCCAAGCGCGACGCCGAGTGGATGGGGCAGGTTTACAGGTTCCTTGGCCTCACGGTGGGCTGCATCGTCCATGAGCTCGATGACATGCAGCGGCGGGCCCAGTACGCGTGCGACGTGACATACGGCACGAACAACGAGCTGGGCTTCGACTATCTCCGCGACAACATGAAGATGAGCCGCGAGGAGATGGTGCAGCGGGGCCATTACTACGCCATCGTCGACGAGGTGGACTCGATCCTTATCGATGAGGCGCGCACGCCACTCATCATCTCTGGTCCCGTCGAGGATCGGGCGGAGCTTTACAATGTGATCGACAGCTTCATCCCACGGCTGTCGAAGGAAGATTACGAGGTAGACGAGAAGCAGCGCTCCGTCTCACTCACGGAGTCGGGCAACGAAAAGATCGAGGAGATGCTGCAGGCTGCCGGCCTGCTCAAAGGCACCTCGCTTTACGACATCGAGAATGTCACGGTCGTCCATCACGTCAATCAGGCGCTGAAGGCCCACACGCTCTTCCAGAAGGACCGCGACTACATCGTCAAGAACGGCCAGGTGATTATCATCGATGAGTTCACTGGCCGTATGATGCCGGGCCGGCGCTACTCGGACGGCTTGCATCAGGCGCTGGAAGCCAAGGAGAAGGTGCCGATCCAGCCCGAGAACCAGACGCTGGCCTCGATCACTTTCCAGAACTACTTCCGCCTCTACGAGAAGCTGGCCGGCATGACCGGTACGGCCGCCACAGAGGCCAACGAGTTCATGGAGATCTACGGACTCGACGTCGTCGAGATCCCGACGAACTTGCCCGTCGCACGCCTCGACGAGGACGACGAGATCTACCGGACAGCGAACGAGAAGTGGGACGCCATCATCCGCGAGATCGAGGCGGCTCAGAAGCGCGGGCAGCCTGTGCTTGTCGGCACCGTCTCGATTGAGAAAAGCGAGATGCTGTCCGAGCGCCTGAAGAAAAAGGGCATTCCTCATCAGGTGCTCAACGCGCGCTACCACGAGCAGGAGGCGTACATCATCGCCCAGGCCGGCGTGCCGGGCGCGGTGACGATCGCCACCAACATGGCCGGCCGCGGTACCGACATCCAGCTGGGCGGCAACGCGCAGATGCGCATCCAGCAGGAGACTGCTGGCCTTAGCGAGGAAGAGAAAGCCAAGCGGATCGAGGAGATCAAGGCGGAGATCGCGCGTAACCGCGAGATCGTGCTGAACTCCGGCGAGGTCGTCGAAATCGAGCCGGCCAAGGGCGGCAAGCCGGCCAAGACGATCAAAAAGCCGGGTGGCCTCTACGTCATCGGCACCGAGCGCCACGAGAGCCGGCGCATCGATAACCAGCTGCGCGGCCGCTCTGGCCGTCAGGGTGACCCCGGTCGCTCGAAGTTCTACCTGTCCCTCGAGGACGACCTGATGCGCATCTTCGGGTCGAATCGGATGGACAGCGTGCTGAAGACGCTGGGGCTTAAGGAAGGCGAAGCCATCATCCATCCCTGGATGAACAAGTCGCTTGAGATGGCTCAGCGGAAGGTCGAGGCGCGCAACTTCGACATCCGCAAGCAAATTCTCAAGTACGACGACGTGATGAATGATCAGCGCAAGGTCATTTATGACCAGCGCAAAGAGATCATGGGGATGGACGACGTCAGTGAGACGGTCACCGCCATGCGGCATGAGGTGATCGACGAGCTGGTGAAGCGGCACATCCCCGAAAATGCCTACGCCGAGCAGTGGGACGCCGAAGGGCTTCAGAACGAGATCAAGAACATCTTCGGTCTCGACCTGCCGATCGTTGAGTGGGCGGCTGAGGAGGGCATCGCGGATCAGGAGATCCGCGAGCGACTGATCGAGGCGGCTGACGCGAAAGCCGCCAAGAAGGCAGCGGACATCGGACCGGACATCTACCGGCAGATCGAGAAGATGGTGCTCCTGCAGACGCTGGATCACCTGTGGCGGGAGCACCTGATCACGCTGGAGCATCTGAGGCAGGTGATCGGCTTCCGTGCGTACGGCCAGCGTGATCCGCTCAACGAGTACAAGGCCGAGGCGTTCGTGCTCTTCCAGTCCATGCTCGCCAAGTTGCGCGAAGCCGTGACCGGCCAGCTAATGCACGTCGAGCTCGCTTCGCCGGAGGATCGGTCACTGCTCGAGCCAGTTGAGCTGCCGCCGATGGAGGCGCACCACATCGATCCGACGACCGGCCTCGACGAGTTCGCATTGGCGGATGCGGCACTCGCGGCAGAGGAAACGGCGTACGCCAATGGTCCAGATCGGCGGGCACCCTTGCAGACGCGGCGCAGTGCTGATCAGATGGATCCGCGCGATCCCGCGACGTGGGGCAAAGTTTCTCGAAACGCACCCTGTCCGTGTGGGTCGGGCAAGAAGTACAAACACTGCCACGGGCGGCACCAATAAAAGGCTGAGCCGCTCCTCCAACCTGCTGCCGTTAGTGAGGTCAGGTGCGGATACTCGGACTGGTCAGTGCCACTCACGACAGTGGAGTGGCACTCCTCGAGAATGGCGTTCCAGAACTCGTGCTCGAGGAGGAGCGGCTTGATCGTATCAAGCGGACCAAGCGCTTCCCCAAGGGATCCCTTAGGATAGCCCTGGGGCCAAACCTCGAGCGCCTCAAAGAAGTCGACGTTATCACGACGCCGTGGGATCTTTCGCGTCTGCGGTGGACATTCACGCGCGCAGTTTTTGGACGACTTCCTTGGAGTTTGAGCTTTCTCCTGCAGTCCTCACACACGACGCAGGAAAACGAGATCGTTTTGCTCAACAACGTCCTTAGGAGGAAGTTCAGACGTCAACTTGGCATCACTGAGCTGCCGCCCATCGTCAATGTTTCCCACCACGATGCCCACGCCGCCATCTTCTTCGTAAGCCCGTTCGAGGAAGCGGCCATTCTTGTGATGGACGGTTTCGGCGACGATGCTTCGACCAGTGCTTATATCGGACGAGGCAACCGGATAGAGCGGCTTTGGCACACTGGCATCTTCAACTCGCTCGGCATCGTCTACACCTTCGTCACGAAATATTTGGGCTTCAATTTTTCCGACGAAGGGAAAGTGATGGCTCTCGCCGCGTTTGGCGGTGACACCTACGTCAACGCCTTTCGCGAGCTCATCCGCCCGACGCCTGACGGTCGCTATCAGGTCAACTTCGATTACTTCAGCTACGACGCTTTCGGCGAACTTCGACCATTCAAGAGGCGGTTTATTGAAACGTTCGGGCCGCCCCGGCTTCCCGGTGAAGAGCTCACCGATCGCCACCGTGACATTGCCCGGGCATTGCAGGTCGTCACCGAAGAGATCGTGCTCCACATGGCCCGGGATCTGCGCCTCAAGACGAACGCCACCAAACTTTGCATCAGCGGTGGTGTTGCCCTGAATTGCGTCGCCAATGCGCGGGTTCTGGAAGAGGCCGGCTTCGAGCGCGTGTGGGTTCCGCCCTGCGCCTCGGATACGGGGGCCCCGCTCGGCAGCACGCTCTGGCATTACCACCAGACCCTAGGTCGGCCCCGGTGTATGGAGTTGACCCATCCCTATTACGGGCCGACCTACAGCGAGAAGGATATCAGGGATGCCTTGGCCGTCGCTCATCTCACCGGCGAGCGGTTGAGTGAACTGGAGCTGCTGGAGCGGGTCGCGCGGGATCTTGCAGCGGGACGGATTGTCGGGTGGTTCCAGGGCCGTTCGGAAATGGGACCTCGGGCGCTGGGCAATCGCTCCATTCTCGCCGATCCACGGCGCGCGGAGATGAAGGACATCATCAACGCGCGCGTGAAGCACCGGGAGCCGTTCCGCCCCTTTGCGCCCGCCGTGCTTCTGGAACGGGCCTCCGAATTTTTCCATATCGACCAGCCCGATCCGTTCATGACGCTGGCACCGCGCGTGCGGGAGGACAAGAAACATTTGATCCCCGCAGCCGTTCACGTCGACGGAACGGGGAGAATTCAGACAGTCGAGCGGAGCGCCAACCCGCGTTACTACGGTGTCATCGAGACGTTCGGGAGGCTCACCGGCGTCCCGGTGCTGCTCAATACGAGCTTCAATCAGCAGGAGCCAATAGTCGAGACCCCCAGCCACGCGGTGTCGTGCTTCCTGCGGAGCGGCCTCGATGTGCTGGTGCTCGGCAATTACTACGTGACCAGGAATGGCCAGAGCCGCATCGTGTGCGACTCGAATGAGGTGGCCACCTGACGTGCGCTGCCTTTTGGTAAAGCGATCCCCGATGGCTCCTAGCGCCCCGCCCGCTGCCCGCTACGGGATCTCGCATTGCGCCTGAGGCTTTTTGCACTAAATTGAGACTGCGCCACCGCTTTGTTCAAAGAAGCATCCAGTTCATGTCCAATCTCGATCTCAGTCACGCTGACCAGCGCGAAGGCCGCATCCGGCTCTACGGACCCGAAGGTTTTGCCGCCATGCGCAAGGCGGGCCAGCTCGCCGCGGCGGCGCTCGATATGCTTGTCCCTTACGTGAAGCCGGGGGTTACGACGGAGCGGCTCGACGAGCTCGTCTTCGAGTTCGCGATGGACCACGGCGCCATTCCGGCGTCGCTGAATTATCGTGGTTTTCCCAAATCGATCTGTACTTCGGTGAACCACGTCGTCTGCCACGGCATTCCGGGGCCGAAGCCCCTGCGCGAGGGCGACATCGTCAACATCGACGTGACGCTGATCGTCGATGGCTGGTATGGCGACACCAGCCGGATGTTCCCGGTGGGCGAAATCAGCCGGCGGGCGCAGCGGCTGATCGACGTCACCCATGAAGCGATGATGCGTGGCATCGCCGCGGTCAAGCCCGGCAACACGACTGGGCACATCGGCGCGGCGATCCAAAGCTACGCGGAGTCTGAGCGCTGCAGTGTTGTTCGCGACTTCTGCGGCCATGGTGTCGGCCAGGTGTTCCACGACAGGCCGAACATCCTGCACTACGGCAACCCGGGCGAAGGCCCCGTACTCAAGCCGGGGATGATTTTCACGATCGAGCCGATGATCAATCTCGGCAAGCCGCACGTGAAAATCCTTTCGGACGGCTGGACGGCTGTCACACGGGACCGGGAGCTTTCGGCTCAGTTCGAGCACTCAGTGGGCGTTACGGAGACTGGGTGCGAAATCTTCACGCTCTCTCCCGCCGGTCTTGATCGACCCGGTCGCTCAAACAGCTGACAGATCATGGGTTTGCTGGAAGGGGGGAGCAAGCCCATGACCAAAACGACGGAGGATCGTCGGACCAGCCCTGCGAAACAGGGCTCGTTTTTTGAAGCGCCCATGCCGAGCTATTTTGGCCATCGCCAACGGCTTCGGGAGCGTTTCAGAACGGCTGGGCCTGACGCCCTTCCCGATTACGAGCTGCTCGAACTGGTTCTTTTCCGCGCCATTCCACGTCGCGATACCAAGGAACTGGCCAAGCGTTTAATCGCGCGTTTCGGCAGCTTCGCCGAGGTGATCAACGCGCCCGAGCATCTGCTCTCCGAAGTGAAAGATGTCGGCGAGGCGGTCATTACCGAGCTCAAATTGGTTCGCGCGGCGGCTCTACGCATGATGCGCGGTGAGATCATGGGGCGCCCAGCCCTATCGTCATGGCGCCAGGTTGTCGATTATTGCCGCGCCGCCATGGGCTTCGAGCCGCGCGAGCAGTTCCGCATCCTGTTTCTGGACAAGCGCAACCAGCTGATCGCTGACGAGGTGCAGCAGCAAGGCACTGTCGACCACACGCCGGTTTATGTGCGGGAAGTGGTGAAACGCGCGCTCGAACTTTCAGCCACGGCGATTGTCCTTTGTCACAATCATCCATCCGGTGATCCGACGCCCTCGCGGGCCGACATAGAGATGACCAGGCAGATCATCGAGGCAGCGAGGCCCTTAGGCGTCACCGTTCACGATCACATCATCGTGGGACGCAACGGCCACGTGAGTCTTCGAAGCCTGAAACTCATATGAAAAGGTGTGTGCTGCCCGCGTCCCCAATGGCTGCACCGGAGCATGGTTGATGTTGAACTGTGTTAGCGAGTTTCCGCTTGCCCGCGAGGGCTACTGACGAAACAGGATCATGAGCTGACCAATGACGACCCCGAAGCACGCAAAGGTTCTCATCCTTGGCTCTGGCCCGGCGGGCTACACAGCTGCCATTTACGCTGCCCGCGCCATGCTGAAGCCGGTCTTGATCCAGGGCATCCAGCCCGGCGGGCAGCTGACGATTACGACGGATGTCGAGAATTACCCGGGGTTTTCCAAACCCATCCAAGGGCCGTGGCTGATGGAGGAGATGAAAGCTCAGGCCGAAAGCTTTGGCACTGAGATCATTATGGACCACATCTCCAAGGTCGATCTGAAGCGGCGGCCATTCTGGCTCGAAGGCGACTCTGGCGACACCTATACCTGCGATGTTCTGATCATCTGCACCGGTGCCCAGGCCAAGTGGTTGGGCTTGCCCAGCGAGGAGAAATTCAAAGGGCACGGCGTTTCCGCCTGCGCGACCTGTGACGGCTTCTTCTACAAGGGCAAGGAAGTGATTGTGGTCGGCGGCGGTAATAGTGCCGTGGAAGAAGCGCTATTTTTGACCAATTTCGCCAAGCGCGTCACGGTCGTCCACCGTCGCGACAGCTTCCGCGCCGAAAAGATCCTGCAGGAGAGGCTCTTCGCCAATCCGAAGATCGAGATCGTTTGGGACACGGTGGTCGAAGAGATCCTCGGCACCGACGATCCCAAGACCGTGACAGGCATTCGGCTGAAAAATGTGAAAACAGGAGAGATTACAGAACGTGCTGTCGATGGCGTTTTCGTCGCCATTGGCCACGCGCCGGCAACCGAGCTGTTCAAAGGCCAGCTCGAAATGAAGCCGTCCGGCTACATTCTTACCAAACCGGATTCCACGGCTACTTCAATTCCAGGGGTCTACGCAGCAGGGGACGTGAAAGATGATACTTTCCGCCAAGCTGTTACTGCGGCAGGCATGGGTTGCATGGCCGCGCTGGAAGCAGAACGCTATCTCGCCGGCCAGCCGGGGACGACCTCCATTGCGGCTTGGTAAAGCATTACTGGAAGAGTTCTCTTGCGTTTGAGTCAGGCCTTTGTTTTTACATCGTTTTAGCTTAAGCTGGTCCCGAAGAAATCAGAAAGCTGTCCGCGCTCTTCGCAAGATCATCCGTCCGCAGAAACAGGAACTGGTGTTATGGGGTCGCTGACCTCAGGTCAGGTTCTGCCGGAACGCGGTCGCGCGGGTACCGGCCGAACAGGTGTCATGGATTGGGATAAGCTCAGAATATTTCATGCCGCGGCCGAAGCTGGCAGCTTCACGCACGCTGGCGACATTCTCCGTATGAGCCAGTCGGCTGTCAGCCGACAGGTTTCTGCATTGGAACGCGAGCTGGGCGTCGCCCTCTTCCACCGACATGCCCGCGGTCTTGTTCTGACCGAGCAGGGCGAGATGCTTTATCGCACCGCGACCGAGGTCATGAACAAGCTGCAGACGGCAGAGATGCTGCTGTCTGACACTACAACAAAACCGAGCGGAGAGCTGCGCATCACCGCGCCGGTCGGCCTGGGGACGGTCTGGGTTACCCAGAAGCTCAAGGAATTCATGGAGCTCTACCCGGACATTCGAGTCGAGCTCGTCCTCAATGACGACCAAATCGATATTTCGATGCGCGAGGCGGACGTCGCCATTTGGACGCGCGAGCCGGATCAAGCCGATCTCATTCGGCGGCCGCTTTTCAGCATGCACGTACGCGCCTACGCTTCGACCCAATACGTGCGCAAATACGGCGTGCCGCAAACGCTGGAGGAGCTGGAGCGCAGCCACCGTTTCGTTTCCTATAGCGGTACACCGGCAATGCATCTTTCGGCCATTCGTGCACTGGAAACGATTGGCCGGGAAGGAAAAGAGCCGCGCGTTCCTGTTTTTACCGCGAATAGCATCGTTGCGCTGAAATACGCCATTCGCGCAGGAATAGGCATCGGACTTATTCCGGATTACCTAACGGAGGAGGAAGGAGACCTCGTTACCGTTCTTTCAGACGTTCAATTTCCGAAGATTCCGATCCTCTTCGTATATCCCGAAGAATTGCGGACTTCGAAGAAAGTTCAGGTTTTGCGGGACTTCCTCGTCGCCAGCTCCAGGCAAGCCAAAAGCTAGGAGTTTCAACGGGCTAAAGTCATGCGGGCCTCGCATGGCAAACATGCGGCCCGCCAGCTTGCTCAAATCCAGAGCGCGCTGCTTATATTATGCGCAGCTGTGACGGACAGCTGATGAAGGCCGTACCCTCCCTTTGACGCCTTCACGCATCCTTCGGGATGCGGTTCGACTTTCAACCGGGCCTTCGGGCCCGGTTTTTTTTATCCTGTGCGAAGCGACCACACGCGCGCGGGGTTTTCAGATCGACAGCAAACGGCTATCACCATGCCAGCGGAGTTGGGAGGCAAGGGAATGGCGCGCACCCTCTACGACAAAATTTTCGACGATCACGTTATTGAGCGTCAGCCGGACGGGACCTGCCTGATTTATATCGATCGGCATCTCGTGCACGAGGTGACGTCTCCGCAGGCCTTCGAGGGATTGCGACTTGCCGGCCGCAAGGTCCGTGCGCCGGAAAAGACGCTGGCGGTTGTCGATCATAACGTACCGACGTCCGATCGCCGGAACGGGATCGACGATCCCGAGAGCCGCTTGCAGGTTGAGACGCTGGCGCAAAACGCCAAGGATTTCGGCATCGAATACTACAACGAGCTCGACGTCCGGCAGGGCATCGTGCACGTCATCGGCCCTGAGCAGGGCTTCACGCTGCCAGGCACGACGATCGTCTGCGGCGACAGCCATACCTCGACGCACGGCGCTTTCGGCGCGTTGGCTCACGGCATCGGTACGTCCGAGGTCGAGCATGTGCTCGCCACGCAGACGCTCATTCAGCGCAAAGCGAAGAACATGCGCGTTATCGTCGACGGCAAGCTGCCGGAGGGCGTAACGGCGAAGGACATCATCCTGGCCATCATTGGCGAGATCGGCACTGCCGGCGGCACCGGCCACGTCATCGAGTACGCTGGCGAGGCCATCCGCTCGCTGTCGATGGAAGGCCGCATGACGGTCTGCAACATGTCCATCGAGGCGGGCGCTCGCGCAGGTTTGATTGCGCCAGACGAGAAGACGTTCGAATACCTCAAGGGCAGGCCCAAGGCGCCGAAGGGCGCTGCTTGGGACATGGCCATGCGGTACTGGGAGACGCTGTACTCCGACGAAGGTGCGCATTTTGACACCGAGGTTCGGCTGGACGCCACGAACCTGCCGCCGATCGTTACGTGGGGCACCAGCCCTGAAGACGTGGTGTCCGTCACCGGCGTCGTTCCCGATCCGGAAAAGGTCGAGGACGAGGCGAAGCGGGCGGCCATGAAGCGCGCGCTCGACTACATGGGCCTGACGCCGGGGACCAAGATCACCGATATCAAGATCGATCGCGTGTTCATCGGCTCGTGCACGAACGGCCGCATTGAGGACCTGCGTGAGGTAGCCCGCATCGCGAAGGGCAAGAAGGTGGCGCCAAATGTTTACGCGATGGTCGTTCCGGGCTCGGGCTTGGTGAAGCAACAGGCTGAGGCCGAAGGGATCGACAAGATCCTCAAGGAAGCCGGCTTCGACTGGCGCGAGGCAGGCTGCTCTATGTGCCTCGGGATGAACCCGGACCAGCTGAAGCCGCGCGAGCGCTGCGCCTCGACCTCGAACCGGAACTTCGAGGGCCGCCAAGGTCGCCTTGGCCGTACGCACCTGGTGTCGCCAGCCATGGCGGCAGCGGCAGCCATTGCCGGGCACTTCGTCGACGTGCGCACCTGGCACTGACGCTTTTGAGCGCGCCCGGCTGTGAAGTCGGGCGCGCATCCAACCTTCGTTCAGGTGGCGCGGCGATGTCAGAGACGAAATCGCTCGTTCAGAAGCAGTTCGGCGCTCACGCCGCGGGTTACGCCACCTCCCCTGTTCACGCCAAAGGCGCCAGTCTTCAACGTCTGATCGATCTGGTGCGGCCGGAGAAGCATTGGCGCGTGCTCGACGTCGCCACGGGTGCAGGGCATACGGCGCTTGCGTTTGCCCCTCATGTGGCGGAAGTGATCGCCAGCGACATCACGGACGAGATGCTGGCCGAGGCGGAGAAGCTGGCCAAAGCGCGGGGTCTCGAGAACGTCATCTTCGAGAAAGCCGATGCAGTGGCGCTGCCCTACGACGATGGCAGCTTTGATCTCGTCACCTGCCGTATCGCGCCTCACCACTTTCCCGATATTCCGAAATTCGTCGCCGAATCCTACCGGGTGCTGAAGCCCGGCGGTACGTTCGCGCTGGTCGACAACATCTCGCCGGATGAGGGTTCGACGCCGGGTTTCACTAAGGACGAGTTGCACGAAGCAGCGAAGGCCCACAATGCCTTCGAAAAACTGCGCGACCCTAGCCACGGCCGTTGTTTGACGATCGAAGAATGGCGGACGGCGATTTCCGAGGCAGGGTTTTCGATTTCTGCGGTCGAGATTCTGCCGAAGGAAATCGAGTTCATTCCTTGGGCTGAGCGCATGGGCGCAGACAAGGCCACGATCGCCCAACTTGAAGCCGTAGTTATGGGCTCTTCCGGTGCCCTCCGCGCATTTTTCCGTCCGCGCCAGCAAGGCGGAAAACTCTATTTCTCGCTCGATGAAGGGCTGGTCATCGCACGGAAGTAGCTGCGAAGGCCACGCCTCGATCGATCACTCTTCTCGCTTCGGCGGCAACGGTCCGGCTTTCTCTCCGGCCGAAATCTCGCGTGTACGGAGCACGTCTGCGAGACGGACTTGTGCCGAGCCTGGCTTGAGCGGTTTTTGCTGGCTTTCGTGTGGTGCCCAGCCCGTCAAGGTGATGATTTCGAAAGTCGCAGGAATGCGGCCGTCAGGTCTTGCGTACCGTTCGACGTAAATCTCGCACGCACGCATCAAGGTGCTCCGCCGTAGTGGCGTACGGCGACGGCTGATTAGGGTGTTGGTTGCGCCCATTCCGCGAAGCTCCTGCATCAGGGCGAGCGGTGAGCTGTACGTTACGGTTACGACATCCGAGTCCGTTACCGGCAACGCGAAGCCGGCGCGCTGCAAAAGGCTTCCGTATGTGCGAACGTCGGCGAATGGCGCGACATGCGGGCTAACGCCACCCTCGAGCTCCGATTCTGCGAGAAGGAACGATTCACGCAGTTCCCTGAGCGTTTCGCCGCCCAGAACGGCTGCGAGCAGCAGGCCATCTGGCTTCAACGCGCGTCGAATTTGGATGAGCGTGCCCGGAAGGTCATTGACGAGGTGAAGCGTCAGGCCGGAAACGACGAGATCCAGTGACTCGTCGGCGAACGGAAGCACCTCGAAGTCGACCAGCACACGCGGCGAGGGGCAAAGGCTCAGCATTCGCCGCGAGCAGTCGGCACTCACGACAAGTAGGACGCCTGGTATGTCAGCAACTGTGCGAGCCAAGACGCCGTGGTATGCGCCGAGATCGACTGCGATTGGGAATTGCCGCTGCACGGCGCTAAGGCGTACGGCAAAGTCCTCCGCTACGCGTTGCAGAAGGAAATCGTGCGCAAAGATATTTGAGGCCGCGCGGTCCCGCCGCTGCTTCAGCAGCTGAAGGTCAAAGATCTGGCTGTCATCACTCATGATCGTTTAACGCGCCATTCGAGGATGTGTTTTTCCGCGCGGGAAGTGCCCAGGTTCGACACTCGGCGCTAGGATACGGCCCGTGGTCCGAGTTGCGTCATGAGTATCGTCTGTTCCATCCGCGATCACGCGAAATCGGCAGCGGCTACCCTAGCCGACCTCGTCGTACCGCCAACTTGTCTTTACTGCCGTAAGCCGCTGGCCGTGCACGATGCCTTATGCGCGCAGTGTTGGCGGAGCATCAAGTTCATTCGCCCGCCCATTTGCGATCGGCTCGGGATTCCTCTGCCCTACGATATCGGCGGCCGGGCGATCTCAGCTCAGGCAGAGGCTGATCCGCCGATCTATGATCGGGCCCGGGCCGTGGCTCATTTCGACGGCGTCCTGCGCGACCTCGTTCATCAGCTGAAGTACGGCGACAGCCACATCGCCCGTCGACTCTTCGGCCGCTGGCTCGTTCAGGCCGGTGAAGAACTGCTGCAGGATGCTGACCTGATTGTGCCGGTGCCGCTCGATCGCTGGCGATTGCTCAAGCGGCGCTTCAATCAGGCGGCCATTCTCTCCAAAGAAGTCCACAAGCTGACAGGCATTGCTTGGGATCCGTTCATTCTGTTGCGGACAAAGCGGACGACCAGTCAGGTTGGGCTTACGAGAGATCAGCGGCGGCGCAACGTGCAGGGCGCATTTGCGGTCCATCCCAAACGCGCCGCGTCGGTCGAGGGGCGCGCCATCGTCCTCATTGACGATGTCATCACGACAGGGGCCACGGTGGAAGGTTGTGCCCGGGTGCTGAAACGGGCTGGCGCATCGCGCGTGGACGTTCTCGCGCTGGGCCTTGTGACCAGTGATAGCCTGATCACCCCATGAGTGCGGCGATGGAACCTTCACAACCGCCTTCCTTCATGCGGATGCGCAGCCTAGATGTTCAGCGCACACTCCCGAGTATTTAGAAAATGGCAAAGGTCACCATTTACACAACAAGGTTCTGCCCTTATTGCCTCATGGCGAAGCAGCTGCTCAATCGGAAGGGTATCGCCTTCGACGAGATCGACGTCACTGGCAACCCTGCCCTGCGGGAAGAGATAACGGTGAAAGCGGGTGGGCGTAGCACTGTCCCGCAGATCTGGATTGGGGAGACGCACGTCGGCGGCTGCGACGATCTTTACGAGCTTGACCGCACAGGGCAGCTTGACCGGATGCTGGCGGTCTAGCAGCGACAGCGGGGGGTCTTAAGAGTGCCCACTGCAACACAAGAACGGCGGTTTCGTGCAGCGCTCGTGCAGATGTGCACCGGACGCGACGTGGCTCGTAATCTGGTCGAGATGACCAAGCTCATCCGCGAGGCTGCCGCCGGTGGCGCTCAATACGTGCAGACCCCCGAGGTTTCCGTGTTGATGGAGCGGGACCGCGCCCGCCTGTTCGTTGAAACGCGGCCTGAGGAAGGCAACCCGGCTATCGCCCATTGTCAGGCCTTGGCGCGGGAGCTTGGCATCTGGCTCCATCTCGGGTCGATGGGCGTTCTGGTCAAGCCCGATAAGATTGCCAATCGGTCCTTCCTATTCTCGCCCGAGGGGAGGATTGCGGCGCGCTATGACAAAATCCATATGTTTGATGTCGAGCTGCCGGGCGGGGAAAGTTATCGTGAGAGTCGCAACTTTGAGCCCGGCCGCAAGGCCGTACTTGCCGACTTGCCGTGGGGATCTCTCGGATTGACGATCTGCTACGACATGCGCTTCCCAACGCTCTACCGGGCCCTTGCCAAAAGCGGTGCTGAGCTGATTGCCGTACCATCGGCCTTTACGGTGCCGACCGGCCAGGCTCATTGGCATGTCCTGTTGAGAGCTCGCGCGATCGAAACGCAGTGCTTCGTACTCGCCGCCGCGCAGGTGGGAGCGCATGAGTGCGGCCGCAGTACCTATGGTCACAGCATGATCGTCTCGCCGTGGGGCGAGGTCTTGGCCGAAGCCGACGGCGAGAAATCGACGGTTATTTTCGCGGACATCGACATGCAGGCGGTCGAGGAGGCCCGGAAGCGGATCCCCTCCTTAAGGCATGACAGACCGTTCGAGGTCACACATGCTTAAGCCTGCAGCGCATTCGGAAAGGGCTCCATGATCCGGTATAGCTTACAGTGCGATCATAGCCACGAGTTCGAGGCCTGGTTCAAGAGCAGCGAGGACTTCGACAAACAGGCTGCGCGCAGGCTTGTGAGCTGTCCTCTTTGCGGCTCGACCAATGTCTCCAAAGCCATCATGGCGCCCAACATCTCCGTTGGCCGGTCGAAGGAGCAGGAGGTGAGGGTGGCCAACGAAGCGGCCATGGCTGAGAAGCGGCGGGAGTTTCTGGCGTTAATGCGCCGCTTGCGAGCTGAGGTCGAGAAGAATGCCGAGTACGTCGGGCCGCGGTTCGCCGAGGAGGCCCGTAAGATGCACTACGACGAGGTCGAGAAGCGGGGCATCTACGGCGAGGCCACGCTGGAGGAGGCTCGCGAGCTTCAGGAGGAAGGGATCGAGTTCTTCCCGCTGCCACGATTGCCGGAAGACCACAACTGACTTTCCCTAAGCTGACTACCAGGTCGCGCAAACGCGAAGGGTGCTGTCGGAGGCTGCAATAGGCCTCCGATAGCTGTCTCGGAACTTCGTTCCACCCCTCTCCCTACGCAGCTTTGGGCTTTTGAGTCCGTCTGACAAGCTGATGGCAGAGATTTCGTTTGCGGATCGACTGCGGAATCGCCCGATTTGGCAAGTTGAGCGCGTTATTTTTGGCACGCTGTATTGATTCCTGGTGCAAATCGTCTATTCGAGCGTGGGGCCGAACAGGTGGTCGGCCTGTTTCCTGATGAGAGAAGCTAGTCATGGGCTACAGAGTCGCTGTTGTCGGTGCCACGGGCAACGTGGGCCGCGAGATGCTGAATGTTCTGGCGGAGCGGCAATTTCCTGCGGACGAGGTCTACGCGATCGCGTCGCGGCGCTCCCTTGGCACGGAAGTCAGCTATGGCGACAAAACGCTCAAATGCCATGACATAGAACAGTTCGATTTCTCGCGGGTCGACATCTGCCTGATGTCTGCGGGCGGGTCTGTCTCGAAGGAGTGGTCTCCCCGTATCGCGGCGAAGGGTTGCGTCGTCATCGATAACTCATCGGCCTGGCGCTACGACCAGGATGTCCCGCTCATCGTGCCGGAGGTCAACGCCGAGGCCGTTCGCGGCTTCCAGAAAAAGAACATCATCGCCAACCCGAACTGCTCGACCGCGCAGATGGTCGTCGTGCTGAAGCCGTTGCATGATTATGCAACGATCAAGCGCGTGGTAGTATCGACCTACCAGTCTGTGTCGGGCGCCGGAAAAGAGGCGATGGACGAGCTGTGGTACCAGACCAAGGGCAAGTACGTTCCGGGTCAGGAGGTCGAACCGCAGAAATTCCCGAAGCAGATCGCCTTCAACGTCATTCCTCACATCGACGTCTTCATGGAAGACGGCTACACGAAAGAGGAATGGAAGATGTTGGCTGAGACCAAGAAGATCCTCGATCCGAAGATCAAGGTCACAGCTACGTGCGTGCGCGTTCCGGTGTTCGTCGGTCACTCCGAGGCGGTGAACATCGAGTTCGAAAAGCCGATCACGGCGGAAGAGGCGCGCAACATCCTGCGCGAGGCGCCGGGTGTACTGGTCGTCGACAAGCGCGAGCCGGGCGGGTATGTGACCCCGGTCGACGCCGCGGGCGAGTTTGCCACTTTCGTGAGCCGTATCCGCGAAGATCCGACGGTCGAGAACGGATTGGCCATGTGGATCGTGGCGGACAACCTGCTCAAAGGTGCCGCGCTCAACGCGGTCCAGATCGCTGAGACACTGATCAACCGCAATCTGCTGGCGAAGGCGGCCTGATCAAATAGCAGTATCGGAAAGCACGAAGAAGGGCAGACCATCGAGCCTGCCCTTTTCTTTTCTGATCCGGTAGGTAGTGTAGCGCTTTAGGCCGATTTCACTTTCTCACGCTCGGCTTCGCTCGCGTCGAGCGAGCGAACAATCTCCATCAATCCTTTCAGGAAGCGCTCTCTCTCCGAGGCCGAGAGCAGGGAAAGCAGCTTTTCATCCGCCCGTCGCGCCAGCGGCTCTGCGCGCTTTAGCGTACGCCAGCCTTCCTCGGTCAGCTTCACTGCATAGGCGCGAGCGTCTTCCCGTGTTCTCCGACGCTGCAACAGGCCCTTCTTCAGCATCCGACGGACGACGTCAGCCAGTGTCGATCGATCGATTCCCGTCTTCTCGACCAAATCCGTTTGGCTCAGGCCTTCATTCTGCGCCACGGCGACGAGAATCGCGAACTGTCGTGGGGTGAGCTCTCCTGCGATCTCTTCTTGGAAGATGTCGCTTGCGCACTGGCTGGCACGATGAAGAAGGTGAATGGGGGACTGGTTAAGCTGGTCCACAGACTTGTTGCGCGGCATCCTTCGTCCAATTTCCGAGTTGACTCTGACCAGCCAACTCCATGATTCGGCTTACTTTCGGACAATGAGCATAGCTAACAATCTGCGTCCAGATGATGATTGTTGAAGTTCGCGAAAAAAACTATTCAGTGATGACATTCAGCGTTCCATCAATTGGAACGCTGGGGTTGATTAACCTTCGGCCTGATACCGTTTAAGCACGCCGATTTGCGCAAGCGCGAAGGCCATGGTCAGGGGCATGATGCCCCAGATCTTGAAGCTGATCCAAAAGCTCTCGGAAAAATTCCGCCAGACGATTTCGTTGAGGACTGCAAGGAAGGCGAAAAAACACGCCCAGCGGAAGGTCAGCACCGACCAGCCCCGGTCGGTGAGCTGAAATACATCGCCCATCAGGTGCCGAAGCAGAGGCCGACCGAACAGCAAGCCGCCGAAGAGGATGATCGAGAAAAGGGCGTTTACGATCGTCGGCTTGAGCTTGATGAACAGCGCATCCTGGAGAAGGAGAGTCAGCGTTCCGAACGCTACGACGAAGATGCCCGACACGAGCGGCATGACGGGAATACGTCCGAAAACGCTGCGAGAGAGGACGAGCGACAGCACCGTCGCCACCATGAAGGCCCCGGTGCCCCAGAAGATGCCGCGATAGCTGTTCACGACGAAAAAGATCACGAGTGGCGCGATCTCAAGGCCCAGCTTGAGCAGCTGCGATTGCTCGTTCTGCGCCGTTTGCTGCTTCGTCGTCGGAGTGTGCGACACTGCTACCTCACGTTCGAGCTGTGGTTCAGCTCAAGACCAAGACGCTCACACCTCCTGCGTCACCGCTTCCGGCTTGCGACCCACCTTCTGCGACGCGGATGTTTTCGACTCAGTGCCGGTCACGTCTTCTGGCGAGAGGCGATACTTTTGCATGACGCGCGTGAGCCACCAAGCATAGAGGCCACTCACCGGCATGATTATGGCGACCTTGAACAGTATCCAGACATTCACGCCATCCATCTCATAGCCGAAGAAATTGTAGATCGAGTGATCGTCAAAGCTCACCCGAACGATCTCGTTGAGGATGGCGGTGAATACGAAAAAGCACGCAAAGCTGAAGGTGAACCGATCCCACCCCTTCTTCGAGTAGTGAAACGTGCTCTCGAAAACGTACTGAAAGAAATTCTTTCCCAGCCAGAGACCGGCGAACAGGAACACAGCGAACAGGATATTGAAGATCGTCACCTTGATCTGCACCCACATCGGATCGCCGGTGATGAGCGTGAGAAATCCGAACGTGATGGTGACGCTGCTCGCGATAATGGGAAACACCGGAAACCGCCTCAGCACCAGCCGCATGGCCACAATGGCGATGCCGGTGGTGACAATCAGAGCCCAAGTGCCGGCGGTGATGCCGTACATCGCGTTGACGATGAACATGGTCACCAGGGGGCCGAACTCACTCAGAATATTGACTGTCTGTTCGGCGTTGAACGGATACTTACGCCTGAACCAGTTCATCGCCTTGCTTACAAGCCTCCCTAAATCGCCCGAAAGAATCATTTCATCTCATTAGTTATTAGTTATTCGAGAGCTATTGCCCGCGCGAACTCGCTCGCGTCAAACGCCTGAAGGTCGTCAACACCTTCACCTACACCCACAGCGTGCACAGGGAGGCCGTACTTAGCGGCGATAGCTACGAGAATCCCACCCTTCGCAGTACCGTCCAACTTAGTCATTACCAAACCACTGACGCCGGCTTGCTTCTGGAAGACTTGCACCTGATCGAGAGCGTTCTGGCCAGTCGTGGCGTCGAGAACGAGGAGGCTGTCGTGGGGGGCTTCCGGGTCGATCTTTTTCAGAACGCGAATGATCTTCGCGAGCTCGTCCATGAGGGCCTGCTTGTTTTGCAGCCGGCCGGCTGTGTCCATGAGCAGGACGTCGTAGCCTTCCTTGCGGGCGCGCGCTAAGGCGTCGTAAGCGAGACCCGCGGCATCCGCGCCAACGTCGCGCGCGACAACTGTGGCGCCGGTCCGTTCGCCCCACACCTTGAGCTGGTCGATGGCGGCGGCCCGGAATGTATCGCCGGCCACCATCATCACCTTCTTGCCCTCACGGACAAACTTTGCGGCCAGCTTGCCGATCGTGGTCGTCTTGCCGGTGCCGTTGACCCCGACCATCAGAATGACGTGAGGCCTTGCGTTGGGGTTCAGCTCGAGCGGTTTGGCGACGGGCGCCAAGATCTTCTCGATCTCCGAGGCGAGGACCGCCCGTACCTGGTCCGGGGTGATGCCCTTGTCGTAACGTCCTTTGGATAGCGCCTCAGTAATGCGCATTGCTGTCTCGAGGCCGAGATCCGACTGGATCAGCAGGTCCTCGAGCTCTTCGAGCGTTTCCGCGTCGAGCTTGCGCTTCGCGAAAACGCCAGTGATGCCTTCCGAAAGCTTGCTGGAGGTCTTTGTCAGGCCGGCCTTCAGCCGTTCGAACCAGCTCAGCTTGGGCCTGGCCGGCACAGGCTCAAGCTCCGCTGCGGCAGGCTGCTGAGGTTCATCAGCGGCCTCGGATTGCGCTTCCGCTTCAGCTGTAGCCGCAGACGTCGCTTGTTCAGGCCGTAGCTCATCCTCGGCTGAGCTGTGCTCCTGCTGCGCGGGTTCCGCTTGCTCGCCCCTATCCGGATGAGCGGCTGCGTCTTCGGGGCGGACGTCCTTCTCGTGTTCCTCTCGCTGCTCGCCCCGGCCAAACAGACGTCCGAACAGCCCTCCCTTTTTCGGCTTCATGATCATGCCGCCAACACCTCGCCAGCGAGACGTTGGCCATCCGTCCCCCGCACGCGGGCGCGCAGGAACGTGGCGGCGGGCGCGTTACCATCAAGACGGATCTCGGCGAATTGTGCCGTGCGACCGACATTCTCCCGCTCGGTCAGCACGTCGACGATGGCTCCCTGCTGCGAGGCAAGATAACGCGCCAGAACTTCGCTGCCGAGCTGGCGCAGTCTCGCAGCGCGCTCCTTCACGATGGTCCTGCTTACTTGAGGCATGCGCGCCGCGGGCGTGCCCTTGCGCGGCGAGAAAGGGAAGACGTGTAGGTAGGTCAAACCGCACTCCTCAACGAGGCGTAGGGTGTTTTGGAACTGCTCTTCGGTCTCCGTTGGGAAACCGGCGATGAGGTCGGCGCCGAACACGATGTCCGGCCTGAGCCGCCGCACCGTCTCACAGAACCGGATGGCGTCGGCGCGCAAGTGGCGACGCTTCATGCGTTTCAGGATCAGGTCATCTCCGGCCTGAAGGGAGAGGTGCAAATGCGGCATCAGTCGCGGTTCTTCCGCAATGGCCTCCATCAAGTGCTTGTCAGCCTCCACCTGATCGATGGAGGAGATGCGCAGGCGCTTCAGCTCCGGCACATGCCGCAGAATCTGGCGCACGAGACGCCCCAGCGACATCTGCCCCGGAAGGTCGTTGCCGTAAGAGGTAATGTCGACGCCCGTCAAAACCACCTCTTGGTAGCCCATTTCGACGAGACGCCGCACCTGGCTCACCACCTCCCCGGCAGGGACTGACCGGGAGGGACCGCGGCCATAAGGAATGATGCAGAAGGTGCAACGGTGGTCGCAGCCATTCTGCACCTGAACGTATGCACGGGCGCGTGTACCGAAACCCTCGATTAGGTGCGAGGCGGTCTCACGCACGCTCATGATGTCGTTGACCAGCACGCGCTCGCAGTCGTCCACGCTCAAGCTGCGGAACGTCTCAGGCTTGACCTTCTCGGCGTTGCCAATGACGTGGTCGACCTCCGCCATGCCGGCGAAAAGCTGGGGTTCAATCTGGGCAGCGCAGCCCGTCACGATGATTTTGGCCTCGGGGCGCTCGCGGCGCGCCTTGCGGATCGCCTGCTGCGATTGACGGACCGCCTCGGCTGTCACGGCGCACGTGTTGATGATCACCGCATTGCCGAGCCCGGCGTCAGCTGCATGCTGGCGCATCAGCTCGGACTCATAGGCGTTCAAGCGACAGCCTAGTGTGATGACGGTGGGCTTGGACATTCAGAACTTGAACGAATCGCAGAGGCAAAGGTGAACGCCACCATTTTTGTGCAGCAGCGAATAACACGTCCTGATGTAAGACGCGACCAGGACATTCGATAGAGGCGACAGGCAATTATGCCGGAGCGTTCGTGAACAGTGCCGGGTCGAGCATGCCATCATACTCGAACTCAACTGGTCCGCGCATCAGGATCCGGTCTTCACCTGTCCATTGTATGTGAAGTACGCCGCCTGGCAGCGTCACCGTGACGTTTCGACCTGTCCTGCCGGTCCGGGCCGCGCAAACTGCGCTAGCGCATGCCGCTGATCCGCAGGCTCGCGTCAAGCCGGCGCCACGCTCCCAGGTGCGCACCTTGAGCGACGACGGCGACGTGACCTGGGCCAACGAGATATTGGCGCGCTCCGGGAAGATGGGATGACACTCGAGGAGCGGACCGAACCGCACAAGGTCGTAGGCATCGACGTCCTCGACCCAGAAGATGGCATGCGGGTTGCCGACATTCACCACGGACGGCGAATGCAGGATGGGTCGGTCAATCGGACCGATCTGCAACTCGATCTTGGTGGTGTCGTGGAATGGCTCCGCTAGCGGGATCTCATCCCAGCGGAAGCGGGGCTTGCCCATGTCAACGGTGATGCTGTCGATGCTCTCGACGTGAGCTTCGAGCAGCCCGCCGCTGGTCTCAAACCGGATTTTGCGGCGGCCAGTTTGCTGGGCAACCACCCAGGCGATGCACCGCGTCCCGTTTCCACAAGCACCAGCCGGCGAGCCATCCGTGTTGTAGATCCGCACGTACGCATCCGTACCAGGCGTTTGCGGATCGTGCAGCACCATCAGCTGGTCAAAGTGTGAGCGCGACTGCGCCGCGATGGCCCGCGCCTCGTCCGCCGTGAAAACGCGCGTGCTCCCGCGCAGATCGACCATCACGATCTCGTTGCCGAGACCGTTCATTTTCTTGAATGGAATGGCGTGAGCGCTGGTCATGCCCCCATATAGGGTGGACTGAGCGAGAAATACAATCGGAACCAGAATGCCAGAGGCAGATGCGTCACACCGCGAGCTGCGGCCCTCGTCGAAGTGGGTCGAACGATTCCTGCCAAGCATTCCACGCACGGGTCGAGTGCTTGATGTCGCCTGCGGCAGCGGCCGGCACCTGCGGCTTGCGCTCGAGCGAGGCTACGAGGTGACCGGCGTGGACCGCAATCTTTCCGGTGTTGCGGATCTCGAAGGCACTCCTGGTGTCGAGCTGGTGGCGGCCGATCTCGAAGATGGCCGGCCATTTCCATTCCGCGGCCGCTCGTTCGCCGGTGTGATCGTGACGAACTATCTTTGGCGACCAATCCTTCCTGACATCGTGGCCTGTGTCGCGCCCGATGGCCTGCTGATCTACGAAACATTCGCCGTTGGGAATGAGCGCTACGGGAGGGTCAAAAATCCGGAGTTCCTTCTGAAACCGGGCGAACTCATCGAAGCCGTCCGTGGTCGTCTGGTGCCGATTGCTTTCGAGCACGGCAAGCTCGCCGATCCGGAGCGAGTCGTACAGAGGATTGCCGCAGTCGGGCCCAATCACGTCTGGCTTCGCGATCCACCCGAGATCCAAAACGCCCTTCGGTACAACAATTGATCGGGCTCGGTACGAAAAAGCCCGGCGTGCGTTGTTGCCTCTGACATCGCCGTTTCCGCGGGAGGACTTGCATGCGCTTCCTGATCGCCGCAGCCGCACTGATTGCGGTGTCCGAAACCAGTTTGGCGAACCAAACGCGGGCTCCGGCTGCGCCGACCTCTCAGGTCACGGTTCAAACCGTTGCTGAGGGGCTGGACCACCCGTGGGGTTTCGAGTTCCTGCCCGATGGCCGCATCCTCGTCACGGAACGCGACGGGCGGATGCGCATCGTGAGCACCGATGGTCGCCTTTCGCAGCCGGTGGCGGGAGTTCCCGAGGTCTTTGCCCAAGGTCAGGGTGGGTTGCTGGACGTGGCTCTGGCGCCGGATTTCGAGACCAGCGGCACCATCTACTTCTCTTTTTCCGAGCCGCGGCGGGACGGAAACGGCACGGCAGTCGCGCGGGCGCGTCTCAATGCCGACGTATCGCCGCCAAGACTCGAAGACGTTCAGGTCATCTTTCACCAGCAGCCGTCTTATGACGGCAATGTACATTTTGGCTCGCGCATTGTGCCAACGCCAGATGGGAAGCTCTTTGTGACCTTGGGCGAGCGGTTTCAGATGCGTTACGCGCAGGACCTCTCCCGTCACTGGGGCAAGGTGGTCCGCATCAATGCCGATGGTTCGGTGCCGGATGACAATCCGTTCGTCGGCCGTGAGGGCGCGCGATCCGAAATCTGGTCCTACGGCCATCGCAATCCCCAGGCCGCGGCACTCCATCCCGAGACGGGCGAGCTTTGGATCGTCGACCACGGCCCGCGCGGAGGGGATGAAGTCAACGTGGTCCGCAAGGGGCTGAACTACGGTTGGCCCGTGATCAACTATGGCCGGCACTACACGGGAGAGGAGATCCCGAAGAGGCGCGAGGGTATGGAGCAGCCCCTCTATTATTGGGACCCGTCCATTGCGCCATCCGGCATGGCCTTCTACACGGCTGATCGTGCGCCGCAGTGGCGCGGCAATCTGTTTGTTGGCGCTCTCGCCGGACGGCACCTCGCCCGGCTGGTACTCGACGGCGAGCAGGTGACCGCCGAGGAACGCCTGCTGACGGACCTCAATCAGCGTATCCGTGATGTGAAACAGGGGCCCGATGGAGCCATTTATGTCGCGACAGATAGCGCTCGAGGTCGAATTCTCCGGGTGACGCCCCGCAATCAGGACTGATTGCTGAAATCAAATTTGGACGGATACGTTTGACAGTAGTTTGCGTTCAACTTATGGTCCGCCGGATTTTCCGATCTGGTTCTTGAGAACCGAGCCGCCGCCCTTGTTTAGGCCCCTTGGTCTGCAGGGTGGTCAACGCCCGCCAGCGAGTTTCGCCCGCGGGCGCGTTCGCGTTTGGAGAAACGGATTCGGAATTCGCACAGCAGCCGCGGTCGAGGCAGTATGCTCAAGGTCTGGGGACGCAAGACGTCGATCAACGTCCAGAAGGTCATGTGGACAGTGGCCGAGCTTGGCTTGGTCCATCAAAGGATTGACGCTGGCGGCCAGTTCGGTGGCTTGGACACCGATGAGTTCGGCAAGCTCAACCCGAACCGGCTAGTGCCGGTGATCGACGACAATGGCTTCGTTCTCTGGGAGAGCAATGCCATCGTCCGGTATCTGGCTGCTGTCTATGGGCGCGAGAAGCTGGGAAGCGCGGACGAGCGGCAGCGTGCCTTGGCCGACCAGTGGATGGAATGGGCCAACTCCACGCTCTACTCGGACATCATCGCCACCTGCTTCCTTGGCCTCATCCGGACGCCGGCAAAGGACCGCAACGTTGCGGCCATTGAAAAAGCAGCGAAACGTGTCGGAGAACGGCTGGCCATTCTCGATGCACAGCTCGCCGGTCGTTCCTATATCCTGGGGGACCAGCTGACGGCGGCGGACATTGGGTGTGGCTCTCTCATGTATCGCTACTTCACGCTCGATATTCCCCGTCCGCGGCTTGAGAACGTGGAAGCCTGGTATCAGCGTCTCACCGAGCGCAGGGCGTATCAGGACCACGTGATGATCGATTATCAGGCCTTGAAGGTCCCAGGCGCATGAAATAGGGCGCCTCGCCAGCGAAACGGGTTGCAATGTTCCAGAGCCTTTCCGACCGCCTCTCAGGCATATTCGACAAGCTCACCAAGCGCGGCGCGCTGACCGAAAGCGACGTCAGCGAGGCCATGCGCGAGGTGCGCCGTGCTCTTCTCGAGGCGGACGTGGCCCTGGAGGTCGTGCGTGACTTCACCGAGAAGGTGAAGCAGAAGGCGATCGGCCAGGAGGTGATCAAGTCGGTCACGCCCGGCCAGATGGTCGTAAAGATCGTGCACGATGAGCTCGTGCGCATGCTAGGCTCGGACTCGCAGCCCATTGATGTCGCCGCGACGCCGCCCGTGCCGATCCTGATGGTCGGTCTGCAGGGCTCCGGTAAGACGACCACTACGGCCAAGATCGCGTACCGCCTCAAGAACCGCGACAAGAAGCGGGTGCTAATGGCCTCGCTCGACACGCGCCGGCCGGCGGCGCAGGAGCAGCTGCGCGTGCTCGGCGAGCAGATCGACGTGCCGACGCTGCCGATCATCCCAGGCCAAACGCCACTGCAGATTGCGCGGCGCGCGCTCGATGCTGCCCGCCTTGGCGGATACGACGTGGTGCTGCTCGACACCGCAGGCCGCACGACCGTGGACGAGGCGCTGATGCTGGAAGTGGCCGAGGTCAAGGCCGCCACCAATCCCCATGAAGTGCTGCTCGTCGCGGACAGCTTGACGGGGCAGGACGCGGTCAACACAGCGAAGGCTTTTGACGGCCGCATTGGCATCACGGGCATCGTACTCACCCGCATCGACGGCGATGGCCGCGGCGGTGCGGCGCTCTCCATGCGCGCGGTCACCGGCAAGCCGATCAAGCTGCTCGGCACCGGTGAGAAGTGGGACGCGCTTGAGGACTTCCACCCGGAGCGGATCGCCAACCGCATCCTGGGCATGGGCGATATCGTCAGCCTGGTCGAAAAGGCTGCGCAGACGATCGACGCCGAAAAGGCGCAGAAGATCGCCCAGAAGATGAAGAAGGGCGAGTTCGACCTCGAAGACCTCGCCGAGCAGATCAAGCAGATGCAGAAGATTGGCGGCATGTCTGGCGTGCTTGCGATGCTGCCGGGCATCGGCAAGCTCCGTAACCAGATTGCCGAGGCCAATCTCGACGACAAGATTCTGAAGCGGCAGCACGCGATCATCCTTTCGATGACGCCGCAGGAGCGCCGCAACCCGAAGATCATCGACGGCAAGCGCAAGCGGCGGATCGCGGCCGGCTCCGGCACCAAGGTCGAGGAGGTCAACCGCCTGCTCAAGATGCACCGCCAGATGGCCGACATGATGAAGGCCATGGGCAAGAACAAGGGCTTGCTGGCGCGCATGTTTGGCGGTGGCGGTCTGCCTCAGCCAACGCCCGAGATGGTGGAGCAGCTGCAGCGCGGCGAGTTGCCAAAAGGCTTGCCGGGCCTGCCGTCAGGAGGGCTCCCGCGCCTGCCTGGCCTCGGCGGCGGCCTGCCAGGACTGGGCGGGGGCAATCCCAAGCTTCCAGGACTTCCCGGTCTTCCGGGAAAAAAGAAGTAGGTTCGGGTCGTATCACGATGATCTGCTGTAGCCCCGAGCCTTCTTGCGAACCGTCATCGCGGCATTTGTCGCCGGGACTCGTGCCTGCGCATGCAGGCTGCTTGATCCCGGGCGCAAAGCCTTTGATGGCGTCGTGCTTTGAACGGCTGCTGAGCAATTTCGCGATGGCTCGGCGTGCTAACCCGCAGACCAGTTGGCTCCGCGTTCGCGTTTGCGAATGTGCCCAATGCAGATGAAAGAGAAGGAAGACGCAGAATGTCCGTGAAGATCCGCCTTGCTCGTGGTGGCGCAAAGAAGCGCCCGTACTACTACATCGTGGTCGCCCACAGCTCGGCGCCGCGCGATGGGCGGTACATCGAGCAGGTTGGCGCCTACAACCCCCTCCTGAAAAAGGATGATCCCAATCGGGTGAAGCTTGACATCGAGCGCTGCAAGCACTGGCTTTCGGTTGGTGCTCAGCCGACGGATCGCGTCGCGCGCTTCCTTGACGCGGCGGGCCTCATCAAGCGGCAGCCGAAGAACAACCCGATCAAGGGCCAGCCGGGCAAGAAGCGTCAGGAGCGCGAGGCCGCTGAGGCCGAGAAGGCGAAGGAAGCTGCTGGCGCCTGATGTCCGCTGCCTGAGGGGGCTGGTGAATGAGCGCTGCTCCTGCGCGGATTCTGCTTGGGCGCATTCGCGCTGCGCACGGAATCCGCGGGCACGTGCTCATTCGTACCTTCACCGAGGCGCCGGAGAACATCGCCGCCTACGGCCCGCTCGAAGATCAGACAGGAGAGCGGCAGTTTGAGGTTTCCGTGGTGCGCGTCACACCGAAGGGTGTCGTGGCGCGCGTTGCTGGCGTGAACGACCGCAACGCCGCGGAGGCCTTGCGCGGCACCGAGCTTTATGTTCGGCGCGATCGTCTTCCTCCCACGGAGGAAGAGGAATTCTACCATTCCGACCTCATCGGATTGCGGGCCTTCCTGCTGGACGGCTCGCTGTTCGGTGAGGTCATTGCAATTCATAACTTTGGCGCTGGGGACATTCTGGAAATTCGGCGCCCTGACACCCCACGTACAGAGATGATTCCGTTCGCGCGGGCATTCGTCCCGGAGGTCGATATCGCGGCTGGGCGGATCACCGTTGCGATGGCGAGCGAAGGCGAAGAGGACGAAAGCGCGGATCAGGGCTGAAGATCTGGGCTGGCGTGCTCCGGCAAAATTTCGATTTGAGCCGGGTGATAAACTTCGATCAGTGGCCCGCCTCTGCGTTCGATCCAGCCGCGCACCCGAATGCGGCGACCTTCCAGCGCTTTGAAATCGAACTGAGCGTCATCAAACGCCCGGCGGTGCCTTGGCCGCACCGTAACCGTGAAATCCTCACGCCAGTTAATGCCGAAGTTCAGATAGATCTGGCGGCGCACGTCGGACACGGTGATCGCGCGCCCTTCGACGAGCTGGTACGTGCTCCGGAAGCGCAGGAGCTCGCGGTATTTATCCGCCGAGCGGACCTCATAGGAGGCGTGCGCCCATAATCCCAAGCGTGCCTCTCGTGCCGCCGCTTCTGCTGATACGAGGTCCGCCAGGCACGCCGTGTTGCCTGGCAGCGCGTAGGCCCGCGCGTGGCCGTCCTGCAGCATCGCGCCCTGCAGCCAAAACCGATTGCTGCCGTCGCGTACGAAGACGTGTGCCAGCAACCGGCCATATCGGTCCGTACGCCGCCCACCAAATGCCAGCTCGACCGATTTTCCGAGCGCGAGGCGTTCGAGTTCGGCTTTCGCTGCGGCTTCGAGCGGCCACATGCCCTCTTCGGCCCCGCCATCAAGGGCCCGAGGTGGCAATGCTCCGATGAGGCGCACTTCGGAGCCGTCATCGAGCACCAGCGTCTCGCCATCGACGACTTTGGCGACAGCGCGCGCTGGGCCGCTTTCCAGCTCGCAATTGGGCACATCCGCGAAGGCGGGCGACGCGATGGCCGCAGAAAACAACATGATGCTGAACCGCCCAGCGCGGCCAAGCCACCCGCCCGTCATCCGCCATTTATCCTTGCGATGAGATGCCGCCTGCCCTAGAGAACTTGCCTCGGCGGTTTTCTTTAGCTGACTTGCGCGCTAGTCTCACGTCATCGCAGGCGATGGCCAGAGCCAAGCGCCGCCACCGCGCACGGCCCCGTAGCTCAGCAGGATAGAGCATCAGATTCCTAATCTGAGGGTCGCAGGTTCGAATCCTGCCGGGGTCGCCAATTGAATGAATTGCCTTCCCGAGAGACGTTTGGCGCTGGATAACAAACTGGGCACTACCAGACTGTGCCCTTCTTGCCATTCCGGAAATTTGTGCGGGGTGGGTCGACGCTTAGCTGCCGGAATAAGTTTCCCGAAAGCTTCGCGAGCGGCCCATTTTAGTTTGTTCGCCACAAATACGTCCGGCGACTCAGTACGAATGAAGGCACGTGAACCTTTTTTCTGGTGACGGAGGGTTCGCAGTGACCAAAGCAACAGCTGCCTTTCTCTGTCTGCTGCTACTCACGGGCTGTTCACACTCGGAACTCGACCGCAACATCAGGAAGGGTGCTCTGATCGGGGCGGGAACAGGAGCCGTCGTCGGGGGCTTGGCGCGAGGTACGGTAGGCGGCGCGGTGACAGGCGGGGTTGTCGGCGCAGTCGCCGGCGGAGCCATTGGCGCACTGATCACCCACAACAACCGCTGTTATGTGCGTACGGCGTCAGGGAGATTGCGCCGGATTCGCTGCCCGTAAACGCGGTCTGTATTCGTGGTGTGGCCCCGCTGCTCGCTTTTGCGACGTGGGTGGACCATTGCATAGGGCTTGAACCGCGCTTTCAACGGCCAAGAAAACGAGGGTTTCACCCCCGAATCTCACCCCCCGTCACACGCTTGACCTCCGCTATCACCTTCTTGGCGACGGCGTCGATTTCGGCATCGGTCAGCGTGCGTTCGCGCGGCTGCAGCGTAACCTCGATTGCGACGGATTTCTTGCCCTCGCCCAGGCTCTTGCCGGCGAACACGTCGAACACGGACACATCCGTGATGAGCGTCTTGTCGGCACCGGCGGCGGCTTTCACGACGTCACCGGCGGGCACTGACTCGTCGAGGACGAATGCGAAGTCGCGGCGCACAGGCAGCAGGTCAGGCGCTACCATCGCGGGCCGCGCGCGAGACTTGCGCTTCTCGGGCGGAAGGGCATCGAGGAAGATCTCGAAGCCCACGATTGGCCCTTCGACATCAAGCTCCGCAAGCGTCCTCGGATGAATCTCGCCAAAGTGCGCGAGCACGGTCTTGGGGCCAAGCCGCAGTACGCCGGAGCGGCCGGGGTGGTACCAGGCTGGAGCGTCTCGCGTGATCTGGGCGCGGTTGGGGTCGAAGCCGAGCGCGGCGAGGGTCGCGAAAACGTCAGCCTTCACGTCGAACACATCGGCTTCCTTGGCCGGCTCGGACCAGTGGCGGCCAACGCCGACCAGACGCGCAGCGCCGGCGCGCACACCCGCTGCAATCTGGATCTGATCTTCAGGTCGGTCGCCGCGATACGCCTGGCCAAGCTCGAACAGCGCGAGATCCTCGAAGCCGCGGTTGCGATTGCGCTGCGCAGCCGTGAGCAGGCCCGGCAACAAGCTCGGGCGCATAGAGGACATCTCGACGGAAATCGGGTTCGCGAGCTCCAGGGACTCCTGCCCTCCACCGAACAGCTCCGAATGCCGCCGCGGAATGAAGGACCAGGTGATGGCTTCGACCAGCCCACGTCCAGCGAGGATACGGCGCGCCCGGCGCGCGCGACGCTGCGCTTCCGTCAGTACGGCGCGCGTTACACCGTGCGTACGCGGAATAGGCGCCGAGGGCACCTTGTCGAGGCCGATGATGCGCACGACCTCCTCGACCAGATCGGCTGGGCCGTGCACGTCCGGCCGCCAGCTCGGCCGGGTCACCTGAACCTCCGGGCCGTCGCCCTCCACCTCGAACCCGAGGTCCGTCAGAATTCTGCGGCTGACCGCTTCCTCGACTTCCAAACCGGTGAGGCGCGGGATGCGGCGGAAATCGAAGGCGAAGGTGATCCGGCCTTCCGGCGGTGTGCCTGCGATGTTCCGCTTTGATGGCTGCCCGCCAGCGAGTTTCAGGATCAGGTCGGTGGCGTAATCGAGACCGGGCACGACATAGGCCGGATCGACACCACGCTCGAACCGATAGCGGGCGTCGGTCTGAATGCCGGCCTTGCGACCGGTTGAGGCGATCCGGACCGGATCGAAGTAGGCGCTTTCGATGAAGACGTTCGTCGTCTCTTCGGTGCAGGCGCTGCTCTCACCACCGATGATGCCGCCGAGACCCAGCGGACCGCTCTCGTCAGCGATCACGCACATGGTCTCATCAACCTCGTACTCCTTGCCGTCAAGCGCCAGGAAACGCTCGCCCTTGCGGCCAAGACGGGCGCGGATGGCGCCCTGGAGCTTGTCGGCGTCATAGACGTGAAGAGGACGTCCGCGGTCGAGCGAGATGTAATTGGTGACGTCGACCAGTGCGCTGATGGGGCGAAGGCCGGCGGCTTTCAGGCGGTTCTGCATCCACGCCGGCGAGGGGCCGTTCTTTACGCCCTTGACGAGGCGACCCGCAAAAACGGGGCAGGCGCTCGCTGTTTCTGATGTGAACTCGAGACGAATTTCGATTGGGCAATCGAAGGTGCCCTCGACGTTGCCGATCTCAGGTTCCGGCTTCAGTGTTCCAAGGCCAGCAGCTGCCAGATCGCGCGCAATGCCACGCACGCCGGTGCAGTCAGGCCGGTTGGGGGTGAGCTTGACCTCGATGACCGGATCGTTGAGGCCAACGACATCGATGTATCGCTGGCCCACGCGATCGGAGAAGGATGGGTCAAGCTCGATGATGCCCTCGTGGTCATCGGACAGTTCCAGCTCCCGCTCGGACACCAGCATGCCGTTCGAGACGATGCCGCGAACGGGACGCTTGTCCAAAGTAATACCGGTGCCGGGAATGTAGGTGCCAATCGGCGCAAACACGGCGATCATGCCGGTCCGCGCGTTGGGCGCACCGCAGACGACCTCAACCGGCGGTTGGCCCGGCGCAACCTCGACCTGGCAGACGCGCAGGCGATCCGCGTTCGGATGCTGCTTGGCCTCGAGGACGCGCGCGACGGTAAACGGCGACAGCTTCTCCGCGGGATTGTCGATGCTTTCAACCTCGAGCCCAATCGCAGACAGCTTGTCCGCAAGCTCTTCAAGCGAGGCGTTCGTATCGAGATGGTCCTTGAGCCAGGACAGAGTGAATTTCATTGCGTACTTCGTCCCGCGGGTTTGGAAGATTTCCCGGTCTATCCGGGCACATTTGGCGTGTGCGTCTTACCCGTTTGCAGGGGCGCCGCCAAGGGTTACGTCACTCGAATAACCGAAGCTGGCTGCTGTTCGGGCCGAACGTTTGTCGCGCCATCCGGATCTTTCCGTAGATCCAGACGAACGAGAGCAAGATCTTGATGAGCGTCACCGCGTAGAACATCCGGAACACGAAGGCGTAGATGACGAACCAGAACAGCTTTCGGTTCATGGCGATCGGCGAGACGCCCAGGTCAAAGTGCTCCATGATGTCGAAGAACCCGCCGCGCAGGACGAGATCGATGGTGAAGAGCGACGCGGCGATCGGGCCGGCGTGGATGGGCTCCTTGCCGTCTGAAAAGATCAGGTGCCCTTCCGCCTGGAGCAGCAGGCAGCTGATCGTGAAGAGCACGTAGAACACCAGCATCGAAACGGCCATGAAGCGGTAGTACATGGCCGCATTCCGGAGCGTCTCGCGGCTGAAGGAGAACTCGACCCACTGGTCGAGCTCTTCGTGCTTGCGGTCGTGGTAGAAGATGATGAACACCGATGCCGCAATCATCAGGAAAGCGATGGCAATGGCCACCAGCACAGCCGGCGTGGTGTTCAGGATTGCAAGCATCGTGGCGCCCCTCTTGCCGTCTCGGCACCCCTGGGTGGGGCAGGCGATGGCTAGTCGCAGCTTTTACAACTTACGTTCGCCCCGCAACTCACTCACTACGCTTCGTTCTACCTCGAATACGCACGAGGAACCTGCCTACCAGACGAGCAGTGCGCTGACTGTTACTCTCTCGCCCACCGCCTCGATCTGAGAAGGGTCAAAGTTCGACAATCGTGAGGCTGGGCGGCACCGCGTCAGGACGAAAGCCCGCCGGCGAGCGTCGGCACGTCGATGGGCAGGAAGCCGTAGTGCTTCATCCAGCGCAGATCGGCGGCGAACATGTCGCGCAGGTCCGGGATGCCGTACTTCAGCATGGCAATGCGATCGAGGCCCATGCCGAAGGCAAAGCCTTGGTACTTCTCCGGGTCGAGCCCGCAGTTGCGGATCACGTTCGGGTGCACCATGCCGGAGCCGAGGATCTCCAGCCAGTGCCCCGGCTTGCCGATCGCTGCCGCGTCGATGTCCACCTCCATCGACGGCTCGGTGAACGGGAAGTGCGAGGCCCGGAAGCGCATCTTCACCTCGTCCACCTCGAAGAAGGCCTTGCAGAATTCCTCAAGACACCATTTGAGATGGCCCAGATGGGTGCTTTCGTCGATGACGAGGCCCTCGATTTGATGGAACATCGGCGTGTGCGTCTGGTCGCTGTCGCAGCGGTAGACGCGGCCAGGGGCGATGATCCGGATCGGCGGTTTCTGCGAAAGCATGGTGCGAATCTGCACCGGGCTTGTGTGCGTCCGCAGCAGCATGCGCGGCCGGTTTGATCCGTCTGCCGCTGTGGTCTCGCGCAGATAGAAGGTGTCGTGCTCCTGGCGGGCCGGGTGCTCTTCCGGAATGTTGAGCTTGGTGAAGTTGTAGTCGTCCGTTTCGATGTCAGGCCCCTCGGCGACCGAAAAGCCCATGTCCGCGAAGATCTCGATGACTTCGTCGAAGACCTGGGAAACCGGATGAATACGTCCTTCGGCAAGCGGACCAAGCCTCACCGGCAGGGTGATGTCGTCCCGTTCGCTGGCGAGGCGTGCCTCCAGCTCGGCGGCCTCGAGAACGGCTTTGCGCGCCTCGAGGGCTTCCGTGACGGCTGCCTTTACGGTGTTGGTGGCCTGCCCGAACTCACGCCTCTGCTCCGCCGGCAGGGTGCCGAGCTTCGCCATCTGCTCGGAAATCTTGCCCTTCTTGCCGAGGGCGGCGATGCGCACCTGCTCGAGTGCGGCGAGGTTCTTCGCCCCTTCGATCTGCTCTAGCAGCTCCGACTTGAGCGCTTCGAGTTCGGGGAATTTCGCCATCGGGAATGCCTCTGCCCCGCGAAACCGAATGAACCGGAGAGGAGGTTCTCCGGCACGCCTCACCCAAAGGGTGGAAGCTGAGGGGAGGGGTAACGGTGGCTCGCTGCGCAACCCCTCACCGTGGTTTTTGGATGTTCAGGCTTGCCGCTGTTCCGGTCGGGTTAGGCCGACGCGGCTGCCGGGCGGGCCGCCTGCACGGCAGCCGTTGCCTTCTCAACCAGCGCCTTGAAGGCCTCAGCGTCGCGGACAGCAAGGTCAGCCAGAACCTTGCGGTCGACGGCAATGCCAGCCTTGTTCAGCCCATTGATGAACTGGCCGTAGGTCGTGCCGTGCTGACGCGCAGCGGCGTTGATGCGCTGGATCCATAGCGCGCGGAAGGTGCGCTTGCGGCGCTTGCGATCGCGGTAGGCGTATTGCAGCGCGCGCTCGACAGCCTGCTTGGCAACACGGATCGTATTCTTGCGGCGGCCGTAGTAGCCCTTGGCGGCCTTGAGAACTTTCTTGTGCTTCGCGTGAGCGGTTACGCCGCGCTTAACACGTGCCATTGTGGTGCTCCGTCAGATGAAGGACTGGGGATCGTATCGCGTCGGGCGTATCACCGGTCGTACGGCATATACTTTTTGACGATCTTCTCGTCGCTGGCGCACAGCACCATGGTGCCACGTGCGTTGCGAATGAATTTGGCCGTCCGCTTGATCATGCCGTGGCGCTTGCCCTGCGCCTGAACCTTCACCTTGCCGGTGGCGGTCATTTTGAAGCGCTTCTTCGCGCTGCTCTTGGTCTTCAGTTTGGGCATTTTGCTTGCTCCTTGTCTTGTTTGTGGCGGCGCCGCTGTACTCGCATCGCAACCGAGACGAACGCGCCCCAAGGCGCCTGTCAGGGAGCAAGGATGCGACCGCCGTGTGTGCTTGTGCAAACGTAATGGAGCCGCCACGGCATGCCCCGCCGGGCGGCTCGGCTCGCTTATAGAGCAGAAAGTGCAGCTGGTGCAAGGCTCCAGGCGCTTACCGCGGCGCCAGAACCATCACCATCTGGCGGCCTTCGAGACGGGGCTCACTTTCCACCTTGGCCAGATCGCCGAGATCAGCCTTGACCCTCTGCAGGAGGTCCATTCCCAACTCCTGGTGCGCCATCTCGCGCCCGCGGAAGCGCAAGGTGATCTTCACCTTGTCACCCTCATCGAAGAACCGCTTAATCGCGCGCATTTTCACGTGATAGTCGTGATCATCGATGCTGGGGCGCATCTTGATCTCTTTGACCTCGACGGTCTTCTGGTGCTTGCGCGCCTCGGCAGCCTTCTTCTGTTCCTGGTACTTGAACTTGCCGTAATCGAGGATTTTACAAACGGGCGGGTTAGCGTCGGGCGATACCTCGACAAGATCCAATCCTACGGCACTGGCTCGTTCCAGAGCTTCGAAACGGCTCACAATGCCGAGGTTCTGCCCGCTCTCGTCAATCAGTCTTACTTCCCTGGCCCGGATCGCTTCGTTGACCCGAGGCCCGCTGGGCTCGCGATCTGGCGTGCCCCTAATCATTGGTCGGCGGATGTTCAGTCTCCCTCTTTAGCCTACGATCTCGTCAGCTCGATACGCCGAAGGCGGCGGGCGCTTGTCGCGTCCACCGTACCATTCAGCGCTTCGAAGATCGGTAATGTCTGCGACCAAGTCAAGCGTCCCCAGAGGGGATGCGCGAGGAAGTTGCGCTGCAGGCTGCCGCGAGCTGGGTGCCCAGGAGGCTGTCGTAGACTTCCAGCGTCGCGCGCTGCATGGCGCTCAAGGAGAAGGACTGGCAAACGTGCGCCCGGGCTCGCGCTCCTATGGCGGCGCGCTCGGCGTCCGACAGGCTGAGAGCGGCGTGCAGGTGTTCCGCCAGGGCAGCGGGATCATGAGGCGGCACCAGCCATCCGGTGATCTCGTTAGCGGCGACAGTCGGCGCGGCGCGAACCGTTTCCGGCGCGGCGCCGATGTTGGTGGCGATCACGGGGCAGCCCATTGCCTCGGCCTCGGCTGCGGCACGTCCGAACGCTTCGGGCTCGGTCGAGGCCACGACGGCGACATGGGCCGCGAGGTATGCTGCGGGCATGTCGTCCACATGGCCAACAAGGCGCACCCGGCCGGCCAGCCCGCTCGCGCTGATCTGGTTTTCGAGCTCCCTGACGTAATCCGACCGGCCCTGCGCGTCGCCGGCAAGGATGACGACGCAGTTGGCCGGTAGACGACCCTCACCGGCTAATTTCGCTGCAGCCGAGATAACGACCGTTTGCCCCTTCCAACTGGTCAGGCGTGCGGCGTGCAGCACCACTTTTTGGTCCGGGGTCACGCTCCATCGTGCGCGCAGGCGTTCTACCCGGTCAGGCGAAACGCGAGCCGGGTCAAAGCTCTCCTCATCGACTCCGCGATGGATGACGCGGATACGCGCCTCCGGTGTGCCATAGCGGTCCTGAATGAGCCGCGACGTGTAGTGCGAGTTCGCAATTACGACGTCGCCGCGCGCCATGACACTATTGTAGGCACGCTTCAACGGCCCATGCTCAGAGTAGGCACCATGATAGGTGGTGACCAGCGGTCTGCCCGTACGGCGTGCCGCGATGAGGGCACTCCAGGCCGGAGCCCGGCTGCGAGCGTGCAATAGCCCGACCTGCTCCCGCTCGACGATTTCCTGTAGCCGACGCGCGTTGGCGAGCATGGCCAACGGATTCTTCGTGCCTGCGTTAAGGGTGATCACTTCGCCGCCGGCGGCTGTCACCTGCGGCAGCATCCGGCCGCCTTCGGTCACGACCAGCGCGCGCCCACCTGCAGCGGTGATGGCCTGCGTCATCTCGATCGTGGTGCGCTCGGCTCCGCCGGTGTCGAGCCGAGGGATGATCTGCAGTATGGTCGGGCGATGCTGCGGCACGAACGGCCCCGTGTGAGATTGGAAGGACCTCAGTAGGATGCCCGAACCCAACACGCAATACCTGGACGTCGGCACTGGTGCGGATCACCGCCGCATCGCCGTTCTCCGCGAAGAGGGGCGGACGCCGGGCCTCATCTGGCTCCCGGGTTTCAAATCCGACATGGTCAGCACCAAGGCGACCGCGCTGAGCGATTGGGCACGGAAGAATGGATTGGCCTGCATACGCTTCGACTACAGCGGCCACGGCCAGTCCGGCGGGCGGTTCGAGGATGGGACGGTCGGGCGTTGGCTGGAAGAAGCCCAGGCCGTTTTCTCGCAGCTGACCCAGGGACCGACGATTGTCGTTGGCTCGAGCATGGGCGGTTACATCGCGCTCCTTCTGGTGCGCCGCCTCATGGCGGAGGCGCCCGATGAGGTCGCACGGATTAAGGCGCTGGTTCTGATCGCGCCCGCTTGGGACATGACCGAGGAGCTCATGTGGAAGGAGTTCCCCGACGAAGTCCGGCGGGAAGTGATGGAGAAGGGCGTCTGGCTGCGGCCGTCAGCCTACGGCGACCCCTATCCGATTACGCGGGGCCTGATCGAGGAGGGGCGGAACCATCTCTTCGCCCGGCAGCCGTGGGACCCGGGGCGGCCGGTTCACATCCTGCAAGGCTTGCAGGATCCGGATGTGCCGCCAGAACACACACAGGAGCTTGTCCAGTTCCTTACAGGTGGTTGGACGAAGCTGATCACAGTTCCCGACGGGGACCATCGTCTGTCCCGGCCGGAGGACCTGGAGCTTTTGTTCAAGGTGTTGAAGCCGCTTACCGAGGCGGATCAATGAACTGGTGATCTGCCGTCGTCAAACGTGCGTTGACGGGATGGCTCTGAGAATTGCCCGCTCGTGGGCTCCGCTCCCATTCGGTCCGAACGACGGGATCAGCCTCGTTTCCTGCAAAGCGCAGCCTCAGCCGGCGGAATGTTTCCTGATCGGTCAATCGCCATGCTGCCCAGACGGCCATCGCTCGCACCAGCGGTGAGGGGTCTGACAGCAACGGCTCCACATAGACCACGAAATCGGGCTGGCCGGAATTACCAGCCGCGATCAAAGCGTTACGGACAAATCGGTCGCGCCCGGTGCGTTTGACCGGTGTGCCGGCAAAACGCTTCCGGAAGGCCGCATCGTCGAGCTGGAGGAATTCGGCAAGCGGCGCGTCGGAGGCTTCAAGTCTGAGGTAGGGCTGTATCTCACGTGAAACACGCGCGAACTTGTTCCACGGGCAGACCGCGAGGCAGTCGTCGCAGCCGAAGACGCGATTGCCCATCGGGATCCGGAATTCCTCGGCGATGTGCCCCTTATGCTCGATGGTGAGGTACGCAATGCAACGGCGGGCATCGAGCTGATAGGGCGCGGGAAAGGCTCGTGTCGGACAAGCATCAAGGCACCGCCGGCAAGACCCGCAATGATCTTGCTCCGGCTCATCCGTAGGCAATTCTGCCGTCGTGAGGATTGATCCGAGGAAGAGCCATGAGCCGAATGTGCGGGAAACAAGATTTGTGTGCTTTCCCTGCCAGCCAATTCCGGCAGCTGCCGCAAGCGGCTTTTCCATCAACGGGGCCGTATCCACGAAGACCTTGACGTCGGCGCCGGCTTCCCGGGCCAGCCAGGATGCGAGCTGCTTCAGGCGGCCCTTGATGATGTCGTGATAGTCCTTGCTTTGGGCATATCTGGAAATGACGCCAAGCAGCGGGTTCTCGAGCCCGGAAAGCGGGTCGTGGTCTGGCGCGTAGTTGAAACCCAGCATGACGATGGAGCGCACGTCGGGCCATAGAACACGCGGGTCGGCGCGCCTGTCGGCCGTCGTCTCCATCCAGATCATGTCTCCGTGCCGACCCTCGGCGAGAAAGGCGCGCAGACGTGCTCCGGCCTCGCCGATGCGATCCGGCGTCGTGACGCGCACCACCGCGAAGCCCAGCTCGCGGGCATGAGCGATCAGACAGTTCTTAAGATTCTGGCCCATTCCCTCTTTTGAGCCCGCCCGGACTCAGAAGTCGAGGTCATCGTAATGCGGCGGGGGCGCTACACCCGGCACCCGGTCCGCGAGGATGGCCCGAAACGAGCGCCGCGACTTGATGCGCGCGTACCAGGCCTTGGCCAAGGGAAACTCATCCCAAGGCACTTCTTCAAAATAGTCCACCGAGGAGAGATGTGCCGCTGCGGCAATGTCGGCAAAGCTCAATTCGTCGCCGGCCAGCCAACGCCGATGGTCCGACAGAAAGCTGATATAGCGGAGGTGATAGCGCAAATTGGCACGTACGGCGCGCAGCACCTCCAGGTCCGGAACGTGTGTGGGACCCAAGATGCGGCCGTAATACTTTTCCTGCAGCAGGTCGCTGACGACCTCCCGGTTGAGCTTGCGATGAAACCAGTCGACGAGGCGTCTGACTTCCGCTCGTTCCTCGCTGTTGCCTGGGAAAAGGGGAACCGTGCGGCCGTCGATCGGATGTACGGGATATTCCTCGGCCAAATACTCCGAAATCGCATAAGCGCCGCAGAGGAGCACGCCATTGTCGAACTGCAGCACGGGGAGCTCGCCGGAAGGATTGAGCGCAAGAAACTCTTGCCGCCATTCCCACGGCTTCTCCTCGACCAGTTCGGCCTCGATCCCAAGCTCCGCGAGCACGATCCGAATCGCGCGGGACGCTGGGCAAAGCCGATAGTGGATGAGCGTGTTCATGGCGTCATTCAACTTCCGGCAACCTTTGTTGTGTTTCACCTGCTTGATTCGTCAAGTTCAGGGCGGGTAAGCCCTCGCGGTGCCCTTATCCGCGTAGAATCTGCTAGATCCGGCTCGGGCGAGCCGTGTCTCGCAGCACGTGCGCCGATCGGCGTGGCGGAATGGATGGGATGTGCGCATGCCGATTTGGCAAGTTCTGCTGTTGGGACTGGTCGAAGGTCTGACAGAGTTCATTCCCGTCTCGTCGACGGGCCATCTTCTCCTTCTGGGTCACTTCCTTGGTTTCCAATCACCCGGGAAGACATTCGAGGTGCTCATCCAACTCGGTGCGGTCCTCGCCGTGCTGACGGTATATTTTGCGCGCCTTTTCAAGCTTATTTGGGATCTGCCACGAAGTCCTCAGGCTCGCCGGTTCATCCTGGGGATAGTGCTCGCATTCCTGCCTGCGGCGGTAGCAGGTGTGGCACTTCATGGCTTCATAAAGACGGTCCTGTTTGAGACGCCGATTCTCATCTGCATCACGCTGATTCTTGGGGGGATCGTGCTGCTTTATGTGGACGAGATCTCCTTGCAGCCCCGCTACAAGGACGTTCTCGAGTTCCCACCTTCCCTTGCCCTCAAGATCGGCCTGTGCCAAATGGCGGCCCTCATTCCGGGTGTCTCGAGGTCCGGAGCGACGATCGTTGGCGCCATGTTGCTGGGAACCGACAAGCGGTCCGCGGCCGAGTTCTCGTTTTTTTTGGCCATGCCGACCATGGCCGGGGCATTCACCTACGATCTCTACAAGAATTGGGATCGCCTCGCGGCGGACGATCTGGCCGGCATTGCCGTCGGCTTTGTGGCGGCCTTCCTGTCGGCCGTGCTTGTGGTCCGGTTCCTGCTCGGCTTTGTCAGCCGCTACGGCTACGCTTTGTTCGGTTGGTGGCGGATCGTGGTCGGTGGGTTGGGCCTCGGCGCCCTTGCCGTTCTTGGCTAGAGCGCCTGGCCGCCATCAGATCGCTTCGGAGGTTGTCGTGGACTCGCTCAACACGGCGTAAAGCGCCGCGGCGTCCTTGGCTGCTCGCAGGCGGTTGATGGTGTCAGGTTCGCGCAGCAACCGCGAAATGCGTGCAAGCGCCTTGAGGTGGTCGCCACTCGCATGCTCGGGCGCGAGCAACAGGAAGATGAGGTCCACAGGCTCGCTGTCGAGGGAATCAAACTCGATCGGCTCATCGAGCCGGGCGAACAGGCAGATGATTTTCTTGAGGCCTTTCAGCTTGACGTGAGGGATGGCAATCCCCTTCCCGAGACCGGTCGATCCCAGGCGCTCACGCTGCAGGAGCGTGTCGAAGAGTTCACGTGCCTGAAGTCCAGTGAGCTCGGCGGCGCGCTGACTAAGTTCTTGAAGCGCCTGCTTCTTGCTCTTTGCCTTCAGGGACGGAATGACGCCCTCGGGCGTCAGCAGGTCCCCAAGTTCCATGATGATATCGTCCCTTTGGAGTCGTGACGGGCTCCAGTTGAAAGAAAGGCGGACGTACTGTCGTACGACCGCTCCACCATCAAATCCGATGCATACTACTCGCCGGCGGCGGCCTTAGTGCTGCTCTCCCGGCACAAGCTCGCCTCACCGCATGCCGTATCAGTACATGCCGAGTGCCTTTGGTAACTCCGCATCCTGCTTCACGAAGTACGGGTGAGATATGGCCCAAGATGTCGGGCGGGATCAAGGCACCGCGTAGCGTCATTTGGCGTCCCACTCTGCCTGAACTGGTGTCGGTAGTGGCGGCACTGATGCCTGATACTCGCGCGACGGGATAACGCGCCTATTCGCTTTACGGATCAGCTGGACCCAGACTCACCCAGTTCTACGACTATCAAAGCGGTACGGACCGATTGCGTGCCGGAGAGTTAGACCTTGGTCCGAATCCTGTCAATCCGAACCCATGGCGGATTTTCTGGCAGGCGTTGCACAAGGGCTCGCCCTGCCAAGACGGAGCTTTGGACCCGGATCGTCAGGCGACATTCCGCGAACTGGCCTCAAGCCGCTTCTGGCGGCGCCGCTGCACCGAGGAAGGGATGCGCATCGCTTCCCGGTACTTCGCGACGGTACGGCGCGCGATGTCGATTCCTTCGGCTTTCAGGCGGTCCACGATCATGTCGTCGGACAGAATCATATCGTAGGTTTCGGCCTCGATCATTTGGCGAATCCGGTGGCGCACCGCCTCTGAAGAGTGGGCGTCGCCGCTCCCGGCCGCCGGGATGGCCGACGTGAAGAAATACTTGAGCTCGAAGATGCCCCGGGGTGTCGCCATGTACTTGTTCGACGTGACGCGGCTGATGGTCGATTCATGCATCGACACCGCCTCCGCAACAGCGCGAAGATTCAACGGCTTCAGGTGCTGCACGCCGTAGGTGAAGAAGCCGTCCTGCTGACGAACGATTTCTTCTGCAACTCGGAGAATTGTGCGCGCCCGCTGGTCGAGGCTCTTGACTAGCCAGTTGGCCGACTGAAGGCAATCGAGCAGGTACGCCTTCTCGCCTGAATTCTGCGCGGACCGGGAGACAATCGTGTAGTAGGAGCGATTGACCAGTACACGTGGGAGCGTCTCGGTGTTGAGCTCCACGCGCCAGCTGCCGTCCCTGCCAGGGAAAACCAGGATGTCCGGTACAACCGGCTGCACCTGCACGGAGCCAAACATCAGCCCCGGCTTGGGGTTGAGCCGCTTGATCTCGGCGATCATCTCCAGCAGCTCGTCCATGTCCACCCCGACGGACCGCCGGAGGGCCTGCAGGTTGTGCGCGGCCAACAGGTCGAGGTGATCGAGGAGAGCGGCCATGTAGGGGTCGTACCGCCCCTGGTCCTTCAGCTGCAGGGCCAGACACTCAGCCAGGCTGCGGGCGAAGACACCCGGCGGATCGAGCTTTTGGAGCTGAGTGAGTACAGCTTCAACATGACTTTCCGAGGTGCCGAGCTTCTCGGCGATCGAACCAACATCCTCCGTGAGGTAGCCTGCCTCATCCAGCGAATCGATCAGAAACTGACCGATAAGGCGGTCGACTGGACTTGAAACCACCAACGGCATCTGCCGCAGCAGATGGTCCTTGAGGGTGGTCTCGGCGGCAACAAACGCTTCCAGATCGACGTCCTCGTCGCTCAGTCGGTTGGATTGCCGGACGGAAGCCCAACTGCCTAAGTGGTCCAGCCCGAGATCGGTTGGTGAGGCGTCGGGGTAGATGCTTTCAAGGTCCGTGTCGAGGCTTTCAGCAGCCTCGCTGCTGCCCTCTCCGAGAGCAGTCAAATCCTCTGCCTGGATAGCCGAGGCGCCTTGATCGGCCGTATCGCCTTCGGCCCGCTCATTGATGGGGTCTGCTTCGTCGGACCGCTCGAGGAGCGGGTTGCGCTCCAGCTCTGCCTCGACGAAGGCGTTCAGTTCCAGGTTCGAGTATTGAAGTAGCCGGATGGCCTGCTGCAGCTGGGGGGTCATCACCAGCTGCTGGCTCTGCCGGACCTCTAACCTGGTGGAAAGCACCATCGACGCGTTACCTCGGCCGCCCAAAGTTTGGACTAGCCCTGCCCCATCTATACCGGGCCTCCTTAACTAAACATATCTCCCAGATAAACCCGCCGGACATCCTCGTTCTTTACAATCTCTTCCGGTGACCCCTGGGTGAGGACTTGTCCGTCATAGATGATATAGGCTCGGTCGATAAGGCTTAGAGTCTCGCGGACATTATGGTCCGTGATGAGTACGCCAATCCCCCGCTGGGTCAAGTGGCGAACCAGCTCCTGAATGTCTCCCACGGCGATGGGGTCGATGCCGGCAAATGGCTCGTCGAGGAGCATGTAAGAGGGGCCGCTGGCAAGGGCGCGGGCGATTTCACAACGGCGCCGCTCACCGCCCGACAAGGCAATAGAAGGCGACTTCCTCAACCGGGCGATGTTGAACTCTTCCAGCAGGCTGTCGAGCTTTTCCTGGCGCTTCTTCCGGTTCGGCTCGACGAGCTCGAGCACGGCCATGATATTCTGCTCGACGGTCAGACCCCGGAAGATCGAGGCTTCCTGGGGAAGGTAGCCAATTCCCAACCGCGCACGGCGGTACATCGGCAGGTGCGTGGCGTCATGCCCGTCGATGTAGATCGCTCCCGCGTCTGCGGGGACGAGGCCTGTGATCATGTAAAAGACGGTTGTCTTACCCGCACCATTGGGCCCAAGAAGCCCGACAGCCTCGCCGCGTCCCACCGCCAGACTGACGCCCCGGACGACCTTGCGATTGCGGTACGACTTCTCGACGTTATGGACAGTTAACCAGCCTTCGGCGGCGTACGGCTGCGGGCTGCCGTCGGAGTATCCGTATGTGTCCGAATCATCCTCGTGCGAGGGGTACCCGCCATTGGGCTGCGCGTCGTGTCCGTTGCGCTTTCGACCGAACGTAAAGAGCTTCACGGCGTGCTAATCCTGATTGCGGGCGTCGGCTGAGAGGCAGTGTGCGGCAGGATCATTCTTCCGTCGACCGTATCGTCGTGGAGGACCAGCTCGAGGCAGCCTCGCCTTGGACTCTCCGATCTGGAGCGGCGGATTCCTTCTTGGTGTTACCGGCAGCTGGAGCGTTCCTGGCTTTACGCTGCGCAAGTGCCTTGATGTCCTCAGGATAGAAGACGGCGCACATGCGTCCACCGCAATCGCCTGTCGCTACGCCTTTCTTCCCGGGCGCGTCTGTGCCGCTACCGGCTGTCTGGGCGCCGTTCCGGCCAGTTTCCATTCGGCTTAGTCCGGTCGTCATGTCAATGACGAGACGCGGACCGCGCACCACATTGCGACCCTGCGTCAGGGTCACGTTCCCGCCCAGCACCACCGTGTTGGTCTTGACGTCGAAGTCCGCCCAGTCTCCGGTCGCCGTCTGATCATCCTTCGACGTGATGACGACCCTTCTGCGCGCCTGGACCCTTTGAAGCTGCGTGCTCTGCGATCGGGCTTCTGGCGCTGACGGTTGCATCAGGTTGGCGGTGGCCTGCCCCGCGTACGTGGCGACGAGCTCGGGAGTACGGATAATGAAATCTCCTTGGGTGACCACCACGTCACCCCGGAACGTGGCCGACTTGGCCTTATCGTCCACGTCTAGGACATCCGCCTCGATTGCCACCGGCGCGTTGGGATCAGTCTGGAACTGCCAGGCATTGCTGTTGGCAGCTGTTGCGGTCTGTCGGCGCCCGGACGATGTGTTGGATCGGAACTTGGCCGTGATGCGACCGGCTCCTGCACCTTCTGTGGCCGGTGAGGAGAGCTGCATTGTCGCGTTCTTCTGATCAACGAACAGCCGCCGGCCAGTCAGCATGTTTTCGTCCTGAGAGACGACCACATTGCCGGTCAGAAGGGCAGTTTCAGCCTTGAGATCGAGATCAGCGCGGTCAGCCAGAGCCTGCCGGTTGGCACCCGATGAGAATGCGACTCCTCCGGCCAGGATCGCCGTTTCAGCCGAGGGGTTGAACTCAGCAACGGCGCTTGTGACCCGATCATCTCCCCGCGTCAGAACGACATTGTCACGCGCGAAGATCCGATTGATTCGGCTACCGCCAGCTGTTGGGAGTTGAGAGGTATTGCTACCGTTGTCGCCATCATATGCAACTTCCAAAGTGCGGGTGGTCATCACGGCGTCAGCCTGTTCAACCCGTACATCTCCGGA